>Ga0206911_1102_pt1 | contig 20121 bp, 16 predicted proteins | sample Alteio_BWOrgHeat_74_FD_152956 | JGI IMG/M metagenome (GOLD analysis project Ga0206911, IMG submission 152956) | Enriched cells from forest soil in Barre Woods Harvard Forest LTER site, Petersham, Massachusetts, United States -... | ecosystem: Environmental > Terrestrial > Soil > Temperate forest >...
GTCTGATGGTCGCCGGCGGCGTCGCGATGGGCCTGGTGATCGGCTGCACGTGGCTGTTTCTGAAGGGCGTCGGCATCTGGGGCGTGACGATCCCCGGAGCGTGGGGATTTGCGATCATCAACTTTGTGTGGTGGATCGGTATTGGCCACGCGGGTACGCTGATCTCGGCGATTCTTCTGCTGTTCAAACAGCAGTGGCGCAACTCGATTAACAGATTTGCCGAGGCGATGACGATCTTCGCGGTCGTCTGCGCGGGAACGTTCCCGTTGATTCACGTTGGGCGGCCGTGGCTGGCGTACTGGCTGTTCCCTTACCCGAACACGATGAACGTTTGGCCGCAGTTCCGTTCGCCGCTGGCGTGGGACGTGTTTGCGGTTTCGACGTATGCGTCGATCTCGATCATCTTCTGGTATATGGGCATGATTCCCGACTTCGGGACGCTGCGCGACCGGGCAACGCTGCCGGTGGCGAAGTATTTCTACGGCATGCTGAGCCTGGGGTGGCGTGGCTCGACGCGTCACTGGATCCGCTATGAGTCGGCTTCGCTTCTGCTGGCGGGGCTTTCAACACCTCTGGTGCTCTCAGTTCACACAGTCATCAGCTTCGACTTTGCGGTGGCGGCTCTGGCGGGGTGGCATACGACGATCTTTCCGCCTTACTTCGTCGCCGGTGCTATCTATTCGGGATTTGCCATGGTGATCACGCTGGCGATTCCGATTCGGAAGTTCTATCACCTGGAAGACCTGGTGACGCTGCGCCATCTGGACAACATGGCGAAGGTGATGCTGGGCACTGGTTGCATCGTGGGCTACGGCTACGGCATGGAGGTTTTCATGGCGTGGTACTCGGCGAGCCACTGGGAGTTCTTCATGATGTGGAACCGTATGTTCGGGCCGATGGGCTGGGCGTACTGGATCCTGATCCTGACGAATCTCGCAATACCGCTGACGACGTTGTGGTCGCGCAAGCTTCGGGTGAACGTGCCGTATCTCTTCATTCTCTCGTTCATCATTAATACGGGAATGTGGTTTGAGCGCTTCGTCATCGTTGTGACGAGTCTTTATCGCGAGTACCTGCCGTCGAGCTGGGGTACGTATCGGGCGACGAAGTGGGACTACATGATTTATTTCGGAACGATGGGACTATTTACGTTCCTCTTCTTCCTCTTCGTTCGCTTCCTGCCCATGATTCCGATGTCGGAGATAAGGATGATGCTGCCGCAGACCAAGGTGAAGCGGGGCGGAGCGAGTCCAGAGATCGTCAGTAAGGAGTCAGCCTAATGCCGCCGCGCGAAGGAATTTACGGGTTGCTGGCCGAGTTCAATACGCCCAGTGAATTGGTGTACGCAACGGAACAGGCGCGAGCTGCGGGATATCGCCGCATGGAGTGCTATACGCCGTATCCGGTTGAGGAAGCTGCGGAGGCGCTGCACTTCCACACGACGCGCGTGCCGCTGGTGTGTTTAGTGGGTGGGCTGATTGGCGTGACGACGGCGTTTCTGATGGAGACGTGGATCAACGTGTGGGCTTATCCGTTGAACATCGCGGGTCGTCCACTGTTCTCGTGGCCTGCGTTCATTATTCCCGCTTACGAGTGGACGATCTTATTTTCAGGGTTTTCGGCATGCTTCGGGATGCTGGCGCTGAACGGATTGCCGCAGCCGTATCATCCTCTGTTCAACGCGCCTAACTTCAGAAACGGCGCGACGACGGATAAGTTTTTTCTGTGCCTGGAAGCGGTTGACCCGAAGTTTTCGCTGACCGAGACGCGGAGCTTCCTTGAGCAGTTCCCCGCGGTCTCCGTGGTGGAGGTGGATCATTAATACGCAAGTGAAACAGATCGCACGGCGCGCCGGATTCGCTACTGCCGCATTGGGGCTGATGTTCGTGCTCGGCTGCCGTCAGGATATGCAGGACCAGCCGAAGTTTTTTCCGCAGCGTGGCACGGACTTTTATGCGGATGGCCGCTCGGTGCGTCCGCAGGTGGAGAATACGGTCGCGCGGAATCAGCTGCATGAAGACGGATACTTCTCTACGGGCCTTGTGAATGGGAAAGAGGGAGATGGCATGCCGTTTCCCGCGACGCTTGAGGTGCTTGAGCGTGGGCAGGAGCGCTACAACGTCTATTGCACGCCGTGTCATTCGCGTGTGGGAAATGGTATCGGCATGATCGTTCAGCGCGGCTATTCCAAAGCGGGGAGCTTTCATTCCGAGCGTCTTGAGAAAGCACCTCTGGGCCATTTCTTTCATGTGATTTCGAACGGATATGGCTCGATGCCGGATTACTCGGCGCAGATCACGCCGGCGGATCGCTGGGCGATTGTTGCGTACATCAGAGCGTTGCAGTTGAGCCAAAAGGCAACGCAGGCCGATGTTCCCGCGGGGGCCCATGTGGAGCCGCTGCCAAGTATTGCTGAACGCGAGGGCTTGCCTGCCTCGTTTGCCGGTGAGTGGACGCTCCCGCCAACTGCGGTAACGGGAACGCCCGACAACGGACTGTTCATTCTTCCGACACCGGGCGCCGCATCCGCCGGTGGCGCGACTCCCACGCCGACTCGCACTAACCCAACGACTCCGGCTGGAACTGCCGGACAAACTGTACCGAAGCAGTAACCTCGGAAGCTTCCGAACGAAGGCTTGAAACGCATGTCATCTGGACACGAACATAACGGAGAAGCGGGCGGACATCACGGCCACTACGAGCCTCGCACCCTGCCTGCATCGCTTGCTGCACCGGGGATCCTCTCGGCATGGCGGATGCGTGCGTTGATCGTTGCCGCGGTCGCCATCATTCTCACGATCCCATTTGCGTTCACACACGAGGGGAAGAATCACATCCTTCGGGCGTATCTGCTGGGCTACATGATCTGCTTCGGCTTCTCCGGCGGTGGGCTGGTGGTGCTGATGCTGCAGTATGTTTCGGGCGGCAAATGGGGATTGCTGTTGCGCCGGCCGCTGGAGGCGATGACCCGGACGATCTGGCTGGTTGGGCTGATGTTCGTGCCGATCATTTTCCTGTGGAAGCACCTTTATCAATGGGCCGCATACCCTACTGCAGGAGCGGTCGCCGAGGCGCTGGCAAATCATTGGGTGACCCTGGAACAGGCGTTGACGCTGAATGCGAAACGGGCGATGTTGAACCCGACCGGTGTCATTATTCAAACGGCGATCATCTTTGGCATTCTCTGGACGTTCCAGTTCTTCCTGAACAAGTGGTCGCTTGAGCGTGACGCTGACCCGGAGAGAGGCACGGAGCCGAGTTACGATCGCTGGCGCATTAAGTTTGAGAATTTGAGCGGCATCGGCATTCTGATCTATGTCTTCCTGCTGACGCTCGGTGCGATTGACTGGATTAAGTCTCTCGATATCACGTGGTACTCGTCGATCTGGGGACTACAGTTCCTGGTGGGCCAGGGTTATGGGGTGCTCGCGCTTGGTATTTTGACGGTGATTCTGCTGTCACGATATGAGCCGATGCAGACGATGTTGCGGAAGACGGAACAGCATGACCTGGGCAAGCTGGCGTTTGCCTTTGTGATGCTCAACATCTACCTCTGCTTTGCCGAGTTCCTGATTATCTGGTCGGGCAATATTCCTGACGAGATTCCGTGGTATTTGCACAGGATCCATGGCGGATGGTGGTATGTCTGCTCCGCGGACTTCATCTGCCACTGGCTGATTCCCTTCTGCCTGCTGTTGTCGCGCGATCTGAAGCGGAACAAGCAGAAGATGATCTGGCTGACGTGCTTCATGATCTTTGCGCGTTGCCTGGATATGTTCTGGCTGATTGAGCCGAACTTTGCGGATGCCGCAGGGAATCTGCACATCGTTGGCAACATTGGAATTCTTGCTTACATTACCGTTCCTGTGGCCGTGATCTCGCTGTGGGCTGCTTACTACATGACCCAACTGCAAGCGCGTCCGTTGATCAACGTGAACGATCCACACGTTGAAGAGATGCTGGAGCCCGAACATGCCCACTAACGATCATGATTTGAATCAACCCGGCGCGCACGACCCTCATGTGAGGGACTCCGAACACCCGGGATATGAAGTAACGGACGTTAATGCCAATGGCATCGTTGTGTTTTTGGCCGGGCTATTCGGCTCGGTTGTGGTCTTCTTTTTTCTTTGTTACGGGATAGGCATTGTCATCAACGGCAATATCAAGAAAGAGGACGGGCCGAGTACGAAGTGGAACCGGCCGAGCACATTTGCGGGCCCGGAGAGCGGAAAGCGTCAGGATCTCGCGAGTAATCCCGAGATGGAGCAGAAAGAGTTCCAGCAGATGACGTCGACTTTCCCTGAACCGCGCCTGGATATCGATGACGGCAACCAGGCTACGGCTGATCTGCATGCTCGCGAAGATCTTTTGCTGAACAACTACAGTTCCTCGGCTGCAGAGGCTGGAGTCATTCGAATTCCAATCTCGCGCGCTATGGAACTGATTGCGCAACGCGGTCTGCCGGTGAACTCGCAGGCAGGCGCTGCAGCAGTCGAGATGGCGGGTGATGAGAAACCTGCGGTTCAGGCGCCGTTGACATCCGGTTTCGCCCGCACAGGATATGAGCTTGAGACGATCGAGGCTCGCGAGCAAAAGTTGAACTACGGCAGGGCTGCTGCGGGCGAGAACAAGGCAGAGCTCGCACCAGTGAAGTAGCCGCAGTTGAATGGATTTAAGATAAGAAGAGACGGAATGAAGGACAGGCGAACAATTCGAGGTGGCTGGCAGGCGGCGATTCTATGCTGCGCGATGCTGAGTGTGCCTGTGTTCGCGCAGGTCTCGAGCTACGGCGACAAGCAAAGCGGAGAGAATGCCGGGGATCAGTTGCCGCAGGTGCTCCAGAAGGTTGGGGTGGCGCAACACTTGAATCAGCAGTTGCCGCTGGACACCGAGTTTGTGGATGAGAGTGGCAAGCCGGTGAAGTTGGGAGACTACTTCGGAAACCATCCTGCGATTCTTGCGCTGGTGTACTACACCTGTCCGATGCTCTGCTCGGAGGAGATGGATGGGTTGACCAGCTCGCTGGAGATGGTGAAGCTGACGCCGGGCAAGGACTTCGATGTTGTGGTGATCAGCATTGATCCCAGCGACACTCCGATACAGGCGGCGAAGTCGAAGGCGCTTTACGTGAAACGATATGGCCGGCCAGAGACGGCGGCTGGATGGCACTTCTTAACGGGACAGCAGCCGGCAATCAACGCGGTGACGAATACAGTCGGCTTTGGGTATGTGCGGGTTCCGGGACCTGATGGCAAGCTGTCGCAGTTTGCGCATGCCAGCGCGATTGAAATTGTCACGCCGGATGGCAAACTGGCTCAGTACTATCTCGGGGTTGAGTACTCGCCGAAGGATATGCTGCTCGGGCTGATCGACGCATCCGGCAATAAGATTGGTTCTCCTGTTGCGAACATTCTGACCTATTGCTATCACTACGATCCGCAGGCGCACAAGCACTCGCTGATTATCGCTCGCGTTGTGCAGGTTGGCGGGATGATCACTGTGGCGGGACTCGGCGGCTTTATGTTTCTGATGTTTCGGAGAGACGTCAAACTTGGGCGCGAACACGACCTGACGAAGAAAGAGAACGGCTAAAGGGTAACGATGCATATCAGTCCAGTCTTGTGGCAATTTTTGGTGAAATGGCTCAACGCTTCGGCGCTCTTTCCGCGCGAGGCATCGACCATTGCGCCCTACGCTGACGCGCTTTACTTCTTCCTGCTGACGATCACGCTGATTGGCCTGACACTGGTGGGTATTCTCATCTTCGGTTTCGCGATCCGCTACCGCAAGGAAAGGCATCCCGTCGCGATTCAGGTAGAAGGCTCCACTTTGCTGGAAGCGACCTGGACGATTATCCCGCTGGCTCTCTTTTTGATTGTGTTCGTTTGGGGTGCGCTGCTGTACTTCCGGATTTACAACCCGCCAAGCAATGCAATGAACATCTACATCGTAGGAAAGCAGTGGATGTGGAAGGCGGAGCATCCGGGTGGGCAGCACGAGATCAACGCACTGCATGTGCCGATGGGCCGCGCTGTGCAGTTGACAATGATCTCGCAGGACGTCTTTCACAGCTTTTCGATTCCCGACTTCCGGGTGAAGCGTGAAGTGATTCCGGGCCGCTATTCGACAGTGTGGTTTAACGCGACGACGCCGGGAACGTATCACATCTTCTGCACGCAGTATTGCGGGACGAACCATTCCGTCATGATTGGTGAGGTCACGGTATTGAGTCCTGACGATTACCAGAAGTGGACGGAGCAATCGACGAGCGGCATGTCGCTTTCGCAGAACGGGGAGAGGCTGTTTGCGAGCATGGGATGCAATGCATGCCATTCGGGCAGCGCGGCAGCTCGTGGGCCGAATCTTGCGGGCGTGTATGGATCGAAGCTGCAGTTGACGAACGGCTCGCAGGTATTGGTGAATGACGCCTATCTGCGTGATTCGATTCTGAATCCGTCGCAGCATATTACGGCGGGCTATGCGCCGATTATGCCAACGTATCAGGGGCAGATCAGTGAAGACGGCTTGATTGATCTGGTCGAATACATCAAATCTTTGCAGAGCAATTATCGTGTTCAGCAGACGCTGACCACGTCTGAGTCGAACCAAGCGGCGCCGACAACGCCAGGAGTGGTGAAGCCATGAGTGCAACAAGTTCAACAATCCTCAACCTGCCTGATCAGCGGACAGCAACGCTGCCGAAGCGGACCTACATCAACAATGAGGATGGACTGCTCAGCTGGCTGTTGACCGGGGACCACAAGCGCATTGCGATGCTCTACCTGGTCTCGATTACGTTTTTCTTCTTTATCGGGGGGGCGTTCGCAGGTCTCATCCGGCTGGAATTGCTGACGCCGCAACCGGATCTTGTGGCCGCGGACACTTACAATAAATTCTTTTCCATGCACGGCATCATCATGGTCTTCCTCTTCCTGGTGCCATCGGTGCCGGCGACGCTGGGGAACTTTCTGATACCGATCATGGTCGGCGCAAAGGACCTGGCGTTCCCCAAGGTCAATTTGTTGAGCTGGTATCTCTACTGGCTTGGTGGCAGTGTCGTTCTCGGGTCGATGGTGCTGGGCGGCGTAGATACGGGTTGGACCTTCACTACTCCGCTCTCGACACACTATCTGAATACACATGTTGTTACGGCGGCGATGGGGGTCTTCATTCTGGGCTTTTCATCGATCTTCACGGGGTTGAACTTCATTGTGACGATTCATCGCATGCGTGCGCCGGGGATGACGTGGTTCCGGTTGCCGCTGTTCTGCTGGTCGCACTATGCTGCTTCGATCCTGATGGTGTTGGGCACACCGGTGTTGGCCATTACTCTGGTTTTGGTTGCTCTTGAGCGGCTGGCGGGCATCGGCGTTTTCGATCCGACCAAGGGTGGCGATCCACTTCTGTTCCAGCATCTCTTCTGGTTCTATTCGCACCCGGCTGTGTACATCATGATTCTTCCGGGTATGGGTGTGATCTCGGAGGTTATCAGTACCTTCAGCCGCAAGCGCGTCTTCGGGTATACGGCGGTTGCGTTTTCATCGGTCGCGATTGCGCTGTTTGGGTTCTTCGTTTGGGCTCACCACATGTTCATCATGGGGGTCTCGAATTACTCCGCGCTGGTCTTCTCATTGTTGACGATGCTGGTCGCGGTGCCTTCGGCGATTAAGACCTTCAACTGGGCCTTTACGATGCAAAAAGGCTCGATCACCTTTGAGACGCCGATGCTGTATGCGTTCGGGTTTCTGGGGCTGTTTACGATCGGCGGCATGACGGGCGTGTTCCTCGGTGCGTTGGGAATGGACATCCATCTGACGGAGACGTATTTCATCGTGGCTCACTTCCACTTTGTCATGGTGGGTGGGATGTTGATGGCGTTTCTCGCAGGCGTCCATTTCTGGTGGCCGAAGATGACGGGCCGTATGTACCCGGAGTCGCTATCGAAGCTCGCGGCCGTTACGACTTTTATCGGATTCAACCTAACGTTCCTGCCGCAGTTTATTTTGGGGTACCTGGGGATGCCGCGGCGGTATCATGCGTATCCGCCGGAGTTCCAGGTGCTGAATGTGCTATCGACTGCGGGAGCGACGGTGCTCGGCGTTGGTTATATGCTTCCCTTGCTCTACCTAACCTGGTCGCTAAAGTATGGCGCGATCGCCGGCAACAATCCGTGGCAGGCGACGGGGCTTGAGTGGCAGATCCAGTCGCCGCCGCTGACCGAGAACTTTATCGAGATTCCAATCGTGGATCATGAGGCCTATGACTACGAGTGGCTCGAACACAAGACCGCACATGAGGTGACGACCGTTGGATAATGCGACCGTAGCAACGCATCCACATACGCATGAGACCGCAGTCGCGGCGGAGCACCAGCATGCTTCGCTTCCGCAACATCGTCATCACTTCGAGACGCAGGAACAGCAGCGCGAGGCTGGGACCTTCGGGATGTGGCTATTCCTGCTGACCGAAATCATGTTCTTCGGCGGGCTGTTCTTTGCCTATCTGTTGTATCGCAACTGGTACAACCCGGCGTTTGTGGTTGCGTCGAACCAGTTGAAGATTTCGCTGGGCGCAGCGAACACGGCTATTCTGATCACTTCCGGCTTCTTCATGGCGCTGGCGGTGTGGGCGGCGGAAGTGAGGAAGAAGAATCTGCTGGTCATTTTTCTGATTCTCACGACCGTGTTCGGTCTGGCCTTCCTTGGCATCAAATATTTTGAATACAAAGAGAAGTGGGAGTTGCATCACATCCCTGGGTTTGGTTTTGATGTTTCCCAATTCATCAACCCTCACGCGTATGGCTTGAAGGAACAGCCTCTGGCGCCGGATATGGCGCAGAAGACGCAGGTGTTTTTCTTCCTTTATTTCGCAATGACTGGCATGCACGCGCTACACATGATCATCGGTATTGTGCTGCTGTTCTGGCTGACCTGGCGGGCTAATCGTGGCGAGTTCAGTGCCGGGTATGTCGCGCCAATTGAAAATTTTGGATTGTATTGGCACTTCGTCGATATTGTGTGGTTGTTCCTGTTTCCGCTGCTATATCTCATCAACCGCCACCCTGTGTAGCTGCCGGACCCGGCCAGAAGGAGAAGATTATGTCCGAATTTCATGATCCGGCGAACGTAGTGAACCCGGAGCACGCTGACCATCACATCGTGACACCGAAGGTGTATGGGATTGTCTTTGTCACACTGCTGATAGGGACTGTCATTACAGTCTTGGCGGCAAAAAAGGATCTCGGAATATTCAATCCTGTAGTGGCTCTAGCGATCGCCTGCACTAAGGCTGTGATTGTGATCCTGTTCTTCATGCACGTGAAGTATCAATCGAAGCTGGTGAAGCTTACGGTTATTTCAGGGTTCTTTACGTTTATCGTGCTGATTACGATGACGCTGACCGACTACATCAGCCGTGCGTGGGGACTCTGGTAAAAAGCATTTGTTTTTGACAAGGGTGCGGCCTGCGAGCCGCATTTTTGTTGTGGTGAAAGTCCACCGCTGCAGCCTCTTACACTTGAGTTATGGGCAGGCCGCAGTCTGATCTTTCCGCAGAGTTGAACAAGTTGTCGAACGACTCGCGGGTGGCGGCGCGTCGACCGGGAGATCCCGATTCCAACGGACGATGTGTCGTTTACTGGATGCAGCGGGCGCAACGGGGCATTGATAATCATGCTGTCGACTTAGCCGTGAAGGTTGCGAATCTGCTTGGCTTGCCGCTGGTGGTGTATTTCGCGGGAATATCAAACTTTCCTCACACCATCCAGCAACCCGTTCCCCAGCACGATCATCGGCAAATCCTCCACCGGAACAGCATTCACCCTCACCAACACCGGCGAGGCCGCCGTCAACATCACCAGCATCGCCACCACCGGAGCCTTCTCCGCGAGCAACAACTGCGGCTCCACTCTCGCCATCGGCGCCACCTGCGCCATCAACGTCGTCTTCACCCCAACCGCCGTCGGAGCAGCCACCGGTCAACTCAACGTGGTCACCAGCGCCGCCACCACAGCACTCTCGTCCACTCTCACCGGCACCGGATCACCCGCTCCGGACTTCACTATCGCCGACGCCAACGCAAAAACCTCAACCTCCATCACCCTCATCGCCGGAACCTCTGGCAACGTCACTCTCGTCGTCACTCCCAACGCCAACTTCACCGGAACAGTCGCTCTCACCTGCACAGCAGCCGGAACGGCACCCAGCGGAGTCACCTGCACGCCACCATCATCCTTCGCCGCCACCACTGCGGCGGTCACTCAGAACGTCCTCTTCACAACCACCTCTCGCACTGCCACCAGCGGCCTATGCCTCACCGGCAATCGCTCGCGCTGGATCATGTCCTTCACTCTCGCGATGGCTGGACTCCTGATGCTCTTCGCCTCACGCAGCCGCCGTCTCGGCAAATCCATCATCCGTAACGCCGGTCTCTTCACCCTCTTGCTGGCAATCTTCCTCCCCGCCATCGGCTGCAGCAGCGGACCCGGCACCAACCCCTCAGGCACTCCAGCCGGAAGCTACAACTACACCATCACGGCAACCAGCGGCACCATCTCCCACGCCGAAACCGTCACCCTCACGGTCAACTAACTACCCGCACTCATCAACAACCAAGCCCCGGCCAAAAACCGGGGCTTACTTTTTTTGCATCTCACCCGCCAGCACTAACGCTCGGGTGCCCCATCCATCGCGCATTTTGCGATGGGTGGGATGTAAACCGCTCGCCAGCCAAGACGTCTTTGCCATTGCTGACTTTCCGTCATCCCGCAAAGGACCCGCCATCCCTAAGACTTCGCCCGCGGAAACTCCTCAACATGTATCTCACCCTTCCGCCCGAAGTAAACAACCTTCTTCCCAGTAAGGAAGGCCCAATACGCAATCACTCCCGCCGCAGTCGAACGCTTCACGAACTCCGGATAGCGAATCGTATCCGCCTGCGCCCCACGAATCGCCGCGACCAATCCAGAATCCGAAAACTCCTCAGCGATCGCATCCACCTTAAGAATCATCGGCTCGCTATGCGTCCCGCCACCCGCCAGGTAAAAGGTCTCAAGCCCGGCGGCAAAATCGACAAAGTACGACTCCACACCCACATGCATCAACGCCATCACCACCTGCGGAAAGGTCATCTTCCCTTCCTGCGTCTTCCTCACCACCTCATGCATCGCTTTCGTATTCATCGTCTCTCCTTACTCGGTCGGAAATCTTTGTAGGCCGTGCGCCAGCACCAGCTTTTTCAAAGTGGCAATCAACGTTTCGCGTTCCGCTGCCGAAAGCGCACGTGGGAGAAAACCCCAAAAGGGACGCCGCCCAATCTCTTAAACTTAGTGCCCCTGTCACAGTACTTAGTTAAAACGCAAAACGAAAAAAGAGGAGACCTCCCGGGAGAAGGTCTCCTAATGTGCTTAATTGGTTCTGGAGTCTTTGGGTCCCTCTGCTGAGTGGCCTGATTCGGAAAGTAGCATCTGCGCGGTAGAGATACTGTCCTGTATTGCTCATCAGCGTATGTTGGTGCCCTGCCTTGTCACGGCAAATCCAGTAATAGAGTCGGTCAAGTATCGCAATGCCATCGTATAAGGGTGATTCCATGACACTTAAGTGCGGGCAGGGGGTCACCCCACCCGGCAGACAAGGCACTTCAAATAACTCGTCTCCGGCAGCGTCAACACCGCAGGATGATCCGGCGCCGCCCCTCGAATCTCCAGCACCTGCACCCGTCGCCCCGCATCAGAAGCAGCCGCCGCAACCACCGCGGTGAACTCCTCCAGCGGAACATGATGCGAACACGAGCAAGTCACCAGGATTCCATTAGACCCACCCGCAGTAAGCATCTTCATCGCCCGCAGGTTCAGCTCCTTGTACCCGCGCATCGCACCCTCGGCCGCGCGCTTCGACTTCGCAAACGCCGGCGGGTCAAGCACGATCGTCTCGTACCGCTCACCATTCGCCTCATATTCCCGCAGCAGTTCAAACGCATCCGCCTCGATCCACTCCACCCGAGCCTTCAGTCCCGAATTCAACTCCAGATTCCGGTCCGCCACCTCAAGCGCCCCGCGACTCGCATCAACCCCCGTCACCCTCTCACACCGCTCCGCCAGATGCAGCGCAAACCCACCCTGGTACGTACAAACATCCAGCGCCGAACCGCGCCCATACCGTGCCGCCGCCGCATAATTTAATCGCTGATCAAGAAAAGCCCCGGTCTTCTGTCCCGAACTCGCGTCGTAATGAAACCGCAGCCCATTGATCGTGAATACAGTCGTAAGCTGCGGAGAATCGCTCGCGGAATAAAGCGGCCCAGGCGAAGGCAGAGCCAACTCCTCCAGCTCACGAATCTTCGGATCAGGCCGCTCCACAATCGTCTTCGGCGCCAATTTCTCCCGAATCACCTCTGTCAGCACCGCACGAACATCATCCTGCGCCGTCCCTTGCGTCAACAACTGCAGAATCACCAGTTCGTTGTACCGGTCCGCAACAATCCCAGGCAATCCATCCGCCTCCGAGAAGATCAACCGGCAAGCATCGTTCTCCATCGACTCCGGCGCAACCTCATCCCGCAGCGCCAGCGCCGCAACCACCCGCTCTCTCACCTGCTCCAGATAAACTCCGCGACTCAGCGATGCCTCAACCGACACCATCCTCACCGCAATCTGCGACGCCGCACTATAAAGCCCCGTCCCCAACGGAATCCCGCGGCTATCCATCACCGTAACCAGCGCACCACCCGCAATCTCACCGCTCCCCATCGCCGGAACCAGCGTCTCCACATCCGACCGATACACCCACAGATGCCCCGCCCGCAACCGGTCCGCCGCCCGCCGCGTCACGCTCGCAGCCGGCCCAAACGGCTCAGCCGCAACCACTCGCGGCCCACTCTCTTCGACACGTCTCACCATCTATCAATGGTCGCACAACCACCCGCAAGCAGCGGTCATGCCATCATGAAAGCAGGAGAATCTCACAGCAAGTGCGCACGCAAAAGGTGGATGTCGTAGTTCTTGGAGCAGGCGCCGCCGGCATGATGTGCGCCATCGAAGCTGGCCGCCGAGGCCGCCGCGTCGTCCTGCTCGACCACGCCGAACGAGTTGGCAAGAAGATCCTCATCTCCGGAGGCGGCCGCTGCAACTTCACCAACATTCACTGCCGCCCGGAAAATTTCCTCTCTGAAAATCCTCACTTCGCAAAATCCGCACTCGCCCGCTTCACTCCCGCAGACATCATCGCCCTCATCGAAAAACACGGAATCCGCTATCACGAAAAGACATTGGGACAACTCTTCTGTGATCGTTCCTCACAAGACGTCGTCGCCATGCTCCAGCGCGAGTGCGCAGACGCAAACGTCCAGACCTTCGTCAACACGCAAGTCACCTCAATTATCCGAGACGGACATTTCCGATTGGAAACATCTGCGACTCAATATGAAGCCGAGGCAGTTGTCGTCGCGACAGGCGGTCTATCCATCCCAAAGATGGGAGCGACAAGCTTCGGCTACGACCTCGCCGAACAGTTCGGCCTGCGCATCGTGCCCTGCCGACCAGGACTCGTGCCTCTCGTATTCAGCGCAGAGGACCGCGAACAATGGTGCGATCTCGCAGGCGTCTCAGCAGAGGTCGTCGCCGAAGCCGGAGCACGACGAACCCGCTGCAGCTTCCGCGAGAAGATGTTGGTGACACATCGCGGACTCAGCGGCCCCGCAATCCTGCAAGCGTCGTCCTACTGGCGACCCGGCGAGTCTCTCTCACTCGACCTCGCCCCAGGCGTCAACGTAATGGCTCCTCTCCTCGCCCACAACGCACGGCGAGATCCAGCAGCAGCCGTCCTCGCCACACGAGCCGTATTACCATCCCGAATGGCCGAACGGTGGGTCGCAACCCACGAACCGCCCGACTGGACAAATGCCTCCCTGGCAACCATGGAGCAGCAGCTGCACGCCTGGCAAATCACACCCGCCGGAACCGAGGGCTACGCCAAGGCAGAAGTGACCGCCGGAGGAGTCGACACAGCAGAACTGGACGCAAAGACAATGCAGAGCCGCAAGGTCCCCGGCCTCTACTTCATCGGCGAAGTCGTCGACGTAACAGGATGGCTCGGCGGATACAACTTCCAGTGGGCCTGGGCCTCAGGTGTCAGCGCCGGCCAGGTCGTCTAAGCCTGACCCTTGCGGCCTTAAATCCACAAACTATTGAACGATTAATGTAAGGCTAACCGTCCGCGTAAGCCCCCCACTCGCCGCCGACGCAACAATGTTATACGTCCCCGCTGGTGTCACAGGACCAGACGGCGGACCCGGATTTGAACCAGTCTCCAGAGGAATGGCTCGCCCGGCTCCGCATCCCGTTACCGCAATCAAGCAGCACAGCAGAGCAAAACAACACCGCGAAGATCTTCGGGTTCGACCCACCGCCAGCAAACCCACTGGCAACAAGACAGCAAACCAGACGAGATTCGCCTGCTTCCCACCCGGACGCGAAGAAAGCCCCGCCGTCGAAATGCCCGTAAGAACAGTAACCGAAACCGTAGTTACATTTCCCAAGGCCACGCTTGCAGGCGTGACATTGCAGGTTGAGTTCGCCGGCGCTCCCGTGCAGGTGAAAGTTGCAGTGCCGGAAATATTCGCAGCAGAACTAAGGAGCAACGGATAAACGGCATTCTGCCCATTCGCGATGGTGAGGCTCGTGCCTCCATTCGGATTCAATGTAAAGTCAACGCCGCTTCCGGTTAGCGACAGCGTCTGAGGCGAATTCGGAGCGTTATCCGTAACCGTAAGCGCGCCGGAGCGAGGGCCTCCAACACTGGGGTTGAACGCAACTTGCATCGTGCATGCCGCGCTTACTGCAACGCTGCTCCCACACGTGCTGCTTCCGGGCACAATGACGAAGTCACCCGTGATTACGATGCTTTGCACGACAAGCGGAACACCACCATTGTTGGTCAGCACAACTGTCTGCGCCGCAGAAATAACACCCACTCCAGTAGCCGGGAAGGTGATGGTCGAAACCGGCGAAAGCGACACACCCGGCGGTGCAACACCGGTTCCGTTCAACGCAACGGTCTGGGTTCGATATTGATCGGACACTGCCAGCGAACCCGTAATCGGTCCAACGCTCTTCGGCTGAAACGCGACATTCATCGAACATGTCGAATGCGCATTGAGCGAGTTACCGCACGCGTTGACAACGGTGAAGTCTCCGCTCGTAATCTGCGCCGCGATCAGAGTCAACGGCAGATCACCCGAGTTGGTCAACATGATCTGCTGCGAAGCACTCGCAGTGCTGAGCTGCTGAGCCGCAAACGTAAGCGCCAGCGGCGAGAGCGCGTCTGTAGCGGGCGAAGTTCCAATTCCACTGAGCGATGCGGTCTGAGTCCCCACGTCATCAGTGATCGTGAACGTTCCGCTACGGGTCCCGGAGGCAGTCGGCGTGAACGTGATCGATACCGTGCAACCTGTACTTGCGCCAAGACTCGCACCGCAAGTATTAGCACTCATCTGGAAGTCAGCCCCCGCAATGGAAGGTGTTTGCAACGCGACGGCACTTCCACCAGTGTTGGAAATCGTAATGTTTTGCACTGCGCTCGTAGCGTTGATCACCGTAGAGGGAAACGTAAGGCTGATAGGATTCAGCACGACAGCTCCCGCAGGGCTACCAGTGCCCGAGAGCGTCGCAGTCGCCTGTCCGCCGGCAACATTCCCATAGACGGTGAGTACGCCAGTGCGGCTTCCCGTTGCAGTCGGCAGAAAGCCCACCTGAATCGTGCACGTCAGGCCGACCGCGATGGGAGAAGCAGTGCACGTATCCGTCTCGTTGAAGTCTCCCGTCGTCGCAATTCGACTAATCGCCAGCGGAGCGTTCCCGCCATTTGTAACCGTCACAGTCTGCGGCGCGCTGGCTGTCGCAACTGCCTGCGTGCTGTAACTCAGCGCCGTCGGATTGAGGCTGATCGAAGGCTGCGCCGCAGTAGTCGCCGTGAGCAGTGGAATCTGCCACAGGCCCCGGCCATAAGTCGCCGCGCGCAGTTCACCAACACGGCCATCTCCAGTAGGCATTGCAGCGGCTGCGGCAAGTTCGACCAACGGTGCATTCGGCAAGCTGGTTCCATAGACGCTCCAGCAGTTGCCAGTGGGACACGTTGTGACCTGCGTGGTCACATAGACACCCGTGTCCATCGCAACGTACAGAGTATTGGCATCGTTCGGATCTACGACAACGCTGTTTGCCGGAGCGTTGGGCAGATTGCTGCTGATGTTAAGCCAGTGAGCGCCCGCATCCGTGGAGCGATATAGATGTGCCGCGTTGATTCCATTGCCAGAGAAACCCATCACCGTGGCGTAAACTGTCTTGCCGGTAGCGTCATGCGGGTCGGCTGCGAGGGACGAAAGATCAAATCCACCGGGATTAAATCCTGCGCCTTGTCCATTCGTAACAGGCGATGCCGCAAGGTCGCTCCACGTTGTTGTGTTGCCCGCGGTATTCGCCGTAGAGATGGAAAACAGGTGACCCCCAAAACTCCCGCCGCCATCGAGCGCTCCCGCCATCCCGGCATAGAGAACATCCGATCCCGCGTTCTGCGCAGCCGCTGCATTACTCGCCGGCCCAGCTGCAGCGAGGGAACGAATCACGGGATTAGTACTTGCGCAGGACGCATTCTGAGGTCCGGCAAGAAGTTTACTGATCGCATTCGACGAAGACCACGAAGCTCCGTTGCCTCCCGGACCGCGCCACACTCTACAAGTGCCGATGATGATGTCCGATGAGAGCGCAGGGTCGAGCAGCCACGGCGCGTCGATGAGGCTGTCATCGTTGGCGATCTGCGCAGGCCCTACCGTGGGTGCACCTGAAAAGTTTGCAGATGTACAGCCTGTTCCACCACTACACTGCCGAATACTGACTCCCGCGGCAGTCGAGACATACCACAGCAGTGGATTGCTCTGATCGATCGCTACCGTCCCACCTTCACCAGTCGAGAGTTGCGGCCACGATGTCGCATTTGAAGAAGCGGAAGTTGCTGCAGTGCCGTTCGCGCCCAGACCAACAAGCAACGTGCTCGCATCGTTAGGATCTTGCGCGAAGCTGATGACCTCTGCGAGCGATCCCAGACCACCGTTGAGATTCTGAAAATGAGTCGCATCATCCGAACACGGTGCGGCCTGCTGATTGACGCCATCCGCCGACCGCCAGAGGCCTCCGTCGTTGCCAAGATAAAGAAGCGGCTGTCCACCAATCGCCAGTGTGGCAATCGCATGCTGGGCAGGCGCAACCTGCGCGGGCGCAGCGCATCCATTCGTCGCATTGGTCGTATTTCGCAACACGCATCCAGCAGCAAGCGAGCAACGATAGAGATCGATCGTTCCCGCGTAAAGCAGTGTGTCTTGCGTCGAGCCACCGGGCCCCGTCGGCACGGCAGACAACGCAAGATTGTAGTCAGCCTGAGGAATCGCAGTGTTGCCGCTTCCGATCTCCAGCGCAGTCGATGAGAGTTGCTTACCGAAAGTGACCGTCGAACTGGCACAATTTACACCGGAAAGCGCACAGACATCCTGCCACAGCCCCTGGTCGAGATTGTTGCGGTCAACCGTCAGCGCAAAGATATCCCCTGTAACGCCCTGAACCACAAGAGCCCCACGAAATATAGGACACGACACGCTACCCGTCGTCGCTGGTGCCGTGGGACAAGCAGTCGCAGTCAATCCCGTTCCAGGCTGATGTGTCAGCCGCGTCCACGTCACACCGTCTGCCGATTCGTAATACCCGTGGTATCGAATCGCTGCATAGAACCGCTGGCGCACAGGATTCCAGACAACCGCAGTCGCCGCTCTACCGCCAAGGTCTCCTCCAGATGGCAGCGGAGTCTGCACAACCTGACTGCCGTCCATAATTGTCGACATGTGCCACGTGACGCCCGCATCCGTCGAGTAGTAAAGCCCCATCACACTATTCGTCGCATCGGGAGCGTTGACAATCGTACCCTCCGCAGCCTGCGAAACAGCAGCGACTACCGTATTAGCGGTCGCACTGCTCCAGGCGAACCCGGCAAAGCCCAGTCCACTAAACGAGTGATTGCCGGCCACACCATCCTGCGAATTTTGAATGAGCGTCCATGTCAAACCTCCATCCGCAGACCGCAAAAGTCCGCTGCCATAAAAAGAATCGGACGAATCATTGGGATCACCCGTGCCCGCCAGCACCACGCCGGATTGAACGCTGATCGCCCCTATGCTCAGCGATGGGATCGCGGCAGTTCCCGCATTCGCGCTGAAGACAGGCAGAGTATCGGTGAGCGCTGTAAAGGTCACAGCCGCCGACGGCCCCGCTGCATTAGTCGACTTCCAGACGCCCCCGCCGGTCGTTCCAACGTAAATCGTGTTGCCGGTCTGGTCGGCCGGGTCAATCGCAATCGACGAGATGCGTCCCGTGACATTTCCATAGGCAATGCTGGCGATCTGGTTCGGACCTATCGGCTGCCACGCAGCACTCAAACTCGAAGATTGCGATGAGGTGGCTTGCTGCGCGAGCATTGCAACATGTTGCTGACGTGCCGCGTCCATCGCTCGTGCAGCGGAGAGATTGCCCGCGACACTGCGGCCCCCGAGAAATCGCCGCGCTCGGGTTGCGGCTGCTTGAACCGGCTCGACGGACGCCGCATCACTCCGTGTCATCGGCATCGGATCAACCTGACCGAAGACGACAACGGGCACGTCAGCTATTAGACAAAGAGCGATCGCAAAGATACACGAGCGGCCCCCGCGTCGGAGAAGTGGTCGTGCGTGGCGCGCGAGTTGAGAGAATACGTTCAGGCCCATAGCGTGCAATCCGACCAGGCAAGCAGCTACTTTCGATGCTGCAAGCTGACATCGGACGAGTCAACGCTAGAGCGGGAGAAGAACGACGGATAGTTCCGGAACGGGATGAGAAAACTCTCATCTGCGGACCGGAGTGATCGTTGGTGTTACTCTGCGGCCTCTCACAGCGTATTCCACGGCAGAAAATTTCGATCAGGTAATCGACCGTGCAACGTCTTGAATCTACCATCTGAAGCAAACCGCCACAATCACCTTTAGGTGTAAAGGAAGGAACCACTCTCGACCGCGCCTCGGACCATCCGCACTCAGAGCGGGGCGCTAGAAGAGGAGAGAACCCTGCTGCGGTAGCAACCCCATCTGCTCAATGTATTTCTTTGAGTTGAACTTCTTCCCCGTCGACGCTCCACTCATGTAACGAATCTTTCCAAAGACAGGACGCTTCCCCCAGGCGCGGTCGAACTTTCCCAGAATCGCCCACGCTATCCCCGCATATCCATTCGGGTCTCTACCATCGAGAAAATACTTGTCATTGAGATGAACCGCATACTTCATCGCTGTCGCAACATTCGGTGTCCACTCGAGAATCTTCTTGGCCCAGTACATGCGCACATAGTTGTGCATCCATCCATACCGAACCATCTGAATCTGTCCCGCATTCCACAAATCATCGTGCGTCTGCGCACTCTCAAGTTCGTGCAGCGAATACAAGTACTCCCGCTCGTCACGAGCATGTTCGACAATCGTCGTCCTGGCCCAGGCCTCGGCACACTCCGGCGAATCGTACTTCGGCGTATAGCGTACGAAATTCACCGCAAGCTCCCGCCAGACGATGAGTTCATTGAAATAACTTTCGCGCGCAGCCTTCAGCCTTGGATTGGCCTTCACTGCAGCATCCACGGCCAACGCAATAGTGATCGGACCCACGTGGCCGAAGTGCAGGTAAGGCGACAAACCAGAGGTACCATCCGTCTCCGGGTGATTGCGTTGCGCGTCATAGTCTTCAAAAAGTCTCTCCGTAAATAGCTTTAGTCGCTTGAGTGCAGCGTGGGTCCCACCCTTCCAGGCTTCAACAGGAGCAACACTGCGATCAAAGTCCTTCCAATCACGCGTCATATCTTCGTGGACGGAATCCGCCTGAAATCCTCGCGGCCTGGTCCACTCGTGGTCGGCGTGCAGGTTCTCGTAGGCATGGAGATACTCGGGCAGAAGGCGATAGAGCCGCGGACGGATCGTATACGCGCCATATTGTGCCTTCTCCATCAGCTTCGACGGAACGACGACATCGGCATCGACTGTCCAAAACGGAATCCTAATCCGGGA
>Ga0206911_1103_pt1 | contig 19964 bp, 21 predicted proteins | sample Alteio_BWOrgHeat_74_FD_152956 | JGI IMG/M metagenome (GOLD analysis project Ga0206911, IMG submission 152956) | Enriched cells from forest soil in Barre Woods Harvard Forest LTER site, Petersham, Massachusetts, United States -... | ecosystem: Environmental > Terrestrial > Soil > Temperate forest >...
TAGCGTCAGACTAAGCGATGAAGCGGCGACGGATAACCCCTGCTACGCCGAGAAGACCGGTTGCCATGAGGCCAAGAGTGCCGGGTTCGGGCGTGACGGTGTAACCGAGAACCTGAGATCCTCCTGTCATCGGTACACCGGCGGGAACAGTGAAACTCATGCTCAGAAGTTGAGTTGTCGAGTTGTAACTAAACGGACTAAAACCCGGAGCAGCAGAGATGGCGCTAAAACTGGCGAAATCGGGATCGAAGAAGGTGGCGTTGAAGGAGAACAGACCGCACGTGGGTCCGGTAACGCAGGATTCGGTCAACGTCAAAGTAGAGCCGGTGAAGTCTGCGGTGATGAGATCGGTGTTGTTGCTGAAGCCAAACTCAGTTATTCCGTTTGAGATCACGACTGTGGGGTTGTTGATTTGGCCGGTGTTGCCGTAGCCAGCGGGCACGAAGCCAAAGGCAGCGTTCCACCAGTTCGTGGAGTTGTTAATGGCCGGAATAACCAGGTTGCCCGTCACTGGGGTGCCGACGCCGTCCGCGCGCATGGTGCTGGCCGAAAGACAAAGAAGTCCTACTCCGAGAATTGCCGCAAAAGATTTCATGAAAGTTTCCTCCATCCCCTTGACAAGCAATCGGATGGCCAACTCTCGGCACATTCGGCCAGTTTTGGTGTAAGCCCTGTCCCTGAGAAGGTTACCTCTTCGCCTCTGGAAGGGGGATTCGGCGATCCCCACAGGCTGGTTTGTGGCAATATGCATAAAATTGCATAGTTAACGGTAAAATATTTCCGCTATTTAAGGCAGCTAAGTGTTTCTGCTGATAGCTTTAGGCGAAGCCGCAAAACGACTGTGCAAGATTTACGTTCAACGGGGAGTTTTTTCCCGGGGGATTGCAGGTACCAAAAGAGAGAAACCGATGGTAACTACAAGCAAGGTAACGACCACCGCAAGCGAGACAATAGGCCCGACGTCGATCCAATGGGCGGAGAGCATCTTGAGTGCGGCAAAGGCCAGAACCGCAGCCAGCCCATAGTGGAGGAAGCGCAGTTTGCTCAGCAGGTGGGCAAGCAGGAAATAGAGAGAACGCAGTCCCATGACGGCCATGATGTTTGAGGTGTAGGCCAGGAAGGGGTCGCGGGTGATAGAGAGGACAGCCGGGATCGAGTCGAGCGCGAAGACGACGTCGGTGATTTCGATGGCCAGAAGCGCGAGGAAGAGGACCGTGATCATCGGGCGGCCATCTTCGCGGACGAAAAACTTGTCCTGCCGGAGGCTAACGGGGTGGATACGGGAGATCCACTTGATCCAGCCGGGAGTGGATTCCGCCTTCTGGACCGAAGGCAGAACCATGCGAACAGCGGCGATCAGCAGGATGGCCGCGAATAGGTAGCTAATCCACTCGAAGCGCTCCATAAGGCCGATGCCGGCCGCGATGAAGGCTCCGCGAAGCAGGATGGCGCCCAGGACTCCCCAGAAGAGGACCTTAGGTTGGCGGGTAGGTTCGATGTTGAAGACGCGGAAGAGGATAAGAAAGACGAAGAGATTGTCGATCGAAAGGGACTCTTCGATCGCATAGCCGGCAAGATATTGCGTCGCAAACTGGCTGCCCTGCGTGCGAAAGATGAAGAGTGCTAGAGCGAGCGCCGCGGCGACCCAATAGATAGTGGCGACGACTGAGGTGGCGTGTCGATTTCCAGGGCCCTTGCGGCGCACATACGCGAGTTCGATCCCGAGGAGTGCGAGGACGAAGAGGTGAAAACCAATCCAGTGGCTGATGGGTGTGGCGCCAGGCATCTGTGTTGGATGCTACAGCGCGGGAGCGCAGGATGCACAGCCGGCAGGAGTTGCGCTGTAGCAGGAGATGTCTAATGGGCGCGGAACCGCCGCGATTCGAGCGAGGGAGGCAGCTCGCGGTCTGCCGCTTAGTGGCCGGCGACCATCGTGTAAACCGCGTAGAGAACAATCGCGAGCAGCATCCATAGGATGGAAGAGAAGAAGAGGCTGCGTAGCACGTCTCCTACGGGGTGGTTCTCGAAGAAGCGGGTTGGAGAGGCGGACGACCTCTGTTCATTGAAGCTCTTGTATCTCGACTGTAAGGATGCGAACGCTGGTGATTGCATTGTTCTACCTCCATCGGCAAGGATGAGAGTAGGATGACCCGTTTTCCACAGCCATCCCTCAAAGGCGGGAGCTTGTAGCTCGTTTGGGTGACAAATTGCCTAGCCTTGTAACACTTCGGTGCGTACGAGCCCAGGAGAAATGACACGAACTGACAGAATGTGTAGGATTTGGCGGTATCCGGGACCAAGGCAACTCGGGCCACGTAAAATCCAAAATCTTATCGGGAGTGTTTATGAGGACAGCGATTCGTTTGATGGCGGTTGCGGCGGGACTTCTGGCAACACAGGTGGCGGTAGCTCAGGCGCCTGCAGGCTCTACGGGACAATGCAAAGATGGTACTTATTCCACCGCCGCAAGCAAACAGGGGGCTTGTCGCGGACACCAGGGCGTGAAGGAGTGGTACGCCGCGACAGCTCCAGCGGCGGCTGCGCCTGCTGCCGCAGCCAAGCCGGCTACAGCACCTGCGGCTACAGCACCTGCGGCTCCAACTCCTAAGGCTACGGCGCCCGCACCAGCTGCCGCTTCTCCGGCTCCGGCCGCGAAGTCGTCATCGGCGTCGAAGGCGGCTAAGACTGTCGCACCGGGCGGTGGTCCGGGTCTGGTGTGGCTGAATACGTCGAGCAACGTCTATCACTGCTACGGGGGCGAAGACTACGGCACGACCAAGGCCGGAGCGTATATGTCCGAGGCCGATGCGAAGGCCAAAGGCGGCCATCCGGACCATGGGAAGCCTTGCACCAAGTAAACAGCCGCCGAAAAGGGACGACCGCGCCTCTGAAGTCCGTAAGAAGGGCTTCAGGGGCGCTGGTTGATTAAGCGGATCATCTCGAGGAAGATGTCGCCGGAGATCTGAAGCGATTTTGCACTGATCTTGTCGAGCGTGTCTTGCGCGGTGTGGTGGTAGCCGTCAGGAGTCGCGTCGGTGGTGGGGCCGTAGTGCGCGTCGATGACGTCGAGCACAGGCACGCCGCGTTTTGCGAACGGCAGATGATCGTCCTCTTCAGCCTCGTTGTATTTGAAGATGTAGGCCGAGTGGCCTGTATTTTTTGCCGCGGTTTTTAGGATGTCGAGCAGCCACGGGGTTGAGTTATCCACGTGATCAATGTTGAGGTCCTTGTCTGCGATCATGTCAGCGACTAAGAGGGCTTTGATCTTGCCGAGTGTTCCGTCGTTGGCCCATTTTGCGGCGAGGTGACGTGTGCCGTAGAGGGAGTCCGAGTCAGACCAGCATAGGAGACATTTGACGGCCTCTTCGCCATCGTCGAAGACCAGCCACACCGAGTAACCCTCGGGCGGGTGCGCGCGCAGGACGTTGCCGATCTCAATCAGCAGAGCCGTCGTGGCGGCTCCATCGTTGGCCCCGTAGAACTCGATGTCGCGCAGTGGATAGTTCGTCTCGTAATGAGTGACGAGAACGATGATGCCGTCCTTCTTTCCCGGGTACTTCACGATGTAGTTGTGCATCGTCTGGAAACCCGCGGGAGTGCTAGCCGTGAAGGTGTCGGTTTCGAAGTTACCTTTTGCTGCTTCAGCGGTGAAGTGCTGCTTGATGAACTCTTCTGCTTTGAGATGCCCGGGCGAGCCGTTGAATCTCTTCGGGGCCACCTGCAGGAGCTGTGCCGTGAGATTGTAGGCAGCCTGTCCACTGAAGCCGCCTGAAGCCGGGGTCTTCTGGGCTTCAGAGCTTGGCGAAGTCACTGCAACCATCAGCAGTGGCAACGCGAGCGACAGTCCCCAAGCGTTCCGTCGTCCGTGCCTGGAAATACGAAAGAGTTTCATGCCGTATTCTTTGCCTCTCTGGCTTTGCGCCGATCCGGGTGGACGAGAAATGCTGTGCCTACGCCAACTATATAGAGCGCCAGCATTGGACTGGCGAAGAGGCACATGCTGAACGGATCCTGCAGCGGGCAGATGATCGCCGACACCAGAAAGATAATGAGAATGGCATAACGCCACTGCCTGAGAAAGAACTTGCCGTCGGCGATACCGAAGAGCGCGAGGAAGAACATCAGAATCGGCAGCTCAAAACAGATACCCAGGCCAAGGATCACCGATAGAAAGAACTGCGTGTAGTCCTCGATGGTGATCATGTGGGTGAAGTTCTTGCCGATGTCCTGGATCAGGAACGTCATCGCCCCGGGAAGCACCCAGCGATAGCCAAACCAGGCTCCCGCCAGAAACAGCCCGACCGTCGCCCCCATAAAAGGAACGACATACTTTTTCTCATGCGCGTACATTCCGGGCGAGATGAAGAGCCACACCTGGTATAGAACGAACGGGCTGGCGATGATGATGCCAACGACGACCGAGGTCTTGATGAGAAAGTTGAGCGCGTCCGTCGGATGCGTCATCGTCATCTTGAGACCTATATCGAGCAGAGGACGCTGGATGTATTCGATGAGACGGACGTGGAATATGTATGCAACGACCACACCGACGGCAACCCAGGCCACCGAGTGAATGAGCCGCGTGCGGAGTTCCGTAAGGTGCTCCATCAGGCTCATGCCAGGAAGTTCGGCGCGATCGGTGACGGCTTTGCGGGCCCGGTCGATGGGGTCGAGATCAGCCACGCTGCGTGACCTCGTTCGTCGTCACTTCCGTCGAAGCAATTGAAGGAGCCGGATCATGTGGAATGGACTCGAGCACAGGAGAGAGCGCGGAGTTGCTGACCGGAAGACCGGTGGAGGGTGGCATAAGATTCAGGTCGCCGGAGGTGGCGATAGGTAGCGACTCGCGGGAGCGGTCGGGAGCCGGATCGGGCAGCGGATCACTTTGGGGCTGCTCATGCGGGTGGCCTACGAGGAACTCCTCAGTGACCGGGGGGGCGAACTTATTTTCCGAGCCATCGGTGATAGCCGGTGTCACAGGAGCCGCAGCTTCCATGGCCGCGATCTTCTTCCGCTGCTCTTCCTGGTCGGCGACGCGCAGCTCTTCTTCCATCTGCATCCGGAACTCGTTGGAGGCGCGGCGGAACTCCGCCATCAACTTCCCCAGCTGTCGCGCGAGTTCAGGCAGCTTCTTCGGCCCGAAGAGTAGCAGGGCGAGGAAGATGAGGATGGCGCTGTCCTGAAAGCTAGGCATAAGTCACTCCCATGATACGGCTTACGTGTTGACGTAACAAATGGATGCCCGCGGAGATGGATTCGACAGCAAGTGCTACGCTGATCGCGATGCGTTTTGTCATTCGAGAGGCGACGCTGGAGGACTCGACGGAGATTGCCCGGGTTCATGTGGACACGTGGCGAACGACGTATCGCGGGATTGTGCCGCGGAGTTTTCTGGACAGGATGGACTATGACGTACGCGCAGAGAGCTGGCGAGATCAGCTTGCCGCCGGGAGTTCGCGGATTTACGTCTCTGAGATGGATGGAACGATCTGCGGATTTATCTGCGGTGGTCCATTGCGCGAGCCTTTGTCCGATTTCGATGGAGAGATTTACGCGATTTATCTCGCAGTAGACGCCCAGCAACGGGGCTGCGGCAGAGCAATGATGAAACAACTGGCAGCGAAATTGTTGCAGGAGGGGCTGAAAAGCGCGGTCGTATGGGTGCTCGAAAGAAATCCCACCTGCACCTTCTATGAGCGGTTGGGTGGAGAGTTCCTCGGGCAAAAAGCGATCTCGATTGGCGGTGCCGACCTGGTCGAAGTGGCCTATGGATGGAAGGACTTGGGTCAGTTGGCCGAGGGCGCGCGACCATGACAATGTTGTAAACTGATTCCAATTGGAGCAGGACGAATTCAGCATCGTTTTCGTCGCAAACTGCGTCTAACAAAACACGAGCGGCAATCGCTGCCGGTCGCGAGAGAAACTGGTTGCAACACCCCCGTGGGTTGGGTGAAGGCTCAACAAAGCCAACACAGCGAATCCACTGCAACTTGAGCAGTGCATGCTTTCAACATCCCCGTCTCAGAGGCGAAACGACAGTGCAGGGTAAAACCGGCGCAAGTCGGCCTTGGTGAGACTGAAGGCGGAGTACTTTGAACGGACTAATGGAAATCGCCCCGGCTGCGGCCGTGGCTGAAGAGACGGCGGCGGCGTGCTCGCTCGACAACTACCTCGCGCAACCTGACCACACGATGGACGACCGCATCGCAGCGGCGCGCGCCAAACTGGGCACCGACGTCGTCCTCCTCGGGCATCACTACCAGCGCGACGAAGTGATCCGCTTTGCCGACTACACCGGCGACAGCTACAAGCTCTCGAAGGTCGCCTCCGAGACCAACGCGAAGTACATGCTCTTCTGTGGCGTGCACTTCATGGCCGAGACCGCCGACGTCCTCGGGCGACCATGGCAGCAGGTCATCCTGCCCGACCTGAACGCCGGTTGTTCCATGGCCGACATGGCCGAGATCGGGCAAGTCGAAGATTGCTGGGATTCACTCACTAGGGCCGGCCTCACGGACGCCTCTACCGGCGGCTTGATCCCCCTGACCTACATGAACTCCGCCGCAGCCATCAAGGGATTCTGCGGCAAGCACGGCGGCCTCGTCTGCACCTCCTCCAACGCCCGCGCAGCATTCCAGTGGGCGTTCGCTCGTGCAGGAAAAATCCTCTTCCTCCCCGACCAGCACCTTGGACGCAACACCGCCTTTGCCATGGGTATCCCGATGAGCGAGATGGTCGTCTGGGATCCCTACCAGATCAACGGTGGCCTCAGCCCCGATCGCCTGAAGGCGGCAAAAGTAATTCTGTGGAAGGGCCACTGCTCCGTCCATCAGCGCTTTCTCCCGGAACACGTCGATCGCGTCCGCCGCGAACACCCGGAGATGCAGGTCATCGTCCATCCCGAATGCCGCTGGGAGGTCTGCCAGAAGGCCGACGCCATCGGCTCGACCGAGCGCATCATCGAGGTGATCGAAAAGGCTCCCGAGGGTTCAAGCTTCGCCGTCGGCACCGAGATCCACCTCGTCAACCGGCTCACGAAGCGCTTCGCTCCCCTGGGCAAGCGTGTGATGACGCTGGACGACGCCGGCTGCCTCTGCACGACCATGTACCGCATCTCGCCGCAGCATCTCGCCTGGGCTCTGGAAAACCTCGTCGAAGGACGTGTGGTCAATCGCATTAAAGTGGAGGATGATGTGAAGCAATGGGCGCGCGTAGCGCTCGATCGCATGCTGGAGATCAGGATTTGAGCAAGACGTTTACGTTGAGCGAAGCACAGACGCTGTTGCCCGTGGTGGAGGCTCTATTACGCAAGGCGCAGTCGGCGGCAGTCCGCGCTGGGGAACTGGAGCAGGAGATGCAATTGTTGAGTCACCGCATCTTCCTCTCCGGCGGAATGCACGTAGATGTAAGCGTGGCCGCACGACGCAAGGCTGAACACGATAAAGCCGTTCAGGAGGCCAAGGACACCCTCGGCGAGATCGATTCCATCGGTGTCCAGGTGAAGGATCTCGAAGAGGGGCTACTCGACTTTCCTTCCGTGATGGACGGCAAGACTGTTCTTCTCTGCTGGAAGCTGGGCGAACCAACCATCGCCTACTGGCACACCGAGGAAGAAGGTTTTGCGGGAAGAAAGCCCCTTGATCCGCAACTTGGCAAGACCGAACGATTTAACTAGAAATTGTTCACCTGCCGCGCAGCCTGTGGATAACTATATTTACTGAACGATAATATTTATCGTCTATACTTTCGTCTGTGCAGGTGAGCGACCCCAAATCGTTCCGCGAGATTTGTCACGAGAACGGCATCGCCGTCACTCATCAGCGGCAGGTGCTGTATGAAGTGATGAAGACCATGCATGGCCATCCGAGCCCGGAAGAGGTCTATGCGCGGGTGAAGAAGAAGGTGCCGGCGATCTCGCTGGCCACGGTCTACAAAAACATACATTTGTTTGTCGAAAGCGGCGTCTTCCGCGAGGTGAGCATGCATCACGGCTCGTTGCGCGTGGAGATGAATGATAAGGCGCACCATCACATGGTGTGCTCGAAGTGCAAAGCAATTACCGACATTGGAGAGAAGGAGCTCGGGCTGGTCTCAAAGAAGGACAAGCTGCCCGGCGGATTTCTGGTGGAGCGGTACGCCGTCGATGTGATTGGGCTTTGCGCGAAGTGCCAGTAAAGCCTGCTTATAACTGCAACAGAAAATTTTTCGAGGTGAACGATGTCAACCGAAGCAAAATGCCCAGTCGTACATGAAACGCCGCATGGCGCAGTCACGACCTCACACGGCGTTTCCCGAAAGAATCCCGATTGGTGGCCCAATCAACTAAATCTGAAGATATTGAACCAGAACTCCCCACTAAACGATCCCATGGGCGAGGAGTTCAACTACGCGGAAGAATTCAAGAGCCTGGATCTCGATGCAGTGATCAAGGACCTGCATACGTTGATGACAAGCTCGCAGGACTGGTGGCCTGCAGATTACGGTCACTATGGGCCTCTGTTCATCCGGATGGCATGGCACAGTGCCGGCACCTATCGTATTGCCGATGGACGCGGTGGAGCGGGCGCAGGCATGCAGCGGTTTGCTCCGCTGAACAGCTGGCCGGACAACGTGAGCCTGGATAAGGCGCGGCGGTTGATCTGGCCGATCAAGCAGAAGTACGGCCGGAAGATCTCCTGGGCCGACCTGATGATCCTTGCCGGCAACGTGGCGCTGGACTCGATGGGGTTCAAGACGTACGGCTTCGCTGGCGGACGTGTCGACGCATGGGAGCCGGATGAGACGTACTGGGGACCCGAAACGACGTGGCTCGGCGACAAGCGATACAGCGGCGATCGCCAGCTGGAAAACCCGCTTGGCGCCGTGCAGATGGGTTTGATTTACGTGAACCCGGAGGGGCCTAATGGCAATCCCGATCCAATCGGTTCAGCCCGAGACATTCGCGAGACGTTTGCGCGGATGGCGATGAACGACGAAGAAACGGTTGCGCTGATCGCTGGCGGACACGCCTTCGGCAAGACGCATGGCGCCGGCAATCCTGATCAGTATGTTGGCCGCGAGCCCGAGGGTGCTCCGATTGAGGAGCAGGGCCTTGGCTGGAAGAACAGCCTCGGCAACGGCGTCGGCGTGAATACGATCTCCAGCGGCCTGGAAGGCGCATGGACGACGAATCCAGTGACGTGGGACATTGAATACCTGGAGAATCTGTTCAAGTACGAATGGGAGCTGACGAAGAGTCCGGCAGGCGCGCAGCAATGGAAGCCCAAGAATGGAGCTGCTGCGGGCACAGTGCCGGATGCGCACGATCCATCGAGAAAGCACGCGCCAACGATGTTGACGTCGGACCTTGCGCTGCGATTTGATGCGAGCTACGAGAAGATTTCGCGGGACTACCTGGCAAATCCGGAGAAGCTGGCGGACGCGTTCGCGAAGGCCTGGTACAAGCTGACGCATCGTGACATGGGGCCCATTGCGCGATATCTTGGTCCGCTCGTTCCTAAGGAGCACCTGATCTGGCAGGATCCTGTCCCTGCGGTGGATCACGAACTGATCGGCGAGGCGGAGATCAAGGCCCTTAAGGCCAAGATACTCGCATCGGGGCTCTCCATCTCCCAACTTGTCACAACCGCCTGGGCGTCGGCATCGAGCTTCCGTGGCAGCGACAAGCGGGGCGGGGCCAACGGAGCGCGCATTCGTCTTGCACCGCAGAAGTTCTGGCAGGTGAACCAGCCAACCGAGCTTGCGAAGGTTCTCGATAAGCTGGAGGCGATTCAGAAGGAGTTCAATGCAGGGTCTGGCGCGAAGAAGGTATCGCTCGCCGACCTGATCGTCCTGGGCGGTTGTGCCGCAGTCGAAGAGGCTGCGAAGAAGGCGGGCAACGAAGTGAAGGTTCCCTTCTCTCCGGGGCGCACCGACGCGTCGCAGGAGCAGACCGATACCCACTCGTTCGCGGTGCTCGAGCCTATCGCGGACGGCTTCCGCAACTACCTTCGTCCGGGACACGAACCGTTCGCTGCCGAGTTGCTTGTGGACAAGGCAAACCTGCTGACGCTGACTGCTCCGGAGATGACCGTTCTGATCGGTGGCCTTCGGGTGCTGGGTGCAAACTTCGAACAGTCCTCAAACGGTGTTTTCACGAAGCAGCCTGGCAAGCTGACCAATGACTACTTCGTGAATCTTCTCGACATGTCCACGAAATGGCAAAGAACCGCTACAGAGGGCGTGTTGGAGGGACTCGATCGGGCCACTGACGATCCAAAGTGGACGGGAAGCATTGTTGATCTCGTCTTCGGATCTAACTCTCAACTACGAGCGCTGGCCGAAGTGTATGCGTGCAGCGACTCGCAGCCGGTCTTCGTGCGTGACTTTGTGGCGGCCTGGAACAAAGTGATGAATCTCGATCGCTTTGACCTCGCGTGACTTCAAAGGAAGGCAAGAGCGGTCCAGCAATGGGCCGCTCTTTTCTATTTGCGGAGATCTAATTAGAAGGCGGACGCGGTCCCATCGGTGCATTGGCATCGGGTTTCCCGCCGGGGTTCCACGTGGGCTTCCATGTCGAGTTCGCCAGCCAGCGAATGGGATTGACCATCGACTCGATCGCGTTGGTCATGTGTTTAAAGTCGATGGTGCTGAGTTCATCGCTGGGCTGGTGGTAGTCCTTGTGCAGACCAAAGCTGGAAACCGATTGCGCCACAATCCCCTGCGTTGCCAGAGCATAGTTGTCAGAGCGCCGGAAAAAATTCTGAGTCGGGTGCGGGTCCTTGACCAGATGCGCGCCATGCTTGGCCAACTCGGGACCAAGGTTGGAGCGTTCGAAACCGGTAAGCCAGAGAGTGCCTGCAGGAACAGCAGGGTCGGGCCGGCCAATCATCTCAAACTCGAGATTGGCGACGATGCTGTTAAGAGGAACAGGCGGATGCGCGAGAAACGCTCGGTTGCCAAAGCCGCCAAGCTCCTCCGAACCGAAGCAGGCGAAGACAATCGTCCGCTTCGGGCGCGGGCCGGTAGCGAGAATGTGTGCCAGGGTGAGAACCGCCGTCGTGCCTGAAGCGTCGTCGTCGGCGCCGTTGTAGTTGGTATCGCCGGCCGCGTTTGCCGGACCGATGCCGAGGTGGTCAAGATGTGCGGTCAGCAGGATGACCTCATTTGGCGCACTGCTTCCACGCAGGATTCCGATCGCGTTCCACGTCTCCTTGCGAGGCACGTCCTGAAACTTCGAGAGTCGCTGCTGAACCCTCTCGGGCAAAGGATCAGGCATCGCGGTCTTCTGCAGGAATGTACCGTTTTCGCCGCCGGGCTCAAGGCCGAGTCCTTGCAACTGCGCTGCGACGAAAAGTGCGGCGATGTGTTCGTCCCGTGTCGCCGAGCCGCGGCCGTGCATCTCGTCGTCGGCGAGAAAGTTCATATTCGCGTGAACTTCACGTTCCAGCGTTGCTGTTTGTCCGGCTGCTACGTCGAATGAATGCGCTTGCTGTCCGTGAACGGTGGAAACGAGGGTGAGGGAGCCTACAAGCGCGGCCAAGGTCAGGCGGCGCAGGTAATTCGATGCGTACATTGTCGAAATTATAGAGGAACCGCCGATTGAATTAGTCTTGAGACAAGAAGACACGAAAGACAGGCGGCACCGGATTTAGTGGAGACAGGGACAAGAGACGTGAGACGGATGGGAGCAAGTAGAGTCGTTCAACGGTGGACGGCAATCGCGGTCGCAACAACGCTGCCGGTCCTCACCGGTTGTGGCAACTTTTTCCCCCCTATCAATGGAGGAGGCGGAGGTGGAGGCACCACCCTGAATCGCATCTATATCGCAAACCAGGCCGCGAACTCGATCGGCGGATTTGCCATAGGCACAGGAACCCTCGCAGCCGTAAACAACTCTCCCGTGGCCACCACCTATAAACCCTTAGCGATGGTCGTAACGCCGAACAACAGTCTCCTCTACGTCGGATCCGCGGTGGGAATCTTCGTCTACTTCATCAACTCCGACGGCTCGCTGACCACGCCGAGCACCGGTTCGCAACCGGCTGGCGTCTCTGCCCCATCCCTTGCTGTATCACCGGACGGCCAGTGGCTCATCGCACTCGACGGCACGACGCAGCAACTCGACATCTTCCAGATCAACGCCACCACCGGCGCCCTCACCTCGGTGAATGCCCCAACGACCTATTCCATACAGTCCGGAACCTGGCAGCCGTCCGACGTGCAAATATCGCGCGACGGAACCCTCATCTTCGCCGCGCTCGGTACCGGCGGCGACGTCGTCTTCACCTTCAACACCACCTCAGGTGTAGCCGTAAGCAGCCAGTATCTCCCGACAGGAAACCTCGCAACCGGCGACTACGGGCTCGCAGTCGACTCCAAGACAGCGTACCTCTACATCGCCAGAAGCGGCACAAACGGCGGAGTCGCGGTCTTCGCCATTGGATCCGGCGGAACCCTGAATCCCGTCAATGGATCCCCGTTTTCCGCGGGCAGCGGAACCTTCTCCGTGACGCTCGACTCCACTGGAACTTATGTTTACGCCGCCAACCGCACTGACGGAACCATCTCCGGCTACAGCATCGTTCCGGCAACCGCGACCGCCACACTATCACTCACCCCAATGAAGAACTCTCCCTTCACCAGCGGCTCCGTCGTGCAGTCGCTTGGGATTGACGCCACGGGCAAATACCTCTTCGCCGCAGCCGTCGGCGGTGGCCCCGACCTGACGATGTACGGCTTCGACATTACTGTCCCCGGAAAGCTCGATCCCGTCACCAGTGTCGCCACCGGAGTCGATCCCGCCGGCGCCGTCGCAGTCGCGCTAACGCACTAGTAACCCACGAGGGGGGAGAATTCCCTTTGAGTCACGTGCGTCGAATTGTCCGAGGCCTCGCGTGAACTTCCGTCAACCCCGGTAATATGGAGATGTGGTGCGTGTCGTGCTGGGGAGTTTCTTAGTCATCTCTTCTTCTTCTGGACAATTCGGTTTGCGGCGCAGGATCTCGCAATTTGCAGCGCTAACAGTTTTGTCGGCGTGCGTAACCATCGGACTGTGCGGCTGCTCCAGACTGCGGCCCAAGCCCCCCGCGCAGTATGTCTATGTCACCGCGAAGCAAACTTTCCTCCGCGACCGCGTAGCCGCTGTGTCCAACCGCACCGCGACAGTAGGGAACGGCGACAAGCTCCAGGTCCTTGAGCACGGCCGCCGCTTCGTCCGCGTGCAAACCGAAAAAGGCGAGCAGGGCTGGATCGACGAAAAAGTCGTCGCGACGCAGGAGATCTTCGACCAGTTCGAAACCCTCAAGCAACAGCATAAGGACGACTCCACCGTCGCCTCGGCCGTAGTCCGCGACGAAGTGTACCTCCACGCCGCGCCCGGCCGCGACACCGAGCGCTTCTACCGCCTCGGCGAGGGCGAAAAGCTGAAACTCCTCGCGCGCGCAACCTTGCCGAAGCCTCTGCCCCCCGGAGTGAAAGCAGCAACCGCAAAGACCGCCGCCACTGGCAAAGGCGCACCCGCACCCGACATCCCCGCGCCTCCCGCGATGGAAGACTGGTGGCTCGTCCGCGACTCCAAGGGAGACACCGGCTGGCTCCTCAGCCGCCTCATGGACGTCGACGCTCCCGACTCGATCACCCGCTACGCCGAAGGCCAGCGCATCGTCGGAGCCTACGTCCTCACCACCGTCAACGACCCCGAGGCCGAGCAGGCAGACAAAAACATCCCTATCTACCTCACCGTCATGAGCCCGTACAAAGCCGGATTGACCTATGACTACGACCAGGTTCGCGTCTTCACCTGGAGCGTGAAAAAACACCGCTACGAGACTGGCTTCCGCGACAAGAACATCGAGGGCTACCTTCCTATCACAATCAAAACTGCGCCCGACCCGTATGGGAAATCCGTAGCGGCAACGACACCCGCCCCAACCTTCACCTACCGCGTGCTCTCCGACCAATCAGGCCCCGTCATCCCCGATCCCGTGACAGGAGCCATCGTTCCCGGCAAGACGATCCAGAAAACCTACCGCCTCGAAGGCAATCTCGTTAGACCGATAATTCAACCTGGAACACCGAAGGGCGGCGAGGCCCACCCCGCCCCGCAGGAAAAGAAGAAGGACGCAACGAAGTCGAAGAAGAAGAGGTAGCGCGCCGGTGGAGAACTACTCCGTTGCTTCAGACGGCTTTTCTATGTTCGAGGGCCTTCTCACTGAATCTGCAGTAGATGACCTAGTGAGTTTCGTGGAGCAAAACATCTCTGTCGAGAGCCGTCGTGGTGGCGCAAGAAATCTCCTCGATTTTCCCGAAATGCGGGCTCTCGCCGAATCTTCCGTAGTGCGCAGCGAGGTTGAAGCGGTGTTGGGTCGCAACGCACGCGTCGTCCGCGGAATCCTCTTCGACAAGACAGAAGGGGCAAACTGGAAGGTTCCGTGGCATCAGGACGTGACAATTGCAGTGACCCACAAAGTGGAAGCGGAAGGATTCGGACCATGGTCCATGAAGGCTGGGGTTCTGCACGTTCAACCCCCCGCGACGGTTTTGGAGCGCATGCTTTCAGTGAGGCTGCATCTTGACGATTGCCCGAAGGAGAACGGCGCCCTGCGCGTCATCCCTGGTTCCCATACCAGCGGCAAGCTTGAGGAGCGCTTGATTGAGGAATTGGCGGAGCGTAGTGCGACGGTGACATGTGCCATGTTCCGCGGCGGAGTCCTGATGATGCGCCCCCTCCTTCTGCATGCGTCTTCTGCTTCGACAATTCCGGGCCACAGACGCGTCATTCACTTTGATTACGCCGACGCAGAGTTGCCTTCAGGGATGAATTGGGCGGTCAATCAGGCGTAGAAGCTAGCCACAGCCTCCACCACGGTCTGCTGCTCATCCTCCCGCAGCTCCGCATACATCGGCAGTGCGAGCACCTCATCCGCCGCCGCCTCACTCACCGGAAAATCCCCGCGCTTATACCCAAGACTGGCGAGACTCGTCTGCTCATGCAACGCCAGCGGATAGTAAATCTCGCTGCCAATCTTGCGATCCGTAAGATACTGCCGCAACTCATCACGCCGAGGCGCACGAATCACGTACTGATGAAACACATGCCCAGCCCGCGGATCGGTGAAGGGAAGCACCACACCCTCTTTCACTGTCGACGCGGTCAGCCGAGCATCCTGAAAAAGTTGATCGTAGCGCGCCGCATGGTCTCGCCGCTTCTGATTCCACTCCGGCAGATAGCGCAGTTTCACCTCGAGAATCGCAGCCTGCAAACTATCCAGCCGTGAGTTCCAGCCGATCTCCTCGTGATAGTAGCGCTGCCGCATTCCATGTGCGCGAAGCACCCGGGCGTGGTCGTCGATCGCCGCCGACTTTGTCGTCACAAGTCCGGCATCGCCCATCGCACTCAGATTTTTCGTCGGATAAAAACTGAAAGCAGCCGCATCACCCAACGCTCCCGCAGGAGTTCCATTCCATGTCGCCCCAAAGGCCTGCGCAGCATCTTCCACCAGCAAAAGCCCGTGGCGTTGTTGCAATTTCGTAAATGCATCCCAATCCGCACACTGCCCGTACAGATGAACCGGCAAAACTGCCTTCACCTTCGCACCAGCTGGCGAGCGAAGAACCTCTTCGACAGCCCCCGCCGACAAGTTGAACGTCTTCGGATCGATATCCGCCAGCAAAGGCTGCGCCCCGCACCGCAGAATCGCACTCACACTCGCAAAAAAGCTGAACGGCGTCGTAATAACCGCATCGCCAGGGCCAACATTAGCCGCAGCCAGCGCCAGCCAGATGGCGTCCGTCCCGCTCGCACACCCGACCGCGTGGGGAACCGCGCAGGCAGCTGCCGCCGCCCGTTCAAAACTGTCCACCTGCGGCCCCAGGATGAATCGCTGCGAGCTGCACACCGCCTCAATGGCGTCGAGAAGCTCCTCCCGGATGCTTGCAAACTGCCGGGAAAAATCAAGCATCTGAACGGGTTGCGTCTTCAAAATCGGCACATCTTTCATGGTATATCGCCGCAACCTCTCCCCGCTGACTCTCGTTATGGGTTTGCCTTCGTCTAACCCCCGCGGGACAATCGTTGATGAATACGCTTCCCCGGGTTGATAAATGCCGTGGATGCTCGTATCGTTGACAGTCTTGGCTTCAGACTCAATAGGTCGGTGGTCTGAGATTTACTTCTGAAGTTGATGGATCACGGCAAAACCTTTATTGCACGGTAACGAATTCGATTAAGGAGATCGGCACCATGGAATCAAAGCCGGCACAGAACATTCAGGATACTTTTCTCAACACAGTGCGAAAAGATAAAAGTCCAATCACGATCTACCTCGTCAGTGGCGTCAAACTGACAGGAAAGATTCGCTCATTCGATAAATACTCGGTGTTACTGGAGAACAACAGCCAGGAACAGCTGATCTTCAAACACGCAATCTCGACGGTGGTGAGCGGGCGAGCAGGCGTGCATGGAGAGATGCGGCCGGACCTAAAATCGGAGATACGGCCATCCGTAAGCTCCGCGCCTGCAGCCGCAGCGGTCCAAGAGGCGAACGGAACGCAAGGTCGCTAGCCGTTGACAACAGAAGAGGCGAAGGCCACTCAACAGAAGAGGGTGAGGCCGAGCCTCGTCGCTGCGCAAGCAGACGCGGCTCGCCAAACCCAGCACGGTATTCCCCAGTCCGAACGCGCGGTTCTCGTCGCGGTGGAGTTCACCGGCGAACGGCGAAAACTGACCGCGGCCGCACGCCTTGCGCGGACCGCCGCAGCGGTCTCTGCCGGAAAGGCTCTTGAACCAATCGGTGATTCTTCGGTCGCATCGCCGAAACAGGCAGCGGATCTCGACTTCGATGCCTCCCTTGCGGAGTTCGAAGAACTCGCCCGGAGCGCCGGAGCCGAGGTCGCCGCAACTCTCGTCCAACGCCGCCCGCGTCCGGACCCCGCAACCCTCGTCGGCGGTGGCAAGCTGGAAGAGATCGAAGGCGTCATCGCCTCCACCGGCGCCGATCTCGTCCTCTTCGACCACGACCTGTCGCCCTCACAACTGCGCAACCTCGAAGCTCGCCTGCCCTGCCGCGTCATCGACCGGACCCAGCTCATTCTCGACATCTTCGCCCGCCATGCACGAACCCGCGAAGGTCAGCTCCAGGTGGAACTGGCGCAGTTGGAGTATCAACTCCCCCGCCTCGCCGGCCGTGGCAAGGCAATGTCTCAACTAGGCGGCGGCATCGGAACCCGTGGACCTGGCGAAACCCAGCTCGAAACCGATCGCCGCAAGATCAACCTCCGCATCGACCATGTCAAAGAGCAGTTGGAATCTGTCCGGCGCATCCGAAGGCAGCAGCGCCAACGTCGCGAGGCCGTTCCTGTCCCCGTCGTCGCGCTCGTCGGCTACACCAACGCAGGCAAAAGCACGCTCTTCAATGCACTCACCGAAGCCGGTGTGCTCGAGTCCTCGCGAATGTTCGCCACGCTCGACCCCAAACTGCGGCAGTTGCAACTTCCTTCACGTCGCAAAATTTTGCTCTCAGACACTGTAGGTTTCATCCGCAATCTGCCGCATACACTCGTCACCAGCTTTCGCGCGACGCTCGAAGAGGTGGAGCGCGCCGAACTGCTACTGCACGTGCGCGATGCGTCCAGCCCCATGGTCGACGAACAAAAAGCGCAGGTTCAAAAAGTTTTGGCCGAACTCGACGTCTCGAAGAAGCCCGTCATCGAGGTCCTGAACAAGATCGACCTGATTCCCGAAGGCGAAGGAACCCCAATGGGAGCGCCCGGAAGCGTGGCCGTCTCAGGCCTCAAGAAGCTTGGACTGGACCACCTGCTGAAAGCAATCGACGACGCTCTGGTGGCCGACCCGGTCATCGAAATGCACTTTCGCCTGCCACAGTCGGAAGGCGCGGTTTTGGCAGCGCTGGAGGCGGGTGCTATCGTGCAAGGGAAGCGATTCGAAGGCAATCTCGCCTACGTCACCGCGCGAGGGCCTGCATCGTTGCTGAACCGGTATCGTAAGTTTCGGGAACGAGTCGAAAAGCACCCTTAACTAGCATAGGCCGCCTGAAGGGGAGCGGAGGTGGTGTCCCCAGTCACGCGACCTATGTGACCCAGATAGTAGGGTCCAGGTAGTACCTACTAGTCTAGACCTTCTCCGGCGGATGTCAAAGCCAATTTCCCCGGAATTACTCCAAAATTACCGTCCCCGACGTCCGAAGATCGGTCAGCTTTGCCGATTATCGACGTACTGTTTGTTGACACTCTTACAAACGCTTTGCTAAAACTAGATGTACCTCGCATCTCTCTGGCACGTCTTCACCAGCGCTTTAGCAACACAATCTAGTTGTGTGAGACAGCTGAAGACAGGACTTCCAATCGGCCCCAGCCGACCCCATTCATGGATCAGATACTGAATCAACTCGGTGGACTTGTGCTCGGCTCTGTGCCGACCATGGTGCTGTTTCTATTACTTGTAGCGGCCTACGGGATGCTGGTTCGCCGCCCGCTCGATCGCATTCTCGCCGAACGCCGCGCACGCACCCAGGGCGCCGTCGAACAGGCTCGCACCGCCATCGCCGCGGCTGAAGCAGAGACCACCGCCTACGAAGACAAACTCCGCGCCGCCAAGGCCGAGATCTTCCACGCACGCGACCAGAAGCTGAAACAATGGAACGCCGAGCGCGAAGCCGCCCTCGCCCAGGTTCGTCAGCACACGCAGGAGCGCGTTCGCGGAGCCCGTCAGGAGATCGAACAGAGCGCTCAGGAAGCCCGCCTCTACATCGCCAAACAAAGCGACGACCTCAGCACCCGCGTTCTGAATGCCGTTCTTCCCGCGGGCGTTCGCCCCACGGAGGTCGCCCAGTGACGATCCCCTCCATCAAGAAGCTTCTCCCCCGTCTAGCAATCGCCACGATCCTCTTCGCGCCGGTCGCTCACGCAACCGCGCAGGAGCCCGCTCCCAGCAAGACGGATGGCGGACAACTCAGCACACTCGAAGCGCAGTCGCCCGAAAAGAACAAGCAGGAAGTCGACGAGAACGACCAGTATCTTCACTCCGCCACCGTCCGCAAACTCGGATCCATGGTTGGCCTCGACGCCGAGCAAGCCGCCACAACATTCACCGTCTTGAACTTCGTCGTCCTCGCCGGACTCGTCGGCTGGTTCCTCCTCAAGACCCTCCCCAAGACCTTCCGCGACCGCAACACCGCCATTCAGAAGAGCCTCGTCGACGCCCGCACTGCCACTGAAGAAGCGAGCGCCCGTCTCAGCACCGTCGAAGAGCGTCTCAGCAAACTCGATAGCCAGATCGCCGCCCTCCGCGCGCAAGCCGACAAGGACTCAATCGCCGACGAGCAGCGCATCAAAGCCAGCGTCGAAGAAGACAAGCAAAAGATCATCGCCGCCGCCGAGCAGGAGATCTCCGCTGCCACAGCCCTCGCGCAGCGTCAGATCCAGCAGTACGCCGCTGAACTGGCCATCGACCAGGCCGCCCGCAAGCTGGTCGTCTCCGCCGAGACCGATCGCCTCCTCGTGCAGAGCTTCGCCCGCCGGCTCATGGGCGACGACTCCAAGGAAGGACACAACTAATGTCTGTCCTCTCCCTGCGTTACGCCCACGCCTTCGCCTCGGTCGCGGCTTCGTCGCATCTCGACACAACCGCCGCCCAGCAGCAGCTCCGCGACTTCAGCGGAACACTCGCCGGCAGCCTTGAACTCCGCGAAGTCCTCATGAACCCCTCCATCGCGAACGAGCAGAAGCTCAGAATCCTCGACGCGATCGCCGGCCGCATCGGCATGTTCCCGCAAGTCCGGAACTTCCTCGCCGTCATCATGCACCACCAGCGCCTCGCCGAACTCGATGAGATCCTCACCGAGTACCACGCCGTCGCCGACGAGCAGTCCAACGTCGCCGAGGCCGAGATCACCAGCGCCCATCCCCTCAACCCGCAGGACCGCGCCGAACTCGAAGCCCAGGTCGCCAAACTCGCTGGAGGCCGC
>Ga0206911_1104_pt1 | contig 19963 bp, 15 predicted proteins | sample Alteio_BWOrgHeat_74_FD_152956 | JGI IMG/M metagenome (GOLD analysis project Ga0206911, IMG submission 152956) | Enriched cells from forest soil in Barre Woods Harvard Forest LTER site, Petersham, Massachusetts, United States -... | ecosystem: Environmental > Terrestrial > Soil > Temperate forest >...
GCAATTCGTTTTTGATGTAGCTCGAAATCAGCATACCAATGGATCATCTCCTATTACATTCTCTGAAAGGGAAACAATAGAACCGCTTCAGTACCCCTCCTCTCCTGCTTATATTCAGCCCTTATCTACTTCGCAGCAGGAAGAGCAGTCCCATATCATCCTCAATGAGCCGCAGCGGTATACTGCGCATGAGACGATAGACGAGTCATTGTCACTGGCTGACAAGGAGAAAGAACTGATCGAGAAAGCCCTCAAAAAGCATCGCAACCGCCGCCGGGATGCTGCGACCGACCTCGGTATATCTGAGAGGACCCTGTACAGAAAGATAAAAGAATACGACCTCGAAAAATAGACATGAGAAACGAGACTAAATTGCATTTGTATTATTCCCCCTTTACAAAAGGGGTAAGGGGGATTTTGTATTTGCTGTTTGCTGTTTTGCTCTTCACCATCAGCGGCTGCAAAGTATATTCATTCACCGGTGCCAGCCTACCCGCAGATGTCAAGACGGTGACAGTAGAGCAACTGAGGAACTCCGCCAGTAATGCACCAGCCCTGCTCAACCAGACCATCACTGACGCGCTCAAAAATAAACTGATCACCGAGGCCAGCCTGCGCCAGGTCACCTATGATGGCGATCTGGTATTCAAAGGGGCCATAACAGGATATTCATTCTCAGCACAGGCACCTACCGCTCAGGTACAGTCGGGAGTCAACAGGCTGACCATTACCGTACAAGTCTCATACGAAAGTAAAAAGTACCCCAAGGACAGTTGGAAGCAGCCGGAGACCTTCTCCCGCTATGCGGATGCCTCGGGTAATGCGAACCTCTCTGATGTGCAGGATGCTTTGATCACAGATATTGTGAAACAGCTCATGGATGATATTTTTAATAAGGCATTTGTAAAGTGGTAATTTAAAAATCCGGGATTAAAACTCTAATATTACGAGGTGTCAAGGTCACTCATACATAATCAGCTACCAGCCAAATTACTTGGCCTTTCTACAGTCGAACTGGAGAAAATAAAGGAGCAATTCCCTTATTTTAACTCTGCGCGGATGCTTCTCTTGAGGCAGCAGCATGAGTCTTCAGCCGATAAGTTTGACTATGAGCTATCCGAAAGTGCTGTCTGGAGCAGTAACAGGAACACACTTCAGGATTTTCTTAAGAAAAAGGCACGTACTGAAATACAACAACCTATCATTGAGGAAAAGAAGGAAGAAATAATTCCTAAGATCGAACCTATAGCCCTGATCTCAGAACCAGTCATAGTTGAAATACCCCCTGTAACAGAAAAGAAACAGGAAGATGTGATACCAGAAATTGAATCTGTAGTCCCTGACATCCAATCTGTAGTCCCCATCTCGGAGCCAGTCACAGTTGAAACACCCCCAGTAATAGAAGAGAAACAGGAAGAGGTGATTCCCGAAATCGAACCTGTAGTCCTGATCTCAGAACCTCTTATAGTCGATATACCACCTGCAATAGAAGAGAAAACGGAAGACCTGATCCCCGAGATTGACCTTGTTGCTCCTATCATTGAACTTATCTCAACCGAAGTTCACACCGCAGAACCAGTCATGGCTGTAGAAATATCGGAAAATACCGAGATCCCCATACAGGCCCAACAGACAGTAGCTCAGATCAAAAAAGAAGAGCCCACTCTCGCTTCTACCCCATCGGAGGAAAAGAAATTTGGCATAAATGATCACACTTTTGATGAATGGCTAGACCATTTCAAACAAGGTAAGCGGAGCCTCAAGAAACTGATAGATGAAAAACCTCAGGCGCAGCAGGATGCAGCCGATGAGTTGGACCAGTTGATAATGAGCAGTATGCCTGTCACTTTCTTCCATGACAAACTCGAGACCGAGACCCAATACGCCAAGGGACTGGACAGTTTCATCGATGCCCAGAAAAAGAAAAAGGCGGGTTCAACCACCCCTCCGCAGCAGGAGATAGTCTCAGAAACACTCGCTAAAATATATGTCCTCCAGGGCCTGACTGACAAAGCAATAAAGGCCTATGAGACCCTGAGTTTGAATAATCCCGAAAAAAGTGCTTATTTCGCCGTCCAAATTGAAAGATTAAAAAACAAGTAAGTCATGTACGTATTTATCACCATACTGATCGTTATCATTTGTGTACTTCTCGGACTGATCGTCCTGATCCAAAACCCTAAAGGCGGTGGTGTCAATGCCACATTCGGCGGTGCCAGCCAGCAGATATTCGGTGCTTCCCGCACTACGGATGTGATCGAAAAAACCACCTGGACGCTGGCAGTGCTTCTGCTATTATTCTGCCTGGGTTCTGCATTCTTCATTGATAAGAAAGCAATAGACGCTAAGAAACAAGCTCAGGTCAATGCTGCAAAGACTGCAGCGCCTGCTGAACTCTCTGAGGTCGAGAAACGTCTCAAAGAAACCGGTGTCGCTAATGCTCCTATGCCTCAGCAGCCTGGTCAGCCACAATCCGGTGGGCAACAACAGGCTCCTCCTAGTGGACCTCAGAAAAAATAATTACTCTCTAAATTTAAACCCGACACTGTCATAGTAAGCGGTCAAGGTGAGCGAAGCCGAACCTCGAATCTATGACAAGCCATAGTGACTCACCCTTCGACTTCAGGATGACGGATGGAATATTTTATTTGTCTATTACACCATCTATAGGTTTGCCTGCGAAATGGTCAGGTTTATACTCATAGCCCAGCAGTGCTGCGATAGTTGACGCCAGTTGGTTTTGATGAAGGTGCATTTTAGTCGTCACTTCTCCTTTCCCATTCACACCTGGCCCCATCACCGCTACCCATATATACTCAGCGCCATATACATGACCATGATGACGCCACTCCAGTGTCGGAATATCTCCACGCCCATGATCGCAAGTGATGATGATCGTTGTTTTGTCTTTATATTGGGGGTCACTTTGCACAAAATTCCAGAGGTCCTGCATATATGTATCGAGCGTATTGGCAGTGTTCAGGTAGGCCTCATAGTTGCCTTCGTGCGCATAGTCATCCGTCTCATCGAAACCGATAAAAGAAAAGCGGGGATGATAGCGATGTATGTATTCCTTCGCAAACTGATATGTAAAGCTATCTGTCTTGGCATGGGGATTATGAGCAGGTATTTTGGTCTCCCATTTATCAAAATCTATGGGCCTGTTTAGGTTCCTGATATGTATCCCTCCATTCGTATCAGCCTTCATGTTGACATATACAGGTACATGGTTTCGTTTATCATTTATGATACGGGGAAACGCATCCCAGGTCGCCACTGCGAATAGTTTATTCTCAAACTCTTTTTTTGAAGATAGCAGATCGAATATATTGTAATTGGGATCATAGGGGTAGTCATTGCTATTAATCCTGTGGTCACCCCAGCCTGAGAATATTTCATTATATCCCGGGAAGGAAAACTTATATCCATTTGTGAGGGTCACTTTATTGCCGAGTTTCTTATTGCCATATATCTGACCGTTTTTTGCGACCACATTCCACATAAATGGCATGAGCTTCGCACGACTTTTGATAGGATCATCATCTCCAAATCGCGCCTTGAGTGCAGCCGCATCAGGGGCGTATTTTTTGACATGCAGTATTTTTTTTTGTGGACCACCGAAGAACTCCTGCCAGCGAAAGCCATCCCAGGTCACGAGTATCACATTTTCAGTTTTGGTTTTATCCTGAGAAAAAGAGGAAAGGCTAAGTAGTGTGATAAGAACGAGGTTGAAGTATTTCATAATTGAGGCTTATATATACTTATAAATAGTAATGAAATGTACATAAATATTAAATCGAAAACAGGCTTTGTTTATTTTGATTTTAGAAAAACAATGATAAGTTTATAGCATGGTAAAACCAAAGAGGAACTGGTTAATATAATACTAAATTCTATTTCAATTTATATGACATGACCTTTAGTTTAATCATTTCTTAACAAACCTCATGAACTAGCCATCTACAACATTTGAAAATAAACCACCTTGACTGATGAAACAGTTTTTTACGTTCATTGCCCTCTGTGCCGTATACACGAGCTTCTCCCAAAATGCTGAAATAAGCGGAAAAATAACCGACATCAATACCAAAGAGCCACTCGTAGGAGCATCTGTGAGGTATGACAAAGGGAAAGGCGTGATAACGGAAGCAGATGGCTCCTACAGAATAACGTTGGCCCCGGGCCAATATGACCTCACTTTCACATCCATCGGATACAAAAGGCAGAAACAGACCGTCACGGTCGCAGCAGGTGAAAAGAAAACAATAGACATACAAATGGCTACCGATGCCTATGAATATAATGAGGTCACTACAGTGAGCCAATACAAAAAAAATGCGGCCAAAGAGACCGTATCCACGGATGTAGTGACGGCGGAAAATATCCAGCATACAAACTCCCAGGACCTCGGTGAGGCACTGGGCAGGACATCAGGTGTACTCGTACAGGATGGGCAGATCACTATACGGGGAGGCAGTGGGTACTCCTACGGAGTAGGCAGTCGCACCGCAGTGATGCAGGATGGACAGTCTCTCATGAGCGCTGATCTCGGCCAGGGCCAAAACAGTATGGCCGAGCTGGAAAATGCTAAACAGATAGAAGTCATCAAAGGTGCATCATCAGTGCTATATGGCTCATCCGCTCTCGACGGGATAGTCAATCTGATCACAAATTGGCCGATCGAAGATACTCCGCGAACCACTATCTCTCTTAATACCACCGTATATGGTGAGCCGCCCAGGTTTTATCAAAGATGGTGGGCTGGTGCCGGTTCCCAACCATGGGGTTACAATATCAATGTCAATCACAGGCAGAAAATAGGCAACCTGCAACTGGTAGTCGGCGGAAATATAACAGGCCTGAACAGCTTTCTCCAGTCTGGCAATGACTGGAGGGCACAAGCCTTTTTTAAAACACGATACCTGAGCAGCAAAATTGAAGGCCTGAACTTTGGAGTAGATGGTTCACTACAACTTGAATCGATAGATGAGTTTTTTATCAGCAAAGATGCCGACTCATCAGCCTTTAAATTGGGGGCCGGCTCCAGTAGCGATTACTTCCGCCTTAATATTGATCCGCACCTCACTTATGCCACTGCCAAAGGACACACTTATAACCTCAAGATACGTTATATGAACATTGACCGTTCCGGGATCCCCGGCAATGGCCCCACTGCGCTCACATTTGGGATCCCGACTCCTGCACCTACCGCGGTCTCACATCAGATAATGGTGGACAACCAGTACCAATACAGATGGAAACATATGCTTGTATTTACCGCAGGGACCCCTTTTACAGTGGGTGTTTCCAGGAGTAACCTGTACGATAATACTCACATCAATTTTTTTGCGGCAGCGTATTCACAGCTGGAGTTTAACTATAAACGGCTAACCCTACAGGGGGGACTGAGATATGAAATACAAAAGGTAGATCAGGACCTTGAGAAAGGTATTCCGGTATTTCGTTCGGGTATAAATTTTGAGGCCAGCAAATCCACACACATACGCGGATCATGGGGGCAGGCTTACCGTATCCCTACGATAGGTGAGCGTGATCTCCTTCAAAACTTTTATTCCGGTATCCTCGTCATACCTAATGACACCCTTCATGCTGAGCATGGATGGAGCTCAGAGATAGGGATCAACCAGATATTCAAGATAGGTAAGAATTTCATCGGCTATGTAGATCTGGCTGTATACTATAACCGCTATAGCGAATTTACTGAATATGATTTCGGATCATACGCCAATAGGTACCCCGGTAGTGGACGGCTACTGACCACTGATACGAGCTATCTGTACGCTGTCACTATCGGACAATCCGCTAGTAACGCTCCTCTAAATCAGCAATACTTATTCGGCATTCAGGCACATAATATCGAAAATGCACAGATTTTCGGGTATGAATTTACCTTTGGTGGCCGGGGCCGGATCGGTCCTGTCGGGATCACTGTCAATGCTGGTTATTCATACAACTATGGCAGCAGCCTGCCCTCCAATGACACCTCACATTATACCTTGGGCAATTTCTTCAGGGATGCTTTCGTATATAATATAAAGAGAGTAAGTGACCCAAATACTGAAGCATATAAACACCTGCTGGAATACAGGGCCAGGCACCTTTTCAAGTGTGATATAGAGCTGAAATATTGGAAGTTCTACCTTGGCACTACCCTCTCCTATGCCAGCGAGCCTGAACTGATACCTGCGACCATCGTACTGGCTGTAAATTACATATCAGGGAACAATACCTTTACTAATTATTTTACCCAACATGCCTTGGGAGATATGATCGCCGATATCAGGGCCGGATATATCATAAACAAACATTTTGAAGTCGCGTTCATAGTCAAAAATCTGGCAAACACATACTACATGCTGCGTCCCGGCAAACCGGAGCCTATACGTAATTATACCTTTCAATTCCGGTATAATTTCTAACCATACCAATAGTAAAGAACAAATACATAGAATAGAAAACATCTCAGATGAAAAAAATAATTCCAATAGCCTTCATGCTCGCCCTGATCGCCTGCAATAAAAATCTACCTGCAGATGGTGGGAGTTGGACACTTCACTCTACTACTTACAAAGCAACTCAGGCATACTATATTTTCGGAGGTTTATCGGCATACACCGGGACCAATATCCCGACAGGGACCTTGCAATTGTGGTTTAGTGATTCTACTGTTACTACAAGGTGGCCTAAACATACAAGTTATACTTTGACCAATTCCTATCCGCCTGATTCAGGATATGCTTTTATGCAGATTACCGACAGCTCCTTATATAACTCATGGATGATAACAGGTAGCACCACACCATCGGTCACTATTGCCCCATACCATGACAGCCTGATCACCATTACTATTCCTCAGGTCATGGTCGTCAATACTAATACTACACCCGTTTATTTCCCGCAAGTTATTGGCAAGCCCACAGGTACTGATAGCACACCCATGTTTGGTACTATCAACCGGACATACTAGGATACCCCTTCGATATCGAGTTGAAACCAAATAGTAGAATCAGGATGTACTTATTATTTAACGCAAAAATAATATAGGCCTTTTCATGTCATCTCAGTCTTGGTTTTTACCAAAACAATTATACATTTGAAAATAAACCCCCTTTAATTGATGAAACAAATTTTTACGTTTATTGCATTATGTGCTGTATATACCGGCTTCTCCCAAAATGCGGAAATAAGTGGGAAGATCACCGACCTCAATACCAAAGAACCTCTCACCAGTGCTTCTGTCAGGTATGACAAAGGGAAAGGCGTCATCTCTGAGGCAGATGGCTCATACAAAATAACCCTGGCCGCTGGCCAGTATGACCTCATTTTCACCTCCATCGGTTATAAAAAGCAAAAGCAGACAGTCACTGTAGCAGCAGGTGAAAAGAAAACAATAGACATCCAGATGGGCACTGATGCATATGAATATAATGAGATCACTACCGTGAGCATCTACAAAAAGAATGCAGCTAAGGAAACAGTCTCTACTGATGTGGTCACATCCGAGCAGATCAAACATAACAACGCACAGGACCTGGGCGAGGCACTGGGCAGGACCTCGGGCGTATTGGTACAGGATGGGCAGATCACTATTCGCGGAGGTAGCGGATACTCCTATGGTGTAGGAAGCCGTACTGCCGTACTACAGGATGGGCAGTCACTGATGAGTGCTGACCTGGGGCAGGGTCAGAACAGCATGGCTGAACTGGCAAACGCCAAACAGGTAGAAGTGATCAAAGGGGCTTCGTCAGTAGTGTATGGTTCCTCAGCGCTCAATGGCGTCGTCAATGTCATCACGGCCTGGCCCGCGGAAGATACCCCTCGGACCACTATAGACATCAATACAGGCGTATACGGCGAAACCCCAAAAGTATACCAGCAGTGGTGGAGCAATGCCCTCCCCTTTTTCCTCAATGTCAATGTCAACCATACACGTAAGGTCGGCAATCTGCAGGTAGTGGCCGGAGGAAACGTAACCGCTAAGAGTAGCTATCTACAGAATGATAATGACTGGAGGGCACAGGGCTTCTTTAAGACCCGCTATCTCAGTCCTAAAGTCGAAGGCCTGAACTATGGTGTAGATGGATCTTTACAATATGAAACGATTGATGAGTTCTTTATAGCTAAAGATGCGGACACTAATGCTTTCAGGTCGGGTGCACAGGCCAGCAGCAGGTATTTCCGTATCACATTTGATCCCCACCTGACCTATGCCAGCGCTAAAGGACATATCTACAACCTTAAGATAAGGTATATGAACATAGACCGAATAGGAAATGGTACTGATCCCAATGCAGTCTCCCACCAGGTAATGACAGATAATCAATATCAATACAGATGGAAGCACATGCTTTTGCTCACAGCAGGCGCTCCTGTATCTTTCGGCCTCTCCCGGAGCAATCTTTATGACTATTTACATTTCAACTTTGCTGGTGCTGTATACGCACAACTTGAGTTTAACTACAAGCGCCTCTCCATACAGGGAGGACTCAGGTACGAAGTGCAGAAAGTAGACAATGACCTCGAGAAGGGTATCCCTGTGTTCCGTTCAGGACTGAATTACGAGATCACCAAATCCACTCACATCCGCGCCTCATGGGGACAGGCATATCGCATCCCTGCTATAGGCGAGCGCGATCTCCTTCAGAATTTTTATTCAGGTATCCTGATCATACCTAATGATACACTTCACGCCGAGCACGGATGGAGCTCTGAGATAGGCATCAACCAGCTTTTCAAGATAGGTAAGAACTTTATCGGCTTTGTTGATCTGGCCGTATACTATGACCGTTACAACGAATTTACTGAGTATGATTTCGGTAGCTATGCCAATAGGTTCCCTGGCAGTGGACAGGTCATAACGACCGATACATCCTATCTGAATAATGTCGGTATCGGAAAATCAGCCACTAATGCTCCCCTCAATCAGCAATACCTATTTGGCATCCAGGCACACAATATTGAAAATGCGCAAATATTTGGCTATGAATTCACATTCGGTGGACGAGGCAAGATAGGACCGGTCGGGCTATCTGTCAGCGCCGGTTATTCATACAACTTTGGTAGCAGCCTGCCTAGCAATGATACTTCCCATTATACCCTCGGCAATTTTTTCAGGGATGCTTTCGTGTATAATGTAAAGCGGGTCAGCGACCCTAACTCAGAAGCGTATAAACACCTGCTGTCATATAGGGCGCGGCATCTATTCAGGAGTGACATAGAACTGAAGTATTGGAAGTTCTATCTGGGCACCACCATCACCTATGCGAGCGAGCCCGAACTGGTGCCTGGTACTATTCTCTTAGCCGTCAGATATATTTCAGGAAACGAAACTTATCCAAATTATTTTGCTGCACATGCCAAAGGAGATGTAACCGCTGACGTGAGGGCGGGATATACAGTAAACAAGCATTTTGAAGTCGCATTCATAGTAAAGAATGTAGCAAATCGCTACTATATGCTTCGTCCGGGTAGACCTGAGCCTATCCGCAACTATACCATGCAGTTCCGTTATAATTTCTAATACAGCATCAAATTACTGACAAATATTAGTGTAATAAGAAAAACTTCTGAATGAATAAAATATTTCTGCATTATCCGGGCTTTGATTTTACAAAAACAATGATACATTTGAGAAAATAAACCCTCATTGATGAAACAAATTTTTACGCTCATTACAATACTTTTTGCCGCATACAGTGGTTTCTCCCAAAATGCGGAAATAAGCGGAAAAATAACAGATGGCAATACCAAAGATCCACTGGCCGGGGCATCGGTCAGATATGATAAAGGAAAGGGTGTCATCTCTGAGGCTGATGGTTCATACAAAATAACCGTGGCACCGGGTCAATATGACCTCATTTTCACATCCATAGGCTATAAAAGGCAGAAGCAGTCAATCACGGTCGCGGCAGGCGAAAAGAAAACAATAGACATACAGCTGGCCACTGATGCATATGAGTATAATGAGATCACCACAGTGAGCCTCTATAAAAAGAACTCGGCTAAAGAAAATGTTTCTACTGAAGTGGTCACAGCCGAGCAGATCAAACACACTAACTCACAGGACCTCGGTGAGGCCCTCGGCAGGACATCCGGCGTACTCGTACAGGATGGACAGATCACCATACGCGGAGGTAGCGGATACTCATACGGTGTAGGAAGCCGTACGGCAGTCCTGCAGGATGGGCAGTCCCTGATGAGCCCCGACCTGGGCCAGGGTCAGAACAGCATGGCCGAACTGGCAAACGCAAATCAGGTAGAAGTGATCAAAGGGGCTTCCTCGGTAGTATACGGGTCCGCAGCGCTCAATGGCGTGGTCAATGTCGTTACTGCCTGGCCGGTGGAAGATACTCCGAGGACCACTATAGATATCAATGCCGGTGTGTATGGTGAGACCCCAAAAGTATATCAACAGTGGTGGAGCAATGCCCTGCCCTATTTCACTAGCATCAATGTCAATCACAGGCGTAAGGAAGGCAACCTGCAAATAGTAGCAGGCGGGAATCTCACAGGCATAAGCAGTTATATCCAGAGCAATAGTAACTGGCGTGTACAGGGCTTTTTCAAAACCCGCTATCTCAGCCCCAAAGTAGAGGGGTTGAATTTTGGCGTCGATGGCTCCATTCAGTTTGAATCTATAGATGAGTTTTTCATATCAAAAGACGTGGATACGAGTGCCTTTAAGTTAGGTGCCGGGTCCAGCAGCGATTATTTTCGCTTTAATCTTGACCCCCACCTGACCTATGCCAGTGCAAAAGGGCATACATACAATCTGAAGATCAGGTATATGAATATAGATCGTTTTGGAAGCCCCACTGCTCCCCCCACTGCCATCTCCCATCAGGTAATGACCGATAACCAGTACCAGTACCGCTGGAAACATATGATCGTACTCACCGCCGGAGCGCCTTTCACCATAGGGGACTCCAGGAGCAATCTCTATAATGACATTCACATCAATCTGTCAGCCGCAGTTTATGCTCAGTTGGAGTTTAACTATAAGGGGCTCACCATACACGGAGGACTGCGCTATGAAGTACAGAAGGTCGACAATGACGTCCAGAAGGGTATACCCGTATTCCGTTCGGGTTTGAATTACGAGATCACCAGATCTACACACGTTCGCGCTTCATGGGGGCAGGCATACCGCATCCCTACTGTAGGTGAGCGTGACATCCTACAGAACTTTTACTCAGGCATCCTCGTCATACCTAATGACACCCTTCACGCTGAGCATGGATGGAGCTCTGAGATAGGTTTCAATCAGCTTTTCAAAATTGGAAAGAACTTTATCGGCTTTGTCGATCTGGCCGTATACTATGACCGTTATAACGAATTTACCGAGTATGATTTCGGTAGCTATGCCAATAGGTTCCCTGGTAGTGGACAGGTGATCACCACTGATACTTCCTTTCTCAATAATGTCAGCATCGGACAATCTGCCAAAAATGCCCCTCTGAATCAGCAATACCTCTTTGGCATCCAGGCGCACAATATCGAAAATGCCCAGATATTCGGTTATGAATTCTCAGTAGGTGGGCGGGGAAAGATCGGCCCTGTCGGGCTTACTGTCAATGCAGGTTATTCATACAACTATGGCAGTAGCCTTCCCAGCAATGACACCTCTCATTATACTCTCGGCAATTTCTTCAGGGATGCGTTCGTGTATAATGTAAAGAGGGTACAGGACCCTAATTCTGAAGCATATAAGCACCTGCTCGAATACAGGGCCCGTCACCTCTTCAGAAGTGATATAGAGCTGAAATACTGGAAGTTCTACGTAGGCACTACCATTACCTATACCAGTGAACCAGAACTCATACCCGGGACGATCGCCTTAGCTATTAACTTTATAGCTAAGAATAATTCTTTCTCTGAATACCTCAATGAACATAAACGGGGCGATGCAACTGCTGACGTAAGGGCCGGATATAAAGTCAATAAACATTTTGATGTAGCTTTCATAATAAAGAATGTCGCAAATAGGTTCTATGAACTTCGCCCTGGCAAGCCGGAACCTATACGCAATTTCACCATGCAGTTCCGTTATAATTTTTAATCATTATACAAATCCATTAATAGAAAAAAGTTTTTAAAATGAAAAAAATAATTCCAATAACCATGTCGTTAATTATTCTTGCATTTGCTTCATGCAAGAAACCTGTCTCTCCTGATGCCGGTAGTTGGGTTATCCATTCCACTACTTATAAGGCCACTCAGGCATACTATGTTCTGGGTGGATTGGTTGCATACACCGGCACCGGTTTTCCCACAGGTTCGCTGACTGTTTGGTTTCGCGACACTGTCGGTAAAGACCTTGATTCACTCCTGCATACAAGTTGGCCTCCTAGATTTCCGAGTTACACTTTGACCACTTCATTTCCTCCTGATACAGGACAGGCCTATATACAATTGACAGATAGTTCGCTATATAACTCATATCATATAACCGGTAGTACAACACCAACTATTACCGTTACTTTTAACCATGATAGTAGCTTAGTGACAGTCACCATTCCACCGGTGATGATGGTTAATAAAAATACTACACCCAATCCTTACAATGTTGTACCATACCCATATGTAGGTAAACTTACAGGTACTGACAGTGCAATGCTCACACTTACTACTATCAAACAGACAATTAGGTAAAATTGCTTTAAAGCAGTTTATTTACCCCTCAGGAATTCGATATTCCTTTTCAACCCGCTGTATTTGGTGCGCTTCACCGCAGAGTGTTTGAATAGCTTTTTAAAAGAATCTTCCGTCAGTGCCTCCCACTCAGCTTTTTTCATATCCAGTACATCGCTCAGTGGTTCGAACTCCTGCACATGATGTGGCCTAGCCTGAGAGTTGATCGGGCATACCTGCTGGCATATATCGCAGCCATACATCCAGTTATCAAATTTTCCCTTATAGTCATCAGGCAGCATCTGGTCCTTCAACTCTATAGTGAAGTAGGATATACATTTGCTGGCATCGAGCTTATATGGCTCATAGATAGCCTGCGTAGGACAAGCGTCTATGCATTGCGTACAAGAGCCACAGTAGTCTTTGACCGGTGAATCATACTCTAGGTCTATATCGACTATGATCTCCGCCAGAAAGAAATACGAGCCTTGACGTTTGGTCAGCAGATTGGTGTTCTTGCCTATCCAGCCTACACCCGAGCGCTGCGCCCATGCCTTCTCCAGTACAGGCGCTGAGTCCACAAAGCATCGGCCATTGACATCTCCCGCTTCTGACCGGATATACTCAAGTAGTTTCTCAAGCCTGTCACGCACTACTGTATGGTAGTCTTGCCCCAGGGCATACATGGCTATCTTAGGAGCATCGGGGTCAGACTGCTTCTGCTCGGTATAGTAATTGAAAGATAGAGATATCACCGACCGGGCGCCATCTACAAGCTTAGTAGGGTCTATACGTTTGTCAAAGTGATTTAACATGTAGTTCATCTTGCCATGCCTGTCCTGATTAAGCCAGGACTCCAGATAGCGCGCCTCTTCTGTCAGCTCCTCCGCATGAGATATCCCGCAGCTGCTGAAACCCAACTCTTTGGCCTTACGCTTGATATCAGAGGAAAGATTAAATGATTTTGACATGGGAAAAACAGCTGCTTGTATAATTTACATTCATTTCACCGAACATTCGATAACGCTTAACGAATACTAACAATAAGATAATATTAAAACCGTTCCTTTGCATTAAATAAAATCGACATGAATCTCAAATTCCTCTCTATAATCTGTCTTTCCTTGATGACCACTGGTATCTTTGCTACCGGCAATAGTTATGCTGAGCCTAATGACAGCAAAAATAGGGATTTAAAGATCTTGTCATGGAATATATATATGCTTCCTCCCATCGCTCCCATGATAGGCCGTGTGGAGAGGGCACATGCCATAGTGGACACGCTTCGTCATGCCGGTTTTGACATCATCGTATTTCAGGAGGCCTTCAATCATAATTCTGTCAAGGTAATAAGGGACAGCCTTGCTGCTATTTACCCATTCATGTATGGCCCCATCAATCCTCGTAAGAATCCATTCCAGATCAGTAGTGGTGTATGGATCATCAGCCGAATACCTCTGGACCTCAAAGGAACCATCGAATACAAAATGGCTAAAGAAACAGACCGTGTAGCCCGCAAAGGCGCAGCACTGCTCGAAGGCACCTGGAATGGCAAAAAATTCCAGATCATAGGTACCCACCTACAGGCGCAGAACCATCCTGACATACGGAGGAAGCAGATACGCCATTTGTATGACAGCCTTATCACTAAATTCAGGGTCGAAGGAGTACCGCAGATCATCTGTGGTGATATGAACACGGAGATCGAAATATCAAAGAACTATAAAGACATGCTCAAAGGCCTCGATGCTGAGGATGGCGCTATCTCCGGCAGCCAGACCATGACATATGATGGCACCAATAATGAGCTGGCGCTATCTGTCTGGAAAAAAGACAAGACCACACTGGACTACATCCTTTTCAGGAGAAACGGCTCACATACGAATGTACTAAACAGGCATGTAGGCGTATTCAAAAGAACATGGAAGAAAGGCCACACCGACCTCTCTGATCACTACGCCATGGCCTGCGACGTTAAGTTCTGATAATAATTTGAAGATTCGGCAATTTGAAAATTTGAAAATGAAATGCAAATTATTCAAATCAACAATCATAAATCAGCAATCATAAATACTATTCCCATTCTATTGTAGCAGGAGGCTTCGAGCTGATATCATAGACCACTCTGTTCACGCCTTTCACGTTATTGATGATCTCATTGGAGGTCTTGGCCAGAAACTCATATGGCAGATGCGACCAGTCTGCGGTCATGCCATCTGTGGAGTTGACAGCGCGTAGCGCTACCACATTCTCGTATGTGCGCTCATCACCCATCACACCTACGGCCTTGATAGGGGTCAATATCACGCCTGCCTGCCATACTTTGTCGTAGAGCTCGTATTTTTTCAGATTGCTAATGAAGATATGATCCGCCTCCTGTAGTATTTTAACCTTGTCCTCTGTAATGTCTCCGAGTATCCTGACCGCAAGGCCTGGTCCCGGGAAGGGGTGCCTGTTGAGTATTTCGGGATGGAGGCCAAGCTCCTTACCCGCACGGCGTACCTCATCTTTGAAGAGGAACCTCAGCGGCTCTACTATTTTCAGTTTCAGCCTCTCAGGCAGTCCGCCGACATTATGATGGGACTTGATAGTTTGAGATGGGCCATTGACAGAGACAGACTCTATCACATCAGGATAGATCGTACCCTGTGCCAGCCATTTTATATCCGGGAACTTATTCGATTCTTTTTCAAATACTTCTATGAATACCCTCCCGATGATCTTGCGCTTCTGCTCAGGATCTGAGACGCCTTTCAGTTCACTGAGAAAGAGGTCCCCTGCCCTGACGCCATCTACATTCAGGCCCATGTCCTTGTACTGGTGCAGCACACTCTCAAACTCATCCTTACGCAGCAGGCCATTATCCACGAATATGCATAGCAGGTTAGAACCTATGGCTTTCTGTAGCAGCAGCGCCGCCACTGATGAGTCCACACCACCTGATAGGCCCAGCAGCACATGCTCATCCCCTATCTGCTTCTTGAGAGAAGCTATCGTCTCGGTGACGAAGCTCGCAGCTGTCCATTTATGGCTTAGTCCACATACCCCAAAAAGGAAGTTGTTCAATATCTTATGCCCGTCAGTGCTATGGTATACCTCCGGGTGAAACTGTATGGCATATACCGGATGCGGGAAGGCATTGTCCTTGGCTTTAAACGCCGCTATGGGAATCGAGTCGGACTTGGCTATTATATCAAACTTCTCTCCTACCGATGTGATAGAATCTGCATGGCTCATCCATATCTGAGAGTGGTTTGGCACCTCACGGAAGAGGATAGCCTTTTCATCGGTAATATCCAGATGCGCACGTCCATATTCACGCTTATCGCTTTTCTCGACCTTGCCCCCGTATTTCTGTGAGAGCAGTTGGGCGCCATAGCAGACACCGAGCAGGGGCACCTGTGCCACGAGTGCATCCACATTCACATCCGGAGCATCTGTATCCCTCACCGATGCCGGTGACCCCGATAGTATCACCCCCTTGATGTCCGGGCCGAGGGCAGGTATCTTATTATAGGGGACGATCTCACAGTACACTTCAGATTCCCGGACTCTACGGGCTATTAGCTGGGTATATTGTGAGCCAAAGTCAACGATCAGGATTTTTTCTTGCATGGCCGCAAAATTAAGATTTAGACAGCATACTTTAAGGGAATTTATCAGACTCTGTGGGTAACGGTACTTAATCCCCTTGTATTTGCTTTGTGAGAAACTATCTTTGCGTTCTCCGCGGCCTTTGCGGTTCCCTTTGTATTCCCTTTGCGCCTTGACCCCTTTGCGGGATATTTATTTGTATTCTCCCCGCCTCTCCGCCTCAGCGGTAAAACCTGTATTCCCACTATTCATTATTCGTTATTCTCTATTCGTTATTCACTAGACAGCCTCATATTTACTTAATTTGCTTATAATGATAATATATATTCCTTTTTGTTTGTAGCTCACAACACATAAATTATATTGCATGCCGAATTATAAAATGATAAGATGGTAATAGGTGTTTTAAAGGAACCTGCTCACGAGAACAGAGTGTCCCTGGTACCGGAGATAGTCTCCTCTCTCGTCAAAATGAATATCTCAGTATGGGTCGAACCATCGGCAGGAGCCCGGTCTTACTATAGTGATGAAGCTTACATAGCCGCAGGTGCCCAGATCAAAGACAGATCAGCTATCATCCTTACAGCCTCCCTCCTGCTCACCATCCACGCCGACAATGTGCCTGACAGCACCAAAGCACAAACAGTGCTCATGGGAGTTTACCAGCCATTATTTAACCCTCAGCTGATGCAGAAATGGGCGGAGCGGGACTATACGGTTTTCAGCCTTGATACTATCCCTCGCAGCACACGTGCCCAGGCTATGGATGTCCTCAGTTCACAGGCCAATATCGCGGGTTATAAAGCTGTACTAATGGCCGCACTGGAGTATAGTCGCTACTTCCCTATGTTTATGACTGCGGCAGGCAGTATCGCTCCGGCCAAGGTCCTCATACTCGGTGCGGGAGTAGCAGGCCTACAGGCAGTCGCTACGGCTCGCAGGCTAGGTGCGGTGGTTGAGGTGTTTGACACCCGTCCTAGTGTGAAGGAAGAGGTTATGAGCCTCGGGGCGAAATTCGTGGAGGTAGAAGGTGCAGCCGATGCATCCAAGGCCGGAGGATATGCTGTAGAACAAAATGAGGACTTTCAGCGCCGCCAGCGGGAGAAGATACACGAGCATATCAGGAAGTCCGATATAGTCATTACTACTGCACAGATAGCGGGTAAGAAAGCCCCTATCCTGATCAAGACAGAAATGATCAACGACATGCGTCCGGGTTCGGTCATCGTGGATATAGCAGCCTCTACCGGCGGCAATACTGAACTGACAAAAGATAACGAGACCGTCATTCACAACAATGTGACTATCATCGGTAACTCTGCTCTAGCCTCCGCACAGCCAGCCGACGCGAGCAAGCTATACAGCAAGAACGTCTTTAATTTCCTCAAACTGATCCTGACCAAAGAAGGCGTCCTTGACCTGAATTTTGAGGATGACATCGTCAAAGGCACCTGCATCGTACATAAAGGCAATATCCTCAATGAGCGCGTCCTCGGCCTTCTCCCATCCCAAACTATAAAAGCATAATCTAAATGGAACATTTAAGCGAATTATTTAATGATGCAGCGACCTACAGGCTCATCACTATTGTCCTATTATCTATTTTTCTCGGCATCGAACTCATCTCCAATGTACCCTCTGTACTGCATACGCCGCTGATGAGTGGCGCCAATGCCATTCATGGCGTGGTCATCATCGGGGCCATCATCGTGATGGGCAAGGCTGCCACTACTGATTACCTTGCGCTTGGATTAGGTTTCCTGGCAGTGATACTCGGTACGCTGAATGTGGTAGGCGGATTCGTCGTCACAGACCGTATGCTGGAGATGTTCAGCAAAAAGAAAACAAAGACATGAGTATTGAGATGTGAGACATGAGATAATACAATCTTATTGTCTTTTGTATTTCATTTTCAAATTATCAAATTACCGAATTATCAAATTATTTTATGTCACAGTCTTTACTTCTGCTCAGTTATCTCATAGGCTCTATCACTTTCATCCTTGGCCTCCGAATGCTCGCAAAACCTGAATCTGCCCGTCAAGGGAACCTCTTGGCAGCAGCAGGTATGGTCATAGCCATCGCGGCGACCATCTTCCTCTATATCAATCCTGAGAATCAGCAGCACCTGGGCAATTACATATGGATATTCAGCGGCCTGCTCATCGGTACAGTGCTCGGCACCTATGCCGCCCGCAAGGTCAAAATGACAGCCATGCCCGAGATGGTCAGCCTCTTTAACGGTATGGGTGGCGCTTGCGCCATGCTGATCTCTGTGGTGGAGTTTCAGTCTGATGCCACACCATCCATGATCAAACTACTCGTGATAGTCCTCGGCGCGATGATAGGCACAGTTTCCTTCGTAGGCAGTATGATCGCCTGGGGCAAGTTGAACGGCCGCATCAATGACAGGAGCATACCCGGCGCCCAGATCATCAACTTTGCCCTGTTCGCTGGTATAGCGGCGCTGGCTGTGGTCGTCATTGGTGGCTACGTAGATGCGCCTATGTATTACTTCTACGGGCTGCTTGTACTCGCAGCTTTATATGGGGCACTTTTCGTCATGCCCATTGGCGGTGCTGACATGCCTGTCGTCATCTCCCTGCTCAACTCTTTCACAGGTGTCGCAGCTGCATTCGGTGGCTTCCTGTACAATAATCCTGTCATGCTCACTGGTGGTATACTCGTCGGCTCAGCAGGTACTATCCTCACCATGCTCATGTGCAAGGCCATGAACAGGTCACTCAAGAATGTGTTGATTGGCTCATTCGGCGGGCATAAGGCCGCTGCAGCAGGTGCACCTAAAGAGAAAATATCTTATAAGGAAATACCGCTCAATGACTCTGCCGTCCTCATGGCATACGCCCAGAAAGTAATGATCGTACCTGGCTATGGTCTTGCGGTAGCACAGGCGCAGCATACATGCCATCAGCTGGAGACCATGCTCGCAGAGCGCGGCGTTGAAGTATACTACGGCATACATCCCGTAGCAGGTAGGATGCCGGGCCATATGAATGTCCTCCTCGCGGAGGCGAATGTGCCTTATGAGAAGCTACTTGAGATGGAAGATGCGAATGAGATGATGAGCACCATCAATGTTGTGCTAATACTCGGTGCCAATGACGTAGTCAACCCAGCAGCTAAAGACGACCCAGCAAGCCCGATATATGGCATGCCGATACTCGAGGTCGAGAAAGCTGAACACGTCATAGTCAATAAACGAAGTATGAACCGTGGCTATGCCGACATAGAGAATAGCCTCTTCTCCCGCCCTAAGACCTCTATGTTATTTGGGGATGCTAAATCGGTATTGCAGGATCTGATAGCTGAGTTGAAACTGCTGTGATATTGGAGCTCTATCACTTCTTTTTCCTTCGTGGACTCAATTCAAAATCGGGGTCCATCGACAAAAGCCTCCTTCTTTCCGGAGTGAATTCTTCCAAAACTTTTTTCAACGCATCATCTGATATGATTTTTATTCCTTTCTCTAAAAGACGCTTCATTAAAAGATCGTAGTGATTAATATCCTCAAATATCGCAAAGGTGCCATACTTCAGGTTATATAGATGATAGTGTATTTTAGGATCGTCATTTTCCTTGAGTGCGTAATCTTCTATATGATCGATTACAGAACTATACTCTTTTAGTATTACATCCTCCCGCTTTTCTCTTTCGAATTCATTGACATTCTCAAAAAAACTGAATAAATGCATTGATC
>Ga0206911_1105_pt1 | contig 19846 bp, 15 predicted proteins | sample Alteio_BWOrgHeat_74_FD_152956 | JGI IMG/M metagenome (GOLD analysis project Ga0206911, IMG submission 152956) | Enriched cells from forest soil in Barre Woods Harvard Forest LTER site, Petersham, Massachusetts, United States -... | ecosystem: Environmental > Terrestrial > Soil > Temperate forest >...
TTTCTAATGAATTACATTATCAAGACGGAAATCGGACTGTGCCTCAGGCACAAAAATTATACCATATTAATGTACTGTTGATATAGTGTCAAGCGAGGTCGGTAAATGGATGGAACAACAAGGTCAACCGGCAAACATATATATAGTCTACATTTGAATGATGTTTGGTAAGAGTGAATAGTATAAACCCGAGAGAACGACTGGCTACTTTTTAGGTATAGGCTGACCTAAACACTGGTCTGGAAATGACGATGATCTTTAATCTATCCTGTGGAAGCCGTTCTGGTCGGCGACTATGTGATGGCTCAGTGTGCGCGAGTAGGCGCTGAAATAGCCCAGTGCATGATTAGAGAAATTGGAAACGGGATTGGCGGGAGCCGACGTGAGTGTGCTCGTCGTGGAGTTGCTCAGCGTATTCCAATACTGGTATACGGGCTGGTCTATGGCATCGAGCTCGACCTGTACCGTATCATGCAGATTGACAAAGAAGTCCGGGCTCACCGTGGCCTCGATGGTCAGGCCATTGTCCAGCAGGTCGCTGATAGGAGTGACCTTGGTCTGCTTGCTATTATTGACATAGAGGAATGCCTTGTAGTAGTTGGTAGTATTTGCCGGGTCTTTGAAGAGGCAGTACGGTATCCAGAATTCTTTGCCCGCGAGGGTCAGTGTCTGTATGCCTGCGGAGTCGATCTGCACGGGAGGGTTCATCGTACTGTATGCATCGTATTGTTTACCACCGGTGGTCACAGAGAGATGATAGGTCCTGCCCACCCCACCCCGTATGGTCTGCGTGATATAGAGGCCGGGATAGCCCGACTGGATGAATGAGTCCCTGCCACCTATATCATCGGTGATGATGAGCTTCGCATCGGTGATGGGCACGACTATATTGCTGTCATAAAAAGTAACCGTCTTTGACACCACTGCATAGTATATCCCCGAGTCGGTCGTGATGAAACTCTCTATCACGGTCGCACCGGCGCCATTTTGCAGGTTGATATGTATGTCCTTCGTACATGATGCGATAACCATGCCGAGGATGATAGATAATACCCCCAAACCCCCTAAAGGGGGCTTAAACAGCCTCGTGATTTTTGTATTAAAGCCCCCTTTAGGGGATTTGGGGGTTAGCTCTATACCTCGGTTCGTGTCCCCACGAACCGAAATGGCAGTATAGGATGTGGTTTGTGAGGGCACAAACCACGAAGGCTGGAACACAAAGAAATAGCCTTGTATTTCCTCTGTGTTCTCCTGTATTCCCACAATATCTCTGTGATCTCTGTGATACATTGTATTTTAATTCTTTTGCTTTTTGAGATACGTGAATTTGAAATCGTAGGTGATCGATGGTACTATACGGAATAGCGACAGCTGCTCGGTGCGGGGCTGATTGGTAAAAATATCGCTCGGGATAAATGTGATCTGGTAGGCATTCTCGCGGGCATAGACATTGTATACAGAGATATTGAGGTCATGCTCCCACATCTTGCGCTTCTTCAGGATGAATGTCGCGCCTATGTCCAGCCGGTGGTATGGCGGGAACCTGTCTGAGTTCCTGTCGCCGAAGTACTGTATCCATCCGCCATTGAGTTGGTATTTGCCGATGGGGTAGGTGACAGCGTTGCCCGTGTAGTAGACCCATGTGGCAGATACATTGATGCGCGGGGTGATGTCCCACATCACTACTATGCAGAGGTCATGCGTACGGTCGTAGCGTGCGGGATACCATGTGTTATTATTGACCTGATCAAACCGCAACTCTGTACGTGCGAGAGTATAACTGATCCATCCCGTTACTTTGCCGGTGCGCTTCTTAAAGAAAAACTCTCCGCCATACGAGCGGCCATTGCCGTAGACGAGTTGGTTCTCGACAGTCTCATTGGCTATGAGATTGGCGCCATTGATGTAGTCGATCTGGTGCTGCATCCATTTATAGTATCCCTCGATGCTCAGCTCAAACATATTGTTGAGGAAATTATAAAAATAGCCCGCCGATCCCTGGTCCGATATCTCGGGGCGAATGTTATTGGTCGACATGATCCACCTGTCGGTCGGGGATGTAGAGGTAGTATTGGAGAGCAGGTGTATGTCCTGCGTATTGCGAGAGTAGGCGGCCTTCACCGACATATTTTTTGCGAAGTTATAACTCAGCGAGAGTCGCGGCTCGGGGTTGATGTACGTCTTGCCGAATTGCCCGATGTGAAGACTGACAGTATCCGTGTACGTGGGATGAAAGAAAAATTCTTTGCCCGGACCTGCTACGGTGAAGGTCGATATACGCAGTCCATAGTTGAGGTTGACCTTACTCCATAGCGTCACCTCATGCTGCACATAGGCGGCGTTTTCCCAGCCATAGCTGCGTGTGAGGGTGAAGGGATTGATGAGGCCCGGTGTACTGGTAGTGATCTCTCCCGGTATGGCTGATCGGAATGTGGTCTGCGCGCCAAACTTGATCTTATTATTTACATCGAGGAAATACTCGAGGTCTTCTTTCAATCCGTAATCTTGTATAATGGAGTTGACATTTACAACGAGACCATTGTCAGTGATGTTTATCTTCCAGGAGAAATCATTGTAGATAAAAGAGAGATTGGAGAACATACGGTCACTGACGATACGGTTCCAGCGGGCAGTAGCAGTGGCATTACCGTAGTTAATGCCAAAGAGGCTATAGAGCGAGAGCACATCCCTGCCGAAATAACCCGAAACAAAAATCCTGTCCTTCTTACTGACACGATAACTAGCCTTGGCATTGATATCATAGAAATACAGGATGTCCCGATTGATCGATGTGTCCTGACTAAATTTCAGAAACACATCTGCATAGGTGCGGCGCGCCGTGATGATAAAGGAGCCGCGGTCAGGCACGAGAGGCCCCTCCACATAGAGGCGTGAAGCGATGAGGCCTATGCCTCCACCTACGGAATATGTTTTGTCGTTGCCGTCTTTCATCTTTATATCGAGTACGGAGGCTATCCTCCCGCCATACTCTGCGGGCATATTTCCTTTGTAGAGTGTGGCATCTTTGATCGCATCACTATTGAAGGTCGAGAAGAAACCCAGCAGATGCGATGCATTATACACGAGCGCCTCATCGAGCAGGATGAGGTTCTGGTCGGAGTTGCCACCACGGACATAGAATCCGCTATTGCCCTCACCTGCGCCCATCACGCCGGGGAGGAGCTGGATGGTTTTCAGCAGGTCCTTCTCGCCAAATATCACGGGTATCTTGCCGAGTTCTTTCATGTCGAGTTTGGTCGCGCTCATTTGTGCTCCTCTGACATTCTCATCTGCGCGCTGGCCTGATACGGTCACCTGCTTCATCTCGACAGAGGAGGGCATAAGGTTGATATTGATGGTCTGGCTGGAGTCGAGACTGATCTCTTTACTATATAGAGTATAACCTACATAGTGCGCTTCGAGCGTGTATCGGCCAGATGGAATAGTGAGTGAGTAAAAACCATAAGAGTTGGCCGAGACACCTGTGCCGGGCATCTCATGTACGGAGACGGTCGCGCCGATCAGCTCCTCGCCGGTCTTGCCATCGCGTATCGCGCCGCTGATAGTGTACCGGGCCTGGGAAAATAAAGACAGCGACAGCGTGAGTGCAAGGAAGAAAAAAATCGGTCGTAGCAGGTGCATATCATCGGGTGGAATACATAACAAATATATCAAATAGTTTTCTTCGTCTGGCTCGAGTGTTTTTCACTCGTGCCTACATGGGGTTCAACAGGAAATCCCATCTGCCTGAAATTAAATTTTGCCAGATATATTAAAAGTGTACATTGCGGATACCGATTTTTTTAAACCACTAAACACCATAAAATGAAAAAACTAACGATCATGGCAGTAGCGGTCATCATGGTGATGGCAGCCTGCAATAACAAAGAGAACAAAGGCGATGAGAACAAAGCCGAAGAAAAGAAGGAAGAAACAAAACCTGTGGCCGCCGCAAAACCAGCGCCACTGGGGCCCTATAAGGCAGTATTGGTAGAGCACACGGTGAAAGATTATGATGCATGGTATAAAGTTTTTAAGGCCAGTGACTCGATACCCAAGGCATACGGCCTGAGTGATCCATCGGTGGGCAGGGGCCTGGATAATGATAAGGATGTATTCGTTTATACTATGGCTGCTGATATCCAGAAAGCCCGTGAATTTGCTAAGTCTCCGGCGCTGAAAGCCGCTATGGCGAAATCAGGTGTGACCAGCAAACCTACTATATCATACCTCGATGTGCTATGGGATGATACGAGCAGTATTCCTCAGCATGAGCGCCTGATGGTCGTACACCATGTCAAGGACTACGATACCTGGAAAAAAGCCTTCGATGCCGAGGGCGATAGCGCACGGGCTACCAATGGTATAGTACTACGGGCGCTGGCACGTGGAGTAGATGACGCTAAAACTGTCACAATACTTTTCGCTGTGACAGATATGGCTAAGGCTAAAGCAAGGGTCGGATCTCCTGATCTGAAAAAGATAATGACAGATGCCGGTGTAGATGGCCCTCCGACCATCACCTGGTTCAAATGGGCGAACAACTAATTAATAACCCGATAGAATCAAGAGCGCTCCGATGTATCGGGGCGCTTTTTTTATTGCATTACTTTTCCCGGGCGCGAAGCTCTTTTGAGTAGCGATTGTATTCATAGACATCCTTGAATCCTGTGATAGAGATGATACTATCCTGCTCAGTGATGATGACATCCCCGGGTGCACCGACCATTGTGGCGATCTTGGTTTTGAGAGGCCGCCGGTCCCGCCTGATATAGACGTCCGTCATCTCGATCATAAAAGACGATTCATACAAATAGACCTCCTGCCCCGACCTGGGTAGCTTGATGCTCTTGACATAGTGCTCGAAAAGAGTGTCCGACCCTACGATATAAAAAAGCAGTGTAAGATAAAGGCCGAACACCAGCCAGCCATACATAAGCATCCCATATAGAACACTTAAAGCCATCGTGGACCACATCTTTAACCCCTTTTTTAGCCAGAGGAAAATCCTGCGCAGTACAATAAAATAAAGAACGGCGAAGGCAATATAAAACACAAGGCAGGCCGCCGAACAGCCTATTTCCCAGGACGGGATGAGATTGTCAAAATAGGCAAATAAAAAGATCAAGCCCTGCATGACAAGACTGCCCAGCAGCAGGAATAAAATTCCCCGATTGTTTCTAAGGAAATTCAGCATCGTATAAAAATAAAAAAAATGAAACTGAGTTCAATGTATTAAAAACCACTGAGATGCAGGCGATATATTTTGGCTCATGAGGTCGGTATGGTTTTTGTCTAATGGATGTATAAGCGGGGTCAGCGCATATGCTATCCCCGCAGGTTTCGGTTTTTTATTCATGAAAAACAATTGGTATGAAAAAACTACTCGCAATATTCATCATGGCAGAAGTGGCTGTGGTATTGACGGCCTTCACGATGCAATCAGCGAAACAAACTTCCGGGCCTAAGGAATCTGTATCTGCGCAGGCCAATAATAAACTGAAAGAAAAACAGGAGAATGATTTCCTCACAGAGTCAAAAACGGTGCTGGGTGCGTATGAATTTACCCAACCGGGAGACTACAGGTTTATGATCATAGACGTGGTTGCCCCGCCCAATCAGAATGAGAGTTTCTGCCTGGAGGGCGGCATGGCCAGCCAGTTTGAGAACAAGCGTATCATCATCCCGGAGGTGAAAAACGAAGGCCGCTGCATCACGGGCCTCAGCCAGAACCTATCCAGTAATGAGTACGTCGTCAAAGGGGTCAAACCAGGCGCGCGTATCCAGGCATGGGCATCGGACCCCGGCACCCTGCTCAAGACCACCGGCATCCACTGCACCAACTCTAAGTGGGACTGCAACCTCTTTGGCCCACAGGCAGAGTGGGAGAGTGGTGGCTATAAATTTAAAGTGATGGTGATGAAGGACCACTGATGCGTTTGTATTTAAAAAAACACTTTTTCAAAACTCCCCATGTCTGCCTTTACCAGAAGCAAAACGCTGCGCACCCTCGAGGGTTTCGTTTGAGCTGAGTGCATGGAGGCCATGATGAAACTCATTGAGCAGGGCAGATGGCAGGTCCATAGAGAACTGCTCGTATGCACTCAGGCGATCATGACGCATACACTGCTGCGGGAAACGCGATATCTGTACAGCAAGTTCTTCGGCAGCGTTGCGAGACTGTCCATTCTCCACGATACGCGAGGCCAAGCCGAATGACAGGGCCTCCTCCGCACCCACAGGACGGCCCGTGAGTATCATGTCCATAGCACGGCCCATACCGATGATGCGAGGCAGACGGATAGTGCCACCGTCTATCAGCGGTACACCCCAGCGCCTGCAGAATACCCCCATCACTGCGCTCCTTTCCACCACCCGCATGTCACACCAGAGCGCCAGCTCCAGTCCACCCGCTACGGCATAACCGGAGACGGCGGCTATGACGGGCTTGCTCAGCAGCATCCTCGACGGGCCGAGTGGGCCATCGCCAGTTTCGTCTATACGGAGGGGAGGTATGCCGTCTACTGCGGCAGCTATGGATTTGAGGTCAGCACCTGCGCAGAAACTACCACCTGCGCCACAGAGCACAGCCACGAGTGCCGTTTCATCCGCCTCGAAGTCCCGGAAAGCCCGGATCAGCAGTTGTGCTGTCTCACCATCTACCGCATTGCGTACCTCGGGGCGGTTTATGATGATGGTGGTGATACTATCTTTTTTCTCTACGAGTACTTTCATGTCTGAGGATTTGTGACAAAGCTATAAGATTAGGATTATATTATTTTCATACTATTCACCAGACTTTTTCATAACTCATTTATACTTTATATTGAATTTTCAATAGCCCCGTGCTTTAGCGCGGGGTCAGAAGAATGAAGGAATCGGCTTTAGCCAAACCCGGGAGGGAAATTTGGCTAAAGCCTTACCTAAATGGTCTTTACACCCCGCGCTAAAGCACGGGGCTAATTGAATTATTAAAAAGGTCACTATCTATCAGGGTATTCCTGCCCGTCCGAGCGTCCTCGCTTGGACGATGGATAAATACAGGCTCAAGCGTGGACGCATGAACCTGTATGGAAACTACCATACAGGCAAATTTAATTACTCGATCTTTATCAGCTCCACATCGAAGACCAGGACAGCGTTGGGCGGTATCGCAGCACCCGCTCCCTGCTCGCCATAGGCCAGGGCTGAGGGGATAAAGAAGCTGGCCTTGCTTCCGATTTTCAGTAGCTGCACTCCTTCGTCCCATCCCTGGATCACCTGCCCTATGCCGAGATTAAAAGAGAAGGGCTGTACGTGACCGAATTTCGGGTCCATATTTGAATCAAATACTTTGCCATCCAACGTCATGCCCGTATAGCTCATGGTTACTTTTTTACCCGGTTTGGCAGTTTCACCCATACCATCTTCGTGGATGACATAGTATAGGCCGGAGGGAGTTCTGGTGGCTTTTATCTTATTTTTATCGAGATATTCCTTTATGATCTTGTCATCGATCTTCGAGTAGTCAGGGAGCTCGACGATCTCCACATCGAAGATCATAATAGAATTTCCGGGTATCCCCGGCCTTTCCTGTGGCCCATATGCCAGTGATGACGGGATATACAATGTAGCCTTGCTACCCGTCCGGAGCAGCTGCAGGCCTTCATCCCAGCCCTTTATCACTTTGCCCTTGCCCACCTCCAGTTTGAATACCTGTGTATGGTGAAATACAGTATCAGTATTGGAGTCAAATTTTTTGCCATCGTAGAACATGCCCGTATAGTTCACGCCTACGGTCTGCCCTGCCTTGATATTTTCTCCGGTTCCCTCTTTGCTGATCAGGCAGTATATGCCGGATGCTGTTTTAGTTGGCTTGATACCATGCGCCTTGAAGTATGCCTGTAGCTGCTTGTCATCTATGGCATTTTGGGTCGCTGTTTTTTCAGCTTCTTCTTTATTGTATTCCGCTTCCGTTTTTACCGATACCAGTTTGATCTTGTACACCAGCTTGTCTCCGTCTTTTGTCCATTCAGGTAGTTTTTTTCCGCTTTTTCTGATCGAGTCGATAGAGTACCTCGCTACAGCGCTGTCTCCCGCTACCATCAGCATGAAAATCAAGGCCGGATCGCCCGATACCTCTGGTTTAGGCATGGTGACAGGTACACATTTTCCAAAATTGTTTTTCCTCGTGTCAAATAGTATGCTATCGCCTATCCCGCAGGAGATATGGAGCTCGATATGATCTGTCGGACCGGGTTTCTTTTTCCCCTCGCCATGAGTGATGATCTTATATTCAAATCCGCCTGGCAGCAATGTATAACCATCAGGCAATAGTTTGCCCTGAGTCGCAGTATTTGTTTGGGCACTGACAGATGCTACACTGCCCAGCAGGCAGAGAGATGAGAAGGCCATCGTGAGAAATATTTTTGACGCTCTGAGTTGTATCGGGGTCTTTGTGTTCATGACAGATGTTGATTGGATAAATTTATTGGCGATAAATATAATATTAAGTTTAAAAACTGGCTGTTTCAGTTCTGTGCCTCCGTGGTTTGTGTCCTCACCATATGTGTTCGGAAGACCTGCTATCATTTGATTATGAAAGGCTCATCTTTAGCACAGTTCCTTCGCTAACGCCTGCCTGCGGTAGGCAGGCTCAGGAGGACAAAGATTTTGGAGTTTTGCTATACAGTTCATGTTGACCGAAGGGAAACATCTGGCTACAGGAAAGAATACAACGCTGGAACGTAATAAAAAAATTGCTTTCAGCATCTTCCGAACAGTAATGGTGTCCTCACAAACCACATTCCGGGCAGCCATTTCGGTTCGTGGGGACACGAACCGAGGTGTAAGCATCTTCCGAACAGTAATGGTGTCCTCACAAACCACATTCTCCAGGCAGCCATTTCGGTTCGTGGGGGCACGAACCGAAGTGTAGTGTAACTTTATTTTAGGACTTGACAAGAAAGGAGGGTAAGGGGGATTTGACTGGCTGCCCCTCCGACATATTCCACAAGATTGTATATTCGGCATATGATTCGGCCCTACAGTATGACCATGCGTCTATTTTTATTTTTCATCGGCCTCATGGCTGTCCATATCAGCCATGCACAGACCCTGCCTGCCCCCGGCGCCAGGCTGAACTATACCCAGATCATGTTTGAGTATGAGAAGATAAATGGCGCCGGCATGTATGTAGTACAGGTAGCGGAAGATACACCACGTTCATCATTTGACCATAGCCTGATAGAGCAGAGGGATCCCGCCACTGCCACGATGATCAGTGGGTTTGAGTTCGGCAGAAGCTACAAATGGCGCTATGCGGCCCTGCCTGTCCGGCAGGCAGGCCTTACAGATGGCCAGCCCCCCCAATGGCGCGGGCCATGGCATTTCAGCATCGATAGCACGACGACGATGCGACTACAGCTATATGCCCTGACGGTTACAAAAAATGATAGCGCCCACAATGAAGGTGGCCTCATAGCCAATGACGGCACCTATACTATCACCGACAGGCGGGGCAAAGTGGTCTGGTCACTGCCCCGGATAGACTGGCAGATCAACGCCGCCCGCGCTACGAGAGTGACAGACAGCACAGTAGATCAGGTGATGAAAATAGACATCAGGCCGCTGATCCTGGACCTGCGGCTAAACCCCTATGGCACGATCACCTATCTGTCCGACTCGGATATAGTAGAGTGCGATCTCGATGGCAATAAACTCTGGGAGAAGCGGCAATGCCCGGCTCCCTCAGAGATGGGAGAAAATGGGTATAACCATGTCTTCATGCGCATGCCGGGTGGTCACTATATGACGCTCGGCAATGAGGGATATAGAAAAATGCCTGTGCATCTGGACAGTATTTTTAGCAGGAAAAAATATCCCTGGAGGTATACATTCGATAGCATAGAGTATGCAGGGGTAGACTTCGGTACAGTGCTGGAATATGATAAAGCGGGAAATGTGGTATGGACGTGGAATAGCGAAGACTATTTTGACAGAGATGGATCAGCGCCGAAATGGCCCAATATGGAAATGAAAGCTCATATCAATGCGCTGGGCGTAGACCGCGAGGACCGGTTTGTTTATGTCGGGTTCAAGGACATCAGCCGCATAGTGAAGGTCGAAAAGAAAACCGGCAGGGTAGTAGACAGCTGGGGCGAGCAGCCCACAGTCGGAGTCGGGCCTATGCATCACGCAGCTATACATACGCAGCATGACGCCGCTATACAGGACGATGGGAGCATCATGGTTTTTAATAACAATGATCACCCCGGGCAGGATAGTGTACCGGGTGTAGTTATTTTCTCGCAGGCACCCGACAGCAATGGCGAGGTGATATGGCGGTATGACTGCGACATGGACCCATCTGTGCGGGCTGCGGGTCGCACCCGGGGCAATGTAGAACTGCTCAAAAACGGCAATATCCTGGTATGTACCGGCTCGGTAGGCACTATATTTGAAGTGACCAGGGACAAAAAAATAGTCTGGGAGGCTGCCTATAAATGGAAGGATTTTCCCGGCTATAAATTTTCGCATATGCTCTACAGGGCACATTATATATCATCCTTGTACCCCTGCTATTTTACTTTCACCACTGATAGAGATACCCTGACGAAAAAGTCCCCGAAGTTTAAAATCACGATATTTAATAAGGGCTCTGAAGAGGATAAATATGAGATAGAGGTGTCAGAACCGGGTGAGAAGCGAGGTACGAATTTTTTGGATGTTCCGGTGATGCCCGATCAATCGATTGGCCTTGAATCATCAGCCATGGAGCATACGAAACCTCATCAAATAGTGGTCACTGTCCACTCCCGCACCAATCCTGATCTGATGCGAAAGAGAGTGATATGGTATGAGTAGATACGGACTGAAAAAAACTATTTATATTCATTGCACAAAACAAAATATGAGAAAGATACTCCTACTGGCTACTATATGCCTGGCCTTTATATATGCAGATGCGCAGCAGGCCAATAAATCACTGCTCAATGCCAAATGGAACCTATCCGCCATGTCTGCGGGTGGCTTCACATTTCACAAAGACAGCATGCAGCAGGACATAATAAAAATAGTCCTCAGCCAAACACACGATACTAAGGTAGATCTCGGCCATAGTGATTCTCTCAAGCTGATGAAGGCTGTCGCTCCCATTTTTAATAAGCTATTTAAAACCTATGCGAAGTTCGATGCCGATGGCCGCTATACCCTGATACTATATGGCATGGGGTCTGCCACTAAGAGATCCGGGAAATATGAATGGACCGATGATGGAAACCTGCTCACTAAATCTGCTAAAGATGCCGATGAAACATTTCTGGTCACCCGACTCACAGCTGATAAACTCGTGCTCACATCAGATAATGACAAGACTGATAAAGATCATATCGAGCTTAGTTTCACCAGAGAGTAGTTTTGTTTTTCACAGATAGGCTTAACCCTGGCTATCCTGGCCGGATTAAAGTACTCAGAGTCGTTTCGGAATAGGTACTGGAACCTTTATGATTCACAAGCGAATTATTTGTATACGTTATTTATTATAATGTTATTTTTATTATTATATATAAATAGCTTTTATACTTATTTTTATGGGTTTTCTTGTCAAAATTATATATATATAGAAATATTTTACTGTGTTAAAATAAAAGCCTAGCTTAGACCTGCAAATCCTGGTGTTGTATGAATAAAAGGGTACTTGTCATAGCAGGGGCGTTTCTGGCCCAATTCATCATTTTTGGGTTGTTTTATCTTCAGTACATTAAATTCTGCGACCATATTGATATTACGGTCGAAGGACCTGCCAAAAAGCCCATCCACTCTTTTCAGGTATATGGCCTCACGCCACTCGGTGGCATCAGTGCTCCTACATGCGATGAATTGTCAAGCGCCAATAAAAAACGGTACTTATTTTCTGATGTACTGATCGATTTGAGCAGTATCCGGCCTGATTCTATCAGGGGTATTTCTGTCAGATATGGCAGTCATGAAACCTATATCAATAAAAGTCAAATTATCCGGTCGGGTGATGATAGTAGGATCGGTCCGATAGTGCATTTGTCAAAGTATATCAGTGAGAATAATAGTAGGGCGAAACTGAGTGCGCTCACTCATCTTGATATGTTTGGATATTTTAGAGGTTTCTACATAAAACTCATTTGGCCCGTGACCAGTTTCATAGGTGGGGTATTCCATTTATCCATACCCTTTTTATTATTGATCATTGGATTTCCCATCCTGGCCATAGTGTTTATCCTGAGAAAGAAACCGCTCAGCGCATATAGGACTCCCTATACTCCATCAGACTTGTCAAAAAAGATCTTTTTTACCAGTTTGCTTTTTTCCCTTGTTCTTCTGGTATATAATATTTATTACTATCAGCTATTTATCCAGACCGATGCTGTCGAGGATATTTTTTATTGCTCATCTCATAATACTTTTCTCGCCCAGCTTCCCGGTAGCTCCAGGTTCACTTACATATTTACATATATCCTTTTATTCCCTTGCTTTAAGCTTCACCTGCCATTGTCCCTGATAGGGAGGATATATAGTATTAATAATCCTTGCTTCCATTTACTTATCTCCTTTACGATCCTGTTTTTCACGCGAAGGTATGATCTGGCGGCAGTCGTTCTGGCTGTACCTATACTTCTGTCGGGTATCAATTATTACTATGTGGTCAATGAGCTCTTTTTGTCAGGTAGTATTATGATCCTTTACATTGCAGCTTATCAAGGCCTGAAAAATGGCCCTTTAAGAAACCTCGTGCTCTTTACATCCATGTTCTTTATCATTTGGAGCCATCCGATCAGTCTGCTGGTGTTCTTCGTATTTCTGGCAGGGATGTACACTTCATGGATCCAACTGAAAGAGGACAAATGGATACTGGCTTTCATCTTGGTCAATGTGTGCTTCAGGCTCTCGATGCTGGATAGTTATGATAATGGCAGAATAGAAAAGCTAAATGCTCACGTAAGTATATCTGATACGGCCCGGTTTATCCTTTGGTATTGCCTGTCATATTGGTATATCATAGTGCTGGGTATGGTCGCCATTTATATTTCTTTCTCCCGACATAAAAGGATCGTCGCATATGCGGGCCTTTTGATATGGCCGGTCATAATATATGTATGCAGTGTAGAAAAACTCAATAATGGCCTTAACCCTGATTTTTCCAAATTCACTTACCCTATCAACCTCTTTATTATCGCACAGGGTACTGTCCTCATCACTGCCTATGCTGACAGGTACAAAAATCGCGTGTGGGCCCTGACCTCCATTGCTATGCTTTATTGTATTTGTTTTACCTTTTTATCGTACCAGCCACTTATGACGAGGAGTGCTTTTGTTCAGACGCTGAATAATATATGCCATAAGCATGACCCCAACCAATCGAAATGGTTTGTCCGCAATGATTCTCTGGCAGGAATAAGCCAATATGACCCATATATAGGCAATAGTTCTATCCTATACTCTGCACTCCAAAACTTGCCGGTCACAGTACATATCGCGGAAGGTGATACAGAGTTAAAGAAAGTGCTTGACACCATACCTGATGACAAATATTATTGTGGTTATCAGTTCACTAGTACCACCAGACAGATCAACCCATATTATTTCAACTTCAAAGATGGTCCCTATAAGGAATTGATACTCGATGCCGATGATATACGCAGCCTGAGGAAAGCATGTAATAATAGCAAGCCATTCTATCAATTATATGCATTTGATTGACCAGGATGGATAAGATCATATCGGGCTTAGTATGACCCGGAGAGTAATTTTATATTTTGCATTTTTAGCTTTTAGCAAATTAATTTTGCAAATAGTAAAATAAGGCTTATTTTTGCACCGGAGCTGCAAAGGGCTCATTACAAGGTTTCGACATGATGTGAATTTGGAGTTTCAAAATGAATGTCCTCTGCATTTCATTTTCAAATCTTCAAATTGCCGAATTTTCAAATTCGCATGATTTTTTTCATTCTCATTACCGCCTTCACGCTTTCGCTGGCCATCATGGGCATATGGATATGCTTCAACTGGCAGGGCATGATATTCGAACCGCTCTCATATCATGTCGAGGAATTTTGCTACACACATAGGCTGCCGCACTATATCCTGAAGCCCCTCTGGTCCTGCCCGACCTGTATGAGCAGCTTCTGGGGATCTGTATTCTACATGTCGCTCGGTCACACATACCTGAGTCCGGTGCAGATGCTTTTCATTCTGCCAGTCACTGCTTTTATCAATACGCTCTTTTGCATCTTATTAAATAAAATAAGTGACGAGGGCTGCGGATGATTAGTGAATAACGAATAGTGATCAGAGAATAATTAATGCACTGAATCTGTAAATCTGTAATTCAGTAAATCTGTAAATAACAATGTTCCTATACCAAAGTCTGATCAATGCCGAAAAGTGGAAGGGCGAGGGCCAGTGTACATGCGGCGGTACTCTGACAGTGAAGTATGAATACATAGCAGACCGTAGTATCAAGCTCCGCATCAAGCCCAATAAAAAAAAGTTTAACCTATACAGCCGCCGATGGGGGGACTGGGACCGACCTCTCGATGAACTGCAAACCATATTTAAATCGCGGGGACTGACATGAAGTCGGATTTCTCAAATCGTAATTCCGTAAATCTGTAAATACAAAAAATGAATATCTTCAAGAAACTATTTAGCCGGAAGAACCATTTCCCCGACAGCGGCCTGCCTGCCGGTAGGCATGGGCAGGTCATCGAGTATGCCTTCACTGTCGGAGGTACAGACTACTACCAGCACACGGACGAGATGAATATGCCTTATCGCCGTGCGCTAAAGGCGCTGACCTTCTATAAGGAACTCGATATGAAGTGTGACAGGCTCTATCTCGACAGCCATATCCGGGCGATGGAGACACTATTTGCGGGAAAGAAGATCGGTTTCGAGGAAATGACAAAAATGAAGCGACTGAATGACCAGCTGAAAGAACGAGTGCAGTGGGTACTCGTGGATGACCATGTATATAAGGTCGCCTCGGTGAGGTTCTTTGACCGTACAGAAAATCCTAACGACTATGACTATAAGTACAATGAAAAAAAGATCGCGCACTGGAAAGCTCATGAACCGGCGAGGGATTTTTTTTTTCGCGAGCCAATACTGAAGTTGGTGCCGTTTTTAAGATCTGCGCCGATAGATTTAGAGAGCTATTCGACAATGGTCGAAGAACTGACACAGGGACATTTGGACTATATCTGGGAGATACTGTCACAGCAGCCGAGGACAGCATAACTAAACTTTATCGTGATATCATTTTCGGTGGTGATACATCTAAGGAGGCTGCCATCGCGCATATGGGCATCTATGACTACCTCTCGCAGCTCAATGATCGCCTCAGGACGCTAAAGAGTGAAAGAAATAAACCGCAGGTATAACATTTCCGGCATTTTTAACTTTTATCATTCTTCAAAGGTTTGGAATTTCAACTATCTCTTTTATTTTGGCTTTATTAAATAAATAAAACCAAATAAAAATGACTGCTGAAAAATGCCCGGACTGTGGTGCGGCTGTAGCGCCGGATGCGAGTAAATGTGACTATTGTGGCGCTGCCATCGCAGCCAGCCATGTGGATGCCTGGGTTTCGGCCAGTCTGCGCCTACCCGAGAGATCACCGGAAAACCCTGATCATAGCATTATGGTGATGACCTGCAGGACCTTACCCGAGGATGGCACACCTAATGGAACGAAAACCTCCAAGGCTGTATATCAGGGATGGTTTCGTGCAGCTTATTATGATTTTAAGACAAGGACCTGGCGCAATGATTCCCTGGCCATCATTCATGACATCCTGGATGCGACACACTGGCGCAGGCTCCCATCTGCTACTGACCCTGCGTGGATGCCTGTCAGTAGCAATATGCCTGCCATAGCTCCGGAAGACAATAACAGGAGTGCATTTGCGCTGACTGCCCTGATCGAGAACGGTGGATACACATTGCCCCTTACCTCCAGTATTTTCCTGTACAAACAAAATAACTGGTATTTTCATATAGATACCACTCAGGGCTTTAAACTCATGATGAAAGAAGTGACGCACTGGATGCCTCAGCCAGCGCCACCGACTACATAGTGACCCGGTGGCAATTGGCGGTACTGTGATTATTTACACACAATTAGCATAAAATACTTTTTTATTGTAATTTTGCAAATTAATAAATAAGGCTTATTTTTGCATCTGGAGTCATTTTTTTCGACTCATTACATCTCCGACACATAGTTTGTATTGTCTCATATCTCAATACTCACGTCTCACATCTATTTTTATGGCTGACCAAATTATCATCGAACTGATCGGTGATCCCTCAGGATTAAAACCCGCTGAAGACGCGCTAAAACAACTCAGTAAAGTTTCAGAAGAGAATAAGGAGGCTTTCAACAAAGCCAATGAAGCGTTTGCCAGATTCACTTCTTCAGCTAATATTGCCGGCAAGGCAGCTGAAGACCTTTCTGATAATTCTAAAGATGCGGCCAAGGCCCTGGAAGGCATCGGAACATCTGCGAATAAAAGTATCACCGCCATCTCAGGTCTCAATGGTATCATAGCCATCGGGGCAGTCAAGACCGCGACCGCCGACATGCAGAAATGGTCAAAGGAGGTCTCGGAACTGACTACAAAGAAGCAAACGCTCCAATCCCGCCTGACGGAAGTAAACAATGAATTGAAACGACTCAATGGAACTGCCGGCGAAGGTACTCAGCATTATAAAAAACTGGCAAAAGAATCCGGGGTCCTCGAAGGCAAAATAGAAAGGACCAATAAAGCCCTCGCCGATGAGGCCACTAAACTTAACGCATCAGCCAAAGCCGCAGCCGCTGCTTCAAATGCAGCCGACAAGGGTGGCGCTAAGTTTAAATTATTGGCCAATGGTATCAAGGAGGGCGGCAAGAGCACCGCTGAACTCCTCGGCCATACCAAAGACCTGGCCGCGGCTATGGGTGAGGCAGGCGAGGCTATAGCCCACGCCACCGGCAATGAAGAAGCGGCTAATGAGATCAAAAAACAAACCGCCATCGTCATTCAGGCCATAAGCATAGCCCAGGGGGTAGCGACAGTAGCTACGGAGGCGACTACGGTAGCTACGACACTCTTCGGTGAGGCGGCTGCCACCGCATGGGCATCGGCTACCATGGGCATCTCCGTGCTGATAGGCGCGGTCGTAGCGCTGGCCGGCAATATCAAGTCGGTCACAGGCTGGCTGAAGAATCTCTTCAGCCCGCTGACGGTACAGCTGCACAATAAAGAACTCCAGGATACTATCATCAAGCAGCAGAAACTCTCAGATGAAGCCTCTAAGCAGGTAGCTCTCATGGAGGCACTGGGTAAATCTGCCGCTGAGATAAATGCAAAAAAGCAGGAACAACTTACAGCCGACCAGAAACTTCTCCATACACAACTCGATCTCGCCGAAAGTCAAGGAGATATCGATAAGGCAAAGGAGCTCAGGAATAAACTGGAAGAGACCACACTCGGCATTATCAGACTGCAGACGGAAGCTATCAAGGCTCAGAGGGAAGCAGTCGATGAGGATAAAAACAAAAGGAAAGAGGAATACGCAAAATACCTTTCTGATGCCAAAGATGTGGCGGATGCCCGGCTGGCTATCACACAGGCAGGGAGCAAAGAAGAACTCAATGCAAAGATCGCCGACCTCCATGCCGCCGCTGCTGTCGAGCTGAATAACGCAAAAGGTAACGCAGCAATGATCGCAGCTATCTGGACGAAATTAAGGCAGGATACCACTGCTGCACAAAAAGAATTTGCACTACAGAAACTACAGGTGGAAAAAACTGATCTGGAAGCATCGCTATCCCTAAACTCAACTAACGAAAAGGACAAACTCGGTATAAGAAAGCAAATACTGGAGATCGAACATACACTGGAAATATCCCGTGCAAACCTGACTGCCAATCAAAAACTACTCATCGACCAGGAATATGAAAAGAAAAAGAAAGCGCTGGATGATGAAGCATCGGTGAAAGCCGCTGAAGCTGAGGAGGCTCAAAGAGTGAATAGAAAAGAGGCGCTAAAGAAAGAGACCGATGCGCTGAAAGATGCCGACAAGTCTGAACTGAACGCTCAGATATCTCTCGCCAAAGCTAAACTCGCGAATGAGGATGCATATAGCGCAGATGCTATCCAGACCAAAAAGAATATGCTCGCCGACCAGATGCAGATGCAAATAGATGAAGCGACTGCCTCTATCACCAATGAAAAAGAAAGGGCCGCTAAGATCACAGAAATACAAGCCCAATACCAGAAGGACTGCAAGCAGCTGGATGATGATAAGACAAAACACGAGAAAGAAAACGCTGATAAAATACTGGCAGAGAAAAAGGATGCCGCTAAAAAACAAGAGGCCATCGCTAAGCAGGTCGCCGCCGCTGCTATAGAGGCAGCCAAACAGGTCTCTGATGCGATCTTCGCCAATGCACAGCAGCGCCGTGACAATGAACTCAAAGCTACCGAGGATAATCTCAACGCACAGAAGAACGCTGAACTCCTCAACACGACGCTCACTGCATCCCAGCGGCAGGCCATTGAGAGAAAATACAAAGCCGAAGAGGCGCAAGCCAAACTCAAAGCATGGAAAGCCGACCAGAAAGCCAAAGAGGAACAGGCCCTCATCAATGGACTATTGGCCTTCACTACAGCACTCGCGCAGCAGGGTTATCCCGCGGGACTCGTCACAGGACTGCTGGCCTTGGCACAGGCAGGTGTGCAGGCGGGTATCATCGCATCGAAGACGCCACCGAAGTTCGCCACTGGGGTGATAGACCTGCAGGGCCCCGGCACTGCCACATCGGACTCTATACCTGCCCTTCTGTCTCGTGGGGAGAGTGTGATGACTGCTGATGAGACACGGCGATTTAAACCTGCGCTGGAGGCCATGAGAGCGGGCAGCTTCATGGACAGCTATATCCCTAAGGTCAGCCTCCACTCACTGCTGGATGGCACAGGCGCGACACTATCGCGTGAGAGTATAGACTATGAAAAGTTGGGCAAGGTGATAGCAAAAAATACACCACATCCTGTCAGCAATAATATCGTGATCGACAAAAATGGATTTAAGGTATTCACCGATAAAGGTGGTAACAGGACTGAATTTTTAAATAATAATTCCAAACTATAATACTGCGACATGGCAAAGTTAAGATTCACGATCATAGATTATACCAGTCATACTCCGGTCAGCACGGTGGTAGATGAGCCAGTCGGCCTGGATGCGGGCGTGATGCAGCTAAAACGCGATGATAATTACCACGGCTTCTTTGGAGCGTCCGAAGGGGCTTTCGGCAATCTTCAATTCTATGGCGATGGTTTTAATATTCTTTACAATGCCTATAATAACTTCGGCATAGATGCCTACCTGCTATTTACCATAGACTATTCATGTGACGATGACGGAAACTATACGCAAATATGGTCGGGTCGTTTTTCCTTTGATACATATAAAGAGTGTCAGGGCATGGAGGGATGCTATATCTCCACTGGTATCGAGAATGGAGATGATGTGGTGACATTCCGCAGGCGTATCGGCCAGAAGGTATCCCTTGACAGCCGCGCTACTTTCGATACAGCAGATGAGACCGGGGCGGCTTTTCCCGAGCTGCCATATTACCCCGGCTGCGACCAGACGGTACTCCTCAACCCCATGATGATACGGCAGCTAAACTACGCCACCGTACTGACCACCGGCAATGGCAGCAATACCTACACCATGCCTATGGACCCGGCCACTGAGCTGGCATCGCAGGGGGGCATACCCACATTTTCCGCAAGTATATTTACCAGCAATCCCGGACAGGACAGCCCAAAGACAAATGA
>Ga0206911_1106_pt1 | contig 19800 bp, 21 predicted proteins | sample Alteio_BWOrgHeat_74_FD_152956 | JGI IMG/M metagenome (GOLD analysis project Ga0206911, IMG submission 152956) | Enriched cells from forest soil in Barre Woods Harvard Forest LTER site, Petersham, Massachusetts, United States -... | ecosystem: Environmental > Terrestrial > Soil > Temperate forest >...
AAAAGAAAGCATTGTTAATAGTAGATATGCAGAATGATTTTTTAACAGAAAAAGGAATGTTTGGTGATAAACATATTCGACCAGATGATTTGTGTAATAACATTAATAAAATGATAGACAGTCGCGAATATGATAATATTATATTTGTTCAAGCAGAATATGATAATATCAAGAAAATTAAACAATTAGAAAGGCCGACGGGTGACAAATATAAAAATATTCCAATGAATGATGATTTTTTATCTGGAACACATACAGATGAGAAAAGAAATTGTTGTGTTAAAGGTTCCGATGGTGCAAAAATATATGATAAATTACATATCGAATCAGCTCATAAAATTATTACAAAAAAATATTATTCAGCATTCACAGAAACAGAATTACATATATATTTGATAGCAAATAATATAAAAACATTATGTGTTGCTGGTGTAGCTACTCATGTATGTATCCTTGCTACTGTTACCGATGCATTTTTTCATGGTTATGATGTTATTGTCAATGAAAATTGTGTTGCATCAAAAAAACCACAATCAAAAGAAGATGCATTGGACAAGATAGATAAATTTTATGGAAAGGTTAAGAAAAGTTGAAAATAATATTATGAAATATACTTATATATTAAAATATATATTACTATTAGATTAATTTATGGACAATAATCAATTTATTTTACTAGATAATGACGGATGTGAAATTAATGAAACGGACGACTACGATATATTTGAAATTAATTCTATTTTAGATTATTGTGATCCATCATATTTCCCAGAAATTTCTAAAGAAAAATGGACATCACAGTTACCAGAATTATTTAAAAAATGTGAGGAGTATGCAAAATTAAATAACAAACATGCAATTTATCATTTAGCACGTATGTATTATCATGGTTATGGGGTAACGAAAAGTGTTGAGGTAGCAGAAAAATTATTTTTACAATTATCTGAATTAAAATGTCCATCAAATTGTAATATGATTTGTTCTGGTTACTTATATTATTTAGGTGAAATATATAATACAAAAAATGAATTTGAGAAAGCATTCGAATATTTTATGAAATCTGCCGAAAAATATATTCCATACGAATCATATTATATGCTTGGTAATGCATATGCAAATGGAATAGGTGTTAGTAAGGATATTGACAAAGCATTTTCTAATTATAGTACATATTTGAATTTGTTCAGTATCCGTAATAAATTCCATAGTACAACAAAATTAAATACGAATCAAACAAATGCTGCTTATTATATCGGATGTTATAATTTTAATCGTAAAAAATATGCTGAAGCCCATTTTTATTTGTTTTTTGTTAAAATTGAAATTGATGCAATGAAAGGAGTTGATGCACTAGAAAAAATATTATATATGGCTTGCAATAATTGTGTTTCATATCGTGATAGTATTCCACATAACAACACTATAACACAAAATTATAAAAATGTGTATGATAATATTATTATTAAACCAATAAAACAAATTTGTTGTTATGTAACGGACGATTAAACTTTAAGATGGCAAAATTAACTTATCATCATTTTTTTTATTACATAACGATTTAATCTTTGAATACAAAGCAAATATTGTGGCAATAATTGTTGCACATGTGAAAATAACAGTCAAAATATATAGAGGTGTTACATAATCTGTACAAACATTGTTTAAACATGTCCATATAAACGATAATACACCCGAAACGAATGATAATGCACTGAATAACCAACTGAAAAATACCAATATAACAGTTATATAATTTGGTTGTTCATGTAACAAAGATTTAATTATTATTTTTCCAAAACATATCCATGTAATACAAAACAATAATTGTGAAATGTTATTAAGTACAATACAAAATCCAACCTGAATACTATTATTTAAGACCATAATATTATTATTTTTAATTTCGTCATTTGACCAAAGTATTAAAAAGAATGTTGTTGTGAATGCATACAACGTTGTAACAATAAGTGATATATTGTATCGTATACTACCGTTCATTATACCAATTCATGAATAATTCTTTAATAAATAAAGGTTGTCAAATCGTTTGATTTTCAATTTTCTCTATTTAGTTTCCATTTATGGATGTAATTTTAGGTGGTTATATTGGTATTCGTTCCTCTAAAATAACTTCACTTGCTTTAAATTTTAGACCATCTATACGACAAAATTCAATATAAACTTGTGCGAAAGGCGGAACAATTACATGTCTTTTCCAATACATTACTTTACTACTATATTTTCTCCAAATGTCAATATCGGCTTCATCGATAAAATATATTCCACCTGGCTTGCAAAAATCTTTGCCATTAAAAGGAATAATATCTTTATTTAATCCATTTTTGAATTCAAAAGTATTATGTTTTTCTATTTTATTTGTTAATTTTACTAAATTCAATCCTCTGGTAATGATATTAAAAAGATAACCATGAATTGGTATGAAGGCAAATCTTCTAATATCATATTTACTAATAGGAGTTTCGAAAATGAAAGAATATGTTAAAAAACATACGTCCAATTTACTTTTCATTCGCGAAGCTAATTCAAATTTATCAGTTTCAAGAAGGGCATAAGTTTCATCAATTGCATTTTTTTTATATATTTCATTAAAAAATAAATTTAATTTTGGAATTCCTTTAATCATATCAAAATAATATTTACACTTATTTATTGCCATAAAAGTAATGTCGATGTTGTAATTCTTTAAAGTTGCATAGACATGGTAATCACTTTTCATGTCAGTAACATCATCAAATGTAGATATTGTGTAAATGACATTGTGTATTTCAAGTTTTGTAAATTTATCTTTAAAATTATTTGAAGAGCATTCCTGTTTTTCTTGAATTTGTTCCGTTATATTTTTTTTAGGGTTATACACAACTAACGGCGTAAATTTATCGTTTGGTTTCTTCTGAAAAATCGTTTTAGATATAAACAAATCCATTAATTAATAATTAATTACAATATATAAATTTTCAATCATTTTACCTATCAATTTTTTTGATTGGTTAAATTGGAGAATATTCGAAAGGCATTGAATTACAGCAACAATCATAAATTTTGATTGGTATATAAATTATAAGTGTAAATGTTGCTATTAAACCAAATAATAGCTGATGAAATAACAGTAATGGATATAAGGGAGTTATAATTTTAAAACAATAATTAGCATATTCACATGTATTTTTAAATGTTAATATGCTTAAAATTACCATTATTGTATAATACATCAATGAGAATATTATTTCATTGACAAAATTATTAAAATTATTAAAGTTATTATTCTGTTTATAATATTTTTTAAATCGAATTGATGTTAAAAAGAATAATAGGTATAAAATATTTATTAGTACTACTGAAAAACCTATATCTTCAGTTGTTGTTGAAAAAATTTGTATGTCAGTAATATTGACATATTCTTGATTTTTTATTAACAAATGAAATGGTTTGGAAATATAATTTGTGAGTGGATATGTATTATTGACACTATATGTATTTATATTATTTTCCTCACTTGAATAAATAATTAGAAGTGGTAGTGTAATTAAAAATACAATAATTGAATAAACATATATCCATTTACTTATTTGCCTATACATTTGCTTTTTACTATATTACAAATAAATGACAATATTAATATATTACAAATTCAATTTTTGTATTTAAAGAAACTGGAGAAAAATTGAACTTATAATGTATTAATATTGTCCATATAACGTAATTATTTATTAGAAATTGCCCATCACTATGACAGAACGGGCACTGCACGAATACAAAGATAAAATACTAGAAGAACTAAAAGATAAGGGAAGAACAGAATATAAAACAACTGAAGATTTATTGAAACTGTATTACAATAAAATAAATTTCTTCAGGTTATCTCACATTTCTGAGGGTACTTACGATTCTCATAAATTACAAATTGTTAAGGAACATCTAGGATATCATGAAGGACTTAAAAATGAATTAGAATTTAAATTAATACCGATTAAAAATATCCGAAAAGAATTATTGGGTGATGATAAAAAAATTGGTGATATAGAGACAGAAACAGGACTAATCAATCATGGAGATAACATTTTAAATGAATCCAAAATGTCACTACAGCGATCAGTTCAAAATGTAGAAATGACAAAAGTAGTTGCGAAAGAAATTACAATTAAAATTCAAGCAAATACAGAAGCAATGGTTAGAATTAAAAATGATTTGGATGAAATCGATGCTCCCATCAACAGATCAAAAAAAATTTTAATACGAATTGGTCGCCGTATCGCAACAGATAAGTATATATGGCTATGTACTGGTTTAGTATTTTTAGCAATTGTGGTTATTATTTTAATACATACAAAAGTAATTCCTAGTTCAAGTATTTAGTTTATTTGTCGAATGTTTCAACATGATTGTAATCACATTCCTTCAAAAAATGAATTGCATACGTATCTGGAATGAGAGTTTTGATCATCTTTTGTGTTAATTCATCATTTTCAATAACAGGGACAAAATATTGTTCATCTATAAACTTATTAACAACAATGGAAAATGATGTAAAATGACAAAGTGTCCCATTATCCAAAATAACATATGATTTTACTTTATCTAGAACAATTATTTTTAATTTAATCCATACTGCGATACATTGTTTTGGAATAATTGAAGTTTTGAAATAAACATAATCACCAACAGATAATTCACAGAATTTCTTATTAAATGTATCAATGACTAATTTATTATTTTTAAACAATAGTAGTTGCGATTCAAGTTTTTTCTTTTCTTCTCCTGCCAACTTTTCTTGTTTTTCAAGATCATTAAATTTATTTCTCATTGTCAATTCATCATTATAAAGTACACTTAATTCAGAAATTATGGTTTTGTAGTCGGTCATATTTTTGAAATTAAAATATAATATAATAATTGTGTAATATGTTATAATTTCAATTTTTAAATTCTAAAAATAGTGTTTAGAAACTGAATTTAAAAAATTGAATTATGAAAACATATAAATCCATAAATTATGTAAATGTATTATTAAATAGAAAAATGAAATATAGACATTATATCGGTGGTGGTTGTGGATCAACTGAATTGACAATTCAATTAAATGAAAGTGATAAATCATATAAAATGTATTATCATTCAAAATGGATGGGAAGCGATGAAATAACATTAAATCTAGTTGGAAAATATAAGAATGATGGCAATAATTATTATTTTTTAACAGTTGATAAAATCAATGATAATATTAAAGAATATAAGGAAGCAAAAAATATAACATTTGAATTAATTACATTATCAAATCCACAAGAAATTAATGAAAGAGATAATTATATGGAATTTTTAACAAATTCGAATGGTGGAATATTAAATAATAAAGAAATGAAATTTGATGCACTAATTTTTAGCAAATTACAACCATGGGATGATTTATGTGTTGATAGTTGCGAGATATTGAATAAATTTTTAAAGGATATTATGTTAAGTAAATTGCTTAAGTGTAATATAAAGGACGAAAATGACGACACAAATTAAATAATATATTCGATTCAATAATAAATGTAAAAATTGAATATATAATTATATTGTATAATATTTAATATAAAAACTTTATGTCATTATCAACTATAAAAAATAAGATATTGGGAACAATGACAAAAAATGTATCAGAAAAACCATTAATAAATACAAAATCTGATACGAAAGTTGCCCCACCAACAAATAATTCGAATGTCAACACTACACCACAACCAATCATTTTAATACATGGGGTAAGTGGTAGTACAAAAACAGTAACAACCGAAATCGCATACAGTTCATCTTCAACTGGATTTACTGATGATATTCATGGTCCCGAATATCATCATGTTGATGATGGATCAATGGATAAATATTTTAGTTATGAACTGGGTGATTTAGAAGAGATTCCTAAAAGTCAAAAGAAACCATCTCAGATCGGGGACTGGATGGCATATGATTATGGTATGCGATAATTATAAAATTGGATTATTATTTTGATAATCGTTAATTGCATCTAATATTTGATTTGCAGAATCTTCAAATACCATTCCACCTATTCCTGTTCCTAAGGTTGGACATGCAATTGTTATTTTTTTATCATAATATTTGGTTAATATCCCATAAAAAGTTAAATATACATTATTTGTTCCGTTAATATTACGAGGTAAAAACATTGTAGGGGCCATAATCATGTATTTACATAATTTAGATTCTGTGTTAACAATTATATTCATACCAACTGGTACATAATATCCTTTTGTCGAAAGTGCCAATTTACTTTCATCTTTAACTTTAACTGCCTTACTTTCTATATTGGGAAATAATTTTTTATATACACTATCAATCCCACCAGACATAACACAAAATGAATTTGAAGGAGAAACAATTACATTAAAATCATATATTTTACTATTTTCTTCGAGTAATTGCAATACATCCATTTCTACAAATGAAATATCCAATTTGACACCACTATGAGATCTGTTTAATATTTTTTGGTATGTGTTAATTATTTTTTTTTCATTACTAAAAAATATAAATTTGACCATATATATTACCTATTATAAAAATATACTTTTATATGACTTACCAGGAAAAAATTGATGAACAAATTTCTTGTTAGGACCATTAATTATTACAAATATTTTAACACAATGTGGTGGAAATTATACATAATAATTGGATTATGTTTTTTATTACTATTGTCAATCTATATAACATTTAAATATGTTCATGGTCCAACAACACAATTTTCAGTATATTTTGTTGCTACTATAGGATTTTTCTTTTGTAGTTCCACTTTATGTCTTTTACCATTAGATATATTAAATTATGCAGATAGTAAAGAAACTCTTTTGATATTATGGAAAATCATATACTGGATGTCACAAATACTTAATTGGATAATATTACCAATATCAATGGATTATTACAAATCTGGTTATTTTACATCAAAAGAAAAGTTAAAAAGTGCAATTAAAATGAATATAAAATTTTATGTAATAATTTTAATTATTGCTGTAATTACAATAGTAAGTTTGGCAATTACAAAAAAATTAACTGAATCAACATTGTTAAATTTTGTAGTCATATTATCACAAAGTTTTGGTCTGATAATTACAGTAATATTTTTAGGTTATGGGATTGTTGCTTATCCGAGATCAATATATAAACGTATGGATAATGACAAAATAATAAAATATCACAAATTCAAATTACTTAAAGCATATCATAAATATGAACATACAAAATTGGAATTAATGCAAGTTCAAAAAACTTTCAGCAAAGTATGTGAATTGGCAATTTCGCAACCTGATATGATCCAATATATTAAAGCAATTGATCGTTTATTTGTTACTAAATATGATTTAACAAATATATTGGAAAATACACAAGATGATAAAATTCCAAAAACAATTAATGAATTAGATAAAGAATACTGGATAAGGTTACATGCATTAGTTAAAAAAACAAATAGGAAGTATGTAATCGCCAAAGGATTATTTAATCATTACATGAGTTATTTTGATAATACACGAAAATCATTTAAGTTACATAGATCATTGATATATTTTTTGATTTTCATTGTTTCAATTGTTGGAATACTTTTGTCAATTTGTGAAGGATCCCTTATTACAATAGTAGACATTTGCCCATTTATATATTTTAAGGGATTTGTTAAGTTTGGTTTTAGTATCGGACTATTTATTTTAATGTGTATTATGACATGTTTGCCTATCTTTCATCTAAATGTACCGAACAGATATCATATTTTTATTGGATATACTGATGAAATTTCCTTGTTGTATTTAGTTGGAAATATATTAAATATTATTTGGCCACTAACGTATAATTTTATAATGATCAATGGATTTGAAAATAAAACTGTTTTTGAAAGTATATTCGGCGAAATATATGTACTTCAAAAAATCAGTGAATGGTTTCCTATAATAATTATCATTGTGTCCGTACTTACTATTCTGAATATACCTCAAAAAATCTGCAATCTGTTAGTATGCTTGCATGCAGAAGATGAAAATGATGAAGTATCATTAAATGATTATAGTGAGATAGATCCAAAAAATATTGATACCGATATTTTGGAAGCAGACATATTGATTAAAAGAATAACAACATCAGTCGAACCTTTTTAAAAGTAACACAGATGACCAACACCAATCGCTACGAACTTCAAGTGATATCATAAAAATGTCCAAGCCTAGAACTTAAATATGGTGGCCAATAAAGGAAAATTCTTTCCTGACCCCAGCCCGACACCAAACATATAAAATAATTTGTGGTTAACAATAAATATTAAAATCAAATAAACTAATATGTTTGTATCTGGGCGAATAACATTTATTGATATTCGCCCAGAAATAAACATATGGATTCCATAGATTTAATTAGATTCTCTTGATAACAATCTATGAAATTCATATGTTGATATGCTGGCTAGGGATCCAATTTTCATTTATTGACCAACCTACGACTAACATCGATTAGAAAAAATTGATTTGCTTATCTCTATAGTTATCTATTATATTTAAAATAAAATTATCCTTTATAATGACAGATCATCCGGGTGACATTCAAAAAACAATGACAATTGAAGATTTTAATAAAAGACATCAGATGATGGAAGAGGAGAGGAAATTAGAAATAAAAAAAATGAATGATAAACATAGTAGTCCCACAAAAGGAACAATCTGTCCAATTTGTTATAAAGGTATTATTGCATTATTGAAAGTTGGTTATTATGATCCAGATAGTGTAATTCTTGATCCAACAGGTAAGTTGTGTATCGAAAATAAAACTTTTTATGGTAACACACTTTTAATTGGAGTAGGTAAAGTTAATAATGTTGATGTTCGTGCCGGCTCACTTATTTGCTATTCCCCAGAAATAACAAATGTTACATGTGAATGGGATATAACAATTTATCATGATGATGCATTTGTATCAACAAATATCAAGACTAACGAAAAATGTTGCTATAAACATTTACACTCGCAATAATTCATCAATAGGTAATAACGTGTTGTCATAATTATTAACATATATAGCGATAAACATTAATCGTGTCATTAAAGATGTAATGACTATAACAATTAAACTGCTAATTATTGTTAAAAGTAATGGTACTATGTAAAGTACAAAATTCAGCCATATGAAACCAAATAATTCAGCAAAGCCATAAACTGTAATAAGTTTAACTATCATGAAAAAAATAATTAAACCTTTAATTCCATAAATTGTATATGGCATATATTTTTTTATATTTTGATTTTTAATTAATTTTAATAAAGTGATTGTATTCCATAAAACTAAGTAGAATGGTACAGCTGGATCAATAAATGACCACCTTTGTGCAATTAGATAGCCAGATATAAAACCGGTAGCACCAAATTGTGTTAAGAAACTCAATCCGTTAATTTCTGTAGGTTTTTTAATTCCAAATCGTACCAAACAATCTGGAATTGAATTTGATGCCCTGATAATTCCATAGGCAAAGGCAAAAAGGAAAAGCATGGTGTATTGAATAGTTGGCCATACAGAAGTAAGATTTTGTAACATGGTAGCCCACATAGTTTCAATATTAGTATAATCAATTTTAGGTTCACCGACACTTGCCGAATAGGGAATTGATGCAGTTATAAGTACTGAACAAAGTATCGAAATCCATGCACTAGTAACAATTCTTATGGATTTATATATTTGATTTTCACCAATGTACAAAGCTGTCAGTAACAAAACACATGCAAAAAACCAAAAAATTTGTTGAATGATGTAAATATTAGTATTAACATTTAAATTATCTTTTAATTCAACAAATTCACTTGCTGTTCGTATTATAACAAATAATATGTACAATGGAACAAAGCAAATTATACATGCCTTTTGATACACAAAATATTTTTGTGCTTCATTTTTCTCATGTATGACAGTTGAACCATATGCAGTTTTAATATAGTCCATAAATTTTGCTAACATATTAGTCATTACGATGGTATTATTTGATAAACAAAAGGAATATGCATTGACATATTTATTCAAATTTTTTTCAATGTAATGATGCAATAGTTGGACAATATTTTATTATATCAGTATGGATTCGTTCTAATATAGTTTTCATAGTTAATAAATTTGTTATATTATTAATAGCATATTCGTTAACAATATGTGATAAAACTTTTGGAATTGGTGTTATGTTAAACAATTCCAAACGAGATCTTATTGCATTTAGCATAGCTGTTCCAGGAATATTATATTTAATATTTTTTTTTGATGTAGATTTATATTTTCGTAACATTGTGCCCCAAACATGAATTAAAAATTTTTGAATTCCTTTTCCTGTGGTTATTAAATGTGCTACATCAACTGGAATTAAATATGGTAGCATTAGTAATTCAACAAAAAAATCTGGACATTTATCAAAATATTCAAAAGTGACAACAGGACCAAAAGAAATATCGGTCGACGACAAACCATTAAGAACTGGAACACAATCTGGATAAATATATGCACCGTATCCCATACCATTGAATCGAACAATATCAGGAACTTTTATTTTATACTTTTTCCGATCATCACATTCATATTCTGGATTAAATGGAATTGTTCGCGTAGGCTTATTATTTGGGATTTTTGATACACATAAACAAGTACAATCACGAACAACAAGTTTTTCATGTTGAGACGCGATAACATATGTAGAAAATTTTTGATCGATCATTGCTTCAACTATAGCTATAGGTACAAATGTATGTGCATATACACCGCACATTGAACCCAAACATTGAGGACATTTTTTGAGATATACTGGTGAAATTTCGTCACGATCAAAATTAAATCCCACCAAAGATAAAGCCATTAAGCCTATTTATGTATTCATATATATAATAAAATAAATGAATTTATAATGTTTGATTATTTCAATTTTTAAAATTGTTGGTCATCATACCACATCTTCGCTCCCAAGCACATCCATGAAAATAATTCATCAATGTGATCAGTTAATAATTCAGTTAAGAATTCTGGTTGGTTAGGAAATACCGATGTAAAAGGAATAGTGACTGCTCTTCTTTCCATACCTTTATCATTAAAATTCAAATCATTATTTGTGTTCATAATAATTTTAACACAAGGTTTAAAAGTAAATGGATTATCATTGATATCTGATGCAATCATAGTTTCACCTGCAATAAATGATTTTAATCCATAATTAGAACACAATTGCGAAAAATCATTAGAATTCATCTCATGATATACACCAACTCGAACATTAATGAATTGTGAATTTATTAAATCTATATTAGGAGATTCTGTTGTATATAAATTTTCATGTGGCATCGTTCGCGACAATACTGATAACATGTAATCAAGAACAGACATTAATGTTGTTTTTCCATTACTACCAGTTCCCTTTATTACAAAAAAATTTTGTGATTCAGATATTTCTCCTGTTAAACAATAACCCAAACACTTTTGTAATAGGTTGGTTTCAGGTGTCAATTGACTAAAATATTTTTCAGCAAAAGGTAAGGTCCCATCTATAAAATTTACTGGACATTCGAAATCAAAAATTTCTTCTTCAGTTCTATCTCTTACCTTACATGTTTTTAAGTCAATGATTTTACCATTTCTAATTGGTAGTAAGTTAGGCAATAAGGTTTGTGACATTATTTTTAATAAACAAATATTATTCCTCGTTACTTTTTAATTTTAATTTTCAATTTTTAAGTGTTCCTTTAATCCATTTATAATTATGGAAAATAGCATTTTTGTTGCAGATGTTTCCCTAAAATGAGGAATTGTGATAAAATCATGAATAGTACCCAAAAAGCGAACAGAAACAACATCAACATTAGCCATCATCAAATTATGTGCAAAAGTTTCTCCTTCATCTCTTAACACATCATTTTCTGCAGTTACGATCAACACTGATGGAAACACATGTAATTGATTAATAGGTATGTGTATAGGTGAAACATAGGGGATTAATTTTTCTGTTTCATAATCATTTAAATAAGATTCATAAAACCAATTCATTGCTTCTTTTGATAACCATATATTGTTAATATGTTGATCATATGATAGTGAAGTCATTGTGGCATCAGTTACTGGAAACAATAATATTAAATAATCAATATTAATCCATTTGTAATAATTTAGAACATATGTTGTTATTATTGCAAGATTTGCTCCAGCACTATCACCAACAATTGCTATTTTATTGATGTCCAAATTATATCGATCATGATTATCGATCATATACCTCATCGTAAGTATTGAAGATACGATTGCGTCTGGATATTTATTTTCTGGTGATAGTGGATATTCAATATAAATTACATTTGTTTTAACAGATGTTGCAATTTTTCTCATTATATGGTCGTGAGTGAATCTATTTCCCAACACCCATCCTCCACCATGGAAGTAAAAAATAACAGGTAATTCTTTAGTTACGTTTGGTGGTCTGATAATACGAATTGGTATTGTGGAATTTAATATTGAAATATCCGTATCATAAACTTCAGCAATTATTTGATTTGGATAATTCTTTGGAACATTATTACATATATGCCTAGCGTGTTCAATTGATAATTTATAATATGGAGGATTATTAGTAGAAAGACATGTGATAAACAAACCTGTAAATATTAGTAATTTCAGCAACATTTATTGTAATTATATTTTCATAGCGGAATATGCAATAGAATATTAAATCAATTTTAAACACTAGAAAGTGTGCCATTATGTTCATAATCTATTCCAGCAATCATTTTTTTATCCTTTATAAATTGGCGACATTTTTTAACATATTTCATTAAAAGATATCCAACAATAAATAGTGATCCTAGAACGATAAACATTAAAGTATTTTTTTTAATAGTTAAATATGTTTCTACATCAATCATTGAAGAATTATCTAATATGAGAAGATACATAATCCAACAAAGTGGATATGATAAAATACCAATAGCCTTAAAAAACATTTGTGTATTTTTAGGAATTTCTTTATCATTCCCCTGTATTTCATACCAATAACGTTCGATAACATTTTTATATTCAATATGCATTTGCATTGCGTTACCCATGAGCAATATAATACAAAAGCTGACATCCAGTACAATTAAAAGAAAAGTAATATCCAATTTATTAATTTGTACCCTGTGGTTACCAATATAAACATTAGCTACAACAAAATATATGAGTGACGCTATGAATATTGTTAGATTTAAAAATACTTTATTTGACCAAATCATTAATAATTCACGTGTTGGTTTCTTAGTTGATGAAGGATCGACCATTATGGATTTTAATTGAATAATATCATAAATAGTTATATGGTATTTAATTTGTTTGCATTTCAATCTTTTTAAAAAGATTGAACTTTTATATTATTTTATTATAAAGAAATATTAATAGCAATATAAATAATGGCCAGATTAGTTGAGGCTATTCGGGAAGGTGATATGGAGCTGGCTAATTGTATTATAGATAATGGGTGCAATATTAATGCAACAATGAATGACGATATGAGTTTTTTGATGTATGCTATATATTACAAAAGGAATAAGTTAGCACATAAATTAATAAATATGAATGAGTGTGATATTCATATAAAAAATAAATATGGAGTGACAGCATTAATGTATGCTATCACAACCAGAAATTTAGAAATAATTAATATCTTAATTAAAAAAAAATGTGACATCAATGTACAAATAAGAAGTAGTCGAGATACTGGATTAATGATTGCATTTGACGACAATTGTTTTAAAATTGTTGATGTTCTTATTGACAATAAATGTGATTTATATTTAGAAAATTCTAATGGACACACAATATTTGACATTCTTATAAATCACCATAAAAAATTATTATTTTTGATAAATAAATTGATTAAAAATGGTGATATTACTTTTTTAGAAAAAAGTAAATGTAAAGATAAGTTATTGAAATTTATACATGATAATAAAATGATTGAATCAATATGGAATATGTATGAAAGTAAAATGAAAGATATTATCAGTGATGGTGATAATATTTTGGCATACAGTTTTGTTAATAATTTAGGTGATTTTAATGTTATTAAATTATTGATTCGATATACATATTAACATTAAACCTTTAGAAGTCCTCTCGACGAGTCAAAAGATGTTATTTTACAATGATATTTAAGCTGTTTCTATTGTTTGCGGGCACCGCGGATCCATCCAGTGGTTTATTAAATGTTTTATTAAAATGTGCTACAGCTAATTGGAATCTTTAGAAGATCTTTCGGTGAGCCAAAAGATGTTATTTTATAAGAATATTTAAGCTGTTTCTATTGTTTGCGGGCACCGCGGATCCATCCAGTGGTTTATTAAATGTTTTATTAAAATGTGCTACAGCTAATTGGAATCTTTAGAAGACCTCTTGGTGAGCCAAAAGATGTCATTTTACAATGATATTTAAGTTGTTTCTATCGTTTGCGGGCACCGCGGATCCATCCAGTGGTTTATTAAATGTGCTATAGTTAATTGAAATCTTTAGAAGACCTTTCGGTGAAACACCATATGTTATTTTATATTGATATCATTTTCTGCTATTATTTATTTTCCAATAATATAATCAGCAAATCGATCATCTAAATAATACTTTTAAATAAAACAAATAATTAATACTTTTAATGAAAATTTTAAAAATGATTAAAATATAATTTCAATAAGTTTTTTGAATTTTTAAAATTTCAACACAGGTGGGGGGAGTGTGTTGGAAAATTAAAATTTAATGATTTTATGAAAAATATATTTTTTAAAATTTTTAAATTTCTTCTAAAAAGTGATATAACCGAATATTGTATCTAAATTAATTTATTTAAAATTTTTCATTAAATTAAAGAAATAAGATGTACAATAAAATTTAAAAAGTAAATTAGCATATTAATTTGTTTTAATCAAAATACTATGTATAGATTGTTATTAAAAGTGATGAGCTTACTATTTCAATAAAGTAGATATGGCTAATAAAATACAAAAATTATACTCTATTGATCGTGCCAAAAAACGGGTAATTTTGGCGAAAATCAATACAATTTTGGCGAATTTGGGTTATTTTGGCAATAAAATAATGTGATACAGTAAATTAATATTTTTATTTTATCTCAATTATATTAATTTTACCTGTCAAAAACCAATATATTCTTTCGTTGCGAGAGGTTTTACGATTTTATAATTTTTTTGAATAATTTATAAGATGATTTGCGAACTGTTTTACGAGACATTTATATCGTTAGAGAGAATATTCACGACACATTTAGTTGGTTCAAGAGAAAAAATTCGAGAGGTGTTATTTATAGTATTTGCTGTAAGGATGCGCGAGTCGCAAAAGGAGAGGATTGTGCTGTTAGAGAAAAGATTTATGAGATAAATATAGTGTTTGCGAGAAGAAATTCGAAAGGTATTATAAGATAATTTGCTGTAAGGATGCACGAGTCGCAAAACGATAGGTTTGTACTGTTGGAAAAAAGATTTAGGAAACAATTATATTGTTTGTGGGTACCGTAAATTTATCCAGTGGTTTATTAAATGTAGTAATAAATGTACTACATCTAATTAGAATCTTTAGAAGTCCTCTCTGTGAAACAAAAAATGTAATTTTATAATGATATTTTAAGCTAATCATAACATTTGCGAATATTTAAGGAATCCAATCAATGGTTTATTAAATGTATTAATAAATGTACGATAGATAATTTAATTCTTTAGAAGACCTTTCGGTGAAACAAAAGATGTAATTTTATAATGATATTTTAAGCTAATCATAACATTTGCGAAAACATTTATTTATTTCCATTATTCTCTCCAATATATATCATCTTTAAATCATCTAATTATACTTTTTAGATAAATCAAATATATTTAATCTTTTAATGAAATTTTTAAAAATGGTGAAAATATAATTTCTATAAGTTTTTTGAATTTTTAAATTTTCAACACAGGTGGGGGGAGTGTGTTGGGAAATTAAATTTTAATGATTTTATGGAAAATATATTTTTTTAAAATTTAAAATTTCCTCTAAAAAGTAACATAGTCGAATATTGTATTTAAATTATTTATTTAAAATTTTCTGTTAAAATAAAGAAATAAGGTGAATAACATAATTTAAAAAGTAAGTTAGCATATTAAATTGTTTTAATAAAAATATTATGTATATATTAATACTAAAAGTAATGAGCTGACTATTTTAATAAAGTAAGCATGGCTAATAAAATACAAAAATCATACTCTATTGATCGTGCCAAAAAACGGGTAATTTTGGCGAAAATCAATACGATTTTGGCGAATTTGGGTTATTTTGGCAATTAAATAATGTGATACAGTAAATTAATATTTTTATTTTATCACAATTGTGTTAATTTTAACTGTCAAAAACCAATATATTCTTTTGTTGCGAGAGGTTTTACGATTTTATAATTTTTTTGAGTAATTTATAAGATGAATTTACGGACTGTTTTATGAGACATTTATATCGTTAGAGAGAACATTCACGAAACATTTAGTTGGTTCAAGAGAAGAAATTAGAGAGGTGTTATTTATAGTATTTGCTGTAGGGATGCGCGAGTCGCAAAATGAGAGGGTTGTGCTGTTAGAGAAAAGATTTATGAGACAATTATGGTGTTTGCGAGAAGAAATTCGAAAGGTATTATAATATAATTTGCTGTAGGGATGCGCGAGTCGCAAAACGAGAGGATTGTGCTATTAGAGAAAAGATTTATGAGACAATTATGGTGTTTGCGAGAAGAAATTCGAAAGGTATTATAATATAATTTGCTGTAGGGATGCGCGAGTCGCAAAACGATAGGGTTGTGCTGTTAGAAAAAAGATTTATGAGACAATTATAGTGTTTACGAGAAGAAATTCGAAAGGTATTATAATATAATTTGCTGTTTTATTAATTTTGTTTTGTGTGACAATATAAATAACATATTTTATATTAATTTGAAATGTTCATTTATAAATGGAAAAAATTAAATAGATATAAAGATATAACTTATTATATCAATATATATTAATGAAATATGAGTGTACCAATTGTGGATACGCAACAAAGCATAAAAGCACTTTTGATCGCCATAATGAATCAAAAAAACATCAAATGAAAAGTGGCGCATTACATAAACAAAAGGATGAAATAGAAGAATTAAAAAAAGATAATGATTATGTGTGTCCAAATTGTGGTGAAATATATGCACATCTCTCTAGTTTGTACAAACATCAAAAGAAAGGTACATGTAAACCCAAAAATGTAGAAAATCAAAAAGATTTGAATAATCAAGGTTTGAATAGTCAAGATTTACTTAAAAATATAGAAGAAAAAAATAAAATAATATTGGCGTTATACGATGAAAAATTTGAATTTTTATTAAAAGATAATCAGAAGAAAGACGAGAAACTTGCCGAAAAAGACGAAAGAATCGAAGAGATAATTGCCGAGAAAGAATATTTCCAATCTCAATATGTGGAATCAAATAAAGCTTTCCAACAAACAGTCGATTTTATTGCTAAAAATATCATGCCATATAAAATCGGACTCGAGCAACCAATTGATTATAGTGTCCTACATGATGAAGAAAATGATATGAAATTGTTAGATGAATTAAGATATCACTATGAAAAGGATTCATTAACCGATTATTTTGTTGACCTATTAGTTCAATTTTACCATAAAGATGATCCTCGTCAACAGGCAGTTCATAATACAGATGCTCCAAGAGTAAATTATATAATTGTTATACATGATACTATTTATGATAAAAATAATAAAGAAAAAAGAATAACTACCTGGAAAAGAGATAAAGGTGGAATAATGTTTGGTAAGGCAGGTCTTGACGCATTATTTGCTAACCTAAATGAATATTTAAAAAAGAAAATTCAAAAAAGTTGCTGGCAAATAGAAAAATTGGTATCAAAAGGAAAAGATACATCAAAAGAAATGGCGAGAAACATGTTGGTATGTAACATACAAAAGAAAATACAAGATGAATCATTTAAACATGAAATCATTAAAAAAGCATGTCCGCATTTTGCATTTGATAGAGAAAAATTTGAGCAAAAACTTTTAGAATTAAAGTAATTTATCATTAGAAGATCAATGTCCTTTTCCTTATTAAATTAGGAAAAAGATATTAGCTGAATGTTTGGCAAAAAGTTGAATAATTATAATATTGTTCTGCATTTAAAAATTAAAAGGTTCATAAAATGTCATCATTACACAAAGCACTACAAAGTCTTAATTATAAGAAAGCAATTAAATTAATGGATGAATGCGATTTAGATATTCAAGATAATAAAGGTTATACAGCATTAATGATAGCGATTATTAATACTACGGCGAAAGTTTGTGGTCGTAATGTTAATCGCTCCGAACTTAAAAAATCAATTGACGAAATAATAAATAAATTAATTGATAAAAAATGCAATGTGGATTTACAAGAAAAGGAAAAAGGAAATACTGCTTTAATATGGAGTATTAAGGCACGTTTATCTAAAATAACAAAAAGAATTATTCAAACTTCTAAAAATTTAGATTTGCAAAATATGAATGGCGAAACAGCATTGTTTTATGCAATGTGTTATAAGCAAGGTGATATAGTTATAACAATAATAGATGAACATATTAGAAAAAATAATGTTTGTTTTCTAGAAGCTGGTTCAGAAGTTGTCAAAGCTGAAGTGATGAAATATATGTATAAAAGTAATATTATAAATGATATTTGGAATTTGTATGAAAAACAAATATTGGAAATAATAAATGATACAAAATCACAAAATCCATTGGCAATATCTTTTGAAAATCAATTAGGTGATTTGAATGTTGTAAACATATTGGTACATTATATATATTAAATTAAAGAAAAAGTTGAATATGAAATATAATCATATGATAGCATAATTATTATAATAACATTTTTATGATACCAATAAAACAAGAATTAAAATATGCCGATCATATATTCACATATGACGTTAATAGATTGTCAGATGATGAAATAAGTAAATATTACAATAAATTAAAAATATATAAATGGTTTAAACCAACGATTTATAATATTGATGGTGATATATCTATTGAACACGAGTCAGGAAAATACAAAAAGGAAACGGATGAAGATTATAATATAATTAAAAAAAAAGCAAAACCACATATTAATCTTTATGAAAAAGTTTCTTTAGATCAAATACAAACTCAAGCATATTTATGGGAATTAAAAGAATTACAAAATAAGGATGAAATAGATGAATCATTTGTTCAATCTGGTGGAACATCTGTTACATTCGAAAAAATAGAATTATATGGTCTACATAGATATGGTGGCTATCGGATATTTTTCAGACCAGATTTGAATGAAGTTATTCATCTAATGTCCTCTAAAATTTCATTGAATGAATTGGACGATATCGATAGAATATATGTTACAACCAAACCATTTCCATCTGATAATGGTAATGAATGTTATGACAACGGTTTTGATAAACATAAAGCCATCACAACATGTTATTTAGTTAGAAAATCTGATAGACAGGCAACAAAAAAACAACGAGTAAAATGATCAAAAAAATTTAAAAATTGAAAACAAATCATCATTTATTTTATATGTTAATAATTAACATATGAAACCAATGAGTGATTTACTTGATGCGATTATTAATAATTATACTTGTCCAGAATATTATTTTAATGTGAAAAAATATCAAATATACCAAGATGAAAAAGGCAGAACGCCACTAATTATAGCAA
>Ga0206911_1082_pt2 | contig 19676 bp, 11 predicted proteins | sample Alteio_BWOrgHeat_74_FD_152956 | JGI IMG/M metagenome (GOLD analysis project Ga0206911, IMG submission 152956) | Enriched cells from forest soil in Barre Woods Harvard Forest LTER site, Petersham, Massachusetts, United States -... | ecosystem: Environmental > Terrestrial > Soil > Temperate forest >...
ACGCAGCGAGTAGTCCGTTCCTCGGGGCAGGTTCCACGTTGCCGATGCCGCTTCTTCTTCACAGGACCTACGAGCCGGCGATTGATGTCTTCCGCCAGGCCACGCGGCTTTATCCTAATTCGCCCCGGCTACACATCGGGCTGGGTATGGCGCTCTACTCGCGAGGTCTCTATGAGGATGCTGTCAAAACTCTGCTAACTGCGACTGATCTAAACGCATCCGACCCTCGTTGTTACCAGTTTCTTTCCAAGGCCTACGACAGTTCGCCAGACCAGGCGGAAGACGTAATCCAGAGATTCCAGCGCTATTCGGAGCTTGAGCCCAACAATGCGCTTGCCCAGTACTATTACGCGATGAGCTTGTGGAAGGGAAAACGGGCTGGGGGCTCCGGTCAGGACATGCAAGCCGTTGAATCACTGCTAAAGAAATCGATAACTCTGAACGAGAAGCTTCCCGAAGCTCACCTGCAGTTAGGTAATCTTTACGCCGACCAGCATGAATATGCCAAGTCGATTCCGGAGTACCTGCTTGCGCTGGAACTGAATCCGAATCTTCCAGACGCTCATTACCGCCTGGGAACGGACTATATTCACGTCGGACAGAAAGAGCGCGCACAGCGCGAATTCGACACCTATCAGAAGCTCCGGACGCAACACTTGGCCGAAGTGGACAAGGAGCGAGCAGAGGTACAGCAATTCGTGTATTCCACAAAGGCCGCAGGTTCTACTAAGCCTTGACGCATGCGATGCCACGGCGTCAGTTGTATGCCAGCGGAACTGAGGGCGAAGGGGAATTTGGGTTGATGAACCAGAAGTCATTCAGCACGGCACGGGCCGCGGAAGTTCCTAAACGGGGAGCGGTTGGCCCTGAGGAACTCGCCCGACATCTTGGCCGCAGCAGGCGTGACTTCCTGCGTGATGCGGCAGGAATGACTTTGGGAACCTCTCTCATGAGTTCGAGCCCCTTTGTATGGGGACAGAGTGCCGCAAAGCGGAAAGTAATCGTCATAACCTTTGGCGGAGGTGCCCGAGACCAGGAGACATTTGCGCCTGAGGGGCAGGAAAATATTCCGCACCTGCTCCATGAACTGATCCCTCAGTCGAGCTTTTTTACGCAAGTGACGAATCAAGGAATATTGGGTCATTACGTGGCAACAGCTAGTCTGGCGACAGGAGTGTACGAAACCCTCAACAACTTCTCCGCAATCCCGCCCGAACATCCCACGGTCTTCGAGTACTTCCGCAAGGATCTGAGACGGCCGTCGTCCGACGCGTGGGTTGTAGCCCCCAGCAACGGATTCAATCGGATTGGTGAGAGCGAATGCCGCTCCTATGGTCCAGGCCTAGGAGCGAGGGTCGTTTTACCAAAGCATTTGCTGAGTGCGGCCACGTCCGGGACTGCGACGAACTACGAACACTTACTGCGTGATAACTACGAAACTCCGCTGTATACCCCGCAACTTGGGGGCGGTGAATTCGAATTAAAGCAGCTGGAGTCGATCTTAAGACTTTCAGTCGACGACTTCAGGGCGCATGCGCAAACTTTGTCTAGCCCGGATGAGCTCTCCGTGTATATTGCGAAGCGCTTGATGAGGCAGGAATCTCCTAGTCTTCTTTGGATCACAATGCACGATATCGACATCGCGCACTCGGGTGCATACTCGCTCTACATTGACGCTATCCAGCGTACGGACCGTCTCTGTGCGGAAATCTGGAAGGCGGTGCAAAGCGAGCCCGAATACGCGGGTAACACGACCCTTTTGATTCTCCCGGATTTTGGACGGGATTCGGATGAAGATCCCGGGGGAAACGGATTTCAGCATCATCGAACCGGTGACGCAGCCTCCCGCACTACCTGGATGTTGGCTCTGGGCGCTGGTACCCGTCAGGGAGTGGTGTACGACCGTCCGTTGCAGTCTATCGACCTTGTACCCAGTCTGGGAGCGATGATGGGTTTCTCGCCCGCCCAATCGCAAGGTAAACCAATTAAGGAATTATTGTAATTCTTATGCTGCCATCCGATCTCCAGGCCAAACAGTTCGCCGGGTATCCTCCTGAGGCGAGGAGGCTGGCCGTTGCTAACCTGGGAGCGTTGCGACAACTCCCAATCAGTTTCCTGCCAAGCTTACTGCGGGAAGTGATCGATTACGATTTCAAATTCCCCGCAGAGCGGGCAGCAATAGGCAAGGAACTTGCCAACCTTAGTTCCCTCTCGCAAACGCAAATCGGTCAGTGGTTTCAAGCGTTCTCTCAACTGTCGCTTTCCTTAAAGCTGGAGCATCTTGACTGGATTAACCAGCCTGCCCAGTTTGTCGAACAAGAATCGGCTTACCTTTGGACCACGCGCCAACTTGATGCATTTCGGAGAGCAGCGACCGATTACGGAGATAGATTGCAGTCGGTGGTGACGGTTGAGCCGATTCCTGCGCACAGGCTAGGAATTGCAATTATCGGGCAAGGTGTCGCGTCATATGACCAACCTCTGTTTCGCAACCTGCGCAAACACGGTACTTATTTTGGGCGGGTAAAGCCCGATGACGGACTTGAGCTACTGTTGACTGCGGTAGCGACTCGAGCGAAATCGCACCCGGTTCCTTATGGCCATTGGTATGTCGACGGAGGAAAGGCCCCCGATCACAGTCCGCTAGTGACGTCCGTGCAGTATAGGGCGCTGGAACCGGTGAGGGCGGCGCTACTGAAATACATGCAGGCGGAGATCGAACAACCCGGTATGGGGCCTGAGGAACTACGCACAAAACTGGCTCGGTTGTTACCCTCTGACCTTGGTATGGATAAAGCAGGAGACCCGGTGCTGGACCGATTTCAGGTCAGGCTCCTTACAGAGGGATCGGGGACCCAGATCTTCAGCACCACGTTCGCACAGTGGACGGCACGCGAGGCCTTGCGACGAGCCCAACCGCTGACCTTATTGACGCGCTTCGCACCCCGGCAAAGGCAGCGGCCTATGAATGAATTGCTGTCAGGCAGTAGTGGCAATCCTGAACTCGATTTCACGGGTTCCCTGATTGATGCAGATATGGGAGCCTATTATCAATGGATAAATCAACAGCGGTTACCCGAGTCTGAGCGGTCTTCCTTTCTGGTTTGGTTTGAAGGCCACAGTCAGGCCCTTGCGATTTCCCCCTCCCTTCCCCGGGGCGCAGAATCGAACTCGGCCGTTAATCTTGGAGAGTTGCTATCGCTGGCTATCACCTGAAATTGCAAAGCCCGTAGGGGCAGATGCCCGCACTATGCTTGAAGTTAGCCTTCTTTTTATCGAATGGGCTCGACACACGTGAATTATGTAATCATTTACACGGTGGCGTGAGTACACTTACTCGGATGATCCAGATCGTCATTCTATGAACATTAAGGCTGTAGCTAAAAGCGCGAATGTTTCGACCGCCACCGTGTCGCGCACGATAAATGGTTCGGCGAAAGTGAGCCCGCAAACTGCTGAACGGGTGCGAATGGCGATTGAGGCCCTCAACTTTTATCCGAACACGAACGCACGAGCGCTGGGATCCGGTCGTAGCAGTCTATACGGCCTGATCATCTCGGACATTACAAACCCATTCTTCCCAGAACTTGTGAAGGCGTTCGACGACATTGCCATCATGCATGGCCAGGAAGTACTGATCGCAAACACGAATTACGACCCGGAGCGGATGAAGATTTGCGTTACAAGAATGCTCCAGCGCAAGGTGGATGGGGTCGCGATTATGACATCGGAGATGGATGATCGGCTGGTGCAGGTGTTCAGTCGCCGGCATATTCCTTTGGTTTTTCTTGATACGGGAACACCTGCTCCAGGGGTAAGCTGCGTACACATCGACTACTCGGCAGGTATCGATGCAGCGGTACATCATTTGATCGAACTAGGACATAGGCAGATCGCGTTTATCAGCGGCCCAATGCGTCTTGCTTCGGCACGAGTACGGTACAAAGCGTTTATGGAATGTACGGCGCGAGACCACCTCGATACGATTCCAAACTTGATTCAAGAAGGCAATCATAGCGTCGAAGGAGGTCACGATGCAATGAAGCGCATTCTGGATTCGCGTGCGCGACCCACAGCCGTTATGGCCTCGAATGACCTAACTGCGATTGGCGCGATGGGCGCGATCGCCGAGGCTGGGCTGCGTGTACCACAGGATATCTCGGTAGTTGGGTTCGACGATATTCACTTGAGTGCGTTCACGATACCTCCATTGACGACGGTGAAACTGCCGCGGGCTGAGATTGCGAATGCCGCATTTCGGGCGTTGCTGAACGCCCAACATGCGGGTGCAAAGAAGAAGCGGGGTGAAGAACATACGATTCGACCCACGTTCGTGCGCCGTAAGTCGACAGGACCTGTTTCGCACTGATCTACCCGTGTTCGCAGCGCTCAATGCAGAGATTCAGTAGGTCACATTGCGGAATGATCTCACTTGTTGAGGAATCTAATGACACGTCTCCTGATCAGATTGTTTCGCGCGGCTTTCCTCGCGAGCATCAGCTTGTCCGTTCACAGCTTGATAGCGCAGGCGCCGACCGATATTCAATTCGATGAATCGAGCAGAGTATTTCGCATCGATGCTGGCGGCGTGACCTACGCATTTGGCATCAACAGCGTGAATGAGTTGCAACCGGTTTACTGGGGTGGACAGATTAGCGCCGAGGACAGGTTTCCACCTACATTGACCAAACCTGAGGCGGCTTCGTTTGACTCCTCGACGACAACAACTCCGAATGAGTACGCGGGCTGGGGTGGGGGACTTTTTGTTGAGCCAGGGCTGAAGGTGAGTTACCCGGATGGCAATCGCGACCTGGTGCTGCACTATGTGTCGCACGCAATCAAGGGCAACGAGCTGACCATCACCCTCAAGGATATTGAGCGAGATTTATTCGTCGAACTCCACTACATGGTTGATCACGACACGGGAATTGTGGGGCGCTCGGCGGTAATTCTGAATAAGACTCAGACGCCGGTAACGATTGTAGAAGCGGCATCGGCAACGTGGAACCTGCCCCGAGGAACGGACTACTCGCTGCGTTATTTGACAGGACGATGGGCCGGAGAGTGGAACCTGCAGAAGCAGCCGATTCGGCCTGGCGAGACCGTTCTGCAGAGCAGGCGTGGATCTACGGGACATCAAAATAATCCGTGGTTCGCGATTGAGCGCGGCGAACATCCGGATGAGGAGAGTGGCGACGTATGGTTCGGGGCACTGGCGTGGAGCGGTTCATGGCGCATCAGCGTGGAGCAAGACCAGTTACAGCAGATTCGAGTAACCGGCGGCTTCAATCCGTTCGACTTCTCGTACAAACTGCCGCCGGGCAAGCAACTGGAGACGCCGGTGTTTTACGGTGGCTACTCACACCATGGTATCGGCGAAGCGTCGCGGCTGCTGCATCACTTTGAGTTAACAAAGATCCTTCCGCAAGCTCCGACACCTAAGCCGCGGCCTGTGATTTACAACTCGTGGGAAGCGACAGAGTTCCGAGTGGATGAGCCGGGGCAGGTAGCTTTGGCGGAAAAGGCCGCGTCGATAGGTGTGGAACGGTTCGTTATGGACGATGGCTGGTTCGGGCAACGTAAGGACGACCACGCAGGGCTTGGAGATTGGTATGTGAACAAGGAGAAGTTTCCGAATGGGTTGAAGCCGTTGATCGATAAGGTGCATTCGCTGGGGATGGACTTTGGGCTGTGGGTAGAGCCGGAGATGGTGAATCCGAATAGCGATCTGTATCGGAAGCATCCCGACTGGGTGCTTAACTTTACAGGCCGGCCTCGCAGCGAACAGCGAAACCAGTTGGTGCTAAATCTGGCGCGTCCCGATGTCAGGGATTACGTCTTCGGTTTTCTCGACGACATCTTGAGCCACAATCAGATTGCATTTCTAAAGTGGGATTACAACCGCAACTGGTCGGAGCCGGGCTGGCCCGCTGTCGCTCCAGGTGAACAGGAGGCCGTATATGTGGAGTACGTGCACAATCTGTACAGCATTCTGCGAGAGTTGCGGAAGAAGTATCCGCAGGTCGAGATTGAGTCGTGCTCCGGTGGCGGTGGGCGAGTAGACCTGGGGATTCTGGGGTTAACGGACGAAGTATGGCCTTCGGATAACACTGACCCGTTTGACCGACTCAGTATTCAGGATGGATTCACGTACGCGTACTCGCCGGGTATCATGATGGCGTGGGTTACGGACTCTCCGAGTTGGGCTAATAATCGCAGCACGACAGTTGCTTATCGTTTTCTTTCTTCTATGCAAGGATCGCTAGGTGTGGGCGCAAATTTGAATAAGTGGACGCCTGCTGAATTTGAGACAGCGAAACAGATGATCGCGGCGTACAAGCAGGTGAGGGAGACTGTACAGCACGGTTCGCTCTATCGATTGACCTCGCCGCGTGATGGAAGTGAAGTATCTGTGACGGAATCAGTTGCAATTGATAAGAAACAGGCCGTATTATTTGCGTTTCTGCACTCCAGCCAAATGGGATATCCGTTTCCCCAGGCTTACATGCGCGGATTGGATCCGAAGGCAAATTATCGTGTGACTTCGATCGCTGGCGCGCTGGCGAAAAACTCACCGACAGTTGCCAGTGGAGACTACTGGATGTCGCATGGCGTGGATGTGGATCTTCGCGGCGACTTTCAGGCGGCGGCGTTCCGCTTTGATAGCGTTACCGGTACGAAATCCGGCCGCTAAGACTGCGCTTCGTCGCGAGCGAGGCAGCGGAAAGGTCGTCTCGACTGCCTCGCTTGTTGCGCTTAGACGGCTTCGCCCGGTGCGCCCAACAGAGTAATCTTAATCGTCTGTGTCCCTAGTCGAGGATGCCTTGCAGTAAGTTGTGCCGTGCCCGCCGTCTCCTTGGCGCGAATCCAGATGGCACCGGTTCCGCCGATGAGTGCGAATGGATTGTCCCCGATGATCTCGGCCGGCCCTGAGAGCGTGAATGTAATGGGGTCGTTGGCATAGGTGCGAATGGCGTCGAACTCGTCGGTGACCCGGAGCACGACGCGTGTAGTGTCGGCCCCGTCCGCGTAGAGCGTGCGATCGTCTGGCAGTAGAGTGAATTTTCTGTCAACTCCTGAGCCTGAGAACGATTTCGAAATGACTTGTTTTCCCTTGATGAAGCCATCGATGCGGAGGTCGCCCCAGGGAAACTGAAACTGTTTTCTGTCGAGCTTTCTTAGATCGAGAATGAATGGCGGGTAGGTTAGGTGATCGAATTCGGTGCTACCGAAGGGAGGGAGTAAATGACTAAGACTGTTCTGGGAACTTGTTTCGGGATCTAGCTCGGCTGCCAACTTCCAAGGATTGCTCTCAAGACTGTGCTCGCGAAGGTAGAACTTGATATGGTCGCAGTTCGAGCAGACGACAGCCTTGGTGAAGCCGACTGATTCATCGCTGTTGGCCCAATGGAAAGCGGGTTCAAGGACTATCTCTTCGGATGGATCGCACTGCGATTTGTAGAAGCCTGCAGCAGGCTTGTTTTCGCGGAAGATATCGGTGACGCCGTGATAGCAAATGCGATCGCCAGCACCGAAGTTGGAGTGGGTGTTGTAGTCGAAGGCACACCATCCGATGCCGCCGGCGTACTGAGGATCGGAGGCCAACTGATTGTGGATGCGGGCGTGTCTGAGGGTATGCTCGCGCTGACGTTCGTCGTCGTCCGTAGTTTTGGTGGGGAAGGTGTGGCCGACGAACTCAGTGTTGAGATAGCGGGGATGGTTCGGCTTCTTGAGCGGAAAACCGAAATCGTTCATGGTGAAGACGTCTTCCAGGAACTCTGACTCCTGAAAGTAGCGAATACCTCCGGTTTGACGCGTGGTATCGAGAGCGTGGGCAAGGGCATTGGTGCGAGTGTAGAAATCGTGATTGTCACGCGACTCGTTAATTCGAACGCCCCAGAGAATTATGGAAGGACGGTTCCAGTCGCGGCGGATCATCCGACCAACATTATCGATGGAGATTTGCTGCCAGGGCTCGGGGCCGATGTATTGCCAGCCAGGAATCTCTTCGAGAACAAGCAGACCGATCTCGTCGCATCGGTCGAGGAAATGACGCGACTGCGGATAGTGTGAAGTACGGACGATATTGCAGTGAAGTCCCTTGCGCAGAATGTCGGCATCTTTGCGCTGCACCCGAGCGGGCATGGCCTGCCCAACGAAGGGAAACGTCTGGTGACGATCAAGCCCGCGGAGCTTGACGATCTTACCGTTCAAGGAAAATCCGTGATCGGTGAATGTCGCCTCGCGGAAGCCGATTCGGCGGGAATCTTCGTCGATTACTTTACCGGCACTAAGCAAGCGAACGTGAACCGTGTAGAGATTGGGTTGCTGGATATCCCAGAGCTTTATATCGCCCAGGCTTGTCAGAGTGACGGTATTGCGCGCAGGATCGGAGGTGGTTTGAGTACTGGCGTAAACCGGCGCCGAGGTTTCGGGGTTCATGGCTGCGTTCGGATCGGGAGACCCCGTGAGTTTGGCGGGGCCGCTTCCTTTGGCAACAATGCGGTCGCCGTCGCGGAGCTCAACTTGAATAATGTCGGAGTCATCGGCGGGCTTGCCGGCGAGGAAGCAGTCTACGTCGACGGATGGGTTGCCAGTAAGAACATTTTTCGGGCGGGCAAAGATATTGTCGATGTAGGTTGGCGAGACGATGCGGAGGGATACCTCGCGGTAGATTCCACCGAAGGTAAGGTAGTCAATCTCGTGGCCGAAGGGCGGGATATCGGAACGTTCGGTGGAGTCGACTTGGACGACGAGGACATTCACTGCGTCAGGATGAAGGTGCTCTGTGAGTTCGAAGGAAAACGGGGTAAAGCCGCCTTTGTATTCGCCGAGAGCGACGCCGTTGATCCAGACAGTGGAGGCTGTCATGGCGCCTTCAAAGTCGACGAAGACGCGCTTGCCTTTCGCGGCGGCTGGGTAACGGAAACGGCGGCGATAGGTGGAGACGAATTCGTAGTCCTTGTCGTCGAAACTGTGCCAGGGCAGGCGAATGTTGGTGTGCGGAATCACGACGGTTTCGAAGGAGGAGTCGTTGAAGCTGGCGAGATGCGATCCTTCCACCTTCGATGGATGGTAGCGCCAGTTGCGATTGATCGGCAAAACGGTGCGGCTTTTTTGTTCCGGCTCTAAAGCGAAAGCCGGAAGAGTAGAGGCAGCAATGATAGTCCCGGTGGCCTTGAGGAAGTCACGTCTTTGCATGAAATTATTTCTCCGAAAGGATGAGCGTTTTGGTTCTAGTCGGTGAAGGGCTAGTTCTCTTCGACGATGACTAGATCCCAAGGAGCGAGGTCGACGGTTTGAGAGTTCGCGATGGGCTTACCGGTGAGCAGGTCTGAGCCTCCGTGCTGGCTGTAGGTGAAGGCCTGAGGCGCGCTGGAGTAATTGAGGAAATAGTGGAGGGTCTTGCCCGATCGGTTGACCCCGCTTTTTTCGATAAGATGAGGCGGGAGTTGCGACGGCGTTGCGAAATGAGCGTCTGCCAGGACATCGCGGACAACACTCTGCTGGAGCGTGTCTGAGAGGAATGTACCTTCGTAGGTGAGGGTGCCACCGCCAAACTGATTGCGCGTTACGGCCGGCCATGAGCCAAAGAACGGATGGTCGTAGTAGGCGAGGGGTTTGGCATGTTCGAGCTTGAGGAACTCAGCCCAGTACATAACCTTGTTTTCATCTCCGGCTTTGAATGGATCGCCTTTGAGAGTCAGTGGCTTTTCCAGATTGGAAAACTCCTGGTAGCTGATGCCGGTCGCTTCACGGAGTGGTCCGGGGGCGCGAACCGAGCGGACGGCAGAGTTCTCGTTGGCGAAGCCGCTCTTGAAGGTCATGAGAACATGTCCGCCCCCTTTTACGTAGTCGGATATTTTTTGCAGAAGTGCGTCGTCCGCGATGTAGAGGGGTGGAATGACCACGAGTTTGTAGAGTGCGAAGTCGAGGTCTTCGGGGAAGATGAAGTCCACGCCAACGTTGTTGTTGTAGAACGCCCGATGTAGCTGGTCGACTACCGTCTTGTAGTCGGCGAGAGGAGCCCCCATCTGCCATTGGCGGGCGGCGGCGAGCGCAAAGGGCATGTAGTCGAGAGCATTGGCGGAGTCGACGCTGTACAGGATTGCCACGTCGTTCTTAATCTGAAGATTGACGAGGTGAGGGCCGAGCTTCTGGAGCTCGTGCGCCGTGCGGGAGACCTCGGCGTAGGCGCGGTTCGGTTCGAGATCGTGTGAGAGGACTCCCTTCCAGTAGGTCTCCTGACCGGAGGGGATGGAGGCCCAGTGCCAGTACTCGACCATGTTGGCTCCGCTGGAGAGATGCGTGTAGACATCGAGGCGAAGCTGACCGTCGTAGGGAGGATATTGATAGGCAGAGGACCAGTCGGTGGTCTGGGCGTTGGTTTCGGTGACGAGATAATTGTCGTGCTTGAGCGAGCGAGTGTAATCTCCCTGCTCGGCCTGAGCCTGGCCGTCCATGTGGTCCTGGGTGCCGTGGTAAGGATTGTTGGCGGCGATGTCGAGGGCTTTCGAAACTTGAAACTCATTCACGTCGCGACGCATAGAGCCGCCGAAGTCCTGGGTGACGAACTGGTTGGGACCGCGGTGCTCACGAACGAGAGCGGCCTGCCAGTCGAGAAAGTTAGTTACGCGCATCTGTTGCCAGCGCGACCACTCTAATTTGTAACCGGTGTTGTTCGTACTGTCGCGAGTCGGCATGTTTTCCCAGCCGTTGACGTCCTGGCCCCAGTAGTTGAGACCCCATGCTTTGTTAAGATTGTCGGTCGTGCCGAACTTCTGCTTGAGGTGATTGACAAACCCCACGAAGACGTCCTTGTTGGATGCCCCATAGGAGGAGGTCTCGTTGTCGATTTGCCAGCCGATGACGGTAGGATTATCGCGATAATGTTCGACCATTTTGCGGATGAGTCGCTGAGCATAGAAGCGGTACGTTGGGTTATCGGTGTCCATGTTCTGGCGCATGCCATAGAACGTGGGGGCTCCGCCGAGCGGACGCGCCAGGATTTCGGGGTGGGCGTGGTACATCCAGGTGGGGATTGAGTAGGTTGGGGTGCCCATAATTACCTTGATGCCAGCCTTTCCCATTGCGTCGACAACGCGGTCCATCCAAGCGTATTCGAACTTGCCGTCCTCCGGTTCCCATAAGCTCCAGGTGGACTCGCCCATGCGAACAACGCTGATGCCGGCATCCTTCATGAGGGCAACGTCCTTGTCGAGGCGCTCGTAGGGGTTGTATTCGCTGTAGTATGCCGCCCCATACAAGATATTTGTCATTGCGCCGGGAGTTGGTGGTGTGTTTGCAGTAGTCTGCTGGGCTAGATCGATAGGCGCCAACAGGCCAAGCGTGGATACTAAAAGGGCAAAGCGGCGGTGAATGTGGCGCATAGGCTGAACTGAAATCAGTACCAACTAAACGACAAAATGGTGGCGATGTAAAGCGTTACATTAGTATCGGGACTACGTCCTGGGGAAAGAAGCCGTGAATCTCTTCGTCCTTCCCATCGTTCGCTCCCCGTATCACCCATGAGTTACGAAGGTTAGAATCATCATGCCGCAAACGCTGGCAAATTGCGATTTGGCCAACTTGCTGCAACTACTAGGGATCGGGGAGGAAGATATTCGTTTTTCCTATCGTTCACGCAATTGGGGATGGATGATCTTGGCACGTCCTTTTGTTGGAACAACGACGATAAGGGTCTGCAGCAAAACGAGTTTTCGCCTTCTTTTTGTGGGTTTGCTTGGCTTCATGGTCACCCTTCCTGTCACCGCTCAGGTACCGGTCCCGTTGAGTGCCCAACAATCGACGCACGCAACACCCCCGCAAGTCGTTTCTATTCCCGGTAACTTCGTCGACATCACAGAAAAGAGCCACGTGGTGTTCAACAGCCACGCGTCTCACACCGCGAAGAAATATCTTCTCGAAACGATGGGCTCGGGCGCAGCCCTCTTTGACTATGACAATGACGGTCTCCTCGATATTTTCTTCGTAAACGGCGCACCGTTGACCGATCCCATGGAGAAGGGCTCCATTCCGCTGAAGGCCGACCCCAAATACTGGAATCGCCTATTTCATCAGAAGAAGAACGGCACGTTCGAAGACATCACTGAAAAAGCCGGCCTACAGGGAGTCGGCTACGGCATGGGAGTTGCGGTCGGCGATTACGACAACGACGGCTATGAAGATCTTTACGTTACGGCTTATGGCGGGAATCGGCTTTATCACAATAACGGCAACGGAACCTTTACTGATGTCACGGAAAAATCCGGCACTGGAGGCAGTGGGTGGTCCACGTCCGCCGCATGGGTCGATCTCGACAACGACGGACTGCTGGATCTGATCGTCCTTCGCTACGTCCAATGGGATTTCACAGACATCTGGTGTGGCGAACACCGAGAGGGCTACCGCTCTTACTGCCATCCAGACCTCTTTCCACCGATCGCTCCGCTCGTCTATCACAACGACGGCAATGGTCATTTCACCGAGGTCTCCACCAAGATGGGCTTCGACAAACCCGGCAAGGGCCTGGGTATCGCCATTGCTGATTTCGACCGTGACGGCAAGATCGATGTCGTTGTGGCCAACGATTCGATGCCTGAGTTCCTCTATCGCAACAAGGGCAACGGCACGTTCGAAGAGATCGGACTTCAATCCGAAATCGCGGTCGACGGTGACGGTCGCACCTACGCAGGCATGGGAGTTGACTTCCAGGACTACGACAACGACGGCCTGCCCGACCTCATCATCACCAACCTCGCCAATCAGAGATACGCCCTGTACCGCAACAACGGGGACTCCAGCTTCTCCTACTACAGCTACACCTCAGGTATCGGTGGCATGACCTTACTGCACTCGGGCTGGGGTATCCGCTTTCTCGACTACGACAACGACGGACTCAAGGATCTTCTCATCGCGCAGGGTCATGATCTGGATACTATTGAGCTCAACTATCCGCAGCTTCATTACAAAGAGCCCATGCTCCTGGCCCGAAACACCGGCAAGGGCTTTGTGGATGTTTCTGCGCAGTCTGGCGAGGTCTTTCATCAGGCCTGGGCAGGGCGAGGCATGGCAATCGGGGACATTGACAATGACGGCCGAATCGATGCGGTCGTCACCACTAATGACGGCCCAGCCTACGTTTTACACAATGAAACAACGACCGCCAATCACTGGCTCACGCTTTCTCTTGTTGGTCATCGAAGCAACCGAGATGGCATCGGCGCTGTGATCAAACTAACTAATTCCGATGGTTCTCAATTCATCACAGTATCCACTGCGGGCAGCTATCTCTCCTCCAGCGATAAGCGCGCCCACTTCGGCCTTGGCGCTGAAGCTGTCGCAAAGTCGATTGAGATCCGCTGGCCCAGCGGAGTCGTGCAAATGCTTAAGGACGTGCGTGCGGACCAAGTGCTCACCGTCGACGAGCCGACCGAAGCGCCTCCGAAGCGGTGAGTCCGTTCTTGCGGTCTTAACCGCAGCGTTAGCCTACGCTAATCGGGAATCTTCATCTGCACGGCAGGGATATCCTGGTCGCGTACCATTTTGTTAAACGCGGCTACGTCCTGACTCTCTGCCTGTTTCAACTGATCTAGTTGCACCTGCAACTGTGCCGAGAGCTCTTTGAAGACTTCGTAGCTTTGCGAAGTTGGCGCAATATCTGTGGCCGTCACAGCAGAGAGCAATGAGGCTAACTTGTTGTTCAGCTTGATCGGGAAATTTAGAGCATCTTCGTTAGCGCGAAGCTGCGTTTGGTAAATCGCGTTCTCCACGGGATCAAGCTTGAGCAGGACGGCCTTGGCTGCTGTTGCAACCTTTGGATCGTTGCCTTTCGCATACCCATCAAGTTGGTGCCTTGCATTTTGAATATCTAGCACTGCTTGATTGGCAGCCGAAATTCGGTCGCGAATCTGCAACGCGAGTTCAAGCTGCTTCTTGAAGTCCTCTTCAGTAGTCGGCGTTCGAGGATCTTTCTTCACTACAAACTTCTGCGTCTCCGTATGGCCATCGACGGTCAATTGGGCCGTATAGGTACCAGGGACGACAAGCGGGCCTCGGAGGCTGGCTGCCCACAAGATAATTCCAGGGAACTTCGTTGCGTCTTCGTAATGCATGTCCCAAACAAAGCGGTTGATTCCTACCTTTGTTGTGGGCTTCGGTGCTGCGGGCCTCTCATCCTCTTCCAGTGACGGCGCCTCCTTGGGCTCCGCCTTCGAGGTAACCTCTTTAACCAATTTCCCAGACGAATCCGTGAACTTGATTACGACGTCGGAGGTCGGTTTCGTCTTCAGTGAGTAGTAAAGGACAACACCGCTCGGCGGATTCTTTCCGGTTCCCGGTTGCTGCCGGTTGAAGCCTCCACCCCCACCGGCATAGCGATAAGCGTCTTTCGGCTGGAACAGATGCAGGGCACTATCGGACCGCTTGCCCGGCGCCAGTTCTCGAACCATCGGCACATCGTCCAGAACATAGAAACCGCGTCCCTGAGTTGCAATAACCAGATCGTCTTCGCGCTTCTGAATGGCAAGGTCCGTCATGGGAACATTCGGCAGGTTCAACTGAAACGGCATCCAGTTCTCGCCGTCGTCATACGATATATATAGATGCGCCTCGGTCCCGGCGAAAAGCAAGCCTTTCATCTTTGTGTCAGACCGGATGGTTCGGGTGAAGTCGTCAGCAGGAATTCCGTTGGTGATCTTCTGCCAGGTCTTGCCATAATCGTGTGTCTTATACAGAAATGGCCGGAAATCATCGGAAAGGTACATGGTTGCGGCTACGTAAGCAGTCCCTGCGTCGAGGGGCGAAGCGGCAATACAGTTGACACGAATGAAGTCTGGAAAGCCCTTTGGCGTGACGTTCGTCCAGTTCTTTCCACCGTCTCGGGTCACGTGAATCAGTCCATCGTCTGAGCCGACCCAGATCACTCCCTTCTCCACCGTGGACTCATCGATGGTAAAGATGGTGTCGTAATACTCCACCGCGGTATTGTCCTTCGTGATCGGGCCGCCGACTGGACCCTGCTTTGACTTATCGTTACGCGTGAGGTCTGGACTGATCACCTTCCAGTGTTGTCCCTCGTCCTCCGTCGCCAGCAGAACATTGCTCCCTGCATACAACAGCTTCGGATTCCACGGCGAAAACAAGAGTGGATAACTCCACTGAAAGCGGTACTTCATCACTTCTACACCGGAGCCCATCGGATTATCCGGCCAAACCGTGACATTCCGCAGTGCACCGGTCTTGTCGTCATACCGCGTTAACAGCCCGTCGTATGATCCTGCGTACACGAATTGAGAGTTAGCTGGGTCAGGCGCGATCCATCCGCTCTCACCTCCGCCCACCTCATGCCAATTCTGTTCGGTGATAGAACCACTGTTGGAGCGGCTCGCGATCGCAACCGTGGTGTTGTCTTGCTGGGCACCGTAGATGTGGTAGGGAAAGTCCTGATCCAGCGCTGCTCGATAAAACTGACCCGTCGGCTGATTCATGACCGTGCTGAAGCTCTTGCCGCCATCAAACGTAATATTTGCTCCGCCATCATTCGATTCGATCATCCGCTGCGGATCATCATTCGCAATCCAAAGGTCGTGGTTGTCGCCGTGTGGCGTAGGAATGGCTTTGAATGTGTGTCCACCGTCGATGGATCGATAGAAACTAGTATTCAACGCGTAAACCGTATCAGCGTTCTTCGTGTCCGCGAAGATCCTGGAGTAATACCATGCGCGCTGCTTAATCTCTCGCTGATCGTTTACCTTGGTCCAGGTCGCTCCAGAGTTGTCCGAGCGAAAGATGCCGCCATCCTCCGCTTCAACAATGACCCACATACTCCCTGTCCTTACGGGAGAGACTGCAATGCCGATCCTGCCCAACACTCCCTTTGGTAAACCTGCGTTGCGTGTAATCTCCGTCCAGGTGTCGCCGCCGTCGATGGATTTGTATAAGCCGCTGTCCGGACCGCCGCTTTCAAAAGTCCACGGCTTTCGAATGACCTGCCAGATGCTTGCATACAAGACGCGGGAATTCAGGGGGTCGATCGATATATCGACGGCACCCGCCAGATTGCTCTTGAAAAGCACCTTCTGCCAGGTTTTACCACCGTCCTTCGAACGAAAAACGCCTCGTTCTTCATTCGGCCCTGCCATGTGCCCCATCGCTGCAACGTAGACGATGTTCGGGTTCTTCGGATCGATACGGAGGGCGCCAATCTGCTGGGTGTCCGTCAAGCCAACGTTGGTCCATGTGTGGCCAGCGTCGGTTGATTTATAAACGCCATCTCCATGCGATGCATTCCCTCGAATATCGCCTTCGCCCATGCCTACATAAACGACGTTGGGGTCCGAGTCCGCAACGGCAATGGCCCCGACAGAACCCAGCTTTAGTTGACCGTCAGCCACTGGAAGCCAGTGATTGCCACCGTCGATCGTCTTGAAGACTCCTCCACCGGTCGCGCCCATGTAAAACGTAAGCGGCTCCGATTGGACTCCTGTAACGGCCCCGGATCTGCCACCGCGAAAGGGTCCTATCTCTCGAAACTGAAGGTCTCCGAATGGAGGTTCCGACTTCTTCTCCTGCGAGTGAGCCATTGACGGAAAGCCGCCACCAATGAGGGCCGCGATGACGAGACAAGCTTTGTAGTTAGAAACCGATTTAGACCGTAAATTTCGCGCGAATTGAATGGGCATCGTTCCTCTGCATTTCGAAGTGAACCGTGGGTTGATAGAGACACAAAGGCATCGAGACATCCCTCAAGGATGCTTGCACCTTGCCGAAGCAGGCTACTGCTTGGGAATCCACTCATAATAGAGCAGGGACGGGAATTAGCTCAATAACTTATCAAGGTGCTAGCGTTCAGCAGCCTCCAGGGCTGGATCGGCACTCCAGATCTCACCATCGGGAAAGCGATATTGCTCCAACGAGTCTGTTCGAATCTCGATGCTATACCCCGCCTTCTCGGGCATCAGATACCTACCTTGCCGTATCCGCACCGGATCAACGAAGTGCTCGTGCAGGTGATCAACGTACTCGATGACGCGGTCTTCCATCGTGGTTGATACGCTGACAAAGTCGAACGCCGAGAGATGCTGTACATACTCACACAGCCCAACGCCGCCGGCATGTGGACACACTGGCACCTTGAACTTCGCGGCCATGAGGAGAATCGCAAGATTCTCGTTCACGCCGGCTACGCGGCAGCTGTCTATTTGACAAACATCGATAGCGCCCGCCTGGAATAGTTGTTTGAAAATGACCCGATTCTGGCAATGCTCGCCGGTGGCGATGCGAATTGGCTTCACCGCCGCGCGAATCCGTGCGTGACCTAGAATGTCGTCGGGGCTGGTGGGCTCCTCCATCCACCAGGGCTGCAATTCAGCAAGCTCGCCTATGCGTTGGATCGCCTCGTCGACGCTCCACTTCTGGTTCGCGTCAACCATCAGCTTGTTGTCCCAGCCGATCTCTTCGCGTACCAGACGCCCGCGTCGAATATCATCTCTGGGCTCGCCGCCCACCTTAAGCTTGAAATGGGACCAGCCCTCTGCTAAAGCCTTCCGGCTCAGCAGCCGTATCTTTTCATCGCTGAATCCGAACCAGCCGACCGACGTCGTGTAGGCCGGGTATCCCTCGCGCTGAAGGAGGTCTATGCGCTTCGACCTGCCGGCAAGACCTTGCTCGAGGATCTCGCGGGCCTCTTCTCGCGAAAGAGCGTCGTCAATATAGCGGAACTCGATTGCAGAAAGAATTTGTTCGATGTCCAGGTCGACGAGGAGTCTCCAGAGGGGCTTCTTCTCCGAACGCGCATAGAGGTCCCACACCGCATTGATCAAGGCGCCAGTGGCCAGGTGAATCACGCCCTTCTCGGGGCCGAGCCACCGGAATTGGCTGTCGTCGGTCAACTGACGGCAGAAGGCAGCCATGTCGCTGGTAAGAGACTCGAGAGTTCTACCCTTCACAAACCGCGCGAGGTACTCTACAGCCAGAACGCAAAGATCGTTTCCACGTCCCAGTGTGAAGGTTAGGCCGTAGCCCTCCAGGCCAGCGTTGGTCTCAAGGATGCAATAGGCGGCCGAGTAATCTGGATCCTTATTGACGGCGTCCGAACCGATACTGTTCCGCGAGGTCGGAAATCGGAGGTCTATGACGCGAATGTTGGTAATGACAATCTCACTCAATTAGCGTCGACGTCCTCTCTATGGCGTCAGTCAGAACTTTTTCAAAAGGCGATTGCTGTTGCTTTCGATCGTCGGCCTCCCGACCTACAGCGTCTCGACCACTATTTCTATTCCCGAAATAGTATATTTGTCAATGAAAGCTTGCCTCTAATGCCGTCGCTCAGCCTTTAGACACGAGGCTACGCGAGATATAACAACCTCTTCGCAGGAACAATCAGGGGGAACCAGGATTTATGGGGCCGGAAGCTCTCGAGTTGCTTGTGGCACAATCCGGGCGGGGCGTGGCTTCTTCCGCGCATGAAGGGGACGCCCCGACGGACTGGGTTTGATTGAAGGGATCGCGCCCATAGCCTCAGATATTGTTTTGCTCGCTTCACGCAAGGCACTAACGACCTCCGCAAAACCGATACTATCCTCGATCCGCTTTACAAAGGGAACTGTCAGACCGGCAATCGCCTGACCCTGTAGGTTTAGAACAGGAAAGCTAATGTTCACGACGCCTGCAACTTCATAACTCGCCCGACGCTCGTGGCCACGCGCCAGGATTTTTGCCAGGTGATCTTCGAGGTCGGCCGGCTTCCGTTTTCTGGTCTCCAACCGCCATTCTTCAATTGCCCGCTCTCGCGCATCTTCATTTTGGTGCGCAAGAATCACGTGCCCGGTCGCCGCGTGCATCAGGTCTACCTTGGAGCCCACTTTGACGTAGAACCCCGTCGACTCAGGTGAATCTACCTGAGCGAGGATAACGACGTGTCCACCGTCGATGATGCCCAAGTGACAGGATTGTCGGAGCTTATGTGCCAACCAATGCATAGTCGGCAGTGCTTCCGTGACTAGCCGCTTGGTCGGTGGGTGTTCCTGGGCGAGGCGGAAGAGCCGGAGGGTTAGATGGTATCGGTCCTTGTTGGGAGACTGCGCCAGATATCCACGCTGTTCAAGGCAAAGGATCATCCGGAAGATCTCCGAGACGGTGCGGTCCAACCGGCGGGCTACTTCACTAACCGTCAGGCCTTCCGGGGTGCCGGCGAAGAGCTCCAGGATATCGAGGCCTTTTTCAAGAGCTGGCGTCGGGTAGTATCGCTTAACATCGCGCTTCGTCATAGTCTTGCAAGACTCCTGATCCCACCAAGACAACCTACCAGAAGTTCCTCCGCATCGCCCAGCTTTTACCCGAAACCCGCTTTAAGGTGAGTCAGGACTCACTGGGTGTATCTGAGAGGGCTGGCCGAAAACCGCGTCCGCGCAGACGGATACGAATCGCTACCGCCGCGAAGCTTAACAGGGCTGCCGCCTCGACGAAGATCTTTCCACCATCGAACAGGTCCGGCTTCCCGTCTTTCAGATTTGGGTCGGTAAGTATGCTGTGCGAAAAAAGAAGTACGGCGGCGGGAAACACAAGATAGTGCAAGCGGCGCCAGACAAGTCGCGCCATACGGGCACGCAGCAGCGAAGACAGGAGTACGATCACCAACAGATAAAGCGCGCCTGCGCCGGCCAGGTTCAGCTTTG
>Ga0206911_1107_pt1 | contig 19638 bp, 16 predicted proteins | sample Alteio_BWOrgHeat_74_FD_152956 | JGI IMG/M metagenome (GOLD analysis project Ga0206911, IMG submission 152956) | Enriched cells from forest soil in Barre Woods Harvard Forest LTER site, Petersham, Massachusetts, United States -... | ecosystem: Environmental > Terrestrial > Soil > Temperate forest >...
GGCTTGCGACTCGGAATCAACCAAACCCGGCACCTCGGTCTGATTCGGATAATGCAGATTCGAGAAGCTTCCGTCGGCTCCGATCATGGCATTGGCGGCGAACTGATAGGTGATGCCGACATTCCCGATGTTGCTGATCCGGTCCGACAGGGGCGCAATCACTGAAAGATTGGGCGCTTGCGTCCCGCCGGATACGGCGCCGGCTGAGCCCAGGTCCGGCTGGTTGAATACATTCGAACTTTTCTGAAAGCTGTCCACGGCGCTGAATGTCACGTGCGGGCTCAGGCGGTACTGAAAATTAATGGCCGCGTTCTGGTCAGACTCATTGCGCGCGCTGGTGTGCTGGTAAAAGGTAAATCCGGGCGCGTAGTTCAACCCCAAGTGCAGTCGTGTCGTGGTCTCATCCAGCGCCACGGTCGGCCACACCGAATAACTCACATCGCTTACCGGCGCCGAGTTAGGCCCAGTCGAACCCAGAACGTTATCGCTGTAGGCAGTCAAGAAAGTCACTCCACCACGCAGGTAGTTGGACCGTTCTTGCGATCCGGTCAACACCGGATACGATTGCCCGCTCACTGGAGGAGGCGTCAGCATGGGAGACTCATCGTTGTCGCTGGTTACGGAGTTGGGTGCAAGAGCGGAAATCCGAGGACCGCTGGCGGCCGGCGCAACGCTAGTCTTCTCGTCCTGCTGCGCCCCAGCCGGCACCCGCGCTAGAAGCAGGAACAATCCGAACCAGGCTGAGTTGGCCATTCTCATGATAGGGCAAGAATCTACGAATAACGATCTACGGGACAATAATGGTGTCGCCGGGCTGTAGCTTGACGTTCTGCGCCATATTTTTCCCCTCACTCACTTCCTTGTAGTTGAAAGTAAGGCGAGATTCCCCGCTGGCGCCGTGCCGCAGAACATAAATCGATTTCTTTTTGGCGAAATCCCGGAAGCCGCCGGCCAGCGCGATTGCGTCCAGCACGGTCGGTGAGTTGGCGATTACGTACGACCCTGGCTTGGTGACCTGTCCCAGAATATTGAATTTCTGGCTGTTCACCTGCTGCACCATCACGGTGACTTCCGGTTCGGAGATAAAATTCTTTAGCTTCTCGGCAATGTCTTTTTCCAGCTTCAACGGAGTCAGCCCGGCAGCCTGAACTTCTCCCACCAGCGGCAACGAAATTTTCCCATCGGAGCGTACCGGAATCGAGCGCGAGATATCAGGCTCTTTCCATACATTGATAGCCAGCACATCGTCATTGCCAATCACAAAGCTGTCATCGTGCGGCTTGTCTGCTGAACTTGCGGATGAAGTTGCAGATGAAGTTGCAGATGAAGTTGCAGATGAACTCGCTGACGAAGCTTGCGCGCCAGCCTGGACGGCAAGCATGACTAAGAGGCTGACCAGCAACATCGCGATCTGAGTTGTTATTTTCCGTGCCACGAGTTTTCTTGCCTCGCTATCTTGCCTTCGCGTATCTTGCGTCCCGGTGGCCGTCGCCATACTCGGTGTCGGACTTTGCTTCGTACTCTGTTTCGTATCCGGAGAATTCGCCCGCGGCAACCGGAGAAAGATAAGGTTGCGGTGCACGCATTTTGTATTGCTCGATCTTGTACAGCATGGTGCGGTAACTGACCTTCAGCATACGCGCAGCCGCCTTGCGGTTCCAGCCAGTTTGCAGCAGCGCCGCCGCGATGGCATTACGCTCCGCTTCCCATTTGACCCCTTGGATCAGCGACTTCAGCGATTCCGGCCTGACCTTCGCGAACTCTTCCTTGCGGTCTTCCAGCGAGGCTGCTCCAGTTTTCAACGTGCGCATGGCTAGGAGCTGCTTGACTGCGCCGCTCGCGTCCATTCCACTTTCGCTGAAGATCGACTCGGGCTCGCCTGTCACCAGGTAGCGTTTCACGAAGGTTTCCAACTCGTTCAAATTTCCCGGCCAGGCATGAAGCTGGCACGCCGCGATAATGCTTGGAGAAAATCCGCGCGCCGGCAGTCCGTAATGACGGGACAGATTGTGCATGAAGTAGCGGAGCAAGGTGGCAATCTCTTCTTTACGCTGGCGCAGCGCTGGAACATGCAGGGTGAAGGCGCTCAGGCGATGGTACAAATCCTCGCGCAACTGTTTCTTCGCCAAAGCGCTGTCTGGATTGACGCTGCTTCCCGCCAGGATTCTCACCCGGCCAGGCGTCGCCTTGGAGTCGGTCGAAGTCCCGACTTCGTTATTTCTTGAAACCTGATTTTGCAGAACCTGCAATAACCGGAGCTGCACCGCCGCTGGCATCTCCGCAATTTCTTCCAGAAAAATCGTACCCATTTCGCCCGCTGCGAATTTCCCCAAAGCCGGCTGCGACGAAGTCGAATCGCCCTCGTCTCCAAATAGTTCCGCTACGAGCTCAGCTTCCGGCAAGGCCGCACAATTCACTCGCTGCAGCCTGAATCCAGACCGTACTGAAAGCTTGTGAATTAAGCTCGCGACCGTATACTTTCCAGCGCCGCTCTCGCCCACAATCAGCACGGGGACATCGCTCTTGGCCAGCAGCGCCGCCTGGGCGCGAAGCTTTTGCATCATCAGGCTGGCGCTCACGAAACACGCGTCGTTGCCCAATTGCTCTATGTTCTTGCTGGCGATGTCGGCACTGGCAAGATCCGCGTAGCTGTTTTCGGAGGTGCCCATGCGCTTCCCGATCACGGTCTCGAGATATTTGGCGTCAAACGGCTTGTACACAATGTCTTCGGCCTTCAGGCCGGCCGCTTCCTTGACTCGGCCAGCATCTTCCGGAGAGCAAAGCAGGATCACAGGAAAATCGGGCCTGAAACATCGCAGCCAGCGCAGGAAGTGTACGGGCTCACTGTCTTGAAGCGGAGTGTCCAGCACCAGAACGTGTGAGTTCGTGCCCGATTGCATCCGCTCCATGGCCTCCCAGCCATTCGAGGCCGTCTCCAGCTGCCAGGCCGGGGATTGCTCCATGGGGTCGAGCGCGCGCAACACAGCCGGATCCCGGCTCACGACCAGCAAGCGGACTGTTTTAGAGTTTTCCATCGAGGTGAGTTCAATCCTTCCAGAAGAGGAGGACTGCGATTTCAATCCAATTTCCAGCAGCTTCAAACCAGCAATTTTGAGCAGCCATTTCAAACTGCTTCGACTTCGTATCCTTCTACGCTCACCGCGAGCGAGCGCTGGATCGCATCCACGGAAATGACAAGCGTGCGATCCCCATTGCGTTGCAGCAGTACGCCCTCTACACCACTAAGCGCGCCACTGCGGATTCGTACCCGCTGCCCGATTTTGAGAAACGGATGGGAAGCCCAGGGCAATTGTCCGTCGACCAGACTCCGAACGGCGTCGATCTGCTCATTAGGAATGGCGCTGCCTTCGCCCCGGTCGCCCACCAACCCGAAGACTCCCTCCACCCGCAGAACCCGCAAACGTTCAGCACGCAGAGGCGCGAATTTTGCGAACACATAACAACTGAAAAGCGGCAACTGTACAGACTTCTTACGATCGCTCCAGCGGCGCACTTCAGTGACCAGGGGCAGAAATGTGGTTACCCCTCTTTCTTCAAGGCGCTGCGCCACAATCTTTTCGTGCCGCGACCGGGTGTGCAGACCATACCAAGCTTCGCCTGCCGCTTCAGTCTGTGGTGCGGCTTGCCCCAATTCCCAGGATAAAGTGCTTACGGCCATAGCTTCGCCCTCTAAGTCACTGTGTTCGAGTGACCCCAAAGAAAAATGAAGATGCTCGGAACAAGTTGCTCCACAGATCTCAACAGGAGATCGCAGGGGGGAGTACCAACTTACGGGGGAGACGCTATACAACTACGACAGTTCTGGGTTAGAAGGAACCAATGTGAACGACGTTTCTACCGGCCATATTCCGGGGAGGAAGCAGTTACGTCGCCTTACTCAAATGTCAATCTGCCGTACAAACTCTAATGCACGTTTCTACTGACACGAATCGAGCGCCTGAGCGCCGAATCCCTACAAAGTCTATATAGATAGTCGCGCATTTGCAACTTTATATTTCTATTCCTGGAAAACAAAGTGGCGAACCTTAGGGGCGGGGGAGAACAAACGCCAAACTGAATCGCTGGCTTGCCCTGATAGATTCACCTTACATGGGATTGCACATTATTGCAAGGAGTATCAGTAACCTCCGTCTGGTTACCTTCAGTAGTACAGAGAATTGCGCGGCTAAAATGGCGTGCCCGTCACCGTCGGCCGCTCCTCCAACGCGGGTCTATGAATCATGACAAAACGCAGATTCAGCTAGGGTTACATCACGGGCTCTTAGCCGGGGATACGCTTGAGCCATTACAGAATCTTAGGCCACGGCCTAGTTCCACAGACCCGCTCGGTGGCTCACCCCGGTTGCAAGACCTTGCACATCTTTTCCACAGGTTGCGGCCCCGTCGCCAAATTGACCACCCTTCTCGCCTATCGCTGCAATATACTGACGAAAGGTTGGGGGGATGACGTTGGGGCTGTAATTGTTTCCGCATCCAGCTTTGGGGTCTCCCCTTGACCTTAGCCTGCTCTACAATTCCTGTTGAACCGCGCCGCAAGCACGGGTGGTACGTGTTCGTTCTTCAAGAGCTGCGAACCGCTCCGCACTTCATCGCCGTACCTTATGAGGTTCCGCTGGGCTGCGCGCCGACGTATTTTTCCGGAGCGAAACGCGCTGGTCCCAACAGGAAGTATCACTTTAACGGCGTAATATGCCAACTTCGAAGAGGGCTGCGGTGAGTTTCCCCCGTCGACGAACTCTTGTTCGTGATTCGTAACGTAAAACAATCTTCCGCACACTTTGCGCTCGGGTCGTGGACAATGCCACTAATACAGAGGGACAGGAGTGGCGCCAGACGACTGCCTAAATTGCGGTGGGAGCGGATTCATTGCGAAGCCTGTGGACTTGAACGGTAAGTCCGAAGGCGTTGCGTTTATCCGATTGAAATGTCCTATTTGCACGGGCACCGGCCGGAAGCACCCAATCCCTCCAACAACCGCCGGCTGACCGCACGGCCCGCGGTGCTTGCGAAACGTTCGGAACCGGACCGTCATACTTCCCGTCCTATGCTTGACGGTCCGGGCCGTACGCCTTCCGAGCAGTAATGCCTTACCTTCTCAGCTTCCCTAGTCCTAAAATCTGATCCGCCTCATCCTTGCTCAATTCGGCAGGATCGATTCACCATGATTCACTCAGTCGTGGAGAGCCTCACGCAATTCCGGCGGCCTTGACGCGGCTTCTCCGGCTGGGAATAGAGGCAGTCTCCAGCCGGTTTCGTCCGTTATCCTTGGCTCGGTAGAGCGCTTTATCAGCCGCTTGCAACACCACATCGGGATCTGTCGCGTCTTTCACCGAGGTAGCCACTCCAATGCTCACCGTGACCGAGACTGGAGCAGGATTTTTTTCCTGCGAGAGTTCCCGGATTGCCTGGCCCTTGCGCGCGCGCCCGTGTGCCCGCGCATTGCGGCGGTCCGGTCCCCGCGAAACCTGGCGTCGATCGCCACTTCGAATCCGGAACTCCGAGGACTCGATCGCCAGGCGCAACTTCTGCAGGTGTTCGACCACTTCGGCAGTGGTTTTTCCGGGGAAGAGTATGTTGAACTCTTCGCCACCGCAACGGTAGGCCTGTCCGCCACCAGTAACGCGCGACAACGCCGCCGCAACCAATCGCAACACTTGATCGCCGGTGTCGTGACCGTAGGTGTCGTTGAATCGCTTGAAGTGATCGATATCGACCACGGCGATCGAGTAAGGATTCTGCAGCCGAAGCAGCGCATCGTTAAAGGCGCGCCGGGAGGGCAGCGTCGTAAGCTCATCGTGATAGGCAAGCAGGTACGAGTTCTCGATGATCGAGGCCGCTAGAATGCACGCCGCCGTAGCTGAATAAACCATTGAAAAACGCGGGGCTCCCACCAGTCGCAACGACAGAAAATACGCGGAGAGCGACCAGAGCAACGCACTATCAACCGGCTTCCGGGTGAGTAGAAACCGCACCAGCAGGAAGACACCTGCTGCCGCGAATATGGGCAGAGCATAGCCCGGCAAAGCGATCGCAGTCGACGGGTGATGCGGCCTGGCTACGGACGCCTGCATCCCCGCCCCCACACACAAGACCGCCACGATCACAGACTGCACAAAAAGGAATAGTCCGACGGGAGCGATCGCAGAGATAGTGAAGCCTCGCTCCTGCATCAGCGCGATCAGAACGAAGTTCAGCGGCACCAGAAGCGCTGCCGCCCGCACCGCTGTCCACCCGGGCGTTCCCGGCCAAGCGAGGGCACCGCCCGAGAGTGCAACCGCCTCTTGTGCGAGGAACAATACCACCAAGGCGAAAAAACTGCGGCTGGAATGAAATCGCCAGGCCAGCAGCATTCCTCCAATCAGCGCGCAATAGTAAAGAAAACCAAGGGCAGGCAGGGCCAGCGTCAACCAACCAGACGACACAAGTACGGCAATCCCCAATAGCAGAATTCCGCCAGGGATCAGCAGCGACTTGAGGGTTGTTTTGCTCCACACCTGCACGGCACGACTCCAGTTCGAAAAACTTCTCTGGGAATTATCGCTGCTACGCAATCTGGAAAGAATTGGCCGCCTGGGTTCCTCAGATTGCTCGTCGCGGAATGCTCGTCGCAGATCGCCTGCGTATCGCTTGCGACTGTTGTCCGCCGCATACTGACATCCGGTGAGCGCGGAAAGGAAACGGAGTCGGCCCCTTTTGAACCCGAGAGCCATTTCTGCACTCGCATACCTTTGTGCGGTCTTAGTTGTGGCTGCGATTGAGCACTTTCTAACTAGACTGGGCTGGTGGATTAAGGACGGTTCACGTCATGAGAGTTCTAATTGCAGAAGATGATGAAGCACTAGCCCGCTTCGTTCGCCAGGGTCTCGAGGCTGAGCACTATTCCGTCGACGTTCTGTCAGACGGCGAACAGGCGCGGGCGGCGGCCACCGAGTTCGAGTATGACGTCGTCATCCTCGATCTTAATCTGCCCAAGCTCGACGGAGTCAGCGTCCTCCGCCATCTGCGCTCGAAAAAACCCAGCGTGCCCGTGCTTGTGCTGACTCAGCGAACGCGAGTGGAAGACCGGGTTCAATGCCTCGATAACGGAGCCGACGACTATCTGGCCAAGCCATTTTCGTTCAGTGAGCTTTCCGCACGAATTCGGGCCCTGGTGCGGCGCAGCCATTTACCGTCCGAATCGGTCTTGCTGGTCGCCGACCTCCGAATTGACCGGGTGCAGCGCATGGTCGAGCGCGCCGGACGCAGGATCGATCTGACTGCGAAAGAGTTTTCTCTGCTCGAATACCTGATGCTCAATCTCGGGCGCCGAGTCACCCGCTCCATGATCATTGAGCATGTGTGGAATCTTACGTTTGATACCACCACAAACGTGGTTGATGTGTACATCAACTATCTTCGCCGCAAGATCGATGACGGCCACCCCGCGAAACTCATCCACACGGTGCGGGGCGTGGGCTATGAACTAAGTGGTCCGGCCCACGGTCAAACCACCCAAACCATCGTCTCCGAGATTTCGGCAGCGATTCCAGCTTCTGAGGTCAAACCGTGAGGATCTATCCATGCGTGTCAAATCATAAGAGTCAAATCATGAGTCGCAAATTATGAGTGCCGCCGGTTCGCAACTCGCGCCCCAACCTGTCGATGTCACAAAGCCGAAGGCTCGAAGTCCACTGGCTCATCTCCTTCACGCTCTCAATCAGCCCCTGACTGGATTGCAGTGTTCGCTCGAACTGGCTGCGTCCGGTCCGCGAACCACAGACCAGTATGTGTGCATCTTGCGCGAAGGACTAGATTTGACCGGCCGGATGCGAATTCTCGTGCAAGCCATTCGCGAGCTCGCTGACAGCGAAGACGATTCTCAACACGTCGAAGCCTTCCCCCTCGATGTGCTCGTGTGTGATACCGTCGACGGCCTCCTTCCGGTTGCTGCGAGCATCGGCGTGCGGCTCACCCTCTTAGGTCAGTCTGCGGTGCGAGTGCGCGCCGATCGTCCTCGTTTTGCCACACTCCTGTTCCGCTGGCTCGAATCCGCATTGAGCCTGGCGCGCGCAGGAAGCGAACTCCAGATTGTGACCTCCTCTGCACCGGCACCCGCCTGTATTGCGGTCTCATGGATGCCCGGGCCGTCGCCTGAGCATTCACCGTTCTCCCGCCCGGAACTCGGACTGCTGATTGCACAGGCTGGATGGGAGCGTGCCGGTGCGGAATGGGCCCAGACTCAGGCGGAGACGACACAGATTTGTACGGTTCGTTTGTCTCTCCCTCCCGGCTTCGCCGCGCGCTAGTCGCGCAGATTTGGAGATTCTTGAAATGAGTGCCATGCCCGCAATGCCAGCCTTCACCCAACTCGGCGGTGCGTTGATCGCCAGCCCAGACAGCGCCCTGCGCCAACAAGTGCTTCACCGTCTTAACGGGCGATGCCGGCCAGTGCAGCAAGCACTAGGCGGCGCCGACGCGCTGGCCAAACTGGAACAAGGGAACTGGCAGGTCCTATTTCTGGACCGTCGTCTCCCCGATCTGGACGCGGGAGAAGTTATCGCCATCATGCAGCGGCGTTTCCCTGCAATACAAGTGGTAATGCTCGATTCCGATGGAGTTCGCTCTGCCGAGGAAGAACGAGAGACCGATGGAGATAAGAACGATGGTGGGCAGCAATACGGGAACTCGTTCGTTGCTGCGAATGACTTTCGCGAAGCGCTTCATTTAGATCAGGAAGCGCATAGGCTGACGGCATTCACCGGAATCAATCCCCTACCCGGGATGATTGGAACCAGCGAGGCCATGCAGAGGGTCTACCGGATGGTGCGTCTGGTCGCTGCCCGCACTACAACCGTTCTGATCGCCGGACCCACTGGGACCGGTAAGGAACTCGTCGCCCAGGCTCTGCATGCGCTTAGCCCGCGTTCGGCCAAACCGTTCGTGGTGGTGAATTGCGCAGCCATCCCCGACGCCTTGCTGGAGTCGGAGCTATTCGGCTACACCCGCGGTGCCTTCACCGGAGCAGTCCAGTCCCAACTCGGCCGCATCTCGGCCGCCCATGGAGGAACCCTGTTTCTCGACGAGGTGAGCGAGCTCGCGCTCGGAATGCAAGCCAAACTGTTGCGCTTTCTGGAGCAAAAGGAAATTCAGCGTCTGGGTACATCCGATGTATCCCGCGTCGATGTGCGGGTTCTGGCGGCCAGCAACGTGGACCTGGCAGGCCACGCCGCGCGGGGAGATTTTCGTCCCGATCTTTTCTACCGGCTCTCGGCGTTTCCTATCGAACTGCCCGCGCTGGCCCAGCGACGCGGCGACATCGTGCCGCTGGCGGAACATGCCCTGGCAGGGATGTCCGCCGCGCTGGCGATGCCAGCTCCACGCTTGAGTGCGGATGCAATCCGCATTCTTGAAGACCATCCATGGACCGGCAACGTGCGCGAGTTGCAGCATGTGATGGAGCGCGCCTTCATTTTGGTGGAAAGTGGAGACACGATCACGGCCGAGCACATCTACTTTTCATACCCGAAGGGTTCCGAACACTGTTCCGGACAGCCTTCCGCACACCGGTCCGCACAACGTTCCGGACAACGTTTCGCAAACCGGCCGCAGTCACTCTAGTTGTTAGAGAGATGTTAGGGACGGCAGCCTCCATTGGCATTCCCCGTGCAAATCTTTCTGCGTCTATGACTTCTTTGCCTATGCCGACATCCTGGAGTAAACCGGCTGTTGCAGCCCTCCCCGCCGGACTGTCCAGATTCTTGATGGCAGGCAGCACCGTGCGAACCAACAGGTGGCGATGGCCAAACCTGTGCTCCCGTATTCGACTCCGGCCTGCTATCCCCTGAAACTGCTGCTCGAATCCCTTGGGCCCAAGGTGGTCGTGCTCTCCGCTCGAGGTGCCGCCCGCTGTTGCCGTCGGTGGGAGTCCTTTGTGAAAACCGCGGCGACCCATCAATTTTTGAATTACGGGAAGTGTGGATGCCATGAGCAAGAACGCCGCCCAAGCCTATACCCCCTCGCAGGACAACGATGAACGCGACCGCATCCTGCTCGAACAGTTGCCCCAGGTGCGCTACCTGGCGCGCCGCATCCACGAACGACTGCCCCGCCATGTGCTGTTTGAGGATCTCGTACACGCAGGCGTGGTCGGTCTGATCGACGCCTTCAACAAGTTTGACCACTCCAAGCACGTGCAATTTGGCTCCTACGCCAAGTTCCGCATTCGCGGCGCGATCCTCGATAGTCTCCGCGAAATGGATTGGGGGCCGCGTGAGTTACGGCGCAAGGCGCGCAAAGTGGAAGAGGCTCACCGCAAACTGAGCCTCGAGTTGAGCCGCGCTCCCACCGAAAACGAAGTCGCGACGGAACTCGGCATGCCTTTGCAGGAGCTGCAGCATCTACTCGGCGAGTTGGACAGTCTGGAAGTTGGCAGCCTGCGTATCGAGTCGCCTTGGGACGGCAAAGAAGAGGACTTATGCGACTACATTCCCAGCGCGCCGGAAGATGCACCATTTTTCCGCTGTCAGCGCTCCGAGATGAAAGCGCTGCTGGCCCGCGTGATTGCCGAACTGCCGGAGAAGGAGCAGCAGGTACTGGCGTTGTATTACTTCGAAGAGCTCACTATGAAGGAAGTGGGAACGGTGCTTGGCATTGGAGAGTCCCGCGTGTCGCAGATCCACTCCCTGGCGGTCGTGCGTTTGCGCTCGCGCCTGGAAGAAGTGCTGAGCACGGGTGGGAGTACACGCGCCGCATCCACCTCGGGAGACTGAATTCGGGAGACTAGGAACACGATCATGCAACAATTCTCTGCCCGAACGAGATCGATGCTGTTGCCATAAATTCCCCACTGCCAGTGCACGAAGGTGATGGGGAGCCCCTCTCATAAGCCCACAAAATCCATCCAGGCAGAAAGAGCTAAAGTTTCTGCAACTCTCACCGATAGAACAAGATGAAGGCTGCCGAAGCACTCCAATCCAGCATCCCGGGCGAGACGCGATTAAAGTCTTTTAATGCGCGGTCGATACTTGAATTGCAAGGGAATTCAAGAAGAGGGAACCAGCCATGAGAATCGATCTCGATTTAGGGCCCCCACAACGATCCGAAACCATCTGCAACAGCATGCTTGATACTGCAGTGTGCGTCACTTCTTCGGGCGCCACCGCACTAGCCGAAGAAGAGCATCAGCAGTTCTCTGAATCTCACGCCCAGGTCTTGGCACTGGTCGCACAGGCCCGGCAGTTTCCTGAACTCCGCGAGGAGCGCATCCACGTCCTGCGGCAGGCCGTCCAAAGTGGCCACTATCAATCGAGCCCGGAAAAAGTTGCGGACGCCATCTTCGCACATTTGATCGCCGGTTCCGCCGCTTAGCGCAATGCCACGGCCCGGACCGAGGGTCTCCGCGCCGACGCAATCCTCAGTGAACCCATCCCTCGAGCCTCTCGTTCCGGTGCAAACCGTCGAGCCATCTCCGAGGCTCCACTAAAGTTGCCTCTTACCCCGCCGATGAACCACTAGTAACGATACTGAACCCTGGACCAAGACTCGCGTCACTGCGAAACGCACGAATGCGAGCAAGCCCGCTTAGAAGACAATGCTGATTCTGGATTTCGATCGACCTCCCGCAGGCGCGCCTCGAAAGATGTCGGCATGACCATCGCCGCGGCACAATCAGCCTTTGCGCTGGACAGTCCTCCTGACCCTGCGCTCGTACGCATCCGTGACCTGGTTTATCAGGTGGCTGGAATCTTCCATCCCGAAAACAAATTGCCCATGCTGCTCGACCGTTGTGGCCCCCGCATGAAAGAGCGGAATACACCAACCCTGGACGAATATTTCGCGTGCCTCACAAGCAGGCCCAATCGCCACGTCGAACTGGTGGCACTTCTGAACGAAATCACAATTGGTGAAACCTGCTTCTTTCGCAATCAGCCCCAGTTACACGCACTTCGACAGGTCGTCATCCCCAAGATTCTGAAAGCGAAATCCAAACTTCCGCTGCAGCCGTTACGAATCTGGAGCGCGGGCTGCTCGACCGGGGAAGAACCCTACACGCTCAACATGATCATCCTCGAAGAGGCTCGCGGCAGGCTCAAAGACTGGACCATTGAAATCCTTGCCACTGACCTCAATGAACGCTCCCTGGCACACGCCAAAAGCGCGATTTACGGTGCGTATAGCACTCGCAATCTGGCTCCCAAGTATCGCCAGAAATATTTCACACCGTCCGCCGAACAGTTGCAGCTCCAGCCAGTAGTTCGCAACGGCATCACCTTCAGCCGCTTGAATCTTTCCGACGACGGCCGCATGCGTTTCATAAGAGGCCTCGACATTATCTTCTGCTGCAACGTCCTTATTTATTTTGATTTGCTTTCCAAGCAGCGAGTGATTCAGCACTTCTACAACAATCTTCTGCCGCACGGATATTTCTTCATGGGAAACTCCGAATCTCTTTGTGGAGTTTCTGACCACTTCCGCCTGGTCGATTTGCCGGGAGCCACGGCCTACATCAAAGAAGAGCGAAGTCAGGGCGCATGATCCAGGACATCATCACTCGCCCACCGATCCGCGTTCTCGTGGTAGACGATAGCGCCTTCATGCGTACCGCTCTCTCTCGCATGATCGCGTCCGAGTCCGACCTCGAAGTCGTTGCTACCGCCTGCTCCGGAGCGGAAGCTCTTGAGAAGATCGCTTCTCTTAACCCCGATGTAGTCACCCTCGACGTCGAAATGCCTGGCCTCGACGGCTTACAAACGCTGCGTCAAATCATGACTCGGTCCCCGCGTCCAGTCATCATGGTCAGCGCTGTCAATGAGAAAGATGCGAAAAACACCTTCAACGCGCTCGCCGCTGGAGCCTTCGACTACGTTCCTAAACAACTTTCAGTCAAGTCGCTCGACATCTTCCACATCAATGACGATCTCCTCTCCAAGATTCGCGCCGCCGCGCAATCCCGGCACTACCAACCGACTACTCTCCTGGCCAAGAAGCCACCTCAATCGCAGCCCAAAGTCCGGCAAGACTCCCCTTTCACCGCCCCTGCAATCGTCGCTCTGGGGACCTCAACCGGCGGCCCCAAAGCTCTTCAGGAAATCTTGCCTCTTTTTCCACGGGATCTGCCCATCCCGATTCTGATCGTACAGCACATGCCTCCCGGTTTTACCGCGCCCTTTGCGCAGCGGCTGAACAGCCTGTGCGCTCTCACTGTGCGTGAGGCTGTGAACCGCGAAACCATTCAGCCGGGCGTAGCCTACATCGCTCCCGCCGGATTGCACATGAGCGTAGAGCGTCTCTCCGATTCGCGAACCATACTCCGACTCGGTACTCATCCCGAAAATTCCATGCACACTCCGTCCGTCAATGTCATGATGAACTCAGTAGCCGCGGTCTTCGGAAATCTCGCGCTCGGCGTCATTCTGACGGGAATGGGTTCCGATGGCGCGGAAGGCATGAGCGCCATCCACCGCCGCGGCGGCCTAACCATTGGTCAGGATGAAGCCACGAGCACGGTCTACGGCATGCCGCGAGTCTGCGCCGAACTCGGCATTCTCAGTCGCGTTGTCCCCTTACCACTGATCCCAAGCCACATCCTCCACGCTACCCGTTCCCGCAAGCAGGCCTGACTTCATCTTCGATGGCACTACTGAATCCCGGATTGTCCAGCAATTGCCGTACTCTCCTCAGCAACGTCGCAGTAGAAAACGGTTTCCGCAAGCACTCCATCTGTCTCGCTTCCAACGCCGCCATCTCTTCCGCGTATCCCGTGACCAGCAGAACTTTAAGCTCCGCCTTCTCTCGCCGCAGCAGCTTTTCGGCTAATACTCGCCCCGTATCACCAGGCAGGACCACGTCTGTCAGCAAGAGTTGCAGATCGCCACGACAGGCATCGAACAAACTTTCAGCTTCCACCGCGGAGCCAGCTGCTAGAACCTGGTATCCCGCGGATCGTAAGACTTCGCTGGTGACTTCCCGCACGAACGCTTCATCTTCCACAAGCAAAATTGTCGCTCGTAATTCGCTCGCATCGCGACACTGGATCGCCGACTCCCGGTTCTCCGTTACTTCTACGCACATGAGAGCTCCCTTCGCCACTCGCAATTAAGTTATGCAGCTTGGCTGCCACATAGGCGGCGCTTAGCACTGAGTGATATCCGAAGGAAACGAAGCACTTGGTTTAGGAAGGAATTTCGAGGAACTACGAGACAGGATCTCTATTCGCCCATTTCGGGAATCCTGCTTGGAAAGGAACAACCGATTTGGCACCGCAGACGTATGCGGGATCGTCCCTGCGCCCCAATTGCCGTCTTCTACCGCAGGTTCGTCAGAATCGTTTCATTGGGATCAAGCACAATCTTGTGCGCTCCCGCCGGAGCTGTTACATGGAAAGACGATTCCTCGCCGTCGGCAAACACGCGTCCTAATAAGATCGTCTGCTTGCCCGACATCACCGCATACACCGGAACCGACGTCACCAAATCCTCTCCTGCATTTTTCTGGACAATCGTGCCACTCACGCTAGTCCCCAAGCCCTTCGGAGTGAACTTCACTCCCTTGAGTTCCAGCTTCGGCAACGATGTCCCATTGATCCATCCTTCCAGAAACCAGTCCAGGGACTTCTTGCCCTCGTACTGTAGAGAAGGTGGAAGTTCTTCGGCGAAAACATCCAGCAGTTGGCTGGTGCTGATCGGTTGGCCTTGATACCGCTCACGCACTTTTCGCAGCGCCCGCACGAAAGGCTCCTCTACGGCGGCGGCGCTACTCTGCCCTTTGCGACTACCTTCCTGCACCGCGGCATCTTTCATCATCGTTCGCAACATATGGAACAGCCACGTTCCCCGCCCATAAAGGATAGCCTCATATCCCCCTGGAAACCGCGATGACAGCAACCGCGTGCCCAGAGTCACCGGACCCGCTTCCGTCGGGGACGACCCATCTTTGTTCTTTTCGAGGAGATCTTCACGGTACTTTTCCATGACCTCCCGAAATCCCACAGGATCCCTCTCTTGCAGCATCATCAGCGCGCAGTAGTTCGCCAGTCCCTCTGAGAACCACTGGTCGCGATAGCTGCTCCACGTGATGAGATCGCCCCACCATTGATGCGCAGCTTCATGCGCTGGAATCGACTGTTGCAGCAATATCCGGTAGGGCTCAAAGTGCAGTTGTTCGCGCTCCTCCTGATTGAGAAATGCATACGAAGAAAGGAATACCAAGCCGGGCCAGCCCTGGCTGTCCCGCCCCGGCATCTGTGTCAGCGCAAGATGACTATATGGATAAGGACCGAATCGCTCGGCGTAATACTGGATCGCCCGCGCCGCTCGTTCCGCGACCGTCGTTTCGTTCAGCAACGGGGATGGCCGATTCGGCAGCGTCACTTGCGTCCCACGATGGGGCCTCGGGTCGGACGGGTTCGGGTCCGCCATCTGAACTCGAGGACTCGGGAAGTCGCGCTCGACTCCGCCCGTGGCATAGGTTTCGACGGTCACATCCCCCGCCTGTGCTGTGACCATCTTGTACTTGCCCAGATTGAATCCCGCTAAAGGAATCGGGCGCTCCGAGACCCATCGCGATGTCTGTTGGCCGTTCCCTTTAGTCGCTTGCCGAGGGGAAGCCGGAACCGATTTTCCCGTAGCCACCAGCGTCCAGCCCTGCGGATACTCGAACTCCATGTCGAAATCCGACATGGCCATTCCGCGGTTCGGGTACCAGGTTCCTCGTGCTCCTACATACAACAATCCAGCACCCGCTTCCGCCAGAACTTCGCCACCATAAACAAATTCAAGGTCGATCTTCTGCCCGGCTTGCGCCGGCGCCGGCAGCACGACTGCGACTAAGTCATTTCCCCGCCGAGAAAGCTGCGTTCCTTCGACCGCCGGGTTATGGATGAACTCCACCGGCTGGCCTTGGAGCTTGACGCTCTCCACTTGCAGGAACCGCGACAGTTCAAAGATCAGCGTTCGTGACCCGCTTCTTCTCACTTCAAATTGCACGCGGGCGTTCGCATGAATTTCCTTCGGAGGGCGCACCTCGACCGCAATCGTATAACGGCGAGCATCTATTACCCTCGCCTCAGCTGCCACCTCGCCGCCAGATTTCGAACTGTCATCGGGACTGGTCTGCACCACCTTCGGCGGGACAGCCGCAAGCACAGTAGAGAACGACGTCCAGACATCGTAGTAAACATCTCCATCCTCGGCCGCTTTCGGTTGCCCCACCTGTACTTGCTCCGCCGCCGATGAATCGTAATAGATATCGAAAACACCCAGCTTCGCGCCCTGCAGCCGCGCGTGCAGGAACCGGTCGACAGCCCCGGCCGACTGCACCATCTCCGCTTCCTCCTTATCCACTTGCTCCTTGGAAAATGTCCCGCCCGTCACCGGAAGCATCCGGCTGAAAGTCATCAGCAATCTCGTCGCGTCGGTCTCGGACAGATTGCGCGCAGTTTCCCCCCAGCGATCGACAAATTCCTGCCGGTTCTCCGTGGCGCGTAAGTCGGGCCGCAATTCGTTCGCCGCATCATCGTTGAAACGAAAATAGGCAGTTTCAAAGTGTTCTTCCAGAATCGCCATTCCCGTGAACAGACTCATCGACCTTCGTTCGACGCTGTTCGGAGGCGTCAGCAGCACCTCGCCATAGCCCTCGAAAAAAGCTCCCGTGATTCTGCCCATCACGTCCTGTGTAAAGGCGATCGTGCCGTCCTCTAAAGTAATGTGAACCGAAGATCGATCCAGCGACGCTCCCCTCACCTGGTACACACGCGTGGGATCCAGTCCCACGTGTCCTAGCTGCAGATAGAGCGCCTCGGCCGGCTTTTCCGGCATGCTCTCGGCAGCTGGGCACAGCAATGACAACCCCCAAACCGCCAGCCAGATTGCCGCAGCAACTCGCAGGCCTCGCGTTTTTAGTAGTACCTTCGTCACGTGGGTGAGCATGCTCTCAGTTGCTAGAATGCGCCTGAATGCGGCTGCGTGTCATTATCCTCTTTATAGCGGTAGCCATCGCCCTCAACGTTTCGTGGGCCGACACCATCCATCTGAAAAATGGCCGCACCATCCTCGCCGATCACGTCCGCGAAAACGGCACACATCTTGAATACGACATTGGCGACGATTCCTACGCGATTGCGAAAACATCTGTCGATCACGTCGATGCCGGGGGCATGCCTGCTGTTGCCTCGGGAGGCGGAGCCAAGGTCGCGGATCTGCCCGCTTTCACACCGCAGGACAGCCTTAACAATGAAGGGGATCTCGTCTCCAGAATCGTGAAGGAAGGTAAGGTCAACCCGGAAGTTCTCGCTAGCCTGGAACAGAAAGGCAATCCTGAGTTAAGTGCAACTGCCGATTTTATCGCCGGAAAATTCGAATTCGAACACGGTAACCTCGCCCAGTCCCGGCAGTATTTCGAGAGCGCCCTCCGTTTTCAGCCGAATAACTCCACCATCCTCATCTATTACGCCGCGTTGCTAGTTCGTACCGGAAACGCTGCTCAAGCGCTGCCCTACGCCCAGAGTGCCACTCGGGCCGCGCCCAATTCGCCTGACGCCTACACCATGCTTGGCTATGCGCAATTCGCCTCCGACCACACCAAGGATGCAGTCACATCCTGGAAGCGCTCCCTCGAACTTCGCCCCGATGCCAAGGTTGAGCAGTTTCTAGCCAAAGCGCAACGCGAACAAAACGTTGAGTCCGATTTTGCGCAGGGCGAAAGCAGTCATTTTGTTCTGCACTATGAGGGCCGGCAAACCTCCGAAGCGCTTCGCGGACAAATCCTCGCCGCGCTCGAATCCGACTACGATGACCTAGTGCGCGATCTCGGAAATCCGCCGCGCGACAACATTCTCGTCACCCTCTACACCGAGCAGGCATTCTTCGATGTCACCCACGCACCCACTTGGTCCGGAGCCATCAATGACGGCAAGCTGCGCATCCCGGTCAGCGGTCTCAGTTCCATGACATCGGAACTGGCGCACGTCCTGAAGCACGAACTAGCCCATTCTTTTATCACGCAGCTTTCCGGCGGCCGCTGCCCCCCGTGGCTGCACGAAGGCATCGCCCAGTTCCTCGAACCTCGAAGCCTCGCCGGCAACGGACACCAACTCTCTCTTCTCTTCAAGGCACAACGGAACATCCCGCTGAATGCGCTCGAAGGGAGCTTCCTGCATTTCTCTGGGGCTGAAGCCAGCGTAGCCTACGCCGAATCGCTGGCCGCCGTCTCCTACATCAACGACTCCTACGGCATGAGCGATGTCCAGCGCATCCTGCAACGCATCAGCCAGGGCAGCTCGACCGAAGCAGCTCTGCGCGAGACAATCCACTCCGACTACGGCCAGTTCGAGTCAGACCTGGCCCGTTATCTAGCTGATCGATATGGCCAGTAGCAAGACGAAAACCAAGGGTCTTCGGTTTCCTCTGTGTCCCTCAGTGTCCCCTGTGTTAAGTTTTTGATCTTGTCCTGAAAGACAGGACCTCCTCCGATCCGGTTTACTCATCGCCGGCTCCTGTGCTAGCTTCGGCTCTGGGCTTGCCTTTTTATGTGCTCTCTCTTTCACTCGCGCGACCCACAGCCCGAACCAACGGTCGAACCGGTCCCTACGGTATTCCCCAAGATTGAAGGTGCGGACATCGCCGCCGTCTTCGTGGGCAAACGCGTTGCCGGAGACTTCTACGATTCCGTTCGCGTGAGCCCCGAGCGCGTTCTATTCGGTCTGCTCGACGTTGCCGGACTCCGCCAGGACAACCGCAGCATCCTCTCCACTGCGCAGAATATCTTTCGGACCGGGGGTGCCGAGCTTTTCTCTCGTCCCGACATCAACGAGTCTGAAGCGATGACCGAACTCAGCCTGCGCATCAACCGCGGACTCATCGAAATCTCAAGCGGTGTCCGCTCCTGCCCCGCATTCATCGCCTGCTATCACGAGATATTCGGTACGCTCTGCTACGCCAATGCAGGACACACTCCCGGACTCCTTCGCGACACCAACGGGATCGCCGAACTCAATTCAGGAGGCTTGCCCCTGGGACTTTTTTCCCACGCCACCTCCGACGCCCCAACCGTCGGCCTTGAAAAGGGAGCCGCTCTGCTGCTCGTTTCTCGAGGAGTGATCAGCTGCAACGGCCACCACGCCCGTTCCGGCGAAGAGTTTGGTCTGGCTGGCGTCCAACAGCTCTTGCAAGTAGCGCCCGCCAGCAGCGCGGCAGACCTCTGTGCATCGATCCTGAAATCGGTCGCTGAGTTCGGCGGTGAATCCCCGATTTGCGACGACCGCACGGCTCTAGCCCTGGTTCGCACAGCTTAAGGTTCGTACGGCTTGAGGAGAATGCCCGCTCCGGCCAACTTTCTCGCCCGCCCAGGCGTCCAATCAATTAGGTAGCATAGAATTTGAATCTCTTAGCGAACTTTGCGGAAGTTCTTAGCGCGCTTTGCGGTTAAAGCTCTGGCACTTGCTGGCAAATGTGATAGTGGTGCAGTTTGGCTTTTACACGACTTTGTCATCCGGAGCGCAGCCGTTCTCAGGCGTAGCGAAGGGCCTGCCCTGAGCGCAGCCGAAGGGATCTCCGGCTTTACCGGGCCTAGTGCGTAAGCCAAACTGCACCACTGCCTGGCAAAATAGAGCGCGCCACAAGTCGAGCTACGAAGGAGTAAAAT
>Ga0206911_1108_pt1 | contig 19623 bp, 18 predicted proteins | sample Alteio_BWOrgHeat_74_FD_152956 | JGI IMG/M metagenome (GOLD analysis project Ga0206911, IMG submission 152956) | Enriched cells from forest soil in Barre Woods Harvard Forest LTER site, Petersham, Massachusetts, United States -... | ecosystem: Environmental > Terrestrial > Soil > Temperate forest >...
CGGGCTTGGATCATCGTCGGAGTATGCGTCCGCATAAAGCGTGACGAGTCGGCGCAGGAAAGGCAGCCGATAAGTGAAGTCGAAGTTGCTTTTGCGATCGCCGGGATCGGTGCGGTCTCCGTATCACTGAGGGAAAGAATAAGGCTAACGTATTTGGAAAAAGCAAGCTATGCAATGGCGTCGTCACGTGGACGGTGTGAACCAAGTTATTAATTGGAGTGGTGGCGTAGATGTAAGCCCACAGGATACCTGATGGTAGCCACGTCGGATAGTTATCGGTAGGCTGGGCCAGCGCTCGAAAGACCTCTGATGATCCTTGTAGGCGCAAATCTCCGATGATTCCAAAGCCAAAAACAAAGAGTACCCCCCCCATCGCTATTTTTAGAAGAGTGGTCGCCCGAACGTTTCGGAATCTCAGATATACAACAACATACTCGATTACGCAGACCAGAAACATACTCCGATCCACTAAGATCAATGCCCACGCAAGCGCAAATATCGGTATTGCAAGATGCCGTCTCGCGCCTGTAATCACCCAGAGGGAGAACCGGCATAGCGCTAAGGCAAGGAAAAGCGATTTCACTATGCCATGGACCGACGTCACGCCATAGGTGTCATAGTTTTTGGTCGTATTCTGAAAAAGCCAAAGAAGCGGTACACCGCCACTGACAACAGTTTCGAAGATAGCTGCCACTAGCCAAACAATAAACCACAACTTAAGTCTTCTCTCAACGAGATCGAAACCCGGTTGCCATTCACCGCCATCATTCTGAGAAAGAGATAAAGTCATGCCACGAAGCGCCCAAAATAGAACTGCGACAACAGTGACGGGAACCCAGATCCATAGCGAAATTGCAACTACATCTTCGGTCGAATAAACCAAGATTTTACTAAGATGCGTGGAGTAAAGGCCGACGACGCTCGTCCAGACAATGGATGCAATAACTACCGGATTGAGCAGAAAAGTCCTATTGACCTGTGTTTTGACACGGAACTTTAGCTCCATGTTATGGGCTCTGTGTAGATGCGGTTTTGACTCTCTTGCCTTCATGAAATTTTTTACGCTCTTGTCATTACCGACTGCACCATTGGCCCTTTCGCTCTGGATCCCAGCAAATATGGCTTTTCGACCAAATGCCACGAAGCGAAGGATACACACGCAACGATAACGGAGATAAGTCCCGCAGAAAGCAGGGGATAGCGGTGAAAAATTCCAACTGCTAAAAAAATCTGAATGACCGGAAAATGAAAGACGTACACTCCGTAGGAAAAGTCTCCAGATCTGATTTGTCCCTTACGAATCGGGAATAGAAGGCCAACGCACATGACGAAGAGAGAAATTCCGATGACGCGGAAAAACATCCAATCCGTAAAGAGGTAGGCCGCATAGCTAAAGAGAGCAACGATCCAGAATGGTTTTCCATGCTTCACAAACCACGGATAATAGTAGTAGACGAACGCGCCAATGGAGAAAAACCCCAGTTGTGCTGGTAACTGCAAAGCAAGAGAATCGTGATGAAATTGCTCACAGATACTTTTATAAATAAGCGAGAGTAGAAATACCCCAGCGAGCGTTTGCCACCGTCCACATCTGCGACATATGTAAACCAATAAAGGCGCAAAAAAATAAAACATGATCTCAATCTTAATGGTCCAAAGAGAACCGTTAACGCTATCCATAACCGGATTGTTAGTAAACAATCCGGGCAAAGTAGGATGGATAAAATTGAGGAAAGTTATATTGGACAAAACATATTTCCATGAAGCCGGCGACTCCAAGAATGCAGCCTTCGGCAGACTTGTGAAGCAGACCCCAATGAGCAGGGTGAATGCTAGGGCTGCCCAATATGCGGGCAGAATTCTTCTCGCACGCTTCTCGATGTACTGCATAAAGGAACTGCTATTTTCGTAGCTGGCCACGATCAGGCAGCCGCTCATGACGAAGAAGCCTTCGACGGCCAGTTTTGCACTGCATACTAAAGGTACCCACCTGAAAACCGGTTCGCCACTAAGGTCGCAAAAATGGTATAGAACTACCATCGAAGCGAAGGTGAGTCGCAATATGTCGAAATTGTTAGATCGAGGTATCGCTGAGGGCATCACAATATAAAGAACAGTTCAGATGTGGAAACGATAAGATTGCGCTTCTAGAGGTACGGTTGAGGGCTACAAATCAAGGGAAAGAACGAGAAAATACTTGGCCAAGCCCCAGACCAAATATGGCGATCTAAACTTGAGAAACAATTTGACGTCGTTTTTGGCACAGAGAAGGCGCATCTGTCGACTCTGAGTTGAGCGACTTTTCCATCCCCTGCAATGATACGCAATCAATTTGGGATGGTGAATTAAAGTCCACCCTGCTCGCCTGGCTCTCCAAGAAAAGTCAATGTCGTCCTTGTACATGAAGTAGCTCGGGTCGAAGACTTCGCCAGTTGGAGCGATACTTAGAATCGTTGCTCTGCGGCAGAGTGCGACGGCGGAACAAACAGATGGAACAGAATTAGGGGCACTATATTTCGTTAGGACTGAGACCGGCGCTGATTGATCCCTGTCCGCAATTCTGCCATACCACAGCTGGACAACTCCAGTGCTATCGACCAGTCCGGTGGGCCTGTTTCTTTCAATGTCATAACCCAACAAAGTGCCACTAACCATGCCGACCCGTCGATTAGCTGGGTCATCCATATAACGAACTGCCAATTCAAGAAAATCAGGCGCCAAGAAAGCGTCTGGATTGAGGTAGAGAATATAGTCGTGGTCTTTGGAGTGTGCCCAGCCGATATTATTTCCTACACAAACACCGACATTTTGCTTCATGATCAGCGTACAGTCGAGTGGCGACATACTGACACGCTCGAGGTATGACGTGTCAGTGGACCCTGAGTCAACAACTACAGTAGAGTCAGGGAGTTTGGTCTGTGCTTCCAGTGCCGACATCAAGTTTGAGATGAAGACGCCACTGTTGTAAGTAACGATTACAACCGAAACAGAACCCACGACCACTCCAATTCACCGCAAGATGTTCTTTCATCTGCGGCTTTCATTGCCAAATTATGAAAACACTTGAACTTCACCAGTTTTGCTGACAAACGACCGCACAGCGGGAAACCGGGGTTGCGAAAACCAACGTAAAACGGCCCTAACAGCGTTCTGTTCACGTTGGCCACCAATTGCTTGGAATTTTGGAACCTTCCGTCCAAGAAGATTGCTTCAATCGCAGCCTCTGGTAACTATCTTTACCTGCAACAAAACGAAGAAGATAGCACATCCGAAAGGCCACGGTGTAAGGTATGGATAAGAGCCTTCCCAAAAATTTTACCAGCATGAAGGCGCGGTTTCTAGTGCCATATCGAACCTGAAATGCCGAGTCGGCTCCCGCTAGACTACTAACCTTGTGCAAAAGTTTGGACTGCGGCAGACAGTACAGGCGCTGACCAGCTTTCAACGCGCGCAACATAAAGTCTGTATCATCATGATAGACAAAATATCTTTCGTCCATCAAACCCACCTTGGCAAAAACCTCCCGCTTTATCAGGACGCAGCATGTGGGCGTATGTTCGACAAGTCGAGGCTTCGAATATTGCCCGAGGTCCTGTTCCCCCTTACCAATAAGTAGGCAGCGGTAGCCTAACCATGGCTGAAAATACCCCCCTGCTGCCCAGATCACATCAGGACGATCGTGATAGTACATGATAGGCGTAGTCATCTGACATGCATGCTCGAACAGGCCGTCGAGCAGCTGCTGAAAGAGTTCCGGTCCAAAGGCAACATCATTATTGACCAGAAGCACATATTCACAACCTGCATCGAGGGCGGCGCGAATACCCTGATTGTTTCCTGCCGCAACGCCCAGGTTTCTGGTGTTTGCGAGCACCCTATGCTCGAACCCCTGATAAGCATACAGTTGAGCCAAAGTGCTATCTGTCGAGGCATTATCGACTGAGATCAGCATGAAATCTCGATACGTTTGCTGATCTAGAGATTTGAAAAAATCCGGTAAGACATCCCTGCTGCCAAACGTAACCGTGACCACACCAATCTTGCGCGACAGAAATTTTTCGGGAAGTTTATGGGTAAATTCGGCCTCGTTAGGCACCGCCATGTAAAAAACCCCTCCGCCTCATTTCCGCCAACGACTGCTCGTAGCCGCTCAAGGATGGCGCGCTTTCGTTGGCCCATTGAAGAAAACGTTCTAGACCGTCGCGAAACCCCCAGCACGGATTATATCCGAGGAGCGAACGCGCGTGAGTCAAGTCGGCCATACCGTGACGAATGTCGCCCTGGCGAAATGCCCCTGTTGTCTCCAGGGCGGACTGGCCACCATAAAATTCATTGATCGCTTGTGCGACGTCCAACACGCTTGTCCGTTCACCCGAACCGACGTTCACTGCGTGACACCCCGTTGCGTCCCCGACAACACAGGCAGCAGTCGCCCAAACAACGTCGTCAATATACACGAAATCGCGGGTCTCTCGCCCATCTTCGAATACCTGTACCGGACGTCCTGTCCTCGCCAGGTTCGAAAAGATGGCGAGAATGCCTGTATAGGGATTTTGCAGCGACTGACCTGGCCCGTAGACGTTTTGATAGCGCAATGCAAACGACGGAATTCGGAGCACTTGGCCGAACAGCAAAACAGTCTGTTCCTGAACCTGCTTCGTCAGTCCATAAAAGGAGGACGGTTGAAAGGGGGCCGACTCAGGCGTCGGCGTAGCAGTGCAAGGCCCCCCGCACTTTGGACAAAGCGGATCGTAGTGGCCCGAGTGCTTGTCCTCACTCGAACGCGAAACCGGATAGACAAAACCGTCCTTGTCGCAACAATATGCGCCTTCACCATAGATCGATCGGGACGAAGCGACCACGATCCGTTCAACACCGTGCCTGGGCATCTTCGCCATCAGATCGTAGAGAATTGCGGTTCCTGTAAGGTTGGTGCGCTCATACCGGGCAACCTCGTACATAGACTGGCCGGTGCCAGTTTCGGCAGCCAGATGAACCACGCATTGCACATTGAGAAGAGCCGCTTTGAAGGCATCTTTATCCGCAACATCCCCTTTTATAAGGCGAACATGAGGCGAAATATCCGAAGCCAGCTCGGTATTGCCTGCATGAACCTGTGGCAGGAAGTTGTCGAGAATAGTGAGATCGTGCCCAAGTGAGAGCAGGTGACGCGAAAGGTGGGTTCCGATAAAACCGGCTCCGCCGGTGACGAGAATTTTCATAATATCCAAAGCTTCCGGCTACGGATCCGAATCACGCACAAGTCGGATTGGTCTCGCCCTGCACTGCGCCTTATCGCAGTGCTCAATCTACATCTGGGAAGAAGAAAATTTTTCCTTAATTAAACAAACAAAATTACCAACGTCAGTGAGCGATTCGACCTCATTGGTATAGAACTTCACACCAAACACAGCCTCGGTAGCAGCAATTAGACCAATATGGTTCATTGAATCCCACCCCTCGATGTTGGACGCGTTTGTTCCCGGCTGCAGAACGATTGAACCGTCATCGAAAATGTCATGAAACACGGCGGTCAGTTTTTTGTAAATCTCAGCTTCCTGCACCGGCAAACTCCAACACCCTAATTTTTGTCTCTTTCGCTAAATACAATTTTACATCCAAAGACCACGTGCTGCGTCCGTCAGTTGCCGTATTCAGATGGCAAAAGCCAAGGTTTCGGTACAATGCCTCGACCATCTTATTTCTCCCCGTTGGAACAAATTCCCCGATGATCCGCGGCACACCGAGTGATTTTGCGCCTTCCACCAAGAGATTTAGACTGCTTTCTTCCACCTGGCGGCCAAGTACGCGACAACTCATCAGCCATGTATCAACTACGAGCTCTCCTTCCGCATTTAGCTTGGCAATAAGGATGGCGATAATGCCGTTGTCTCCAAAGCGGTCCTTCAGCCGCATTTGATAGGTTAATACCTTGCGGTCTTCCATCAACGCGGCCACTTGAGCTTCCGTATAACGGCGCGTAGTCAAATTGAACTGGTTCGTCTTGTTGATCAGCTGGACAATTCTCCGAAGACCCACTTGGTCAAACGGAGTCCAGCTTAGTTCCATCTTCAGACCCTCAAGATAGCCCGCCATGTCAGTTGTGGTTTGAAGGAAGCTCTCACGGTGAGCCTTTGCCTGGTACTGAAAGCTTCGGTCTCGATCCTCGTCGGTAAAAGATAGCCCCTCGAAGTATCCTGCTTCGGAGATGCAAGCAGCATAAAGGGCAGGATCCTGGGGTAGTTCGGGCACTGCAACCTGCGGCAATTCCCGGCGCACTAGGTTGCGCTCAAACGGATTGTCATCAACAAAGACCAGCGAATCGATCCCAATATTGAGGGCCTTTGCAATGTGGCGAAGATTTAATGCTTTGTCTTGCCAGTTGGCAACGAAGCAGGCGATGTCATTGCGGCGCAGCACCATTTCAGGGTGCTTCTCGAAAGGCGACAAGGCACTATCCTCATCGTTTTTCGTACAGACGGCCAGGATGATTCCGCGTTTGGACAACCTTTGCACGTAGCGCTGAAAAGCAACATAAGCCTCCCCGGCTGCGCTACCGTGACCGAGCACAATGTTCTGCAATCCGTCGTCGCCAATCACGCCTCCCCAGATTGTGTTATCAAGATCCAATACAAGACATTTGTAAGACCGCCCGCGCTGAGCAGCTAGAATGCGAACGAGTTGGTCACCATACAAATGGGAGGCTCGCGGATGGATCTCGTGTTTGGCTCGATGCCACAGCGCAGCATCATGCCATTCTTGGATCCCGTGAACCGCTGCATGCTGATCCACCGCTAGGAGATGCACCTCCTCCTGATCGGCAGCGGCTTCTAACGCAATATTAAACTGGCATACAAATGTCTTGGGAGAATCCGGCAAGCGGTGCTCATTGTTGCCCATCAGGTCCGGAAAGACCGGTAACGCTGTCTGTTGAATAACAGTGCAACCGAACGCCTGCTTTGCCATTCGCCAACACTCACGAAGCATGGCGAGTGTCAATTTGATATCCAGGTCGCTCGCCTCTGCCAAATGATACGCATCGAGAGCAATGCAAACACAATCTGGATGGAAGGTATGAAGCTCAGAATCTGGGTCTATCAATTCCTGCCGATACTGACCATACTCCGCTTCATAAACCTCGATCCACATCCCTCGGCGTAGACCGGCGACACGTATACCAGGAACGAGATGCCGCAAAGTCGAAGAGCCCAGTAATGCGAGACGAATCGATTTGACCTCCAGAGTCCCAGGCAGACCGTCGGAGAATATGCGCTGTGCGGAGCGATCCAGCTTTCCAGTTTGTATGAAATTGATGTTGAAATTTGCAAGCGACACCAGCGCATTCCATTTTTCGATATCGCTGTTGTTGTTATCGCGCACTCCTTCTAGTGCATCATCCCAACCTTGACTCTCCGGCAACCATGCAAGCTCTATTTTCATGTGACGACCCCAATATCGTTTACTGTGCTTTTGGATACTAAAGAGGAAAGATCATCTTCGAACCTCATAAACCATTCATTGATAAAGGATACAATGTACGAAGTCATGATGCTTTCCAATGCGAGCCATAAGACCTCAAAGCTGCTCCGCTTTCTTACTAAGCCGTACCACGACAAGCTGAACACGGTCAGTGCCGCTCTCTGCAAGTTCAAAGGTATCCTGTATTACAGGCGCATCTTTGGCAGCTTTGGTGTTGGGAGTTCAATGGGCAAGCCCTTATTCTTATCTGGTTCAAAACATATCCACATCGGCAAAGATGTATTCATTCGGCCGGGGGTCAGGCTAGAGGTCATTTCCACCCGATCAGATCGAACACCCAAGTTCCTGATTGGAGATGGAGTCGACATTGAACAGCGAGTACAGATCATCTGTCACTGCAAGTTGATCATCGGCAAGAATGTGGGAATCGGGCCGAACTGCATCATCATGGACACAAGCCATCCTTTCTTCGACGTGCACAATCCGCAGCCAATCTACCAACGGCTATCGAGTGCAGATTCATACGTTGAAATTGGAGACGGAGCCCACATTGGTGCAGGTACATTTATCATGCCCAATGTGCGCATCGGCAAATGCGCAGTCATCGGAGCAAATTCCGTTGTAACTAAAAGTGTTCCTGACTACTCAGTTGCATCCGGTAACCCGGCTACTGTGAGAATGCGCTTCGATCATCAAAATGATCGTTGGCTTACGATAAAGGAATAACCTACAGAATATTGGCAGTCCACACAATCGTTGCAATCCAATATCAAGGGTTGGCGAGACTGCGCATATTTATTCGTGACCATCTATTCCCCACGGCACCACGCAATAGCGAATTGGCAGCATCGAACATATCGTTCACGCTAACCTGCGTAATGCAATGAGCCTCATCCAGATTGCAGTATGGATTACAGGGTGGTAGCGGACTCGGTGGCTGAACCACCTTTACTCGAGGCCCACAAGGGCGGAACCGTGCTGGCGCATTGGGGTGGTCTAAGCTGCACGAGAGAGGAAATGGGCTGACGATCAGGGTAGGCACTCCCAACGCACCGGCAATGTGGCCTGGCCCGGAATCATTTCCTACAAATAGGACAGAGTTGTAAATTATCGCCGTGAGTTGCGAGGTGTTGGTCTTTCCTGCGAGAGAAACTGCATATGCAGGGGCACTTTGCGCCAGCCTTTCGCACGATAAGGCATCGGCGAGAGATCCAACAATTAGGAATGATAAGCCGTATCTGCTATTCAACATCGCCAACAATTGAGATAGCTTATCCGCTGGCCAGATACGACGGGAGTTTGTGGCTCCCGGAGAAATAATTGCGTAATTCTTAAACGTAGATGGAATCGATTCGGCAATCAACTTCCTTAACTCGATCGTGTCGTTTACCTTGGCCACTTCGACCAATCTCTCAATCGGTGCTTCGACGAAATTGCGCTCTTCCATAGTGAACGTTGCCAAGCCCGCCCTATCTATCAACCTCGTATAGCGCAGAACCTCATGCTCCGACTCTCCTCCGTGAGCCACATGAGTCAGCAAATCATCTACCGTCTTATCTCCGCCATCAATTCCTCCAGAATAGGCGCAGCGCCATGGCGCTCCCGTCAAGTACGCCACGTATCTTGCGAGAAGGGAATCAGGATCGGAATCCCATCTAGGAGCAACTGCCAGGTCGTAGTTTGTCTGCATCATCTCACGTCGATAGAGCATTAAGGCCTGGAGGACACGGAGATAAACCCTGACAAGGAGCAACGGGGATTGGGTCGGCCTATAGCGGAATACCTGATTCACCTGGCGATGTCCCGTAAAGAACTCCGCCGTGTTAGCGCCAACTACAATGTCAATCAACGCATCGGGCCAATACCGATGAATGACATCAATCAACGGTAATACTAGAACTACATCACCGACACTTGCGTATGGATGCGAGATAAGAATGCGCTTGGGCGAGGCAATTTGTCCGGCACAAGGTCGTTTTAGCGCTTTTGCGGAACGCAACAAACCTATCCCCGCCACGAATATCTTTGGAGATACAGGGAAGAAAAAAATCTTCTTCAGGATTTCCCGAATTTTTTTCTTACTCATAGAGGAGTAACTCGATCTCAATGTCGCAATCTTGGATAAAAATACACGCCGAAACTCCGATCGAAGCTACCTCGAATTTAGAGTTCTGTCGTTAGAGAAAATTGTGATTCGCCACAAGGCCAGTTCCCCAAGAAGTCCGAGCAACGAACGTGACCAATACCATCATCCAAAACTCCGTTGCGGAATAGTGGTCTGCTAGCTCCTTGTTATCTTGCGCGCAGGCCGCAGAAATGAGGTTAGTTATATATCCGCAAAACTAACGCTGCAATGCTGCCTGGCGTAAAGCCTCGAGCTTTGTAGCTTTCGCGGGATCTTTCTGCAGAGTACCAATAAATGCTCTTAAAATCACCCAACTTGCTCCGAAAAACGCTCCCAACAAACAACTGGCAAAGAGAATCAAGGCCCTCGGCGGACCAGATTTCTTATCCGGAACAACCGCGCGATCAACAACCTGGAGCAGCGGCGCCTCCCGGGATTCATCCAATCTGGCAGACTCGTATTGTTTCGCAATTAGTTCGAATAGTATCTCGCGATATTTGACCTCTCGTAGTTTACGCACGTACTCCAGAGCGAGTGCGGGCACCTTCGCCGTAGCTGGCAACACGTTGCCATTCTGCCGCGTTCCGGAGTCATTCTGTAGTCTTTGCAATTGCTGTTCCAGCCCGTCAATTTCCGTCTGGAGACGGACCACACCAGGATTTTGATTGGTTGCGGCCTGCTTCAATGCACTCAATTCAATTCGACGACTGGAGATCTGCGCGCGCACCTGCGCGATTGCGTCGATCTCGACCTGCGCCTGCCCCAATGGTGCAATCAGTCCCGTTTGCTCCTGGGTCTTCTTCAATTCAACTTCAGCATCCGCCAGAGCGTTCTTCTCGCGTTCGAGCTGTTCTTCGAAGAAAAGCCGCCTCTGCGAGGCTTCCGTCAGTGCCAAGCGGCCATTTTGCTCATATAATGCGTCCAAATAACCGTTCGCAAGATCGGCAGCCCGTTTTGGATCGTGGTCCGCGACAGTAATCGTAATCAAGGTATCTTTGCCTGAAACAAACGTGCTTCGGGCTTTGAGTTTTTTTTCTGTGTCGCTTACTTTTGCGATCTTATAGACTCTCTGAAGATCAAATCGCTTGATCAAATTATCTGCAATCGTACGGCTGTCAAGAATGCCGAGATAAACATCTCCCGAACTCTTTAATCCGCCCAGGGAACCTATTGCGCCCAATGATCCTAATTGGCTGGCGAGTTGAGACATTCCACTTCCAGGTGCGCTTTGCGGAGGAAGAAATATGGCTTCTGCGGTGTACATGGGTTTCATAACGACGAAAACCACAAGCGCGGCGAGCGCGGCCGTTACCAAAATAAATTTCAAGATGGTTTTTTTCCCGCGCAACAGAACTGTCATCACAGCCAGTACGTCAATCTCTTGCTCTTCTGGAACGTCCTGATTCTCAACTCCAATCGATTGGGAGTGAGTGGTAGTTTCGGTATGGCTCAGTACGGATTCTCGCGACATTTCGTATCTTTCTAGAACACAGTATTACCGGCTGCTACAGCAATTCCCAACTGACCCACGATCTGCGCTATGCTAACGATCGTGCGAAGAGTATTACCCTTCGTAAGATTCAACGGAATGACCACTGTGTCGCCGGGATAGATATGTAACGAATCGAAGCTGTTTCCACGCAGAGAGGAACTGTATTGTTTGCTTAGAACGGCACCGCTTGCTCGGATAACATATGCCCGATTTGCGTCGGCATCCCGATTAGCTCCGCCAGCCAACCGAATGTAACTTCCGACTCGGCGGCTTGGATCATACAAAAAGGAGTTTTGATTGTAGACTGCACCGTCGACACTCACTGTAGATGGTACGCGTGGCACGATTAATCGATCTCCGTCCTCCAGTGGCAGGTCGGGAAGCTGTGACACATCGTGGCTATCGGGTGGCAATTCCAGTACTATTCGGCCGGTGGCTCGCACTTGGCGGAGACTGTTGACAACGCTTTGGCTCTGCGCCTGTGATGCAGCTGCAGCAGCCGTATCTTGGGCACTGATCGCCCTGCCCGCATTGTTCGTTGCGTTGGTACTCAACTGGAGGGTGATCTGATCGACATATTCATTCAATCGCTGTTGCTGAACACGACGTGTCGACTCGCGTGTAAACTCCGCGCCGTACAGATAGGCGTCCGGGCTCAAACCGCCCGCACGTTGCACCAATTGCCGCAGGGTCTCTCCGGGTAACACGCTGTAAACGCCGGACGAAACGAATTCGCCCTCCAGTCGAACGAGCCGTGTCTGCTGTGCCTGGGGTACACGAATATCCGCTTTTGAGAAGATAGTGACCACGTCCCCGGGCAGCAATTCAAGATTCTGAGATGTATCGCCTTCGAGTATTACCTTTCCAAGATTGAAAGGCAGCAGAGAGGTAGTCAGATCTTGTTTGCTCTGCCTTTCGATCACTGCATAGCTCCAATCAATGTCCGGCTCGCTCAGCTTCACGTCATTGCGCGGCTTGAATTGACCTGCAGATGAACTTGAAACCGTCGAACCGACACTGGCGCCGGCCGCGCTCATCCGACTGGCGCCGGCCGTGTTCGTATACTGCGCTGCGCCATTGGCGTAGGGAGCATTGTTTTGAGGGTTACCGGCGGCAGTTGGAGTCATTGGCGAGTTCGGGGTGAAGCGATCGTTCGTTCCGACCAAAGATGTTGCTGACTCAGGTATCGCGGTGCAATCCAGTCCGCCGTCCGTGGAAGGAGCGTCCTCCGTCGTCTGACTGCTTAACTGACTACCGCTTCCTTCGGGACGTCCAAACGGCAAACCGATCAAATTCGGATTTCTTGTCGAGGAATATCTCCAATTCGGATGTTCGCCCTCCTCGCCGGCAGGAATACCATACCGAAGATCAGGAATGCCGTAGGGCGTTTGGGGAAGGCAGGTCGGGATATAAGTCATCATAGGCTGACCCAGCTGACTCCGTTTAAGCCAGTAATCCCTAGTGATGAGCGAGTCTTTGTCTGGTATCAAATCTCGAACTCGCATGCCCGGCTTCCAGGTAAATCGCCCGGGGTCGGCTACATTGCCGCGAAGCGTAATCGCATCCTTATAATGGTTGACCACTGCAACCAGTTCGAGAAGATCCCCATCCTGCAGGATGGTGGTCCTTCCTTGCGCATCGAGTGGTACCTCAGTCAGGCTGCGCAAACGCCTTTCGTCGACACGCTCCAGTCTAATCTTCTGGTTAGAAGCCACGTTCGTCATGCCGGCGGCAAGCTCGAGGACATCTCCCATTGTTGTGCTGTTCGCCGTTTTCAGTTCGTAAATTGCAGGAACATTGACGCTACCAGCCACCGCGACCTGCGGCCCTACCGGTGGAATGTAGATCACGTCCCCGGGCAATAACTGTATGTCGGTCGATTTGTCGCCACGCTCTAGTAGGTCATACAAATCGAAGTCGACAAGAACCTTACTTGCGCGTTTCAACTCGATATGCCGCATGCTGCCCTGGGGCGTGGGTCCGCCGGTCGCGAACAGAGCATTTGTCAACGTACTCAGAGAACTGATCGTATAACTACCGGGCCGCCGCGCTTGTCCTACAACAAAAACCTGAATCGATCGCAACTGCCCCATATTCACATTGAGGTCAAAGTTGCGAAATACCCGACCCATCTGACCCTTCAAATAATCCTGCAACTGTCCGAAGCTCAGTCCCGCGACGTGAAGCGAACCAACTTGAGGAACATAAATGCTACCGCTTCGATCAACCGTGTAACGATTATTCAGGGTTACTTGACCCCACGCCTGAATGAGCAGTTCATCTCCCGGCCCAACTACATAATCAGGAGTGACAGGCACCAGATTCAATGGAGCAAAAGTAGAGGGAGGGTTCCGGAACAGCATCGCCCCGTAAATAGGAAGCATCTTTCCTGTCGAATTGGCGACCATTTGCTGAAATTCAGTAGGCGAGTCGAGCGGAAGAAGACGATTCTGCGCGTTCGCGTTCCGTTGAGCCTGCGTTAGGTTCCCATTGGCTGTATCGTTCTGATCTACCGGCTCGCCAGTAATTACAATCCCTTGGGGAAGTACAGGGCGTTGTTCGTTAATCTGAGGGAGACTGCGTCCCTGATAGTTGCCTTGATCCTGAGGCTGACAATTGGGATCGGTCGGAGAGCAGGACTGCTGCCCAGAAAGCGTTCCGAGAGCCTGGCCGTATTGTGAGTATTGCTCTGCAAGCAAACCGCTCGCTCTAAGCAACGCCATTAGAACTACACATTCAAGCCTGAAAAATCTACGTGAGCTACCAGACTGCATCTACAGTAATCCTCGCCAAAATCGTGAAACCTTCATTCCGCACCATTGGTAAAGTGCCCATATCACGAAGGACTGCCGCAACCTTCATCCGCACAAGGGAATTACCTGGTGAATCACTTCCTCCAGCATACCCGAATGCATTCGCGAAACGGAAAGGAAGTCAGAAGGTGGTATTCCGCAAATGGATGCAGATGGACAGCATTCGCGTCCACAAATGAGATGGAGCTATTCTTTTTTTGCTTCCTGCCCCGTCTCCACTGCTTGAGCGACGCGCAGCATAGTCGCCTCGTCGAAGTGCTTGCCCATCACCTGCACTCCGATCGGCAGCCCATCCTTGGTCTCCCCGCACGGTACCGACACCCCACAGATTCCCGCAAGGCTCGCCGCCACTGAGTAGATGTCCTCTAAGTACATCTGTACCGGATCATCGGTCTTCTCACCAAGCTTGAACGCCGGGGTCGGCGTCACTGGGGCCACCAGCACATCTACGTCCGCGAACGCCGCGAGAAAATCCCGCGTCAGCAGCGTTCTCACCTGCTGCGCCTTGCGATAGTAGGCGTCATAGTACCCCGCACTCAGCGCATAGGTTCCCAGCAGGATGCGCCGCTTTACCTCGGCTCCAAACCCTTCATCCCGGGTCTTCCGGTATATCTCAGAGAGCGTCTTCGCCTCCTCCGACCTCAACCCAAATCTTACGCCGTCGAACCGCGAAAGATTCGAGGAAGCTTCCGCCGTTGCAATCACGTAATAGGTCGGGATCGCATACTTTGTGTGCGGCAAACTGACCGGCTTCACCACACATCCCACCATCTTTAAACCAGCAACTACACGATCAATTGCACCACGAATCTCGGGGTCCAAGCCCTCGCCGAAGTACTCCTTGGGCATCCCAATTCGTAGCCCTTCCACTGGCTTTGCTAGTTCGCCAACATAGTCCTCGACTGGCCGATCTGACGAGGTTGCGTCCATAACATCTTTTCCGGCAATCACTCGCAACACTGTTGCGGCGTCTTTTACATTCTTCGTCAAAGGTCCGACCCGGTCCAACGAAGACGCAAACGCAATCAATCCATAGCGACTAACCCGCCCGTACGTAGGCAGCACCCCGACCACTCCACAAAAAGCTGCTGGCTGCCGGATCGACCCTCCAGTGTCGGTCCCCAGCGTCGCCACCGCGAAATTTGCGGCCACCGCAGCCGCGGATCCACCACTCGACCCGCCAGGAACGCGATCCAAGGCCTTTGGATTCAATACTGGTCCATATGCTGAGTTTTCATTCGACGAGCCCATCGCAAACTCATCACAGTTCAGTTTCCCCAGAAAAACTGCTCCAGCTGCATCCAGCCTCGTCACGGTAGTTGCATCGTAAGGAGGCATATAGCCCTTTAGAATCATTGACCCAGCCGTAGCGGGAGCTCCCTTCAGCACTAGAACATCTTTGATTCCCATCGGAACCCCAGCCAGCGGCGGCAATGCTTGCCCCTTTGCGGTCATTTCGTCGATCTTCGCCGCCTGGGCCATTGCCCGCTCGCGACTCAATGCCAAAAAGCTATTGATTTCAGGATCTTGGGATTCGATTCGCGAGTAATGTAGCTCAGTCAAAGCCGTAGCGGTCATCTCGCCGGTCGCCACTGCCGATCGTGCTCCATTAATTGTCAAACTCTCTAATTCCATTGCCTTTACGCTCATTGTGCCCATTTACTGATCTTCCATTTCGCCCCCGGAAATCACTGCGTTGCACTAACGCTCAATCACTTTGGGAACTTTATAAAACCGCCCATCGCTCTCTGGTGCCTCCGGCATCACAGCGGCGCGATCCAGTGAGCGAACAACCACATCCGCCCGCAACAGGCTACCCTTGTCATTCGGAACCCCGCCCAACATCTCACTTACCTGCGCCATCGCTGGAATCCCGCTGGTATTCAGCTCATTCAATTGGGCAATATACCCCAGGATGGCATTCAAATCACGCTGCATCCGCGGCTCCTCCTCTGGGGTCAGTTCCAAATTTGCCAGTTCTGCGACCCGACATACAACCTCAATCGTTACGCCACGCTGATCCCTCATCGCCCGTTATTACCTCTTCATTTCAAAGTGTATATCGCTCACTCTTACTCCCGCGATCCGCGCCATCTCGCCAGCCAGCTGCCCCTGCATACTCATCAACTGTCGCAACCACACCCGGTCCTCGATCTGCACGCGTACTATGCCGTTCGCATAGCCCACGACGATCCCCCGGTCGGCCATCGCCTTACCACAGGCTACGGCCCATGCCGCGGCGAGCCTGTCCTCATCGCCCAACCCACCAAGAGTCCGTCCTAGAGAGCTTCTCAATAGATCTCGCATACCTTCCAATGACATCAGCACTACTCCGAAAAGTGGAAAAAGGAGTGATTTCAGAACATCAGAACAAACGAAGCCAACCGCCACCTCGTCTCGAATCAGCTTGGGTTGACTGCCACCGTCGTTCCGATCTCACCTTTCACGAAGCTTTGCTTAGAACGCGCCGTCCTGATTCACTACCGACGCAAAAGTTTTCAGCAAGATCACAACGTCTTTAGTGAGCGACCAGCGCTCAACGTACTCGCAATCCATAGCCACCCGCGCATCGTAACTCAGTTCGCTACGTCCCGATACCTGCCACAAACCTGTCAATCCTGGCTTCACCCTGCAGTAACGTTCGAAGCAATCTCCATATTTCTCTACTTCTGCCGCCACAATCGGTCGAGGTCCAACAAGGCTCATCTGCCCCACTAACACATTCCAAAGCTGGGGCAACTCGTCCAGGCTGTATCGCCGCAGAAAACCGCCAAGCGGTGTAATCCGAGGATCTCGTCGCAGTTTATGGGTTTCATTCCACTCGACGTGTGCCTCAGGATGCCGCGCAAGATAGTCTTCAAGCACCTCCGCCGAATTGACGCACATCGTACGGAACTTCCACATAGAGAAAAACGCACCGTTCTTGCGAATCCGCCGATGCGAATAGAAGACCGGACCGGGCGAACTCCATATCACCACAGCCGCCACCGCGCCCAATAGCACCAATATCAGTGGCATCGAAATGACGACCAACGAAACATCAAAGCAGCGCTTAATCACTCTGTAGCGGAAAAGCTCTGACGGAGAATTGTCTGCCCGTTGTGGCCTCTCCAAGGAGCGGCCCGTTGACTCGGGGTACGAATAAGAACCTTCAATAGCCGCTGTCCGCGACTCGGGAGATTGATATTCAGCCTGCATTCGAATCCTGTATCTGTGCGACTCCTACGCGTGCGTTTTCTTTCGCATCACATCGGTCACACTGGTTACTCACGCATACGCTTATGTCACGGTCACCAAACTCCAATTCGTCCCGCAGCGCAATTTTGGCACTGAAGACGACCGTGCGTTGTCGGATTTCCTTCTTCCTATTCGTCTTGGACCTTACATCAGTCTCTTCTCTTGCTGGCCGGAATGTTCCCGGGGTCGACAACTGGGAAATGTCAGCGCATTTAACCAACTCCATCATTCTACGCGTCCACCCTCCGGGGATTGAGAAATCCATCAACAATTCGCCGTTTATTCGTCCGCTTTTGGAACAGAGCCGGAAAGCTGCTTTGAAGTACAATCCTTGACCGCTAGACTAGGGCCATGCAGGTTCTGAATACATCCTTATCTGACGTTAAGCTCATTCAACCCCAACGATTCGGAGATAGTCGCGGTTGGTTTGCAGAAGTATTCAATCAGTCAACCTTTTCCGCCGCGGGTCTTCCCACAGAATTCGTTCAGGATAACCAGTCATTTTCTGTCAAAGGTGTGCTCCGTGGCCTGCATTACCAACTCGGGAAACCTCAAGGCAAGCTCGTCCGGGTCCTTTCCGGTCATATCTGGGACGTCGCCGTTGATCTCCGCCGCAACTCCCCCGACTTCGGCAAGTGGGCCGGCTTTCATCTCAACGCCGAGTCCGCGGATAATAACCTCGAGCTCCTATGGATCCCCGAAGGCTTCGCCCATGGCTTCCTGGTACTTTCCGAAACCGCAGAGGTCCTCTACAAGACTACCAACCATTACTATCCCGCGGGAGAGCGCTCCATTCTATGGAACGATCCTGTACTCAATATTGCCTGGCCGGTCGAAGCCCTCGATGGGACCCTACCCTCGGTCAGCTCTAAGGACGCGCGCGGATCTCTCTTCACGGAAGCAGACCTTCCAACGGCCAACTAGCTATCCACCTTCGCAAGGTAAGCATGTCTATCCCCGCTCGACCAGCCACCGCTCCACCTCAAGCAGTGATCCTACTCTCAGGTATTCACCATCACACTTCGCAATCTCGGTTCCGTTGATCAAGAACGCCTGCCTCAACCCAGCTGCGTTGGCTGCGGCAACATCTGAACACCTGTCGCCCACCAGGACACTCTCGCTCAACTCTATGCCAAATTCCCGCACCCCACGCCTCAGCATGCCTGTCCCAGGCTTTCTATCTTCATGCTCACGCTTGTATTTGCCTACACCGTGCTCAGGATGAAAAGGACAGTGGTAAACCGCATCCAGCTCGACCCCCTCCTTTCGAAGTGCTCCACGCATGAAGTCCATCAGCGTCTCAAAATCCGCTTCCGAGTAATATCCTCGGGCGATTCCGGCCTGATTCGTCACCACGATCAGCCGGTATCCGAGCGCCGCCGCTGTCCTGCAAAGCGAGAATATCCCATCGACAAATCGCACCTCTTCGACACGATGCAGATACCCCACCTCCTCATTCACGACACCGTCCCGATCAAGAAACAAAGCACGTTGCGTCATATCTCCGCCGAGACTCTCCTGAGGGATTCGTGCCAGTCCATCATCTTCCATCCAAACCTTGCAAATAGCCTGTCACAGTTCATTCGAGAGTTCAAAGGCCGTCGAGCCGGTGTTGGATATTCCGCTGTGGTAATCGGCTCAATTTCGGCAAATCGCAATCCGGGGTGAATCTCTCGCTGAAGCCGCACGGCTTCCGCTGCAAACCCATACCACGTCGTCTCCCCCGCTCCAGCTGCGTGATAAACGCCACCCACGTCAGCCAACACAGCCGCAAGCTCCCCGCTTCCAGCAACCGCTTCGCACTGCCTGATCGACTCGGCGGTCATTTTCGCGAGATCCCTGCTCCAAGTTGGCGCACCAAACTGATCCGCCACTATGCGCAACGTGTCTCGCTCCCGCGCCATCTTCAAGATAGTCCGGAGAAAATTCTTGCCTTGGGCCCCGTACACCCAACTCGTCCGAAAAATCATGTGACTTGCGCCGCTTTCGGCCAGCGCCACCTCACCAGCGAGTTTGCTGGCTCCGTAAACACTTACGGGCGATGTTGCATCCGTCTCTCGGTACGGCTCAGTTCCGGTTCCATCATGGACATAGTCCGTCGAAAAGTGAATGACTCCTGCACCGATCAGCTTTGCCTCCTGGCCGATTACCTTCACGGCTTCGGCATTGATCGCGTATGCCAACTCCGGTTCACTCTCCGCCTTGTCCACAGACGTATACGCCCCGGGGTTCACAATCCATCGTGGCCGTACTGCGCGAATCGTCTCTCGCACCGAAGCCGGATTCGCCAGATCTAGCTGAGTTCTCGCCGGAGCGATCACTTCACCCAGCGGTTTCAGCGTCTCCAGAAGTTCGGACCCCACCTGCCCCGTAGCACCAGTCAGCAGAATCTGTCCGCCCTGCGGCAGAGCACTTCGCTCCATCAGTACACCGTCTCTTCCAATATCCTCAGCAGATACTCTCCGTATGTGCTCTTC
>Ga0206911_1109_pt1 | contig 19596 bp, 24 predicted proteins | sample Alteio_BWOrgHeat_74_FD_152956 | JGI IMG/M metagenome (GOLD analysis project Ga0206911, IMG submission 152956) | Enriched cells from forest soil in Barre Woods Harvard Forest LTER site, Petersham, Massachusetts, United States -... | ecosystem: Environmental > Terrestrial > Soil > Temperate forest >...
TCTTGCGGAAAGACTTTAGCTGCTCAAATATGGCATTGACATCCTCCTTTATTTTATCGAGCCTTTCCTGAGTGATGTTCCTTTCTTTCTTATTCTCCAGTACCCGCTCCCAGTATGATTTAGCATCTTCGAATAGGCCCTTGTCATATCCGCTCAGCTCAGCCGAACGCTGTTTGAGTGCCTCCAGTTCCAGCAGGTAGCTTTCCCATAGCTTATTGGTCAGCAGCTGGACAGCCCATTCATTTTGCTTATGGCGTATTTCGCCTGTTTTATCAGACTTGATATGGTCGGGCAGTATACTGTCGGCATTGATGTCCGGATAGATGGTTTCGGTTCCTTTGGGAAAAGTAAAATCTCCTCCATTGACCCAGTCAGTGCTAAGGGATTCCATGAGCTCTTTAGTGAGAGCTTTCTTTGGGATGACATGAAGGTCGAGGCGAAACTCTGCTTCTTTTAGTTCATAAGCGAGCACCACATCTGTAGCGTCTTTCACATTTCCTGTTGTGATAAATCTTGATTGCATTAAATTCACCGATTATAAGGGAAGGCGAATTTACGAATAATAGAGAAATAAACGAAAATGGATATAGATGAAATAGAAAATGCACTGAAGCGGCCTCTGCCCGGCAAAAAAGCACAGTACCTGATGGCACCCGGATACAGGCCCGATTATGAACTGGATGAGGTCATGAAATTCAATCCCCGGATAGGCGGAGTCCTGCTGCTGCTCGATCCGTATGATGATGAGACCAGTATCATATTTACTTTACGCAAGCAATATGATGGCACACATAGCGGGCAGATGAGCTTCCCCGGTGGCAAGCGAGAAGCATCAGATATAGACATTACACAGACCGCACTCAGGGAAACAAGTGAAGAGGTCGGTATAGCCCCGGAGATGGTTCGAGTGATAGGCCGCCTCAGCGAGCTCTACATTCCACCTAGTAATTTTTTGGTTTATCCGACTGTAGGGGTGCTGAGAGAAAAGACCGTTTTCAAAAAGGAAGAAGATGAGGTGGAAGAAATAGTAGAGATACCACTTTCTTTTTTTCTCGATGAGAAGAACCAAAGCAAAACCAATATAAAGGTCATGGGAAATGCAACTGTAGAAGTTCCCGCGTATGTCTACAACGGCTATACTATCTGGGGCGCCACAGCCATCATGATGAGCGAGTTCGTGTATATGATGAATGAGAAGACTTGAGACCAATAAAAAGCGATACTACTAATTTACTGATTCCCGATTTACTGTTTTCCGATACCGGTATTTAGAATTTGTACTCAGAAAACTTCTCTGTGAACTCATCAGCTTTGAAAGCCGGATTGACCACGAGATTTGTGTATTCGTATTTTTCAAAGAGGCCTCGTTCGTCACTCATTTCCTGGTAAAGTGGGAAATTGGTTGCTTTATCAATGTATAAAACAGTCTTTTTAGCATAAGAGGTAGGCACCTTGAGAGTCTTGCCGGATACATCATCATCGAGAGAGTGGCTTGAAGGATTGAGGTCCATGATGTGGTATTCTGACACCAGTAGCCTCCTGGCCAGGGCCAGTACATTCTCACCTTTCTGACCTACGACTGTGGTATATGTGTATGTAGGGTCATTTATTATTATCCTGGAGCAATTCCGGTTATGGTATTGCACATCTCCGGCATATTTAAATATCGAATCGAATCCTTTATTTGGATCAGCCGCCTCAGCTCGTTTGATGCCCGCTGTCATGATCTTCTGAACTATCACAAAACCCGAGGTCAGCAAAGTGTGATGTTGGTTTTTGGTCAGCAATCCATTTGTTTGCGCCAGTGTCAGGGTAGGCAGGAACTTGCCCGGATTGACACGGATCTTATTGTCATGCTGGCCTGTCACATACAGCAGTTCTGTCCCCGCATTGGGGTCTTTGAGCACCTTGCCGTATATGCTGAGAGGATTGATCTTTACTTTCGTAAACATCTCCATCTGGTTAAATTCCTTGGGTTTGCCCACGATACGCTCTGCAGCATCCATAGTGAATGTCACTCCCTGGTGCCTGGCTATGGCTGCAATCATATTGTCTATGATCTGCCGAGTCTGGCTGGGGGCAGGGATGACCCTCATCCCCATATTTACAAATACTACCAAAGCAATGAATAATACCGCGAGCGCTTTATTTTTTGTCATGTGGACTTTTGATTTTTTTGATTTAAACTGACAAACCGACTTTTTTGAATAAAAAACTCATGATCCAGGCCGGCCCTATCATCAGGTACTGGAGGTCTTTCAGGAAAGATGGCTTTTTGCCTTCTACTTTATGTCCCCAAAACTGCGCGATCCATGCGAGTACAAATAAGCTGATGGATACGATCAATAACTGATAGGGAGCCGTATCTATAGCACGGCAAAGCAATAAGCAAACAACACTATATAAAACCATACCTATAGCTAGTGGTATAGAAAGGAGGCTATAATAAATAGCAGTAAATAAAAGCGCTATGTGGGCTCCCGTCACAGGGTAGCCTGCCGCAAAACTGAATGGAAGCTTAACGCAATAGAGTAATCCCACTATGGTGAAAAATATCACAGGCACACAAACGAAGTGTACTTTTTTATTCGTTGGATTCTGGTGGCTCTCGCCATATTCGCTAAGCCATTGATTTATTGGTTTCATGATTATTGAGTTTTAATACGACTCTAAGTTAGTACCGATTTCTTAAAAACAAAAAAGTCCTGCCAAAAGACAGGACTTTTCTATCAAAAAGAAAAAAATATTAATCCGTGATGGTAAATTTCCTCGTCGCAGTCCCCTGCTCATTGCCTACCGAGAGGATATAAATACCTGCCGGGAGCTTATTGCGGTTTATAGTTGTTTCATTCTGACCCTGTTTGGCAGTCATTGTAGTACTGTATACTTCTCTGCCTACTATATCAGTGATGCGGATCAGTTGTTTGCCTCCAGTTTCTGATGTGAAGCTGACTTTAGCCTCAGTAGCCATGGGGTTAGGCTGGATGGTCAGGTCTCTCAGTGAGTTTGATATCTCCCGGATCCCGGTCACACAGCCGGGATGCTTTGGATTTAGGGTGTCGACCGTCATAGGACATGAGCCTGCCGGGTCGATGACCTTTACCCACAGCGTTATGCCGCCTACATCAGAAGGGATAGAATCTACATCCCATCCGGTACTGGCGGACTGGTCCCTTACATTCAGGGTCATAAATAGCCTGTATGAACCGGCAGCGTCATTGGTCAGGCCTGCTATTTTGATACATCCTGTATCGCTGGGCAGATACTCGTTTACACCACATCCCGCAGACGAAGATTGGCTGGTAGACCAGCACAGCCCGCATGGCAGACTGTCTATCTCATCTATCCTTAGTTTGTATATAGTCACATTATTTCCTTGTGCAGAGAAGCTTTGATACACTTTAAAAGGAATAATAATGGAATCATATTGTCCTTTGATGATACATGGGAAACTGTCTACATTGCCAAAGCCATATGTAGTCGGCGCAGGATAGACTGAGGTGTTCTGGCTGCCGCAATACTGTGCATGGGCCTGAAAGGCTGTGATGAGGGCAAAACCAAGGAATAAATGGGTAAGTAATTTTTTCATGATATAATTTGTTTGTTATATATGCAAATCTAAACGATTTTCGCACAAACGACCATTATTTTTCAGTGAAATATCCACATTATTCCCGTCAAATGTCTTGATATAGAGTTCTCTTGAAAATATTCACGTGCAAAAAATGGTTCTCATGACCATTTATATTATTGCCTGCTTCAGCAGATTGACCCGGAAACCGACATTAGTGCTGCTGAAATGCTGATATTGATGATTTTAAGCTTAAGAAAAACGTATACAGGTATGAGCTATAAGGTCTTTTGCCATACTTTAATGTATATATAACCTGTTTCGGAGATCGTCATTCCTATCTTCGAGTTTGTCGATCTCTTTCTTTGCCGCATCGTTGGCTGCTGACTTTCGGGGCTTGACCATATTCTCCTTCAGGCATGTTATGCTCTCATCATTGGCCTTGATCTGATCCTCGGCATCTTTTCTGAAGGCAGGGTAAGTATCAACAAGTTGTTGCTTTGCGACCTTGAGGTTTTCTTCAGCGGCTTGCACATTGTCTCTTGCGATGACCTCTTTCTGTGCGGGAGATTGGCCGTGTGCCAAGATGGTAGCCCCCATCAGTACTATTGTATAAATTATCTTTTTCATTCGTTGGATTTTAGTGCCCCCTTCAGGAGCATTTTCAGACTGCCCTCCGACCCTGGATGATATTCAGGAGAACTGCGATGACAGCGATCACCAGAAGGATATGTATAATAGCGCCTGCACCGTAACCTATGAAGCCTATGGCCCAGGCGATGACTAAAATAACTGCGAGGATATAAAGTAGTGAACTCATGATTTTTTGTTTTAGATTGATTAGAAAATAAAATGATTGATTGTGGACTTAGTTTTTCCGATTATTTAAAATTTGCCGCCCGGCGTATTACCGCCAGACGGCATATACCTAAACCAATGAATGCTTAAGATCCGATGATTTTATGAAGTTGCTCTTTGGTCTGGCCCAGTGTGATCTGGAGCTTAGCCATCATTTCATCTTTTTTGCCTTCTTCAAACATCAGGTCATTGTCTGTCAGTACAGCAAATTGTTTTTTGAGTTTAGCCTTCTGTTCGTTCCAGTTGCCTTTTATTTCTGTGGTGTTCATCTTTAAGAATTTTTATTTGTGAATGAATTTTCACGATACAAAGGTCGAGTTATTAAATGCGGATAGCGTTATACAATTATGTTAAAGAATTACATCATTCACACTTTTTTATAACCCTGCATATACATAGCGCTTATGATGCGGAAATAAAATTCTGTAGATATGGCGGCATCTCTCCACCTGCCATGCCACCTAAGTTGATTACCCGCTCCAGTTGTTTCCTTAGCATGCCATACTCCGAAGGCTTTTCGATAAAGGCCATCGCACCTATACGCAGTGCTGTTTCCATCCTACCGATGTCACTGGATAGGATTATAACCGGTATATGCCTGGTTTTAGGGTTTGTACTGAGTGCAGACAGGCATTCTATCCCGTCCATCACCGGCATATTAATATCTGTAAAAATGATATCAGGAAGGGTATCCAAACTGAAGAGCTCTGCCAAGGCTTCCTTTCCGTTTCTCGCTACATGAGAGAGAGACGTATTTACAATGCCACTGAGCGCCTCGATAAAGAACAACTGATCATCTTTATCATCTTCGACCAGGAATATATTTTTGAAGTTTCCCATTGTGATATTTTTTATTTGATCCTTTATAATTTACGGAAGTAAAGATGAGCACCTATTCGGGATGATGATTATACAATTCTGTCAAAAAGTTACAAGATTCCATGGTCCTGACCCTGTAAACTCAAGCAGAATTATCAATACAATTGTCCAATAGCACTAAAGTATTTCAGTTATATCTCAAATGCCCTTATGCGGTGGCATAGAGTGTCGGCATTCGGATGGAGGGGTATTCTATTGATCAGTTCAAGGAAAACAGAACCTTGTCGTTTAGTGAATCATCCGCTCTTCTAAACTCTTCTAATAGCGCCCTCACTACTCGCTCTTCATCCCCCATATCCTTTACCAGCCATTGAATGAAATTCCAGGTAGTCCAATCATTTTCAGTAAAACATATTTTTTCGATCATTAATAGAGCCCTTGAATTATCCGCGTTGTGGACCAATATCTTTTCAAAGCAACTGTTTATATCTGTCGGATCTTCAGGCGGCGCAGGAATACCGGTAACGCATATCTTGGCCCTATTATCGAGAATATAGCCCAATATTTTCATCATATGGTCGTGCTCACGTTGCGCATTACCGAACAGAAAATTTGCAATTCCAGAGAACCCCTGGGCATCTGCCCATCCGCCATATGACAAATAAGTCTGAGACAAATGAGCTTCTTTTGCCATCTGCTCGTTGAGCGCAGCTATAAGCTCTTTGGAAATGGTACTGGCGGTCATCAGGATATTGAGTTAATCTTCGTATCCGCTTTTTATCACCGTCAAGAGCATTTTAAATCTGCCATTTGGCTGTATATGATTGGGTTTATGGGCAGGGATGATGATCCCCTCTCCGGTATGAAGGTGAGTGGCTTTACCATCTATCACTATCATTGCATCACCATCTATTATCTGAGCATATGTATCGAAAGGAGATGTTTTTTCATTGAGGCCTTCGCCGTTGTCAAACGACATTGCATTTATTGAGCCAGTTGCCCTTTTCATTATGGATTTGCTTACCACTGAGTCATGTTCGTATTCTATTAGTTCCACTACTATATGGGAACTGGCTTTTGGTATTTCTCCGTCTTGTTTGGGGGTCTTTTCGAGTTCTGTGGTATCCATAATTCTGATTTTATTTTGTGAGAATAATATTGTTTGACTGCTAAGAGATGAACTTAGGCCATTACAAAGTTGAAGCATATTGAAAGGAAAGCGTTACACAATTACAAATGAAAATTACACGATTCACAGATTTTCCAGAGAGTTGCGTCTTTTGGTTTTTAGCATCTTGAAGTAGGTAGGTGTTAGTCCTGTTACTTTCTTAAACTGATTGGATAAATGCGCCACACTGCTGTAATGAAGCTTATGGGCTATTTCGGTGAGATTGAGTTCATCATAGAAGATCAGTTCCTTTACACGTTCTATTTTGTGAACGATTATATATTGCTCAATCGTAGTGCCAGTCACTTCTGAGAAAAGTGTAGCGAGATATGTATAGTCATAGTTGAGCTTATCACTTATATAAACAGATTTCTTTATCAGGGGCAACTCATCTGCATAATGTATCATTTCTATGATAATATTTTTCACTTTTTCGACCAGCATTGCTTTTTTATTGTCCATCAGCTCCAGTCCTGATCTTAATAAAGAAGTCGCAAGCAGTTCCCTTTGTTTGGCTGTGATATTTTCTATGATGTCCGCTTCACCCAGTTCTACATGTCTATAACGTAGTCCGAGGTTATCTAACTCAGATTTTACGATCATTTTGCAACGAATGGAAACCATGTATTTGATGTATAATTTCATTTGCCGCAAGCCTGAAATGGAATGCCGGTAAAACCCGCCCAATCCGGTGATCAATTATATCAGAGAACCCTATTGCGGACTATCCGCAAAATTTATGTTTAAACACAAAGGTGGTGATACTTTATAAAACAAGCATTACACAATTAACTTAAAACCTTACATGATTCACACTATATAAACCGGTAATGTGTGGAAGTTGAACCACTATTAAATGACTAATGTTATTTAGCCTGAGTTTTCGAAATTGGTTTGACCTCAGGCATGCTGCCTCTGATCTCATTGCGGGCCTTGAGGTATTGCTTCCTTGGTTTTTCATCATTGATGTCGTTGATCTCATCATAGGAGTTTTGCAGTTTTTCCGGTAGCTGCCCGTTATAGTCGATCTTATAGTATGAAAATCCATTAAAAGGAACAATGGTCTCACTTTGCTTTATTTTTACCCTCTGCCTGACATCTCCGTCAAAGAACGACATGAAAGTATTCTGCCTGTCTGTCATCAGCTGAGTAAACTGGATAGTGATGATTCCCTCTCCCACATAGTGCCTGCACTTTTCCTGTATGGTAAACATAAGAGTATCTCCAATGAGCTTGTCGAGATAACGGACAAATATTGAATCCTTGATAGACATTTTATCTACATAGATCGAGTCGTCTTCATTCATCCCTTTGGATTTCCTGCTCATCATCCAGTATTTCTTCTTCGCTTCAAAGAACAGGATATACTCTTTCTCTTTGGCAGTGTATTCCATAGGTGAGACTGTGATCGATGCATCGGGTGACTCCTTAAGGTATTTGGCTATTTTTTCTATGAATCTTTCCTGCCCGGTATGCAGGCTTATTTTCCTGGTCTCCCAGTTGAGGGTTTGGAATTTTTCTACTCTTTTTTCTACATCTTGTACATGAAACAGGTATGGCGAACTGGGTGGTTTGGTAAATATATTTCCGATAATATCAAATATGACGTATGCGAGTTTGAATTTTGGACTCCTGAGGCTACCCTGTATGGGTATGTCATAGTCTATGGCCCCGCTTCGCTCCCTGACTATGGACATGATAAGGGGCATAGGTATCCACTTGGTATCTTTAGCCTTGATACGTTTGCCGACCCTCGGGTCCAGGATCAGGAGATGATTATCACTATGGATATTGCTGTCCAGTACATTCAGGTATCCATTGAAATCAAGCGAACCTCTGTCCAGTGGAAATGAAGTGTAGGAAATCAGGAAGGGGTTGAAAAGTGTGATAGGTATTCTTTTGATATTATATGTCAAGTCAAAAGTTCCATAGTTATTGGGGTCGAGGCTGAGAGAGGCGTTTATATTCCCATACGGATTTATCCCCGTACTAAAATGGATATTCATTCGTCTGTGATGCTTGTCTATAGAATCTGCTGTCAGGGTCATCGGATCGGCGGCTATGGAAAACTGCTCACGCAGCGCGAAATCATTAAACCTGACATTGCCATTATAAATAGCTATGCGGTTGATCTTATAGTAGCTTTTTATAAAATTTTTGATAATGTCGTTTATGTATTTTCCGATCTCCACCACGAGGTTAAACTTTGTATTGTCCGCTACAGCACCTTTTATGTTGGTAAGGTCCTTGCCAAATAGAGCAGTGATATTATCCATATGGTCATACAGTTCATATTTGAAGTATGGCTTGTCTAGTCGTATAGTATCTATATAGTAGCTGTAGGCACGCGGATTTATGTCGACCATATTCAGCATGAGTTTATCAAAAGACAAATAGTCGTCACCGGGTACTTTCCCATAGTGAAAATCATTTAAAGCGAGCCAGCCTTTTGCCTGGACGGCGAGGCTGATGGCAAAATTGCCTTTTGCATGTAGGTCTCCATCGAGATCGGCTGTGAATACACCATAGTTGGCTATATCGCGTAAGTATTGGCCTAGAAATTTGAGTTGGTATTTATTGATCTTTGCATCTATGCTATAATCCAGGGTACGGACGTCCATATTCAGGACAGCATTCAAAGTCCCGCTGGTGGGGCCTGACTGTAGCGCTACTTTTATATTCATGGTATCATTGTCCCATCTCTTGCCTGTACTTTCGATGTTTACATTTTTGACATAGTAGCTCACCGGTATGGATAGCTCCTCATAGTGAAATTCGCCGTTGATGATCTTAATATCCAGAATATTGAAATGTACGGGAGGCCCGCCTACTGTCTTTATAGTATCCTTGGGTGAGAATCTTACTATGATATCATTGAAATTGAATTTTTTGTGGTTCTGTATAGCCCTGCCCCATGGCTCAGTGAGTGTGACGTTCTCTATCTCGTATGTTTTTTTCAGCATTTTAAGCATAGCGAAATTGACACTAAGGCTTTTGGCTTTAATAAATATCGTATCCATCCCGCCCGCCTCGTATACTTTGAGATTGCGGATATAGGCATATCCTGTGAAGGGATTTATGTATATCCAATCGAGTGTGATCTCCCGGCCCAGGTATTTTGTATCATATTTTTGAATCAGATGTTTTGCGATAGGAGAGAGAAAGATGATCACTATCACTATCAAGGCGATGATGGTCACTACTATGCCGATGAGCACATTCCTGATTTTTTTTACTTTACTATTCATACAGGGAGGATTAAATGGGTCGTTTGAAATCGATAAAGATCTGGGTACGGTCAAATAAAAAAGTCTCCGGAGAAATTCCGGAGACCTTGAGTTTCCTCTGCCAGTATCAGGCTGGTCCAGGACCAGCCTGATATGCTGTCACCAATTAACCATTGAATTCCCCAACCCTTGGTTTGATGACCGCATGAACTGTCAGCTTTATATTTTTACGAATTTTTTCGTTGCATTCATTTCACTGTTAGATACTTTGATGAAATAGCTGCCTGTGTTCAGGTTAGCTACGCCGATAGTATTTTCACCTGCAGAGAGAGTATAGCTTCCCACTACTTGTCCGCTTATATCAGTGATCTCGACATTAGTTTTGTCAGATGATCCTGTCTGGATAGTCAGCCTGTCAGATGTAGGATTTGGATATACCTGCATCATATCATTAGCAGAGACAGTAGAGATGCCTGCGGCATTCCTGCTGAATACTGCAAACGGGCTGAACGAAGTAACACCAGTCAGTCCCAGTGAATACAAACCACCTGTGAGGGTAGCTGCTGTCATAGTATTAGTAGTCCATGCACCGGCAGTATAATGTGATACATAAGCTAGTGTGCTGTTAAAGTTGCTCACCTGCATAGCTGCACTCCATACCATAGACAGGTCCACGTTTGCACCTGTGATGATAGAAGATTCTACATTCCAGCTTGTGTTGACCGCGCTTTGTGTCAGAGAAAGGTCAGCGCCGGTTGTGCCATTAGCAAATACTCCCGGATGAGCACTTACATTGAAAGTACCTCCAAGGGTTGAGTTATTGGTCACAGTGACAGCAGCATAGTTAGCTACTGTTCCAACCTGGAATACCGCGCTTGCACCGAGGTTTGCGACAGTCATAAACAGGCTGCCTGTATCGCTGGTCACTATGTAGCTCGCAGCTGAACCGCCGGTCACGACAGCAGTAGTAAGGACGGTAAGGTCATTTTTAGCTATGTCTATTGTACCTTGGGCCAGTGTGAGTGTACCGGCTATAGTCACCGGAGAACCTAAAGCTACTGTACCAGCTGATCCTATATTCATGGTCAGGTTATTGATCGTCTGGCTGCCAGCAGTGAGAGACAGTGTACCTGCATTGCCGGTACCGTTGAAAGTAATATCAGAAAGAAGGCTGCCTGTGATAGAACCTGAGTCGGTACCATTGATAGCGCCGCCGATGGTCAGATTTTTACCGTTTAGATTTAAAGCTCCTTTAGTCAAAGTAAGTGAGTTGGCCACAGTCAAAGCAGAACCTAATAGAACACTACCTGTAGAAGTGATATTTAAAGTCAGGGCTTTAAGAGTAGTCGATGCAGGGGTCAATACTAATGTACCTACTGCTCCTGTACCAGACAGTACGATGCTGGAAAGATTGCTTCCTGTAATAGTACCTGCTCCGGCTGCTGCTATTGTGCCTGCGATAGTCAGGGTATTTCCTGCCAGGCTCAAAGCGCCTGCTGTCAGAGTCGTGATGCCGCTGACGGTCAGATCAGATGCTAAGGAAACATTACCACTGCTAAGTGTGAAGTTGCGGAGTGTTTGGCTACCTGCTGTGAAAGCAATAGCTCCTACGCTGCCTGTGCCGGTTATGACCAGATCAGATGTAGCGCTACCTGCGATGCTGCCTGCTGTCGTTGTCACACCACCTACTATAGTAAGGGTATTGCCTGCGAGATTAAGCACACCCTGCTGAAGGGCTAGTACTCCAGTGACTATCAGTGGAGCTGCCAGAGCTATATGATTAGTAGCTGAGGCGAGATCTATTGTTACATTCTTCAGGCCTGTGAGGGCTACTTCAGGTCCTACTGCGGAAACCGAACCTGAATACAAAAGATTAAATGCAGCTCCAAGAGTCGGTAGACCACCTGTGGTACTGAAAGTACCTCCGGCCATATTAATGGTTGCATTATTAGCGATAGCGAGTGTACCACCTGTAGCCAGTCCGAGGCTACCTGCTGCGAGAACGACTGTATTGCTGACAGAAGTGATCGATGTGAGGGCCAGCGTAGCTGCGCTATTGGTCAGCTGGCTGACACTGATGGTACCAGTGAAAGTAATCAAACCTGATGCAGCTACTGTCAGGTCATTCAGGACGATAGATCCTGCACCTGATATTGTACCAGCGGTCAGGGTCAGATTGTTGGCAGTACTGGTTAGTACACCTGTAGCAGCGACTGCCAAAGCTGACACCGCTGTGCTATTGATAGTGAGATTACCATCTAGTGTGACTGTCACACCGGTAGGTATGACCACATTGTCTGCTCCTGTGATCGAAAATCCCGGAGCTGTTCCTCCCCAGGTAGCTCCCGCAGACCAGTTGCCTGTCGTCGTAGCCGTATAAGTAGTAGCGAGGGCGGTGCTAGTGATCCCCATCAGTAAAATCACCGAGAGGAGGATTGTTTTTGTTGTTTTTTGTATGTTGTAATACATGTTTTGTTGTTTTGTCGAATTATAAAAAAAGTTGTTATTGAATATTTGTATTTAGTAAATGCAAGAGGCGATTCTGATAAACCTTAGTCGTTAAGTAGTTTGAACAGTTCAGTCAGGTTTGGAGATATGATGATCTCAGTCCTGCGGTTAGCTGCCCGTCCATCTTCAGTATCATTGGATTTGAGTGGATCAAATTTGCTTCTGCCTGAGGCTATGATGTGGTGCGGATCTACCATGTAGTTTTTGGTTAGTATACGTACTATAGATGTAGCCCTCGATGTACTGAGGGCCCAGTTATCTTGAAACTTAGGTTGATTGATAGGCACAGAATCCGTGTGACCTTCTATCATTATATTGATGTCAGGAGTATTATTAAGTACCGCAGCGAGTGTCCCGAGTGCTTCTACACCTTTTGGGTCTACTACATCACTGCCTGATTTGAAGAGCATTTTCTCCTGTAGTGATACATATACTTTACCGTCCTTGATATATATGCTCAGCTCGTCTGCTTTGAAATTTATAAGTGCATCGCCGATATTTTTCTTGAGTTTGTTCATCACATCCTTTTGTGCCTGGATCAGGTCCTGTAGGCTCTTTAGCCTTTTAGCCTGGTCAGCGATGGTCATTTTAGATTTAGATGCGAGGTCTTTCAGGTCACTCTGAGAAGCAGCATTTGAATTTTGCAATGCGTCCCTTTGGCCTTCGAGGTCTTTGACAGTGGCATTGCATTCTTTCAATGAATGATGTGTAGAGGAACTATCACCCCGGAGTCTACTAACTCTATCCTCTGATGCCAGAAATTTGCCTTTGGTCACGCAAGATGAAAGCGATAGGCCTCCCGCCAGGAGAACAAAAAGAAGTAAGTGGAATATATGTTTCATGAAAATTTATTTAAGGGTTATACTACTTGATTAATTAGAGTGCAAAGATGCGGGTGCAGTGAGGGATATACGTTACACAACTATTGATTTATATTACAACATTCACACATCCCTCGGTGTCATATTGGATACTTATAGATTTCTTTTTTTGCTTAATGCGTACCGATATTGCCTTGGCATATTGATGCTGTGGTTACTGCGGATTGCTGTACTGCGAGATAGCCGTCATAAACCAATAGATTATCGTACGTGACTATTGTACTGTCATCCAGGGCGCGTATATTGGTAAAGCCCTTGCCGGTTGATCCATTGACAGCGTTAAGGGTCTTGACAATGGGTCCACCGCCTACTGTAGTCACTGACCCAAGATGAATAGATTCGGGATAAATATTACCGGCAATTGTCCCGGTCAATGATACTGACACCAATGTATTCCCATTTAAGCGCTTAGCGAACAAGGCAGTACCCGAGACCGCTAAAGTACCGACCGTATCCAATGCATAAGTGATGTTTGTAGAAGTAAGAGCATTGCCGCCTATATCACCTTGTGCTATGATGAGGGGGAGGTTCAGGCTGCTCTCGTCCACATCGGCATAGCCATCGTATGATATCAACTGACTATAGTTGATGGATGCATGATTATCAGTCTCTATCACTTGAGTAGTGCTCGTGCCGCCACTCACCGGGTTCAGGGTGACCACTATCCCTCCTCCTTCCACCGCTGAGTTGGATCGGATAAAAGCAGGATGATATGCTGAATCGGCGCCTACCAGCACTATTGTTACAGTAGTTATAGAACTGCTGGTCTGTGTGAATGTGATCGTACCAGATACACCCAACTGATCTTTGACCAAAAGCGCGTATGTAGTTTTAGCAGCTTGAATGGGAGACTTTTTGCAGCCCCCTATGATCATGGTCAAGGTAATTGCCAGAAGCAACATTGCTGAAAAATATTTCTTTAATATGGTTATCATTTTATTTTTTTAGAAGGATTGCTTGTTAATTAATTACAGTTATACCCGGTATTCTCATAAAAGTTGACAGCTGCATTATACTGGCTATCGCTGCTATAGCTATTTCTGCATATGGTGGATATGGAGCCCCCGGACTTAGTGCAGGTAGTGCATCTGTTGCAAGAGGAAAATGAGAGAATGATAATGGCTGCGATAGCTATTATTGAAATTGATTTTTTCATGTTGTTATGTTTTTTATAAATTATTAAATGTGATGCCAATACCTGATGGAGTCCCATGTTGGGGCAGATTTGGGCTTTTGAATTAGTGGAAGGCTGTCAGGCTTATACTTTTCAGGATACAAAGATGGAGCTAAGGGATTGTAAAGCGTTACACTATTCCTGCTAAGAATTACATCATTCCCACATTAATATTGTAATAAGCGCTTAGCGCTATCAGTCTATCTCAATGACTGCTGCTGTCACTGCACATCGGCAGTATGCCCTGGCAAGCCACAGCGTAGTCCAGATGAGTATGCATCTCCGGTAGTGTTGCTGCCGCCCATTTCTTTATGTCAGGGTCAGTACCACTTTTCGCTTCCTTTTCAAACAAGGCAATAGCTTCCTTGTGCTCCTTTACCATCATGGTAACGTATTCCCGGTCAAGCGCTTCTCCCGCCATGTGGTTCAACTTTTCGTAGTCCACATTTTCCTTGTCACCGAGTTTAGTGGGTATGGTAATATTTATACGCGAGGCCAGAGCAGTTAGATCCAGTAGAGATTGATAATGCTGATCTGTTAACTTCTTTCCTAATATCCGGATCTCCGGGTTTTTACTTCTTTCGAGGGCCACCTCGCTTAATCTGATCTCCTCAAGATTTATCTCCGTAGCCTCATTCATGAAATACATGTCAGCGTCATTGATAGCACTTTTCATATTGCCCAGCTCAATGACAAAGCCATTTGTCCCGGGGTTACTTTGCTGTTCATTACATGAAGTTAAGGCGATCAAAATGGCGGCGGAAATTAATGTCATTTTGAATTGTGTATTATGATTCATTTTTTTGGTTTTATTATTATATGAAAGTGGGCATTGTTTATGTGATAAGGTTATACAATTCCGTGAAAGAGTTGCATGATTCACACATGGGAAACACTTGTGCAGCGCTAAATAATAAATGAGGTACTTAGAATGTTGAAAGTAAAGTTTGGAACTTTTCAGATACCTGTCCTTGTGCTACAAAGTAGATGCTGATAATATGCTCAATTTGTTTACGTAACATGGAGTAATCGGATGGCTTTTCAATAAATGCTTTTGCACCCAGAGCCCGGACGATTGGTATTTGTTTCTTGTCTCCGGATAGAACTATCACAGGTATATGCTTTATCTCCGGATTTTTTAGTATTTGAGATAGGCACTCTATGCCATCCATTACGGGCATATTGATGTCGGTAAAAATAAGGTCCGGAAGAATGCCCGGATCAGCAAGTTTATTTAATGCTTCCTGCCCGTTATTGGCTATATGATATAATGTGGCGTGTTCTATTTCGCGGATCGCATGAGTGAAAAAATACTGATCATGCTTATTATCTTCAACCAATAAAATACGTATCTGATCTTTCATTATCCTGGTCTTGTTTCGCCTTCTCAGTTGATAAACTGTAAAGATGGGAACCAATCCAGAAAATATGTTACATAATTATCTAAAACATTTACATTATTCCCTTATTTGGTATATGACGGCTATTTGATCATACTCATTGTGACAGTATTGCTGATAGAGTCATAAGTAAACTTGCAGTCGTCAAAGTTTGGGGCTTTAATTCTGGGATGGTAGTTATTTGAAAAAGCATAAGGCTCAGTCGGTATGCCCGCGAAATTCTTGTCTATTTTCCCATTGCTGTTTACATCCTGATAGATGGCGAGAGCATATGTACCAAACTCCATATCCCCGATAGTAGCGGTATGTTCCAGACCATTTGGTGTGAAGTGGTATTCCTTGAGTTGGTCCTTAGGGTCCGGGAATTTATTTTTTGTGCCATAGAGGCCTACGATGATAGGTCCATTGGGGGATGCAAGGTTTTTGATAACCAATGTAAGAGGAGTATGTGACACTGCCTGAGGCGCTGTAGGTGCGACAATTGTTTTGGCAGTATCCACTATGGTAGTGTCAGCCTGAGTGGCAGTAACGGCTTCTACCTTTGGTGCAGGAGACTTGCATTGGCTGATCAGGATAGAAAGCAAAACGCCTGATATTATGGAGAGGGCGATTTTTATGTGTGTGTTCATGACTTGTAGTTATTTTTTGAATTGAAATTTTTTATAAAACCTTGAATGACGAAAGAGAATTTTATTTTTTCGGACTCCGGAGTAGTATCTCCCAGCAGAAAACCCCATGGCTTTAGAGGGTCTATACGGTCCAGGATGAGTTTGACGATAGCAGTGAGCGGGATAGCAAGAAACATCCCCGGGATACCCCAAAGTGCATCCCCTATGATCACCGCAATGATAGAGACGAGCAAATTAAGTTTGACCTTTGATCCTACTATTTTAGGGAATATATAGTGGTCATCAATGAACTGGATAATAGCATAAAGCCCTAAAACATATAATACGTATACTGCGGATTTGGTCACCAGCGCAATGATTATAAATAGAACTATGCAAACGATTCCCCCTATGATAGGTATGACATTGAGTGCAGCGCCAATGATGCCTAGCATGATGGCATAGTCTATCCGCAGGACCAGGAGCCCAATAGAATTGAGTGTAGCTATGATAAGAAACTCTCCGAAAAGTCCGACTATATAGCTTTTGACAATGGCTTTTGTTTCCGTGAGGATCTCGCTTACCTTTTTATCGTTATTGGCTCCAAAGATCATGTGTGAGAAAGCGATCAGATGGGGTTGATATAATAATATCATAAAAATGTAAACAGGGGTCAGTATTGCAGCCTGGACAATTCCACCCACTGAGACTAGTGTATTGCCTATTGCGGCGCTGCTATTTCTGGTTAGCTCACTTTTGGTATTGACGAGCCACTCGTCTATTTTTTCAGTACTGATATTAAAATGGCAGGATATCCATGCCACAGCCTGGCCAACCATTTCCTTGACTTTGTCCTCCAGTCTGGGCCATGCGTGGCTGAAATGCCTCGCCTGAGTAGCCATCAAGGTAATAAGTCCTCCGGCCACCAGTATCGCTACCAACATAACAATAGTGACTGAAAGGGCCCGGTTTACTTTTTTTCCTACCAGAAAATTTACTACAGGGCTCAGCAATACAGCTGTAATGAGTGCATATATCAAAGGCAGGAGTATAGCCTGCCCTATATATAGCATACTAATAAGAAAATAGGCCCCGACTATGAAGAGCGCTGCTCTTATATAGAAAGGCCTTGTATTAGTATTGCTAAGTGATTCTACAATGGTCATCTCAGGATTCTTTTAGAATAATAAGTTGAGGTTGGCTTTCCGGTTTGTGGGTCCTGCTTACACCTGTTTCTATCCCACTGCGTATGACATTAAATAGCCCATTGGCCACAGACTTTACCACCTCAGGATTTTTCCGTACAGCATTGGTGATGCCAAACAGTATAACTGTCCCAATGAGCTTCCTGACCGGGCTGTGCGAGACGCCTTCAAATAAAGTTTTGGAGAGATAGCCTATGACAAGACCTACCGATGTATTGACCAGGTTATCCTTGAGGTCTTCAGACTCTGCTATTTCATGGTAAGTATTTCTTATAATATTGATGGGCTTCATACTCTCGTATGTGAGATGAAGCTGCTCCCGTAGAGATTTCTCTTCAACGGCACGCTTAATTTCCAATAAAACTATCGCTTCTCTGAGACTGATCCCTGTGTTGATTTTTTGCATGATACACTTATTGAAGTACTTCAGTGATGATCAAATTACTTAATGGCTTTTTGATCCATTTGTTGAGGAAAAAGTAAAACACTATTCCTGCGATCAGGTAAAACCCGGCTACTATTAGAAAGCCATAGTATGACTTGCCAAGCACCTCCCCCAACCAAAGCGATATACCTATATTGAGGAAAAGTCCAGACAATGACAGCATGACAACAATCCCCAGCCTGGACAATAATGCCGAAGCTATAATGGTCGCACTCTCGAGGGATTTTAATTTTGAGAGTTCATAGCTTGTTTTGCCATAGAGTTCTGCCCGCTCCATTAATTTCTCAATGATATTGGATGGAGTTTCCATAGCTTTTATTTAGTAGATGCCTTCACATCGGCTGCCAACTTATCTACTTTGTGCTCACCGCTCTCGACTATGCGTGCGGCTTCATCCTTCATATCTTCAAATTTTTCAGTGAGCCCTTCTACGAAGTTATTGAACTTTTCTTCCAGTTCCTGCGCATATTCGTCACCTTTCCGGGATATCTTCCTGCGTGTATTAGTGCCTTTGTCCGGCGCGAATAAAATTCCTAGTGTCGCACCTACAGCCACGCCTGCCAGTACACCTAATAATACTTTTCCTGAACTCATGATATTGTTTTTAGTTTATGATCTTAATAATTGCCTTATGCGAAAGTGTATCTTTTCGACTATCGAACCGTTACACAATTCTATAATAGACTTACATAATTCACACCTTTCTGCCAGGCTATGAGGTTATGGATTCTCGGCTGTCACGTCCTGAGCAGATCTTGCATCGTCAGGAGTATTGCCTAAGTCCCTATCCAGAGAGTACAGAGCATTGCTGTCTGCTTTTTCACCACCGGCTATTTTCAGGTCATCGAGTAGTTTCATAGCAAGTGTTTCTTCTTCTATCTGTTCTTTTACAAACCATTGCATAAAATTCCATGTGGCCCAATCCTCTTCTTCTAAACTCATTTTAACGAGTTTATAGATTGCTTTGGTATTGTCCACTTCATGCGCAAATACTTTTTCGAAGCAATTATTGATGCTGGTTGGATTTTCGGGAGGAGCAGGAATAGCGATGATGTTTACTTCGGCGCCTCTTTTGAGAATATACTCCAGTATCTTCATCATATGGTTTCGTTCTTCCTGCGCATGCCTGAATAGGAAATTGGCTATACCGCCGAACCCCTGCCTGTCGGCCCAGGAAGCATAGGAAAGATAAATTTGCGAAGCATGTGCTTCCTTTGTCATTTGTGCGTTGAGCGCTGCCGCTATGGATTTAGAAAGTCTGTTGGTGTCCATTTGTTTCTTTATTTAATAGTGGGTTATTCTGATCTTGAGTTATATCTCTACCGAATCAGGATTCGTCCTTTGTGGTCCTGACAAGGCTTATTCCGGATATGAAGAAAGCAAGGCCTAGCACTCCATATACGATCAATGCTTTCACGTCACGCATGCCTCCGTTAGTATTGACAAATAGCACTGCTGTGTAAATCAAGCCCACTATTCCCAGAACAGTGAGGATACCGCCGAATATTCTTTTGAGATTCATTGTGTTTGAGTTTGTGTTTGTTGTTGATGATTGCTATGGAGTTTGAATACGAATCCTACGTTCACAATGCTTTTGCCCCAGCCGAATTCACCGTTTATACCCACGTTAGGTGAAAAGTAATAGCGAAGACCGAACTGAAGGCCGCCGAAAGCCATAGGCACTATACGGGATGTATTAGGATAATAGGCAAAAGCGATACCGCTACCAATA
>Ga0206911_1110_pt1 | contig 19528 bp, 16 predicted proteins | sample Alteio_BWOrgHeat_74_FD_152956 | JGI IMG/M metagenome (GOLD analysis project Ga0206911, IMG submission 152956) | Enriched cells from forest soil in Barre Woods Harvard Forest LTER site, Petersham, Massachusetts, United States -... | ecosystem: Environmental > Terrestrial > Soil > Temperate forest >...
CCACGAACCCGCGAACCAAACAGCACAACACGGGAACCCGGTAAACAAGACTGGACTGCCTCCCGTATAGTGTTATATATTACTGAGCTGCTCATATATCAAATATACAAAAATTACTAGTGACGAAGAAATGAACACTCTAGCCAACGCGCTGGTTCGGTCCTACAGTTTCAATAAGCTTGCCGCATACTTCCCGATGATCTCAAACTCAAGATTGACGTGAGTGCCGGGACCATTCACTTGAAATGAATATATGAAAGGCATAAAATAATTTTAGGCCAGCACTAATCCAATACTACATACTTGCTCAGGCAGGTTTCTTTGAGGATATAATATTTGTTGCCATTTACAATCTGTGGCGCGAAGCTAAAGGGAACTATCTGTAGGAGGCCATATTTATTGCCGCCGGTAGTGCCTAATGATGCCATCTGAGCTGCAGTAAAAGTACATGATGTGGCATTAGGGCCAAGAGTCGCCCTTATAGTGGCTTTCGGCCCGGTGATCAGGAAGATGACAGAGTCGCCGGATGTAGCACCATAAGATGATAGCGTATATCCGGACTGTGTCGACACAGTGCCTGATGTGGTGATATCGCCGATAGTCGGGAAAGCAAGGTTGTCTGTGAAGGAATAGCTTACAGAGTCTATATTGTTAAAAGGATACGATGAAGAAACTGCATATAAAGACCCTGCCCAGGAAGTGAAGTTGCTAAAAACTATTGTGTCAGATGGCCCTGCATTACTTAACTGATAGAATAAAGCACAGCCACCGCCACCTACAGGAATATTTTTGCCGCCATAGCTCACATATCCAATATTCAAAGAATCCATTGCTAAATCAAAACCGACTGTGCCTATTGACATTTGCTGATTATTGATATTGCTTATAGTATACATTTTGGTCTCTGACCTTCCCATACAGCCGCCTGTATTTATCGGCAGGTTATAATCTTCAGAAGTGATGACCTTTGTTTCATAAAACACACCAAAACCGTCAGCAGGTACGCTGACAGCAGGGGCATAATTACCGGCTATTGTATAGGTGGGATTGTTTTTTTTGCAGGAGGAAAAGATACCTATAACAGAAAGTAAGCTGGATATCAGAATGAGGTGTTTCATGTTCATGTTTTATAAGGTAAAAAATAATAAAGTCAATTGAGAGTGATTAACGCAAAGCAATTTGATTTATTATTCCCAGATGGCAAACAAGTAGATTTCCCCCTACAGTTTCAATAATCTCGCTACGTACTTTCCTATAATATCAAACTCAAGATTAACGAGGCTGCCGGGCTTGACTGATTGGATATTCGTATTGGCGAAGGTATAAGGGATGATAGCTACCTTAAACCTGTTATCTACAGCATCGAATGCCGTAAGGCTGATACCATTGATACAGATAGAGCCTTTATCGACGACGATATTCTGAGCGCTGGGTTTGTAGCGAAATTCAAATAACCAGCTTCCGTTTTCATCTTTCATTGATGTACATTCCCCTGTCTGGTCCACATGGCCCTGCACGATATGTCCGTCAAAGCGCCCATCCGCCGGCATGCAGCGTTCGAGATTGACGGCGTCCCCTACTTTCAACTGGCCGATAGTTGTCTTGCTGAGTGTTTCGCCTATGGCAGTGACACGGTGCTCTCCTTCGCGCAGCTCGATCACTGTCAGGCATACCCCATTATGCGACACGCTCTGATCGATCTTCAACTGAGAGGATATAGGCGATGATACCCATAGATCGAGATTGCCTTTGTGATTTTCTAAAGCTGAAACTGTGCCTATGACTTCGATGATACCTGTGAACATGCTTTTAAAATTCCATCAACATATTTATTCCACCCCGAGCAAATCCCCCTACACCTCCTCACCCCGACCCTCGTCCAAGGAGAGGGAGAAATACAAAGGGGAAGTAACAGCCCAATTATTTATCCCTTATGAGATGTATGAAGCCGCCGCCATTTTTCTGAGGGAGTGGTTTCTGGACCTCACCATGCAGTGTATTCTCGTAGTAGTACCCCGCATAGAAATATACTCCGTCTGACATTGGCTTGCCGGTCTTCTGATTGGTACCGTCCCAGTTGATCTCTGGATTGGTAGTCTCAAATACTTTCTCACCCCATCTGGTATATATCTTAACGTCGACCCTCTTGATATAACGGTATGGCGGGCATTTGATCGGAGTAAAGAGATCATTGAAGCCGTCACCGTTTGGCGTGAAGGTATTGGGCAGGTTGTAATTCGGGCAGTCATCTATACATACCTGATTGACCTTATGGCTTTCGATACCATGCTTGTCCAGGGCGGTGACTATATAGCAGCCCGCCAGTCCCGTGGAGTCCAGCACATGACTATAGCTCGTACTGTCTTTAGCATTCAGCGAAGCTATGAGTTTATATGTACCTCCCGAATCTGATGTATAGTAGATATTATACTTCACCGTATGAGACCCGCAGCTATCCGGCTCTACCCATGTCAGGTTATTGATATTAGCGAATGGCGTATCGCAAGGGTTGGTACTTTGCGCACCACAGTTATTGGTCACTGTGACCGCAGGCGGGCATGGCGGTATCGTATCCACAGGCACACCGCATGCGATCTGTGAGCTGTCTACCAGTGGCGCACCTATATAGGCGCTGGTATAGTGCCCGAAGGCCTTGACATAGTAGCAGTAGTTGGTATCATTGAGCAGGCCGGTGTTAGCATAACTCGTGCTGCCGGGTATAGTGTCAGTAGCTATATATACGAAAGCACCTGCGGTCGTAAAATCCCTCCTGTATATCTGGAATGAATCTTCGAGCCATGGCACATTAAACTGCCAGGTCAACTGGAGTGTGCTGTCACCGGGAGAGAGTTTCAGATAGACGGACGAGGCAGTATTGCTTGGGCCTACCGTGTCACCATGAGAATACAGCCATACCTGATAGGAATAGGCAGAGTCTTTGGTATTGAGATTGATATCAGTGAAGGTAGTATCAATGAGAGCCGCATATGTAGGACTGCTGAAAGAGTTGATGAGGCGAGGTGAGACAAAATTGAAGCCTCCTCCCCTGTACAGGTCAAACCTATAAGGTGGCTGATAAAAAGTAGTATCAAAATCCAAACTGTCTGTGCGCGGCCTGACCCATGCTACAAACATCTGCCCTGTCAGCGTGTCCGTCTGTAATACGCTCACTGTAGTAATGATAGGCACATCATATGGCAGGTAGATACAAGCCTCATTGGATGGTACGCTCACTACAGCATAGTAGACATAAAGGCCGTTAGGTGATACATCGGCGAAATTGGCGAGTATCCTGTAGCACATGTCCTCTCCATGCACAGCAGTGAGGTCTATATATGTAGTGTCAAACACCTTGTCAGCTATCATGGTGTAGCCACGTCCCGCCAGCCCGGTCTCACAGTATGCCGGAATGAAAGGATTGCTACCTACACGCCGCCATATCGAGAAACCACGGAAGGTGTGGATGCTGTCACATTTATACGGGTTCTGCCAGTGCAGCACTACTTTTTTATTGAGTATCGTGTCGGTGAGATTGAGTGGCGGAGGCGCTATCACTTCTATATTCCATGTCTTTTGATCCACCTTAGGACTGAAACCGGCAACTTGAGGGTCACTGCTTTCAGCTTTGAATACTAACTCATAGGGCTGCTCACGTATGTCGGGGCAGACTGTATTCCATCTGAAGATGCCCGTTGCAGGATTGCCCGTGATAAGTGTCTGCCCTATCAGATTGGTAAATGTGGCCGGACTCAAGCTATTAGGAAATATGGTAGTATCTCCTGCCAGTGGCCCACCATAGCCTGTGAGTGTGACAGTGATAGCCTGTATAGGATCGGTGCCGGTGATCGTACCCAGCAGCGGATCACCTGCCCTGACGCAAGTATCCCTCGGCACATTGACGACAGGCGGCGCTGTAGTATCATCCATGACTATGATCTGCATATCCCGGTCTATCGTACCCATGAGCAGCCCCCTGCGATACCAGCTGATAAGAAATGCAACATTATATATACCGGCTGTCTGGGGGGTGGCCCACATATACATACCTGTATGGATATTGAGCGTCTCTGTATCTATCGGCTCCGGGCCGGGCGGCACTATAATAGGATCCAGGTATCCCGGTACGATCAGGCCCTGTGCCTGCAGGGGGGTGATCATCCTGAATACCACACTGTCACCATCAGCATCATAGACGGCGGGATTGTGCCAGAAGGTATCACCTACATATGCGAAGTCTATAGGCGGATTGAGGCATATAGGTGAAGACTCAAACCCTATGTCCTGTATATTGGTAGGATAGTATATCGTATCCTCTATATAGAACTGTACATTGACCGAGTTGGCTATATTAATAATGCCAGCATTGCGATTGGGATCGGTCATGGACACGATATAGAAATTATTGGGTGGCGGCGGGGCACCGGGATAGGTATGGGTACCTGTATAGAGATTATATTTTATGTCATTACCGAGCTGGACACCGTTTGGTACCGGGTCCCCATTTACCCCTGTAGGACCATTGGTACGAGCGACGATCAGGTCAGGGCTGCCGTCTCCCCAGTGTATGGCCAGGCTATCACGGTCCGCTGCTATGCTGCTCGCTCTGGTCCATGTGGCGATGGTCACCTGTATGGTATTGGGGCCTAGAAATACAAAAGTGATCTCCCCTGCACGATTGTGCGTAGCAAAGGCCGGAGATGTAGCAAGAAGCAATACAAAAGCCGGGGCCAAAAATTTACCCCCAAACCCCCTAAAGGGGGCTTTAACAGCCAGCAGTGCTTGTATTAAAGCCCCCTTTAGGGGGTTTGGGGGTAAACGCCTTTTTTTCATGAAAATGCAATTTAGCAAATTTAGGATGGATGAGAACGTTAAAAATTTGTGTAAAGTATGGTAAATAGATAAGAGATGTGAGACATGAGACGTGAGATAATGTCTGAAAGACCGAAAGGATATAGAGGAAATTTACTCCCGTCCACAGGATTATCACCATAAGTTATGAACGCTCCCCATATGAGCTAAGAGTGGCCAATGTGTGAATGATGTAAACCTTATATGAAATTGTGTAACGCCTACCGGACAATATGACCATAGGTTTACACCATGAAAATTATTTCATCTCTGTGCCGTCCAGTTGAGGCAAAATTAAACACACATAATATGAGAAAGCTATTGACAATATCCGCCATACTAAGTATTGTCTTCTTTGCCGGATGCAAAAAAGATACCTACGTGCCTGTCGTGACGAAATGCCCTGTAGTCATATCTACTACCCCTCAAAACGGCGCTTTCTCAGTACCACTTAATCAGGTAATTACTGCCACATTCAATGAAAAGATGAACGCCTCATCTATCATTGACCCCGCCTTTACCCTGACCAATGGACAAACCACGGTAGCAGGAATAGTTTCATATACTGACTCAACTGCATCATTTACACCTACAGGAGGCTTTCTACCCAACACGACCTATATCGCCAGGATCACGACAGCGGCAAAGGACCTATACGGAAATCATGTACAAACTGATTATGTCTGGACATTCAGCACAGGCGCTACAGTAGTACCTACAGTGATCTCTACAAATCCTGTAAACAATGCTATAAATGTACCGCTCACGCAGAAGGTCAACGCTACATTCAGCCTGCCGATGGACCCGACGACCATTAGTTCGGCTAGTTTTATTTTAAAACAAGGCCTGACTCCCGTCACCGGGACGGTTTCTTATACCGGGACGACCGCCACCTTTACCCCTACTGCTAATCTCATAACCGGAGCTATCTATACTGCCACGATCACTACCGGGGCCAAAGATATAGCAGGCGCCTCGATCCCCGCCAATTATGTATGGACATTCAGCACCGGGGCCAGTATAATCCCGACAGTAGTTTCTACCGATCCGGCCAATAACGCTACAGGCATACCACTCAATAAAATAGTCTCCGCCACCTTTAGTATACCGATGGCATCCTCAACGATCACCGCTGCTACATATACTTTAAAACAAGGTGTAACGATGGTCCTGGGAACAGTCTCCTATGCCGGGTCTACAGCCTCTTTCTCTCCTTCCGCCAATCTTCTGCCCGGTTTAGTCTATACAGCCACAATCACTACCGGTGCCCAAGATCCGGCGGGTGCAGCACTGGCGAATAATTACGTATGGACATTTACGACCGGCACGAGCATAGCGCCTACTGTGATCTCTACTGACCCAGCCAATAATGCCTCAGGCGTAGCGCTTAATAAAATAATCGGTGCAACCTTCAGCACAGCGATGTCCCCTGCGAGTATCTCTACTTCTACATTTACTTTAAAGCAGGGATCAACGCCGGTCTCCGGGGCTGTCACATATGCCGGGACCACGGCATCCTTCACGCCTGCGACCAACCTTATATCAGGTACTACCTATACTGCGACCATCACCACGGGGGCCAGGGATATAGCGGGTGATTCACTATCCAATAATTATGTATGGACATTCACCACTACAGGGGCCTTGGGCCCTTTACCTATAGACCTGCGATCGGTGGCTTCATTCGGGATCATGGCAGGTGTAGGTGTCAGCAATAATGCAGGCCCCAGCAAAGTCATCAACCTGAATGTGGGCATCAGCCCGGGAGTTCGTTCATCTATCACAGGCTTCCCTCCTGCTACGATAGTGAACGGGACGATGTACGCCTCTGATGATATATCACCGCCGGGAGTGGCAGCCATGCTCACGCAGGCCAAACTCGATCTGACAAACGCCTATCTCGCTGCAGAGTCGGCATCTAATCCTGCACCTGTCACCGTCTCAGGTGACCAGGGCGGACTGACGCTGACCCCGGGTATTTATAAATCCACATCCACGCTGATGATACAATCAGGCAACCTGACACTCGATGCCAGAGGAGATGTCAATGCTGTCTGGATATTTCAGATAGCATCGGGTTTCACTACGATAGGCGGGGCCGGTGGTAGCGTCATCCTGATCGGAGGCGCACAGGCCGGTAACGTCTTCTGGCAGACAGGTACCTCCGCGACCATAGGCAACAATACAGCATTCCAGGGCAATATACTTGCACTGACATCTATCACCATGGATCCTTTTTCTACAGCTGTAGGAAGGATGCTCGCTATCAATGCTTCCGTCGTGATGACCAGCACCAATACGATCACTAAACCTTAAATCCTTAATAAGATGAAATATAATTCTAACAAAACATCCGGTAAGTCTATCCGCATTATTTTCATAAGTGTTTTGATCCTGATAGCGACCCATAACCCGCTGCAGGCACAGGATGCCAAATATACCATACCATCGTGGTGGTTTGGTGCAGCAGTGGCTGCCAATATCAATTTCTTCGGAGGCTCTACACAGCATCTCACGTCTGACCTGATCAGTCCTGTCCCTTTTCACAGTGGTATAGGTGTAGGTTTATTTGCAGCGCCGCTGATCGAATATCACAGTCCTAACTCAAGGTGGGGTGTGATGCTACAGGCAGGATTTGATGGCCGCAATGGTACATTTAAGCAAGTATACGCTCCATGCAACTGCCCGAGGGACCTCACCACAGACATTGGTTATGTCACTATAGAACCGAGCCTGCGTTTCGCCCCGATGAAACAGGGCTTCTATATATTCGCAGGTCCGCGACTGGGATTCAATGTATTGAAATCATTCACTTTCACAGAAAAACCTAATCCGGAATTTCCAAATCAAACGGTCGATCCTGCGGCAAAAGAAAAACTGAGCGATGTCAAAGAGGTGCTCATCTCTATGCAGGTCGGAGTAGGATACGACATCAAACTGTCCAACCGTCAAAAGCCGACACAATTTATGCTCTCTCCTTTTGTGTCTTTCCAGCCATACATCGGGCAGTCTCCACGCTCGATAGAAACGTGGACAGTCACTACGCTGCGGGCGGGACTGGCACTGAAGATAGGACGTGGCCACAAAATGCCTGAACCAATCAGTAATATCGCAACACCACAAAGTACTGAAGCGCCCATCGTTGCCCCTATCGTCACCTTCACAGTAAACTCACCTACCAATATCCCAACAGAACATAAAGTGAGAGAGACATTCCCTCTTCGTAATTATGTATTCTTCGATCTGGGTTCTACTGAGATAGCCCCCAGGTATGTACAGCTCAAAAAAGAACAAGTGGCTGATTTCAAAGAATCGCAACTGGAAGTAAACATCCCTCAAAATATGTCAGGCCGCTCAGCCCGCCAGATGGTAGTCTATTATAACATACTGAATATAGTCGGCGACCGTATGGAGAAAAATCCAACAGCCACTATCACACTGGTGGGGGCCTCAGATATGAATACACCCGATGGCCCGGCAGATGGCCGCTATATGGCTGAGTCTATCAAGCGGTATTTAGTAAATGTATTTGGCATAGACCCATCGAGGATCACTACTCAAGGAAGGGACATGCCTAAGATGCCATCAGAGAGACCGCAATACGGTACTACTGATCTCACACTCCTGCGTCAGGAAGATCGCAGAGTGTATATAGAAAGTACCTCAGCAGCTATGCTGATGGAGTTTAAGACCGGTCCCGGCGCTTCATTGAAACCTGTAGAGATGACCACAGTACTGGATGCACCGCTGGATAGCTATGTGTCTTTTGATGTCAGTGAAGATGGTAATGGAACATTCGCACCATGGTCACTGGTGATCACGGATGAAAAGGGGGCAGTACAAAATTTTGGTTCATATTCTGTAGGGCATGTAAGCATACCCGGTAAGGAAATCCTGGGTACGAAGCCGCAAGGCGACTTCAGGATCACGATGACAGGCCTCAACTCAAACGGCCAAACAGTCACCAAGGACACTACTATACATATGGTGCTATGGACCCCTCCGGTGAGCGAGCATGCCAGAAGGTACAGCGTCATCTTCGAATACGATGAACCCAAAGTGATCGATCTATATGCCAAATACCTCACCGAGATAGTCAGCCCTAAGATACCTCAAAACGCCACCGTCATTATACATGGCTACACCGATGTGATAGGAGATGCGACACATAACCTCACATTGGCAACAGACAGGGCCAATGATGTCAAGGGAATACTGGCAAGTGCACTCACCGCCAGCGGTAGGACAGATGTCAAATTTGATGTACACGGATTCGGTGCGGATGCCAATACAGCGCCATTCGAAAATAAATATCCCGAAGAGCGGTTTTACAATCGTACAGTTATTATTGATATAATACCTGAGAAGTAATAGGGGCAATCATCAATAGTAAGCCAATATATTCCAGCACAGGTTCATGCGTCCTCGCATGAACCTTATTCATTATGATTCTCCTAGCCAAGAGGCCACAAGTGTTCGGGAAGATTCACCTGCTGGCGCGAGCATCCGCTCGTGTCCCAAGCCCTTACAGCAGAGGCACGAGCGGATGCTCGCGCCAGTTTCGCGGAGTTTGGGATTCTTATTATTTCACGAAGGTCAATTCCAGTACCATATTCCTTTTATCGGCATTATTATCGGATCGGATTACGAGCTTAGTGGCAGTGAGGGAGACTATGATATATGCCTCAGGGTTAGATTTATCCAGTGTCTGTATGATCTTATTATCGCCTGACCAGACATATGTCCCCGTTCGCTCTTTCAGGTTACCATTTTCATCTCTATTTACACCAGAGAACATCGTACAGTTCCCTTTGTCATCATATATCGAATATGTTTTAAAGAGGTCTTTAAATTTTTCTTTCAGCCTGGCTGCAGCTGCCAGCGAATCGGCAGGCGTGATCTTTGTGACCGGATGGCCAGGAGTGCCATGGCTTATCAGATCAGCTATATTCCGGTCCACACTATCCCTGGATAGGTTTTGTCCATTACTACCCATCGAGTATAGCATCCATTTCCCATTGAGAAGTGCTTTATCGATAGTTTGTGCATCAGCATATACACAGGCCAGGCATGCTGAGAGCAGGAGAAGGAGCTTTTTCATGCGTTAGTTTATAGGATAAAGATAAAAATAGAAGTGAGATATGAATAGTTGAAGCAAATCACAGGCCCATAGGGCCGATAGTATGGTAGTAGAAAAGAATCAGGTGGCACATAGCCCCATCGGGGCGATATTATTGACACGCTATATCAGGCTTCAAAGCCATACAATCATTAATCATAAAACTCGAACAAATACTTCTCATCGTACTCAATTTCGGACTTCCGCAGCATATCTAAATATTCCTCTTTAAATGTTTTAACCGTGTGGTGTTTTTCCTGGTTGATAATATATTTGATTACATTATCCCGTTGTGAACGTGAATAAGAAAATGCTCCAAATCCCTCCTGCCAGTTAAATGTACCTTTTACCAGCTTATGCTCATTGATCCATTTGCTCGAATTTGCCTTTATATCTCTTGCCATTTCCGAAACGGCAATATTGGGTGATAATCCAAAAAGTACATGAACATGGTCTTTCCAGCCATTAACAGCCAACGGAAATTGACTTTTGCCTTTGATCACTCCATTAATATATTTAAACAGTTCCGGCCTAAAATTTTCATGCAATATATTCTCACGGCCTTTTACCGCAAATACGATTTGTATGGTTATTTGAGAATATGTATTTGCCATATTGCAAGGGAATTTATACGCTAAAAACCATTAGCAATATAATATTTTTCGATAATATCGCCCCGATGGGGCTATGCTTTGGGTGTTGTTTCCTTCTACCATAATGTCGTCCCTCCGGGACTTTTAAATCTTCCGTAGATTTGTATTTGGAGAAAAATAGAGTACTGGGTAAGCCATCCAAAAACGTTCAAATAATATCGCCTTGATGGGGCTACATTCTATGTGTTATTTTTTCTACCACAATATCGCCCTCCGGGACTATTATCCCCTACTTCGTACCTTCGATGAAGAGGTCCTTTTCATTTACGACTTTGACGAGGTCGCCATCATTGAGCGTCTTTGATATGAGTTTGAAAGGGGCCTTGATCACCGTCTCGCCTTCTTTCAGACCGGAGAGTACCTCTATATAGCTGGCGTCCTGTATGCCTGTTTTGACATTCACGGCTTTAGCTTTCCCATTCACCACTATGAAGACCTGCTCCTTGATGTCTTTCTTTTCCTTAGTAGCATTATCGGATGCTTTGCTATTATCAGCCGGCTTGTCATCTTTTGACTTGTCCTCTTTCATATCTTTCTCCTCGCGGGTGGTGACAGACTGTATAGGTACGGTGAGGATATTTGCTTTCTCGTTGGTCTTGATGTCCACGGTCGCAGACATGCCCGGCCTGAAGGGGAACTTATGCCCGCGTGCCGGATCAATGAGCTCCGTATAAGACTCCTTCACCAGTCGGACCTTCACATTGAAATTAATAGCCTGTGAAGTGCTCACTACTGCCGTAGCAGAGCTGGTAGATGAGTAGGCTATCTCAGATACGATACCGATAAATTTTTTATTGAGATAGGCATCTACCTCTACAGAAGCGGTGTCGCCGATCTTTACTTTGAGGACATCATTCTCGCTGACATCCACCTCCGCCTGCATGTGGTCGAGGTCGGCTATGCGAATGAGCTCCGTACCGGCCATCTGCGCCGTACCTACGACACGCTCACCGAGCTTGACACTGCATAGGGACACGATACCGGTCATGGGTGCATAGATGCGGCTCTTGACCAGATTGTCATTGGCCTGGCTGAGCTGGGCCTCACTGTTTGTGACACTGAATTGAGCGGCGTTGAGTTGTTCCTTGCTGGTAGCGAGTGTGGTCTCTGCGTTCTTCAGGGTATTGGTCGCCATATCAAAGTCAGCCTCGGATATTATCTTCTGATCGTGGAGCTGTTTCTGACGGTTGAATGTGATGATGGCCTGATCGTAGAGTACTTTGCTGCTGTTATATGTAGCTTCTGATGCCATCTTATTGGCACGTACCTGATTAAGGCCCGCAGTCGCCTGATTCACCAGTGACTCGTATATCACTGGGTTGATCTCTATGAGCAGGTCGCCTTTTCTGACACTGTCACCTTCCTTGACATTGAGTTTGATGATCTCGCCTGATACCTCCGAGCTGATCTTGACCTCGGTATGCGGTTGCAGTTTGCCACTGGCAGTGACGGTCTCCACTATAGAGCGCACCTGCGCTTTCTCTACCGCTACCTGCTTGATGCCACCGTCGCCGATCAGGCCTTTCTTTTTAGCTATCACGAGGCCCACCACAGCTACTATCACTATCGTGCCTATTATGACCAGCCATCTGTTATTCTTCATCTGTTTTATTTTCTGTTGCTTAATCCCTCATTTCTCAAATTCAAGATATACTATACTCCTCATAGGTTGCCCAAGCGCTTACCCCCAAACCCCCTAAAGGGGGCTTTAATACATTCGTCCGATGGCTGTTAAGCCCCCTTTAGGGGGTTTGGGGGTTGCATTGTCGGATTTATCTCATGTCTCATATCTATCACCTGCCTACCGGCAGGCAGGTCTCCTGTCTAATTTAATGTGATAGTTTTACCCTGATAGAAGTCGAGCACCTTGACACTAAAAATATAATTGTATTTGGCTTGAACGGTGTTGGACTCCGTACGTGCCAGATTGTCCTGCACCTGCTGCAGCTCATAGGCTGCGGCCAGGCCCGCATCAAACCTCTTCTTGGCGGTCTCGTATGCCATCTTCTGTGAGTCGAGCGCTTTCAGATTGGCCACATAGGTCTCGGCATTGCCCCTGGCATTGGTGAAGGCCTGATATACATCCTTGCGCAGGCTGTTATTGGCATTCTCGACATTCAGTTCTTGTATCTTATACTGTAGCTGTGCATTGGCCACAGCAGTCATTCTCTGCCAGCCGGTGAAGATCGGAAGGCTCATATTGAATGAAACACCATGAGACAAGTTCTGGTCAAACTGATTCCGGAAATCGACTGGTGCGCCCGGTATGACGGTCAGTACGCCATTATTAAATGAATATGTCGGACTGGATGTAGCCTTATCAAAATAGTTGTCGCGTATATTATAAGAAACAGAGAAGGTCGGACTAAGGGTACCCCTCGCCACCTTAATACTATAGAGCGCGCTCATCACCCGTGCCTGTGCGGCTTTGATGGAGGGCTGGTTCTGGAGAGCATATTGATATACTTCACGCACATTGAGTTTGTCGAAGGCCATCACCGAGCCGACATTGACCTCGGGAACTATGATGTCGAAACCCTGCTGATCAGGGAGTTGTAGCGCTATCTGCAATACCAGCAGGGATATGTCCACACTATTCTGCTGGCTGATCACGGCAGCCTGATCACGTGCGAGCTGCGCGTCAAAGTCATACACGGCAGACTCTGCGAGCATCCCGGCCTTGATCCGGGCCCGGGCCACATCCAGCTGTGACTGAGATATGTCCACCTGCTTCTGCGCCACTTTTACCAGCTCCTTATTGAGTACTACCTGGAGGAAGAGATTGGTCACATTCAGCGCTGTCGTATTGATGCTATTCAGATAGTCGGAGTTGTAACCCAACAGATCATATTTATCCTTCTTGATGGTATTGATCTGTTGCAGGCCGCTAAATAGAGTAAGATTGACCTGACCGCTTGGTGAGAATATCTGTGAGTTCTGCTGTATGTATGTATAGTTCGTCGGGTTAATAGAATAGCCAAAGTCAAAAGAGTATGCGGCGTTTGCGCTGACGGTAGGCAGTACATTCAGCTTGCTCTGGAGGTATGTGTTCTTGCTGATCTTTTGCATGAGGTCTGCCTGCTGTACCGCGATATTATTCTGGGTAGCGTATTTGAGGCATTCCTCCAGTGTCCACCTTGCTTTCTTGGGCTGGGCCTGGATGGAAACAGTCGCACAACAAATAATAAGGAGTAGAAGGAATGATCGTTTCAAAACCTGAAAAAATTTGTGCGCTAAAGTAATGTTTTTAAGGACGTGATGATATTAAATTTATTGCAAATGGTCGACGGTCAACAGTCAACGGTCAACTAATAGTAATAACGATTCGTTATTTCCAGCCGAAATGCTGCCTGATACGCTGTATCTGTGACTGGTGGTGGCGGAAGTGCATATTGCAGAGCGAGATCCATTCGGCTGTATTGAGATGATCAAAAATGGGATGACGGGTCTTAAATGATGGGTCGGCCTCCTTGATCCTGCCGATGTATGCTGAGGATAGTTGTTTGATCTCATTAAGCTTTGCTATGATCTGCTCTTTTGATTCGGGCTGCTTGGGCTCTACTGCTACTTTGGCGGGCATTTTGACGCGGACGGTAGGCATACGCCCCATGAGAAAGACCAGTGAGCCTTTCCAGTTCTTGCTTTTGCCCTGCTCGGCGCCTTCTTTGGTCAGGCATTGTTCCGCCTTTTTGAAAAAGAAGCCCTTGGCGCTCATCCATAGATGAATATAGACCTGCCCTACAGACCACTGCTCCGGAGAGGGCTTCATGAGTAGCTGCTCAAATGTATAGCCATCGAGCGCCCTGATGTATTCGTCTATGACGGCGGTTGTCTTGCTTTCGAGCTTTGCAGTATTCATGATGCGATTTTGTCAGGCTAATGTATAAAACTTAGCAGCAATAAAATGCCGTATGCTAAGTATCTGTCAATTCAACCCCAAACCCCCTAAAGGGGGCTTTAACAGCCAGCCCACGAATGTATTAAAGCCCCCTTTAGGAGGTTTGGGGGTAGGCGCCTGGAGATAAAATACAGATTTGTCCCATACCTATAAAATCCAAAAGGCACCTCTTATGAAGTGCCTTTCTTTTCAAATTTGCATTTGAAAATATTTATTTGCTGGCTGTGGCATCCAGAGAACTGACCTCCATGATGCCGCTGGCAGTGACCTGATAGTAAGTTTGGTTGTCGGTGTATACCTCCCCTCTGAATATCATCCTGGGCGCGATGGTCATCTCTGCCATACGGCCCTCTGCTGCCAGTTTCGTGATTTGTGTATTGAGGGCCTGATATGTCGGTAGATCGGCCGGTGCCTGATGATCGGTACAGACCTGTATCCTGTATGCAGTATTCTCCAGGATAATATCGACCTGTATATCTGCTGCAGCTACATTTACATTTTCGGTCAAGGCGGGGTTATTAAATTTAGGCCGTGTGAAAGTGTAAACAAGGTTGTTATTGTCCAGGTCTGTAGCTTTAACTTTCATCGTAAATTTCTTGGGTGAAGCTTTTTGACAGAAAGTATGAGTCAGTTCCTGCCCGTTTATCAGAGCAGATACTTTGATGGTATATTCTTCTTCCGAACCCATTTTATCGTCCATGATGCTCATATATATATCTGAACCCTTCGAAAGGATATCACCAGCCTTGTCCTTTATTTCATAGCTGATCATGTATGACGGCAACTCTACGACCTCGCCTGTATTTATATTGGTCACAGCATATCTCAGGAAGGCATAATCCCAACTGTTCTGGGTGATACTGATATTGCTAAATTGGAGTTGTTTATTATTTTCAGCCGCTTTGGAGAAAGCATGGAGACCTCCTGATAGAAACCACGCTGTAAGTAGTATTATCTTTTTCATAACAACGAGTTTAGGTAGCTAGATAAATACAATACCTATGCCATACCTATTTGTATAAATTAAACCACATTTAGCTATGAAAATCAATGAATAGTGTAAAGAAAATGAGGAAAAATGTCGTCAGCCAAAGGGAAGCAGGTAATTGGGCAATGATAAGGGCAAAAGAATGGGGAAAGATAGTATCATAATCAGAGCCAGACGGTGCAGGGTATAAATCCAAAAGGCACCTCTCACGAAGTGCCTTTCCTTTCTAATTTGTATTTCAATTATTTATTTGCTCGCTGTGGCATCGAGGGAACTAACCTCTATGATATTTCCGACTGTGACCTGATAGTATGTTTGATTGTCTGTGTATACTTGTCCTTTGAAAGTCATCTTCGGTGCGATGGTCATCTCAGCCACATGGCCTTCTGCTACCAGTTTCTTCATTTCCTCAGTGAGATCCTGGTAGGCCGGCTGATCGGCCAGCGCCTGATGGTTGCTACCCGCCTGTATAGTATAAGTAGTATTATTCAAGATCACATTGACCTGTACATCCGCTGCCGCTATACGTACATTTTCTGTCAGGCTATGGTTTTTAAATTTAGGCCTTGTGAATGTATATGCAAGGTTATTATTGTCGAGGTCAACAGCTTTTACTTTCATTGAAAATTTCTTAGGAGAAGCTTTTTTGCACATAGTATGAGTTACCTTCTGACCGTTTATGACGGTAGAGACCACAATAGTATATTCCTCCTCCGAGCCCAATTTTGCGTCTGCGATGTTCATGTATATACCTGAACCCTTAGAGATCACATCGCCTGTCTTGTCCTTTACTTCATAGTTGATCAGGTATGAGGGCAGCTCTATGGCCTGGCCTGTGTTCAGATCATTTATATTGTACTGCAGGAAGGCGTAATCCCAGTTATCCTGATTGATAGTGATATTTGTAAACTGGAACTGGACATTACTCTCGGCAGCTCCGGCGAAAGTATACAGCGAGCTTATCACTAAAAATGATGTAAGCAGGTGTTTGATTTTGGTCATAAATATGGGTTTAGCTTCTCTTTGGTAATAGAATCTATACTACCATACGGGGGTCAAGCGTAGAAAGTTACAACATACTGCATGTTTTTATTGAAAATCAATGAATTAAAGCGAAAATAAGGCGCAGAAAGTCAACGGTCAACAGTCAACGGTCAACAAATAAATACTCTGGGGTACGCTAATTAGGCATATAGTAAATAGCACAGGGTAAGACGTCTCCGCTCTATTGCGATTAGGCTTTAAAGTGACATTGTCATGGTGAGCGGTCAAGGTGAGCGAAGCCGAACCTCGCTTCAATGACACCTTGGTGACTCACCCTTCGACTTCGCTCGGGTGACAGGTGGTGCACATGCCGAGTAGCAGCTTTTATGTTTATTCAGAAGAATCAGGCGTAGCCCCTGATGGTCTTGTGGGCTTCTTTGACCTTCTCATCTATCTGCCCGGTCAGGATGTGCCAGAACATGACAAAGTCTGAGCCGAGGCTCCAAAGAGGGTAAGTAAATGTTGCAGGCCTGTTTTTCTCGAGAAAGAAATGGCCAACCCAAGCGAAGCCATAACCTGCTATCGGGATAAAAATAAACAACACAGGATGCCAGGTCAGCAGGCCGATGAGGAACAGCGCGATGACTATACCAGTACCGATAAAGTGGAGTGTCCTGTTCTTAGGCAGTGAATGCTCCGTAAGGTAGTAGGGATAAAAAGCCCAAAACGATTGATATTTTCTCTCAGCCATGGTGTTTGATTTAAAAGTCTAAAGGTAAAATTTAAAAATCAAAAAATCCAGTCTCTTTAATTCCGGCTTACAATATCTAATTCTGCTTAGTGGCAGGGGTGTTTAGCTTTTTCAGGGCTTCTTCATTAGTGATCTCTTTTTTCAATGCGAGGGCGGATGTCGGGTTGATGTTTTCTTCTTTGCCCTTGATAATGGCATAGTCACATGCCTTGGTGGCCTCGGATAAGTGGCCTAGTTTATATTGCAGATAGGCATAGGTTGTATTATTGGTGCAGTTGTTTTGGAGGTTCACTGCTTTGAATGCCCAATCAGAGGCTTTTTTGAGCAGCTTCTCGTCAGTCGTATTTATATAATATTGCCAGGCGACATCATTGAGTTGTTTAGCATCACTTGTGGCATACCTATTCAGATAATTGGTCACGTAGCGGTCATAGACATCAGTGGTGGCGGTATTCATATAGTAGTCCATCTCCATGCGGGCTACTTCGCGCTTGCTATCAGCGCTCGTTGCTTTGACCAGGTCTGTGGCTTCCTTGAGTATCTTCTCATCTTTTTGTGCTTTAGCGATGGCCTGTGCCTGAGTGGCTATCAGGCTTATCTTATCTCCGTATGCTTTGGCGCCATACTTTGCGACCAGCCCGTTCTTATGGCTGACCACCAGCGCCAGGCCCGGTGAGGGATATCTCTCCGTGAGTTCGTATGCCAGCGCGACCACCTTATCCTTTGACCATTTTTGCGCATTGGCGACCTTGAGGTACTCGGCGAAAATATCATTATAGTCCCTGCCGCTGGAGTTGAATAGCCGGAGATAGTCCTCGAGGAAAGCCTCTCCCCTCTCCCCTGCCTCATATTTCCGGTCCATGCCGGTCATGATGTCGGGACGGGCCGGGGCGGCAGCGAGTCCACCACTCAGCAGGCCTGCTATATCAGGGCCTCCTACCACTTTGTTTTTGATAGAGCCGTTGCCATCGAGCCATAGCAGTGTAGGATAGGCCGTGACCTGATAGCGACCGGCTATATAGGGGCCTTCGCCTTTCTCCATGTCAAACTTCACATTGATGTAGTTATTATTGAAATAGGCCCCTACGCTGCTGTCCGTAAAGACAGTCGCAGCGAGACGTTTGCAGGGGCCGCACCAGGATGTATAGCAGTCCATGAAAACGAGCTTGCCTTCCTTTTTGGCCTTGTCGAGGGCCTCCTGCAGGGTCAGCTCGTGGTTGAAATCTATACCTGTGGCAAATGCCTGTACTGAGGAGAGCAAGACGAGTAGGGAAATGAATATTCGCGAAGTATGCTTCATCCTACAAATTTATAAAGGTTTGCGGAATATAAAGGGAAGGATTTGACAATTTGAAAATGAGCTAATTTGAAGATGAAATGCAGATAACCGCAGAGAGCGCAAAGCGATAAAGTATCTCTCGCAAAGACGGAAAGGCGCAAAGAATACAGTTTAACCGCAGAGGGCGCGGAGAGCGCGGAGAAAATATCTCATGCAAAGACGCGAAGGCAAATATATACCTCACACGAAGAGCACAAAATTCACAAAATAATATCTCTCCCAAAAAATGTAAAGGCGCGAAGAATACGGTTATCGGTTCGATTCCGATCAATGGCTCAGGGAAGCTTCTCGTGAAATGGAGGGAGAATAAGCGATGCCATCCCTTGAAGGGATAGCATCGCTACTTAATGAACCGCTTTGTATTACCCAAAAAACTCGTATACTTACTATTCCTATTACGAAACACAAAAAAACCAAACAAATGAAAAAAACGATCTTTGGAATCATCGTGCTGAGTTTAATATTCATCCCCTCCTGCAAAAAAAATCCTGGTAACCCCGGCGGCTCATGGACATTCAAATCAAATACATACAGTACAACTACCTGTCAGAACCCAGGAGCAGGCATACTCTCTGCTACAAACCTTACGAACTCTAATGCTGCTACTTATGGTACGCTCATATTTGATTTCTTTGGTGCGCTCCCTACCACAGGTGGCACATATACTGTGGTCTATAACCGCTCACTTACTTCTAAACAGGTACACATAGAAGCGTCTACCGGTGGCGCTTATGGATCGATCATCTATAACGATTACTACGCTGCCGATAGCACCAATAAAACTGTGTCTGTCACTGTATCAAATGGTAAAGTGAGTGTTTCCGGCTCAGGCATCATGCTGCACAATTACAATAATTTTTCAGATAGCTCTGTGATCAATTTCAATGTCACACAGTTGTAATAATCCAGATACACCCGATGCAATATGCAGGCTCGGGACACGAATTC
>Ga0206911_1111_pt1 | contig 19520 bp, 16 predicted proteins | sample Alteio_BWOrgHeat_74_FD_152956 | JGI IMG/M metagenome (GOLD analysis project Ga0206911, IMG submission 152956) | Enriched cells from forest soil in Barre Woods Harvard Forest LTER site, Petersham, Massachusetts, United States -... | ecosystem: Environmental > Terrestrial > Soil > Temperate forest >...
TTTTACACCAACAATGATAACGATATGACCTATTCTTGAATATTTGAAATATATGTCTAATTAATCGGATATCAATATTTTCGAATATAAAAATCGTAATAAATTGTGTCATCAAGCCTTCCTTATTAAAAATATTTTTTAATAGTTTTTCTTCTAAAATTAGATCGAGATCAATCCTATCATTTATAGCTTTAATTTTTTCAAGAAACATTCCATAACCTTTGTGTGATTCAGGGACATATTTAGTGAAATAATCATTAATCATTTCTGGTTGTCCATGTGTTATTATCATTAGGGTGATTGTTTCTAGAGTTTTTCCAATTATCCTATTGGGATATGCATTAATACAATATTTCAAATAAGCTATTACAGCTCGCAATTCTATTTCCTTGTTATTATACAATCCAATAATTTTTTGTATTATTTCATCTAATACTTTTTTTATATAGATACTATGATCGGCATTACTAGGAAATCTAAAATAATTAGTCCAATATATTCTATCGAACATGTAAAGAATTAGCGATTCATGGCCATAGTTTAATACAGTTTCAATTAATGATGATTTTAACAATATTTCGATATATTTAACTTCAAAAATATTTAAATTCGATGTACAAATTTTAAAAGCTTTCTCACTATCTTTTTTTTTTAATAAATAATTTATTTTATTAATAGTTGTGTTTATTTTATCTGACGACATTTAATATGCTATTAATAATAATATTAATAATAATAAATAATAAATAAATACATATATTATTAATTATTATGATATCAATTTTTTGTCAATGCCAATATAATTAGAAATTATGCCAGTTATTCCTTTCTCATCAAAATATTGATTTAAATAATCCGCTAATACAGATAATTGGATCTTTTTCATCTTTTTAAAATATGTGATATCATCTTTCGTCAAATTTTCATAAAACCATTTTTGATGATAATTTATTTCTGATGCACAAAATATTAATTCCTTTTTTGATATATTATTTATTTTAATATAATCAATGGTATCTTGTGTAATATGTTTACCTGGCTGCCGAAAGAAAATTAACATAAATTTTAATGATACATAGTTGCAAGTTTTTAATGTATAAATTAGGAAATCTTGATAAATTTGCATTGTGGTGTCATTATATGTCAAAAAATTAATAACATATAAATATGATGATTCATCCAATATAATTATAAATTTATTAATAGTTTCATACTTGCTTTTTTCGTATAAATCACTTTGGAATGTTTGCATCATATATTTTGCGATACAGCGAGAAATATCATAAACATTCCATATTTTTTCAAGGGATTTATAAAAATATGTTAGGATGGGCATACATAACGTTAGAATATTATGAAATAAATATGGAATAATACTTTGAATTTCTAATTTTGCAAATATAAAATCTAATATCGATGAATTATTAATAATTGTATGTAATGATGAAGAGCGTGCTGATAACATTCTAATTTTATTTTCATAATTAAAAAAATTTTTATTATTGTAAGTCCATCTATAATTTGATTTTTTTAATAATATTTCTTTGATGGGTAATATTATTTCATTATAATATTGCATAAATGTTTTTTGATCAGCAAATTCAATCATTGCATCTAAAATATTATGTTCATTTTCAATGCTAGACCGGTGGTAATCATATATTTTTTTTGGAGGAAATACAGAAAGATACATTTGTATTAATTTGATTTTATTCGGTTTAGCACTTTTTAATATTTTTTGAGTAAGAATTGATAATACATAACTATCAGTAACAGCCACAGTACTCCAGGCATACGGTTTGGGTTTTGTTATAATATTTTCAAAAATTATTTTAGCAGCATTCTTATTTTCAGTTGCTAACATTCGATCAATTATTTTAGGAATAATGCCTGTAGCAATCATATCGAATAATTTATTATTTTCTTTTAAATATATTTCGATTTGTTTATAATCAGATGCATCAATTGCAGATAATAATTTTCCAACTGATGTCATAATATTATGCATAATATTATATTCATACATTTAAGTATGAAGGGTGAATACATTTCAATTTTAATTATTTAGATGTTTATTAATAAATAAACATCTAAACGACTAATACATATTGTACATTTACCCCATCAATTGTTTTTTCAATGCGACCAGTCAATTTTCCTTTAGTCAATGTAATAACTAAATCCTTTAGACAATCTCCTACCAGTGGCCATTTTTTTGTCTTATAAAAATCAGGAACATTTTCAGGTCCCTCAAAAATAGTAGAAATGAAATATGATGTAAGAGGACATTGTTGTTTCGATTCATATGAAAACAGTAAGATAGGAAATTTGTTTAATTCATAAGGTTGTGATTTTTTGATGTTTTCCTTAACAGTAGCTAATATACGGTCTAAGGCAATATTATAATTAGGTAGGTCTAGCAGATCTGCCTTATCAGACATAATTTACTTAGATACAAATAGTTACAATACTCTTACAAGCTACTTAATTGGTTTTTAAATGGACCTGACAGTTGATCAATATTTCAATTTTTTCTATTCATCCTGTTTTGGTATGGTATCAGCAAGAGCATAAACATCCATAACATCTGCAACATCTTCAATAATAGTGGCTCCTTTCGGTACAATTGCAATAGCATTACTAATACTATAATCATCAGCTCCAGCATAATCTGCCCTAACACCAATTTCTTTCCATTCTATTTTACTTGAGCCACCACCATCTAAATTTATAGCATATACAGCTCCCAATCTTTTACATAATTTAGCCAAATCAAATAAATCTAATCCTTGACCACCACAAAATAGATTTCTTCCTTCAACATGTATAACCATAATATTATTGTTTTCATCAATTAGTAAACATGTTCGTGGGTTTAGATCAGAGGCATGAGCAGGCATGCCTGGAGGAACAAGTCCGGCAGCACCACCCAAAACTTTTTGAATTAATGTGAAATTATATGGCATAAATATAAAATCATAAGAAAAGCTTGCACGTCTAACAATATTTCCTAATCGTGGTCTATCAGCAGTGATAAATATTCGATCATTTGCATTTATTTTAGAAATATCAGACCCAGATAATATTTTACCATCTTTATCACAAATATAAGCAGTTGTATATTTTGGAATGTCGACAACATCTGCTTTTACAATAACTTTAGCCAGTTTATCTTCCGTCATTACAATATTTCCGTCATAAACTAAAATATTACCCATTAATACTTGATCAAGAGGATCAAATTCCATTGGTACTTTTTCATTATATGGAGGAGCATAGCGAATTGAAAAAATACCATCCTTGTCTACTTTTAATATTCCAAGTGTATCACTGACCCAATTCAAACTAAATAATTCTAATCGAGTATTTTTTAATGGCTGTAAACTCGATGCATCTGTTGCTTCACGTGGATTAATACTATAATCTTTTTGTTGTAAATATCTATAATATCCGATTGGTTTATTTATTAATTCATCATTCCATCTATCAACTCCATACATTTGTTCCCGAACATGATTAGCCAAAAAGAAATACGATCCATTAAAAATTACACCACTCGTACCATTACCTTGCTTACTTCTATCACCAAAATAAACATTACCAACACGACCAATATCTAATTGGCAACATATGAATTTAACATCCTTTAAACTATTTTGTTTAATAATACCAATAGTAATAAATTCAACTATATCATCACTGTTTGATTTAGGGACACCATTATACATTTTCCATGCTATGTTGTGATAGTCTTTAAATTTAAATTCTAATTTATTTTCAGGATCATTTTTTAACCAATTTAAAAATATTTGGTTATTGTGTAATTTAATTAAATACATATTATCATTTAAGTATATTTTATTAGCTAATTCCAAATCAGCCAGTAATTTATTTATTTTACCGTTTACTTCCATATTATAGTTATTAAAGAAAAAAATATATTAAGAAATAATACAAAATATAAGAAAAAATATGTAGTATTATACTAATAACATGGATAATTATGACATTGAATATAAAACTATCTGTGATGGATCATCAAGTGATAGATGTTCATCATTAATTAATAATAAAAATACAATAATGAAATTAAATAATGATAAAATAGATCAAATTAATAGGTTTGTTGGTATAATTGGAGATTATGAAAGAGGTGCTCGTTATAGATTAATAAGTGAAATTGCACCATATATTAGTAATGATGCTGTATTTGGAGCATCTTTTTTTGATGAAATTTCAAAAATAAATAGTGATGCCGGCACCCGTTTAGTAAAAAATTTTGTTTATAAAAATAATAAATATTATATTGAACGGACCAAAAAATCACAAACTCCTGGAAAAAAAACTCCGGAAGTAACAAGAACAGATACTATTTTAAAAACAGATATTTTTGGAACAGGAAATTTATCCATTTCAGTTTTATTCAATTTTTTAATTAAAACGGGGGTGTCTGATTCAGATAAAAATATTAAAATATCGGATGTTATCGCCAAAATATATCCATTACAGCTTCATAATCACCTATCATATGAAGCAATTATTGCAAAAGATAGGAAACATCCTGTGGGAGCGGTTGGTGAAAGTAATGCAAAAATTAAAAGATTAGAGAATTTAATGAAAATTATTTTTTATAAAGAAGCTCTTATTAATTGTTATATCAGAGACAATATTATAACTCCAAAAATTTCAAATACATTCGTTTGTACAAATGATATTTATATTGCTAAAGGATTACCAATCAATTATACATTTTATAAATTTATGGAACAAAGAGACAAAATAAATCCAAATTCCAAAAAAATAAGTAAAAATTGGATGAATACCCCAAATAGCTTTATGTTTGATGAAGTTTTTAAACAATCAAATTTTGGATTTATTGAAATGGAAAAAGCAGATTTTACTTTACACGACATAAATACTACTCGTGGATTTGATCTCGGTATGTTATTCGAAATATTTTATACAAAATTATGTCTAGTTCATTTATGTAATATTTATATTACTGATGATCATTTTAATAACATCATGGTTAAATTTACTGAAAAAATTAGAAAATATGAAATAACAAGAAGAGGTACTAAATATACATTTTATGTAAATAATAACTATATTATCAAATATATTGATATGGAACGTTTCGAAAATTGTAAAGATAAAAATATTTTTATTGACACTGCCACCGATAGGGTTTATAATGATTATAGAGGTGGTTATGGAATTAATTTAACGGACGGAGTTGAAACAAATATTTTAAGATATATGTACGCACGTATTGAAAAATTACAATTAAATAACATTGATACTTTCTGCGATTTTATGCAAAGATGTTTGCCAGAAAAATATCAAAAGTTAGATATTGATAAATTAAGAACGGAAAGAGGATTAGATAAATCAAAACAGATGTCTATACCTGATATTAAAAAAGAAGCATTAGAAAAATTAGTTGAAACAGAAAAAAAAGATATTAATAGCAAATTATTAAAACAAATAAATGATTTAAAAGAACAAGTGAAAAAATTACAAGAGGAAAAGAAAATCAGTGACAGTAATATTGTTATAGTTAAAGAAAATATAAAAAATACTATTGAAATGAAAAAATTACGAGAACAAAACGTACTTGGAACTTCCGAAATTAAAAGTTTAGAGTCCACTATTGCTAAATTGGGGGATGTTGATGTTCAAAAAAATAGAGAAAAAAAAATGGCAACAGAAGGAAAAAATCTAATAGAACAAATTAAAAAAATAAAAGCAGATGTTGTTAGACTTGATGCTGAACGTGTTAAAAAAATTAATGAATTATTACAAAGAATGGATAAGGAAAAGGGACCTGAGATTGAAAAAGAAATTATTGAAAAAAGAGATAAATTAGAACAAGAGGAACTAAAACAATTAAATGATATGATTGAAACTTATTCTATTAATCTTGATGTAGAACCAAAAACATTTTTGAATGATTTTAATAAAGATACACAAATACCTATTGAAATTCCGTATAAACCACTAAAATTACATTTAACTTTACCCCCACAAGAAACAATAATTCCACCACCACGTGTTTTACCGGGTACTGCAACACCAGGTGTATTGACAGGTGGAACTAAAATATGTAAATTAAAAGTATGGGACAAATTATAAACTAGCCATTTGTTTTTTTAAATAAATAATATGTTGTTTTTCATTATTCGACAAATGACATAATTCTTTGTACGGAACATTTGTTTTTGATGATATATATTTTAAATGATATATTTCATTATTATGAAATTCATATTCAAATAGTAATTTTGCTCGTTCCATATGAAATTCTGATGTAATAACCAAAATACGAACTATAAAATCATTATTGGCAATTTTATCAATAAGAAGTTTCGAGTAAACTACATTTTGAATTGTATTTTGTGCTTTATTTTCCATAACAATTTTAAATGGTGATATTTTATGTTCCACTAAATATTTTTTCATCACTTGTGCTTCTGTTTTTGCCTTAGGATTTTTTGTTGTATTTCCACCTGTTACAATAATAATAACATTCCATCCAAGTTTTTTAAGATAGTTATAATAATTTATGGTATAATCTAAACGAGATTTTAACCAAATTCCAGGAGTAAATTTGTCTGTTAGAGGACCTCCTAATACCACCATATAATATACATTATCCATTTTACTACTATACTATTAGATATTTGCTGATTTGCGATTTGTGATTGATATAGATAAAATTATAATGGATAATTGATGGACATAATAATTCAACTTTTTATATTAAATGTCTGTCCGATATACAAACACATATGGTAACATATATATTTATCCGGGCTGGAGAACCAAAAATATATACCTAACTGATGTTCCCCAGCCAGTATACAAACATATGATTTCCATTCGATAGTAAACCAAATGGATAATTTGGATTTTCAATTGATATGTCACATATGTTTGTATCTGGGCGAACATCGTCTAACAATCTGTCGCCCGGTGTACTTACATATTTAATCATATATTGGCACCAGGTTACACCTGTTACAAATCTATTGTAATATATGTTTTTATTCGGGCTGGGGTCATCTAATAATTTGTCGCCCAGTGTACTTACATATTTAATCATATATTGGCACCAGGTTACACCTGTTACAAATCTATTGTAATATATGTTTTTATTCGGGCTGGGGTCATCTAATAATTTGTCGCCCAGTGTACTTACATATTTAATCATATATTGGCACCAGGTTACACCTGTTACAAATCTATTGTAATATATGTTTTTATTCGGGCTGGGGTCATCTAATAATTTGTCGCCCAGTGTACTTACATATTTAATCATATATTGGCACCAGGTTACACCTGTTACAAATCTATAAAACAATATGTAAGCACAAAGGCGCTGCATTTATTAGCAAACATATTGACTTATTAACACAATAACATTAATATCACCTAAATCACGCTTATTTATTATTCCAATAATTTCGTTTTGATACATTTTCCATATTTTATCAATTACATTACTGTAATAAAAGTATTTTGTTATATCAAGTGATATATCTAAAAAACTAATATCGTGATTTTCAATATACCTATCAATTATTCTGTTGACTATTTTAATATTATTTTTATTACATGCTGATTTTAATGCCAATCTATCAAATAATGTTTGGGTTACATCACACTTTTTTTCTAATAATAATTCAGTAATTTCATCTAAATCTTTATCAATAGATAATATTAATGCGGTTTTACCATGACGATTTTGTAAATTAATATCACACGAATTATTTAATATTAAATATTTACAGCATTCAATTCTTTTTCTTTCTATTGATATAATTAACAAAGTAGATGAATCACATAGTACAGATAAATCACATCGACCAGTTTTCATTATTTTTAATGCAATTTTTGGACGACACCAAATAGCTCCTTCTAATGCATTTCCATTATCATCAGATAAATTTAAATCAGATGATGGTGTATCAATTAATTTTGATGCGATATCAGACAAACCATATGATCCCCAGCAAGCATTCGTTAAAGCTGTTCTGTCAGATGAATCTCTTATATTAACATCACAACCGTTATCAATTAATTTAAATGCAATTTCATTAAATCTTTTATTATATTTATAATTTTGTCGTTCACCTTTTGAGTCATCATAATTATGTCGATTGTAAGAATTTATACAATCAACACAATTTAAAAGTGCAGTTTTTTTTAGAATATTTGTTTGTATGTCAACATTACATGATTTTTGTTCAATTAATTTATATGCAAATTCTTGAAATTTATTTACATCATGTTGATAAACAAAATATAATTTATCAATAGCTGTATATAATGCTGTTTCTCCATCTTTGTCTTGTAAATTTAAATTACAACCATAATCAATTAATTTGTTGAATACCTCATTAAAACCAATCTTGATACAATGCATTAAAGCAGTTTTACCTAAATTGTCTTGATGATCAACATTAATATTCTTAAATTTTAAAATATTATCGATAAATTTATTTGCACTTTCAAATGGTAAATGGATTATTGAATTTATTAAAAGTGTTTTTTTATTATTGAAAATATAATTTATATAATTAATATCAATTTCATTTAACATTGATAAAATTGTATCAATATGAATGTTTTTGTATATTGCATCATTTAATTGTTCAAGTTTCTGCATTGTCGAATGATAGTTTAAATAAATATTATAAGGAAATTTAATATATATAATTATCAATTTTTATTGATAATATATAATTATATATATTGATGAATGAATGTATGAATTATAATTTTAAATGGTGGCATTTAATAATACCATCATCAGCAAATTTCGAAAAAGTGTGTATCAGTGATGATAAAATGAAATTATTTACAGTATCATTAATACGAACAATAATATGGATAATAATAACAATAATTTTATACACAGATCCAATAAATGTCTATTTTATATTAGTTTTTATATGGACATTAGTTAATATATTTATTTTATTAATGATATGTTTCAAAAGTGTTCAATTTTGAAGATCTTTAAGATATTTTATTAATTCTAAAAATTTTAGATGTGTTGGTATAGTTTTTGATGAGGATGTTTTCCACATTTCATCATTATCTTGCTCAGGATGTCCCTCTACAACAAAATAATCTCCTTTATTTTGTGTCTGTGGTTGATAATAACAATATTTTGGCAAGTCATTAGATGATTTTAATATTTTTTTTTCATTTTGATAGTCAATGTCATCAATATTTTCTTCTAAATACTTATCTGTTATATTTTCCATTGGAATTTCCTTAACATGATTATAATTTGCTTTATAAATAATATCATAAAAACTATTTAATAATTCTTTGCCATCTTTTGTGAATTCACCGTTCATACAATATTCATCAAATAATTCGGGTTTCTCATCTCTTAATTCGCGAAGGAATGCTTTAGCTTCCTCCAATTTATATCTTAATGATACTTTATTAGAACTGGTTGTTTTCCATTTAACATCGTCAATTTCAACCATAAAACGATCGCCATGTGTATCACTTGGCTTAAGATACCATATATATGTTGGTATTTCATCTGGATCAATTCCAGAATCAGATGGCAATTCCACAGTTCTTTTTTTCTTTTTTGTATTTTTATTAGTATTTTTCAAAGAAGTGTCATAAATTAAATTTTCTCTTCTATTATCCAAATTCATTCTATTAATATGTAATATTGATTTATTTTGTAATTTGTTTTGTGAATTTTTTAATTTGAGAGCCATTATAATTTCATGTAAAAATACATCCTTTGTTTTATTTTGTGGGTTTCCATAATCATGACTACATGATACTTGTCCAACGTCGTTGCATTTCCATTTTTTATCTAAATCATCAATAATTTTAAGATCTTTCCAATCTATAACAACAGGAACTGGAATATTTTTATATTTTAATTGAATAATTGCATAATCTTTATTATTATAATTAATTTTATCATAAATTAAAACCATATCAAATTTGTAGCTATATAAATAGTACTGAAAAAAATTGTTTCCAATTAATATTCTTTTTTAAAAAAAAGAGATATTAATTGAATACTAAATTTTAACTGAAAAAAAATTGTCTCCAATTAATATTCTTTTTTAAAAAAAGAGATATTAATTGAATACTAAATTTTAACTGAAAAAAAATTGAATTATAGTTTGTCTGAAGACCGGTATTATTCCTTAAACAAATTATATCACTAATACTAAAGACTTTTATTCGATGGCTTCAAAAAAAGAAAATGAATTAATGCCCGTTCCTCCTTATACGGCAGAATGGAAAGAATACAAGTTGTATCAAAAGCCTGCAGGTTGGGCTTCACTTTATGCTCTCGTTGTAGCATTTGGTGTTGAGGTAGAAGATCTTGAGGTAAACAGTTCAAGTTTTGCACATACTGCATACACTGAGTTATCAAAATGGTCTGATGTATTGTATGATCTTGCTCTTCTATTATCGAATGAGCAGGCTGACAATAAGTTAAAACGCGCACGCGAAGAATTATTCACACCACAACGTTTCATCTCAAAACGTAATCAAGAAACTGGTGTTGATTTGGCTCGTATGCCACTTGGCAAACTTAAAGTAGCAGTAGTTGCTGAAATCCTTCTTGAACGCCTTCATTTTGCGTTAAACAAGATTTTCTCAGTTCGATGGCGTTTCGGTGAAGACGCCGATATTGATCAATTGCTTTTCGAAAAACAATATCAGGATGACATGCCAAGTGCTGATGAAATCGACTTCCGTTTCTCTGACGGTCAACGTTTGTCATGGCCCGAATACAGTGAGTGGGTAAAGGGACTCGTTAAATGTTATAAAGGTATGCAGGGAATGCCACTTGCAGTTCATGAAGCATTTTCTAAAGCAAAGGAGGTTGCTCAAAAGGAAATGGAAACTACACGACCAGCCGGCCAGACCGGAAAAGGTTTTAGCAAAACCACTACTTCAGGAAAGAAGGAAGGAAGTAAGACTATTGGCCCAAAATATGATAAGTCTAAAGATGCAAAACCAATGCCCTCTCAATGGAAACAGGTTACACCAGTCAATCGCGACACTGACAAAGATCCTAAGGAAGAAAAGAAAGTAAAGTCAAAAGAAGTTGATGAAGAAGGATTCGAAAAGGTAAAAGCTAAGAAAGGAAAAGGAAAGAAGGTTACTGAACCTGAACCCGAAAAGGAAAAGGAAGAAGAAGAAACTGCACCAACTAAGAAGAAAAAACAAGAAGATAAACCCGAAAAGGAAGATGAGGAAGAGGAAGACGAATAAGCATAATTAAGGATTTGTCATGCTGTTTTATTTATTAATTTGAAAATAAAGAAATTTTTATTTATTGAGCTAAATTGACGTATTTTTGTGTTAGGGCTTGTGGTAGATTCCATGATCCTCTACAGAAAACACAGAATTCACCATTCTTGCTACTCCACATTTTAAAGCAACTATTATGAATACATCTACCACAAGATGTTTTACAGTAATCAAATTCTTCACCATTAACAATATCATCTAAACATACTGGACATAGATCATCTTTTCCTTTCATAGTGATAGTTTTGTCAGTAGTTCCAACTGCGATCTTTGTTCTATGAACGTCATACTTTTTCCTCGTTAAATGATCGATACACAATGCATCAGTAATTGGTGGAATAAAAGTAAACATCATTTTTAATTCATCATCAGTATATTGGTGTGAATCTATTTTTGTTTTTATTTGCATAACACGCATTAGAATAAAATAGATATGTTTACATTTTTTATGTCTAATTTGAAAATCTGGACAGGTACATTCTGGTGTATTTTTAATTGATACCTTATAAACATTTCCAGTTAATCCCATAACGGAATATTCTCTAATTAGATTAGCTGGATTGACAACAGGTAAAGTTTCGATTAAAAATAATTTTTGATTTAATCCTCTTAGTTTTCGCATATTATCATCCATTTGAGCTATAGTATTCATTTGTATATTAATACTATATAACATTTAAGTTAGTTTTATTAAATATATTAAAATCAAATTTTTTTATTAAATAATATTCATTGAAATATTATTTAATTGATATTATCAGATTAGAATATTACATTTATATTACCAATTCTTCATAATCACCATCTTCACCATCTTTACATGCAACTACTTTTTGCAAAGCTTGTAAAATTGTTGCTACTGCTCCTTCTTCTTTGTTATGTCTAGATAGCAAGTTGGAATGATGTTTAACGAGACTTTCAAGACTTGATTGTGAAAGTGTTTTAGCCTTGTAGTCTTTGAAGTATTCCATGAGCATGCTATACTCTTCAATATATCTCAAGGTTGTAATGAGTTCCTCTTCAGATTTTTGAAGATTGTTAATTTTTTGCCAAATTTTCTGTTTATCTTCTTCAGCTAATGATTTGTTGTATTTTTTCATTGTTTCAACAATACCACCGGCAATTGCTCTGAGTAATCGTGAACCGGTACATGTTCCTTGTTCATAAAGACGTTTAGTAACCAAATCAGTTTCATAATGACCGCCAGCTTGTAATGGAACAGGCATTAACATTCCGAAACTGGTACCACCGAAGGGTGATCTAATAGGATTTTGTTGTTGTAAACTAACACCGAAAAGTCCTTGTGGTCTTGAACTTACAGCACCGTACATACTGCTTCTCAAATGGCTTCTTAAGCGACCAATATCAACTAATCCACTTGATATACCTGTTGGTTCTTTGCGCATCTTAATGCCAAGATTAGAGATATAGCCAGATGGGACATATTTACCAACCATTTCTTCAGTTTTACCACTGAAACCTTTGTTTAACATGCCTGGGTTGCAGTTAACATATTGAGCAATAAGATCGAGATATGCCAATAATCGATCATTATTTTTAATTGCTGCTTGTACATCAGCATCTTTGAATTTTTCTGCCATAAAGTTTTCTAACCAATGTCGCATACGTTCAACCTTTTTGATGGACACTTTAGATTCATCATCATAAACTGATTGAACACGGAAACCGAATTTTTGTAAAGTTTTTAATGCTACCATTGGGTGCATTTGACTGATTTCTGCTTTTGCAACAACGAAGAAATCAGCTGGTGCATCTTTAAGAACAGCCATACATTTCTTTAATCCATCAGAATCACCTTCAACAAGACAATTGAAAACATATTTCCTACAATCTTGGGCATCAGATGCGTTAACAAGTGTCGAATAACATTTGAATTCTGCTTTCAAAGTATCAGCAGTTGATTGATCTTGATCTCCATATCGGACAGTTTGTCCATTGACCTTTTTAACGAAAGCTCCAGTAGCATCTCGGTACCATACTTTACAATCAGTAAAGTTGACAACTTCATCATTTTCTTCTACAGATGGTTCAGGTTTTGCTGATTTCAAAGTCATCAATCGTTTACGAATTAATTTATCAACATAGATATTGAAATAAGGTAAATCATTGTCTTTCCAACTAGATTGGACGTTCATATCTACATCTGATCCTGTTCCTCCCATTTTGAATTTAGCAACACCAGTCGTGTATAATGCTTGATATAGATTGACAAAGAAATCTCTACCAACAGCTCCACTAGTTTCTAATGATACGGCAACATATTGGCGTCTACCGGAAGCATCAGTGTACCAAATAGAATTAACTTCACTAACTGGTAATTTTGGAAGAGCATTGCCAAATACAGTTCGATCACTACCTTCATTTGGTTTTGCCAAATTGAGACGATAGTCATTCAAATTAGCATTTGAATTTCCATATTCGGATTCATCAACTGGCACCCAAGCACCTCCACTGGAAGATCTCTTCATAACAATAACATTTTGTTTATAAAATTTCTTTTCACGATCATCTAAATCAGACCATTTTTGATAAATATTTTGCCACAAGTCACGAGCTTCCGGACTGTTTTGTATTGTTGTATATTGACCACTTGCACCTGATGAAACGGCATTAATTTTATTTAAGATTGCTGATCTTAATGCTTCATTAGCTTCAGCACCAAATGCAAATATTCCCATAGGTGTTGCGCGCATTCTTTCGGCTAAACTATCAAAATATTGCTGAATACCTTCTTCAGATGCTTTTCGCACTTCAATTGGTGGGGTAGCACCAAGTAATGCATCAATATCTGCCTTTTGTTTATCTACCATTGCCTGCCAATATACCCAGTCTTTTACTGGTTTCTCTCTTTCAGTGGGGTTTGTTGGATAAGCGTTCTTAATATCACCTTCATTTAATTTTAAATTTTGAATTGCATTGCGGATACGGGCATTCTCAACACCACGTCCCATTGGTTGATCAATAGCTCTGTGTAATAAGGCTGCTTTAGTTACAAAATCTGTAAATTCCCAATGGATGTCGTTGTCACGAGCGTTGCCTTTATTTTCATAAAGTTCAGCGCGCATAACTTCCCAAGCTACACTGCCCAAAATGTCTTTTGGATTGCTGGCGTTGTATGCATGTGTAAAATCATTCCCTCGATAGAATGCACTGACATAAAGGTCACTTCGACCATCCCCGAGAAAATTTCTAAATCTATTTTTTCCCTTACTAGACATTAACAAGTATATATTATTCAAAAAGAAAAAAAATATTGTTGATTATTGAGAATAATTAAAAATCTATAATTTAATCTTATAGAGTTTTGATTATTTTTATAGGTTTTACAAATATTTATTTATATTCTATTATTATAATCTATAATGAATTCTTGTAATCTATCCGAAACTTCGGGCTTTTGGTATGTTTGTATAGCTGTTTTAATATTACTTCTTGTAATATGCCTATATTATAAATATTTATATTCAGCATCGTGTTCTGAAAGAATGACTTCAGAAAGTAATAAACCGTCAAATGAACTTGTTGTATATCATACAACATGGTGTGGACATTCACGTGCGTTTTTACAAGGACCCACGTCCGTATGGGAACAGGTGAAAAATTATGCTAAACATAATTATGATGGTATGTTGGAGATTAAAGAAGTACAATGTGATGCCAGTAATATTGCGCCCGATGATAATGAATGTTGTACAAATAATGGTTTAGTTCCTGGATATCCAACTATTATATTTTATAAACAAAATGGAAATAAAAAGGAAACAGTAAAATATACTGGTCCAAGAACATATGATGCAATATTAACTTTCGTACAAGGAAATATGACTTCAATGGAAATTCCTAAATAAACTTTTTAAGATTTTCATTATCATAATCACCAAATTCAGAATGATGTCAATTATTAATCATCATTGTCATCATTCTGTTGAATACAATCCAAAAAATTTTGTGATGGTTCAACATATGGTATACCTTTTAGTTCTGAAATGATTTCATTCCAAAGATAAGTATCCATAAAAAATATCATATATAATAGATTATCCAAATTTTCACACATAATTCCTCTAACAATTTTTTTATTCAGGTCATCCATAAGTAATTTGAATATGGTAGATTGTTTTGATGAATGAATTTGATCAGAGAGATACTCATCTGAATCACAATGAGGACATGATCCAGACCGATATACCCAGTAAATGAAATATTTTTTCTCCATGTACTGAAATTGGGCAATGGTATATCGCTTGCCATGTCCGTAACCAGAAGAATCAACAAATATATTTGTCTGTTTGACAGCTCCATCGATATATTGATGCAATTCTTCAATACGAATTGGTCCATAAAATTTGTCCATTTTTTTAAATTTTGCTTTAAATATTTCTTTTGCCATCATACAAATATCAGACAAAATTCTTTCCATATTGAATGGACAATAGATCTGGCGAAGAAGAGAATGCACTTCAAATTCAGACATAAAATTACAAATAATATCAGAAATTACTGGTGGAAATGGCGAATTAATCGCATTTATTATATCTGATAGTGCCTTTGTTTTGATGGATTTTTCATCAAGATTTGTTTTCTTCATAATAGCATCATTGAATGTTTTTGTTTGCGCCTTTTGTTTTTCCAACATAATATTTCGTAAGTCGGAATCATCTGAAGGACTGATGAATTTTTCTTCATTCACCGGTTCAAGAATTTTGGGAATTAATTTAGATTTTTCTTTCTTTTGTTGAAAAGGCTTGCGAAATACTTTCCGCGGTGTAATATGTGAAACATGAACAGGTACATATTTGACTACCTGTTTAACTATCTTTTTTGGTTGTTCAGGTATCCAAGATTTTACCAAATTTGCCCATTTGGAAGGTGGTGTAGGTGGAACTGATGGGGGAACGATTTGTGGGTGTGTTGCTGATCGTGGAACAGCAGGTCCTGCGGGTCCTGCAGATGATTTCTTTTCTGACCATGCTACCACAATATCACTAAATTTCTTTGCGTTTTGCGCCATAATTTGTCGATTAGACAATAATATATAATTGAAAATTAAAGGAATGTTTAATATGATTATATTTCAATTTTTCATTAATTGTAAATATCTCTTATATTTTGAAAAAAATTCAATTAAATTCGGAATAACTATATTTTTTAAATAATTCTTTGCCGATATTTATTAATTTATCCTTATATTCCAAATATTTTAAATTATTTTTTGGAACATCGCCAAAACCATAAAGTGCTCCATACCATGCTCCTGCTATACAACCAACCGTATCACTATCACCAATATGAATCATAGAATAAATAACTAATTTTTCCCATACATTTTCTGAATCAATTAAACTATCATATGCCATAATAGTTGAACTATATCCACTTTCTCCAACCATTGTTGAATATTTACTATCTTTCACGAAATTATCATATTGATATTTAATACGAAAAATTAAATTTGAATGTGCTTTTGTTTTAACTGGCTTATTATTAACAAATCTTGTTTCCAAATATCGTTTCCAATATTTAATAAATTCATTATAATCCTTTTTTTCATCATCGTTTTCATTATTACAATATTTCCTAACTTTATCTGAATCAATTAATTCTAACAATAAATATGGCCATTTATCTATATCAATTTCCTCAATTGCAAATGTTGTAAATAACGCGGTTGTTAATCCTCCAAGATATCCTATTGCAGAATTATGTGTCATTTTACTAGATTCAATTGCTACTTCAATTAATTTATCACGATTATTAATTCCATGAAATGCTAGTCCGATACTTGCAGTTCTCATTGAAGCACCAGCACCACCGGACATGGGATCATATGGAAATTTTCTCCAATCTTTATTTTTAGATAATTTATCTAAAGATTTAATTGTTGTTAATCCCGCATGTCTATTCTTTTTTAATTTAATTGCTTCATCCATTTCCTTATAAGCAATTAAATATTTTTTTTTTAAAATATCATATAGATTATCAAAATTTTTATAATTTTCTATTAATCCATCAGCGATTGCCATGCTCATAATTGTATCATCTGAAACTATCCAACCATCTAAATTTATTGCATTAATTCCACCTAAACTAATAAATTCATATAATAATTCTAAAGTCATATTTAATGGAACAACTCTCATATCATAATTAAATTCCCATTCACCATTTTTAAATCCGATCGTATCACCTAACGCATGTAAAATTAATGTAGCAATATACTTTTCCTCAATTTTTTCTAAATTATCCATTATATTATCAGAATATATATTTTTCGTTTATTTATACTTAAAAAAATATTAACAAAATGTAATATAGGATTAATGTCAACTGTTAATTTGTATGATGTATTAGGATTACCATCCGATTGCACAAAATCTGATATAAAAAAGACGTATGGAAAGCTAGTCAAAACACACCATCCCGATAAAGGAGGTAATAAAGAATTATTTGAATTAATAACACATGCATATACTGTTCTCAAAAACACACAAACAAGAGCAGAATATGATGAAATTTACAATTTGTCAAAACAAATAGATATTGATCATCTTCAACTTAAGGAATCAGCTAATCAGTTCTTAAAAGCACAAAATACAAGTGTAGTAAGTAAAACCAAAGATGAGGCAAGCAAAGATTTTAATATGATGAATGAAGATTATGATAGAAAACATAAATTTAATAGAAATGAACAAAAAAATACAATTCCAATTGATGATACAGAAAAACATATTAAAGATATGGAATTAATAAGAAATCAAACAGATATAGAAAATACACCTGATAATTTATTTGAAAAGAACTGGAATTTAAAAAAATTTAATGATGCATTCGATCATATGCATAAAACACACACTGAATTAATGGTTCATGTTGGAAATCCAGGTGCATTTGATAATACTATCATGGGAAGCACTACGAACTTTAGTAGTATCGACAATTTTGATAAAGTATATGAGGAGACAGATGAACCAATATCTAATAATTCATTTAGTTCAATTAAATTAGATAATAAGAAACATAAAAAATTAACAAAGAAAGATATTATAAAACTTCAAGGAGCTGATTACACTGAAGGCCATAAAACTATCGATTCTGATTATAATAAATTTTTAGAAGAAAAAATGCAAGAAAGAAAAACAATGGGTAGTAAAATAGGTGATAAAAAATTAAATGATTTTGATAATGATCCATCTATGGGTGGCTATGGAATTTTTCATCAATTGGGAATTAATGGTAAAGAAATTGCATGGGAAAATAATAATAATGATTTGAAGAAAAAATACGATAGATTACTCGAAATGAGAAAAAATAACACTAAAAAATAATCCCCAGTTTCTGCAGTTACTTTTCTTTTTCTTAAGAAAAAGAATATGTATCTGCAAACCAACATAAAGTGTTTGATATCTGGGTACCCGATGAATGAAAATTGGATTTTCATTCATTGGCTACTTTTCACCCAATATTCAGTGAAGAATATTATTTGAATTTAAAAAAATCAATCATTTTTTGATATCCTGACTGAAACATTTTAAGTTTCAAATTAATATCAATTCCTAAATCCATAATACTGATATTGTCTAATTCAATTTTGACAGTAAATTGATCAAAACCTTTAGTTGAATTAAAGGTTACTCCCTCCATTAAACATTGGACAACCTGTATTAAAAATTCTTCGATATTATCAATTGTTGTAACAGTATTATGTGTGTCAACCAAATAAATTCCAATAACTTCATTTAATCTTGCTCTGAACAAATGAATTGGATAATTATCAATACATCCCCCGTCGATGTATATCATATCCTTATATATAATTGGTGTGAAATATACAGGAATACATGATGACATTCGTAAAGCAATAATAACTGGCATATCTGGTTCAGTTTCATGTGAAAAGTAATATGATTTTTTATCATTTAAGCATGTTGCTACAATAATTAATGTTTTATTTGTTTTTTTATATAATTCAGCAAATGTAATGTTGGGATCAACTTTTTTTGCATTAAATAATCTTTTTAATGTATATTCTAATTTAATACCATTATCGAATCCATATTTATCTAAAAAATTAGTTAAATTAACGGATTTCATTTTATCAAAATCGAAACCTTTTAAAAATCCAAACATTTCATCTGGACTAAAACCAATCATATATAATGTTGCGATTAATGCACCCACAGATG
>Ga0206911_1113_pt1 | contig 19154 bp, 26 predicted proteins | sample Alteio_BWOrgHeat_74_FD_152956 | JGI IMG/M metagenome (GOLD analysis project Ga0206911, IMG submission 152956) | Enriched cells from forest soil in Barre Woods Harvard Forest LTER site, Petersham, Massachusetts, United States -... | ecosystem: Environmental > Terrestrial > Soil > Temperate forest >...
CTGGCAGGTGTCGGCTTCCTTTTATATTTTCTATTTCGCGCTTATCAGTCAGACAGCGATGCATATCAATCACTGATATTTGAGACTGATCCCGTATCTAAACTCAAGATTGAAATGATGGGGCTCTATTGGCACTTTGTAGATGGTTTGTGGATATTTTTGTATCTGTGCTTTTTGATCGCACTATATCTACTACCCGCCAGTATGGATGGATGGTTTACGCATCAGTTTAAGTAAATGACAGGTGTCCTTCGCCTCTCATCGCCCGTCCCTTTGGGTCTATCGCTTCATCAGCCTTGATACATATACTAGTATGCATGCTCCAAAGAAAGCAGTGACGAGTTCGCCCATATGGCCGGGTATGGTGATCTGGAGAATTCCGAAAAGAAAGCTGCCCAGCCATCCTCCGATGACACCGATGACTATGTCCGCTATGATACCAAAGCCCTCGCCTTTGAGTGCTTTGCCGGCCAGGAATCCGGCCAATCCACCTATAACGAGATATATAACGAGTTGCAGCATGTTTATTTATTTATACCCAAATATAACATTAATAAGAAGACTACATTTCATATTTTCGGGCAATGGCAAAGATCACGCTTATCGGCTCAGGTAAAACAGCTACTGCATTAGGCAAGGCCCTGGCACTTGTCGGGCATGAGTTCGTGCAGGTCTGGAGCAGGAGTGAATCAGGAGCCAATGAACTGGCTAAAGCGCTAAATGCAAAAGCTACAATAGACCTCTCTGCTATAAATACTGATGCAGATGTTTATCTCATAGCAGTCAAGGACGATGCGATAGGTGAGGTAGCTGGAAAACTGAAGGTGGGCTCTAAAATAATAGCACATACATCGGGGATCAAGTCGAAAGAATTAATGAAAGATGCAAGTCCCAACCATGGCATCTTTTATCCTTTTGTATCCATGACCAAGGAAACAACAACAGATTTCAAAAGTGCGCTACTGATGATCGAAGGGAGTAATGAGGAGACGATTAAGGCTTTAAAGACTCTTGCGGGTACAGTTTCGGACAATGTCCGAATGGTCGAAGAAAAACAGCGTCAGTCATTACATCTGGCAGCCGTCTTTGCGCATAACTTCACTAACCACATGTTTACTGTTGCTGAGAAGATACTTGATGACAAGGGACTGAAATTTGATGACCTGAGGCCCTTGATTGCGGCACATCTGTCTAGCATACAGAAATCATCCCCAGCTGCACTGCAGACGGGGCCTGCCATACGACATGACGAAACAACCATAGAGGACCATCTCAGTCTTTTAGCGCAAAATTGGGAATTGAGGGATTTATATTTGACTATGACCGAGGCCATACAGAAATGGCATAAAGATAAGTAATGAAGAAAGTTTTCGCGATACTCAGGTTGGTCCGTTGGGTCAATCTACTCATCATCGCAGCAAGCATGTACCTGTTTCAGTTTTGCGTGGTCAGGTTATACCTCGATGCAGCAGGACTAGATACGACAATGACATGGGATTACTTCTCGTTGTTAGTATTATCTACCGTGCTGATAGCTGCTGCGGGTAATGTGGCCAATGCCTATTTCGACTATCAGCAGGACATGGAGTATAAGCCTGAATCGGTCGTGATCGGAAAATATATTTCCCTTGACAATGTTTTTGCCTTGCAGCTTGGGCTCAATGTAGTTGGTGTTTTGATAGGCTTCTTTCTGGCTCATCATTATGGCAATATACGCCTGGGCTATGTATTCCTGAGTGTGGCTGCCCTCCTGTGGATGTATTCTCAGGTGCTTAAGAAGTACTTCCTGATCGGCAATGTAGTGGTGGCAGGGCTCTCAGCTTTGGTTTTTGTATTGCCTATATTGTTTGAGGCCCATTTGTCAGATTATTTCAATACTATCAATCTGATCATGGCGAGTGATATTATCCTGGCCCAGCTCAAATGGTATTTTCTTTTTGCATTTGTCGTATCACTGGCTCGTGAGATAGTGAAAGATGCAGAGGACAGGGAGGCTGACGCAGCATATGGGATGAAAACTCTGGCCGTCGTGCTGCCCCCGATGGCGGTCAATAGCATCGTGGTTCTCCTACTGATCGCTGTGATGGTCGGTTTAGGTTTGATACAATGGAATTTTTGGCAAAGCGGATTGCATAAGCATTTCTGGTACATACTATTCTTCCTGCAGTTTCAATTGCTGACGAATATCTTCACAGGATTTATTTCGAAAAGCAAACAGGACTATCATAATCTCAGTGTGCTGCTTAAACTGCTTATGTTTTTTGGCATACTATCTTTGCCGGTATTTTATTGGTTCATCAAAATGCAATAGCACTTATTTTATCCATGTACAAAAAGATCATTCTGGCATCTAAGTCTCCACGCCGTAGCGAACTCATGCGCATGGCGGGTTTTGAATTTGAAGTGCGCTCTAAAGATGTACCCGAGGACCACCCTGCTGATACCAGGGCAGAAGATATTCCCTTGTTTCTCGCTAAGAAGAAAGCATCTGCGCTTCTTCCTGATATAAAGGATGATGAAGTAATAATAGGAGCAGACACCATCGTAATACTAAACGGTAAAATATACGAGAAGCCTACTGACAGAGAGGATGCTATCAAGATGATCTCAGAACTTTGTGGGCATACTCACACAGTGGTGACCGGTGTATATATTGTTTCAAAAAGTAAAAAAGTGGGCTTCTCAGAAGCTACAAAAGTGACGTTTAATAGCCTTTCGCTTGAAGAGATTGCCTACTACGTAGACAACTACAAACCCTACGATAAAGCCGGGGCCTATGCCTGTCAGGAATGGATAGGAGCTGTCGCCATCCGAAAGTTTGAAGGAGATTATTTCAATGTGGTAGGACTGCCGATCAATAGGGTTTATCAGGAGTTGAAGGGGTTTTGAGATTTCATATAGATTGATTAAATTTGGAATAATTAAAATGTAGTCATGAAGAGGTTTGCGGATATAGTGGAGGATGTCAAAAGCCTTTCTATAGAGGAGAAAGGAGAATTATCGGAAATATTGGACCATATACTCATAGAAGAGCGCAGGAGTGAGATTTTGAAACATCACCATGCTGCATTAGAGGAGTTAAAATCGGGTAAACTTAAATTTTACGACAAAGCTGAAGATGTACTAAATACTCTTAATGAGGATTAATGAAAGTAACTTTCAGCAGTAATTTCAAAAAAGCATACAAGAAACGTATTCGTTTCGATGCCGAAAAGCAAATTAAGATTCTTGAGGCATTGACTTTATTTATGAATGATCCTTATCATCCCAAGCTTAGGACTCATAAACTTACCGGACAACTCAAAGATATTTGGAGTTTTAGTGTAGAATATAACTTAAGAGTTATATTCTATTTTGTTAATGACCATGAAGTAATACTAGAGGACATAGGGAACCACGGTGAGGTGTATTGATTTTAAACCAGTTCAATCACAATAGCCGAAGCGCCACCACCGCCATTGCAGATGCCTGCCGCGCCGATCTTGCCGCCTTTGTGTTTGAGGACCGATATGAGTGTACAGATGATACGTGCACCGCTTGCACCCACAGGGTGACCGAGCGCCACTGCACCACCGAATACATTCAGTTTGCTATGGTCTATGTTCAGAAGTTTCATATTGGCCATGGCCACGTTTGAGAATGCCTCGTTTATTTCAAAGTAGTCTACTTCCTTGATGTCGCGACCTGCTTTCTTCAGCGCCAGTGGAATAGCGATAGATGGGCTTGTAGTAAAATCATCCGGTGCCTGCTCTGCATCTGCATATCCTGTGATCTTAGCGATAGGTTTCAGGCCAAGTTCTTTTAGTTTTTTAGCGCTCACGAGTACCAGTGCTGCTGCACCGTCATTGATCTTAGAGGCATTGACAGCGGTCACAGTACCTTCTTTACTGAAGGAAGGTTTGAGCGTAGCCACTTTCTCAGGGCGCAGTTTCTTGTATTCTTCATCTTCCTTCACGAAAGTTGATTCTTTGCCTTTGATCTCAGTGTCAAACAGTTCATCAGCGAACCAGTTATTCTTATATGCTTCACTAGCCCTGCGATATGACTCCACAGCATAGGCATCTTGCTCCTCACGGCTGAATTTGAACTTAGCTGCACAACGGTCGCCACTATTGCCCATCATTTCCTTGGTATATGGGTCCTGGAGGGCATCACGCACTATCGCATCCTGTATCACTCCATTGCCATAGCGGTAGCCATTACGGGCGTTATCCATCATATACGGTGCATTGGTCATGCTCTCCATACCACCAGCCACGACTATGTCTTTGTCGCCGAGTTGTATAGACTGCGTTCCAAATATTACAGCCTTCATGCCTGATGCGCATACCTTATTGACCGTAGTACAGGTGGCGCCTACATGCACTCCAGCAGCCAGTGCAGCCTGACGGGCAGGGGCCTGTCCGGTATTTGCCTGTATCACATTGCCCATGAGGACCTCTTCTATCTGATCGCCTGTGAGGCCCGCTCTCTTTATTGCTTCTTTTATCGATTGTCTTCCCAGTTCTACTGCTGTCAGGGTGGCCAGTATGCCGCTCAGGCTGCCTATCGGCGTACGTGCCAGGGACACTATATATACTTCGCTCATGATTGTTATGTTTTTTTTAAATTTTCGTGGGCAAATGTAAACTTTTTTTGTCCAAAGGACTCCTTCGGAGGGGTTTAACATTGCCTCTTGTTAAGACGGTTTAGGGTGCAAAACCTTTCAATGTGCTATAGAACAATGAGGTTTGTAGTTTTAACGTTTTAGTATTAATTTTGAACATGCCTACAGTGCTTGTAGTAGATGGATATAAGTTCAAGTTCTTTAGCAATGAAAACAATGAGTTGCCGCATATACATATTACAAAAGGGGACGGTAATGCTAAATATTGGTTGGTGCCGGAATGTAAGGAAGAATATTCTTATGGATTTACGTACGAGAGCATAGGAATATAAAGGAACTGGTAATAATAAATAGTGACCTTTTAATACAAAAATGGAATGAATACTTCGGATGATAATATAGTGAATAAACGCTCTAATGATCCAATTGATCGTTTGATTTATGAGCAAAATTTTAGGATTAAATTGGTTTTACCGGTGAAAGACCAAGATAGCCTGATTGTGTTTTTAAATAATGGTACACATATCAGTCTTCGTTTATCGTATTTTCCGCGCCTGAAAGATGCGAGTCAAGAAGATTTAAAAAATCATCTATTGATAAGCAACGGAATCGGAATTGAATGGCCTTCTTTAGATGAAGATTTATCTCTTAGAGGGTTATTACATCAATTCGAAACGCAAAATATAATCAGTTTACTTACCGGGAAAAGTGGTGAAAACTCCTTGGGCATGGCAGCTTAAATATCCCCTTTTTTCCCTTTTTTAGGGCTATTCTCATATTTTTAGCACGATTTTTATCAAATAACTACCGTTTTTCTGATTTTCTATTCTTATCAATTGTTATAACTTTGCCGTCCTTGATAAAATAAACGACAAATGACGAAAGAAGACATCGTAAAGCTCCTCGGTGAGAAAAAAGCAGAGTACCTGCTGGCCCATGAATCAAAGACTTTTCCAAAGGACACCTTATACTTGCCTAAAAAGGACTTTGTAGAGCGCTACTGGAAAGATAGTAATCGCAATATACAGACCCTTCGTAGTATTCAGACCCTTGCCAGCCATGGACGCCTGAAAGGCACTGGCTACGTCTCTATTCTGCCTGTAGATCAGGGCATAGAACACTCCGCAGGAGCATCATTCGCAGCAAATCCTGCTTGTTTTGACCCTGAAAATATCGTAAAGCTGGCCATAGAGGGCGGCTGTAACGCTGTCGCATCCACATACGGTGTCCTCGCCTCAGTAGGCCGCAAATATGCTCACAGGATACCATTCATAGTAAAGATCAATCATAATGAATTCCTGAGTTATCCTAATACATATGACCAGATCATGTTTGGCACTGTCAAAGATGCCTGGAATATGGGGGCAGTGGCTGTAGGCGCTACGATCTACTTTGGCTCGGAGGAATCTAAACGCCAGATAGTGGAAGTGGCAAAGGCCTTCGAATATGCGCATGAACTCGGTATGGCCACAGTGCTCTGGTGCTATATCCGCAACTCCGCTTTCAAAAAGGATGGCGTGGACTATAGTGTAGCAGCCGACCTGACAGGACAGGCCAACCATCTCGGCGTGACCATTCAGGCAGATATCATCAAGCAGAAACTCCCTGAGAATAATGGCGGATATACAGCTATCAATTTCGGCAAAACGGATAAAAAAGTTTATAGCCAGCTGACCACTGACCATCCGATAGACCTGACCCGCTACCAGCTGGCCAACTGTTACATGGGCCGTGTAGGGCTGATCAACTCCGGCGGTGCATCATCAGGAGACTCCGATCTGGCAGAAGCGGTCACTACAGCTATCATCAATAAACGCGCCGGAGGTATGGGCCTGATCTCAGGTCGTAAGGCATTCCAGCGCCCACTGAAGGAAGGCGTGGCTTTGCTGAATTCCATACAGGATATATACTTGAGTAAAGAGATTACAATAGCTTAATGTTGAATTTTTTAAATAATCCGACTGTATTAGCTCCCTCTCCTTCGGAGAGGGCGGGGGGAGAGGTACTATGAGTACAGAGAGAGTGCCATGGTGGAAGCGCCTTCGTAAGGGCGTCGAGACTTCGACCGAAGAGAAGCGGGAGGCCCCGGACGGAGTATGGCATAAATGCAACGGCTGCAAGAAGACATTCCTTACTACCCAGTATAAAGACAATCTGTATACCTGTCCTGAGTGTAACTATCATGAACGGATAGATGCCGAGGATTATTTCGATATCCTTTTTGATGAGCATCAGTATCAGGAGTTATTTACTGACCTGACCCCGGTGGATTTTCTGGAGTTTACGGATTCAAAGCCATACAGCAAGCGTATTACAATGGTGACTGAGGATACAGGGCTAAAAGAATCAATGCGTGTAGCTGTCGGTCAAACGGGCGGCCATGAACTGACGCTTGCAGCGATGGATTTTCGCTACATAGGGGGCTCTCTTGGTTCTGTAATGGGAGAGAAGATAGCCAGAGGCATAGACCACGCGATAGCACACCGTACGCCATTTATGATCATATCGCGCTCAGGTGGTGCCCGTATGCAGGAGTCATCAGTATCGCTGATGCAGATGGCCAAAACATCCGCTAAACTATATCAACTTGCAGAGGCCAAACTACCCTACATATCGCTCATGACCAATCCTACCACCGGTGGTGTCACAGCTTCGTTTGCTATGCTGGGAGACTTCAATATCGCTGAGCCGGGGGCATTGATAGGCTTTGCCGGGCCGAGGATAATCGAAGAGACGACCAAAAAGAAATTGCCCGAGGGATTCCAGACCTCAGAGTTCCAACTGGAAAATGGATTTCTCGACTTCATAGTCGATCGTAAGAAGCTCAAAGAGAGGATAGGGATATTGATAGATTTACTGGAAAAGTAAAAATTAGATTTATAACAACCCATGGTAAACCTTGATGAACTTAAAGATCCGATTTCGCGATTTATAGATGAGTCTGTTCAAAATTTCTCATTAAAATATGGTGTTGCTAATTCAATAGGTATATATGTCTGTCCTTGGTCAGGGTGGATATCCTGTAATTTTAATTTAAATAAATCTATAAAGGACTGTGGTAATAACTGCCCTGATTTTGAATTTGTGGAATTTGAATTATTCGACCTTCCAGAACTGGCAAGTGAATTTGAATCGGAATCACCGTCATATATGGTGAATCGAAGCATAGTAAACCTGAATCATAATTTGGGTAATGAGGGTCTTAATAAAATAATCTTTCACTTTCTTCTACCAGTTATAGCAGAGCTAAAAGATCACCACCCACAGCCCCTCTTACTGCAATTATTAGATAGCAAATATTATCATATTGCTTGAAATTAGAAGCTGGATTTAAAAAACTTGATACTTTTACTTTTATTATTTATAGCTTTAATTTCAAATAATACCCATGAAATATTTATTGCTTACCACACTGCTATTCCTGTCTTTATTTTCATTTGGCCAGAAATCTAATGAAGACCCTCCTGTGATAGCGGTACCCTCCTCAGATCCAACATCGAGCGTTTATCGTGTAGTAGAACAGATGCCTGAGTTCCCCGGCGGTGAAGATTCGATGATGAAATTCATTCAAAGGAATATCATGTATCCTGACGTGGAGAGGGAAAGTGATATACAGGGGCGTGTTGTCGTTGGTTTTGTCGTCAATGAAGATGGTTCGCTCAGCGATATCCAAGTCAAAAAAGGTGTCAGTTCGGGTATAGATAAGGAAGCCTTGAGGGTGGTAAAGCTCATGCCTAAATTCATGCCAGGTAAGCAGCAAGGTAAGGCTGTACGTGTGCAGTTTATGCTTCCTATCCTGTTTAAGCTGGTATCGCCCGAACCTCCGAAGAAAAAGCAATGACGATGAAATATACATTCCTTATGTCCCTTGTGCTGGTATCGGCTATTGCCTTCGGACAAAACTCTGACGGAGAAGAGGCAAAAATCTTCACGATAGTGGAGCAGATGCCTGAATATCCGGGAGGTAACGATGCTATGGTTAAATTTATCCAGCAAAATATCCATTACCCGCAGAGGGAGCGGGATAATAATATCCAAGGACGTGCAGTAGTTGGCTTTGTGGTGAATGAGGATGGCTCACTGAGTGATATAACTATCAAAAAAAGGGTAAGCCCCAGTATAGACTCAGAGGCATTAAGAGTAGTATCACTAATGCCCCACTTCAGGCCCGGTAGGCAACAGGGTAGGGCTGTGAAAGTTAATTTTGTCCTTCCCATCATGTTTAAGCTCCCTAGTCAAGAGAAAGAGGTAGTTGCTGCGAGCATTGCGACGAGGACGGAACCTGTGCTAGAAGAAGCACCTGTGGTCGAAGAGTCAAAGGTTTTTATGGTAGTAGAGCAAATGCCTCAGTATCCCGGAGGTGAGGAGGCATTGATACGATTCATCCAGAAGAACCTCCAATACCCACAGATGGAGCGGGATAATGACATTCAGGGACGCGTGATTGTCAAGTTTATAGTCAATGAAGATGGATCTGTGAGTGACGCACAAGTCAAAAAGGGAGTCAGCCCGGGTATAGATAAGGAAGCGCTCAGGGTAATAAGAATGCTCCCTAAATTCATACCGGGGAAACAGCAGGGTAAACTGGTCAAAGTCTATTTCCTCCTACCCGTTAAGTTTAAACTGCCAGAGGAAGCGTCAAAGGTGAAGTAAGTACTATGCTTCTGCCTGGGCTTCTTCCAATTCCCGCTGAGCAGGGCCTTGATTGGAAAGGCCACGGAAGAACTGAATAGCCCCAAAGATCACAGCTCCCCAGAACATAAAATATGTGCCTCCACCAGATGCGGCTGAGTAAGATAGAATGGAGACTATCAGCCCACCACCACACCATAAACCGCCATAAAGGACATCTTTTTTAGCTTTATCCAGTTTTGCCTGAGCTATCTCCTGACGGAACTGCGATACCACAGCCTTTGCCTCTCCTTCGGGCATACCTCTGGCTATCATATGAGGAATGACCTCTTCAGCGCTTTTGCCCGATACCAGGTAGTTGGCCGACATGTTATAAATAGCTTGCTTGTCTGTTTCAGTGAGTCGGGTGATGGGAGTTTCGCCTGATAGGATCGTATCGATATTAGTTTCCATTGTGAACAATTTTAAAACTAATATACGACTTTATACATATTGGCAAAATAAAAAAAGCTGTCATCCTGCCTTCGCAAAGGTGTCAGGGATTTAATATATTTATTCCCTAAACCAAAAATCATGAAATATATAGTGCTCTTGTCTCTTATACTTTTATCTGATTTTGTTTTCGCACAAAAGGATACAATTGAGATGGTCGTAAGAAAGAAGCACGCAGTGGATGAGGACGTACCTGTGATAGCAGGGGATGCTCCTGTACAGCAAACGACAATATTTAAGGTAGTGGAGCAGATGCCTGAGTATCCGGGTGGAGAGATGGCGATGATGAAGTTCATCCAAAGCAATATCCAATACCCGATGATGGAAAAGGAGAACGATATTCAAGGCAGAGTGGTCCTTAAGTTTATAGTCAACGAAGATGGCTCAGTCAGTGATATCACAGTCAGAAAATCCCTCAGTCCCGGCTTAGATAAAGAAGCTATCAGGCTCGTCAGATTATTGCCCAAATTCAAGCCGGGTATGCAGCAAGGAAAAGCTGTCAGAGTAGAATACATGCTTCCTATACTATTTAAACTACCTGCTGAGGAGCCGGTGAAGAAACAGTAAGCCAATCGAATTATGGAATAACAGTAAGTCAGGCATCTCATATCCATGAGGCCACTTTTGATATTCCTATTTCTTTCTTTTAGCCTAATTGCTACCGCGCAGGATACTGCTTCCGCAAAAGATAACCATATCTACCAAGTTGTAGATCAAATGCCGGAGTTCCCAGGTGGTGACTCTGCCTTGACGAAATTCTTTCATGCTAATATAAAATATCCGGACCTGGAGAGAGAAAGCGGCATACAAGGAATTGTAGTAGTTGAATTTGTCGTTGATGAAGAAGGGAATTTGAGTGACATGCATATCAAAAAAGGAGTGACTAAAGGTATTGATCATGAAGCACTCAGAGTAGTTAAGCTCTTTCCTAAATTCAAACCCGGCAAACAAAAGGGACAACCTGTAAAGGTGAATTTTATATTTCCTATCAGGTTTAAACTTGAAGGACAGGATGATTATAATTTAACCAATAGTCAATATGTAATAATTAATCGGAAAGCAAAAAGCGACGCGGATAATATTAATAAACTGGTCCCACTCGGGTATCTATATCAGAATATCCTCGATGTTTGTAAAAAATATTATACAGAAATAGAAGTCATTAAAGGCGGAGTTTTGATATTAGATTTAAGTGAAAAGCAAAAAAAGAGCCTGAAAGAACTGTACAAAGCTCACAAGGCAAACCTTAAGGCTGCAATGGGCGATGATCTGTATAGTAAATATGAAGCTGCGAGAGCAGCACAAGGTGATAAAGATGATGACTAATATTTCAAAGAACTAAAAAGCCCCTTATCGGGGCTTTAAATATTGTAGTGCTAAAAATTTATGCTTCTTCTGTTTCTTCAGCATCCTCGTCAGCAGCTGATTCGAATTCTACCGGCACCTTGCTGTCTACTACGAGAGTGACATGGTTGCTGCGCTTGCGCAGGCGGTATGCACGGCCCTGTGGGGCTGGCAGGAAGCGCTTGATAGTAGTGCCCTGATTGACCTGTGCTGATTTGACAAAAAGCTCATGATCTTCAGGCTTCAGGCCGTTCTTCTGCTCCCAGTTATTGATAGCTGATTTCAGCAGCTTTTCCAGTTTGCCTGCAGATTCTTTCTTATGAAACTTCAGGATGTCCAAAGCTACTTCGACTTTTTTGCCGCGTATCAGATCCACTACCAGACGCGTTTTGCGTGGGCTACTTGGATTGTTTCTCAACATTGCTACTGCTTCCATTGCTATTATTTTTGACTTATTGTTTTTGATTTATTATTCGTTTGTATTTTGTATTGTCTCAATACTCAATACTAACTACTCAATACTATTTTATTTTACTTTCTTAGATGAGTGTCCCTTGAATACACGTGTAGGGCTGAACTCTCCCAGTTTGTGGCCTACCATATTCTCAGTCACATATACCGGGATGAACTTGTGGCCATTGTGTACTGCGAAGGTATGGTTCACCATATCAGGTATGATCATCGATGACCTTGACCATGTTTTGATGACGGTCTTTTTGGTACCTGCATTGAGTGCATCTACTTTCTTAGCGAGTTTATGCGCTACATAAGGGCCTTTTTTAATTGATCTTGCCATTGTTTATGTCTTGAGTTTTTTATTTATTGTTTTGATTGGCTATAGCTCCTTTGCGACGTTGTACTATCACCTTGTCAGATGCCTTATTAGGAGTACGTGTCTTCTGGCCTTTTGACTTGATACCTGTGCGTGAGCGTGGGTGACCGCCTGATGCACGGCCCTCACCACCACCCATCGGGTGATCGACCGGGTTCATCGCTACCGGCCTGGTACGTGGACGGATACCCTTCCAGCGGTTACGGCCTGCTTTACCCAAGGACTGGAGATTGTGGTCAGCATTAGATACTGAACCTACAGTAGCCAGGCATTGTTTCAGGATCTTGCGAACCTCGCCGCTAGGCAATTTGATTACTACAAATTTTTCTTCCTTAGCCATCAGCTGTGCAGATGTGCCGGCAGACCTCACGATCGAACCGCCTCTGCCCGGATGAAGCTCTATATTATGTATGATAGAACCCAGTGGTATATTCTCCATAGGGAGCGTATTGCCTACTTCGGGAGCTACATCTTTACCTGAGTTTATTATAGTACCTACTTTCAGACCTTGTGGAGAGAGGATATACCTCTTTTCGCCGTCCTTGTATAGTACCAGTGCTATAAATGCAGTACGGTTTGGATCGTACTCGATAGTAGAGACAGTGCCTTCTACACCGAACTTGTCGCGTTTGAAGTCTATGATACGATAGCGGCGTTTGTGCCCACCACCTGTATAGCGCATGGTCATTCTGCCGGTCTTATTACGGCCACCTGTGCCGTTCATAGTAGTGAGGAGGCTCTTCTCCGGCTCGCGGGTGGTGATCTCCTCAAAGTTGAGCAGCGTGGTCGAACGCAAGCTCGGAGTGGTCGGTTTGTACTTTTTAATTCCCATTTTATTCTTGCTTTGTCTTATCAGCAGTTTTGCTTCTGCTATAGTTTATTAATTAGTTTTAAGTAGTAAGTATTAGGTAATACAAACTTATTTATACTGTTCCGTAGAAGTCTATCGTCTGGCCTTCTTTCAGGGTTACATAGGCTTTTTTGAATGACGCTTTCATGCCCTTTGCTATACCTTGCTTGGTCTGGCGCACTTTCAGTTTGCCAGGGATCACAGCGGTATTCACGTCTTCCACCTTCACATTGTATGCAGTTTCCACTGCCTTTTTGATCTGGAGGCGATTGGCTTCTTTATCTACGCGGAACGCATAGCGATTGAATTTCTCGCCCAGCTTGGTAGATTTCTCAGTGACTATCGGTTTGATAAGGATATTGCTCATTGTCCTTCAGATTATTAGTTGTTATTTAAATTTGCTTCGAGTTCCTTCACTGCCTGCTCGGTAATGACAACCTTTTTTGCATTCATTACCTCAAAGATACCCGCTTGTGTAGCTTCGATCACGAATGTCTTTGGGATATTACGGCTGGAGAGGAATATATTCTGGTTTGCTTCGCTGATCAGGATGAGTGATTTGACATCAGCTACGTTCAGGTTCTGCAGGATAGATATGAAGTCCTTAGTTTTAGGACCTGCGAGAGATAGTGTATCTACTACTATGATGTTGCTTTCTTTAGCCTTATATGCGAAAGCTGATTTCTTAGCAATGTCCTTTACCTTCTTATTGATCTTAAAGTCATAAGAGTGAGGTTTAGGTCCGAAAACCCTCGCACCACCACGTACCAGAGGCGACTTCATATCACCACGACGTGCGCCGCCTGTACCCTTCTGGCGAAACGCCTTCTTGGTAGTACGGGATATTTCCCATCTTTCTTTTGCCTTGTGAGTGCCCTGGTGCAGCGCAGCCTGATGCTGGCGGACAGATAGCCAGACCGCGTGGTCATTAGGCTCGATACCAAAGATAGAGTCGGAGAGATCGATTTCCCTGCCTGTTTCTTTTCCTTCCTGTGTTAGAACTTTGACTTTCATTTTATCTCGTTTTTATGTTTCCGGTATAAAATGAAGTCGCCAGAAGTGTTGGTACACTTGGAATTAAGCAGCGAAATCATTTCAACGGAGACGGTGACGTTCTCAATACTTTTTGAAAACGGACTGCAAATATAGCATTATCATCCTATTCTGCAAATATTTCTTTGGAAGAAAGTAAATGATTCGGTTCCAGTCGGTTTCCCTTTAATATGGCCGCTTTGACTTTATTGAAAATCTCGCCCCGTGGTTTGTGTCCCACAAACCACCGCTTTTATGAGTGTTTCGTGAAGACACGAACCACGGGGCATCGATAAGTTTCTCTCTGACTAATTTCATTATCTGTTCGTTATTCACTATTCACTAAATTCACTTATACATATAAAAAATCACCTTTTGAACCCTTTAGGGTCAATTATCTCAAAAAATCAAAACATTTATAATTAGCATTTTAAGCATAAAATAATCTATTATTCTTAATATTATGATGTATAACTGTCATTCGCCTCCGCCTCCGTTTGGAGGATTTAATGGGAATGGAGTTTCGGCATCCGGCCCGGCTTTTTTGTCCTCGTTTTTTACTTTTACATAAATGCCTGAGAACTCCGCGCTATCTATTACTTTTAATGTATCGTAGTCCATATGGATAAACCGGGGCGATCCATTATCTTCCGGCATCTCAGGCTCAGATTCCTTATTCCAGTTGTAGTTCCGCTTCAGCGCGGATATGGCCATCCAGGTGGATAGTTCTTTCCGCAGTGCGCCTTCATATATCTTCCCTTCAAAGATACAAGTGATCCGCATTATCCTTGACATTATGTCTTCGTTCTTATGAAATACCTGCTTCCAGTAGCTCCATAGCTGCGGGTACAGGCCACGCCGGGTTAGTGCCCGACCCAGGAAAAGGATGTCAGTCTCCAGTGCATCTTTTTCTATGTCCATTAGTATTTCTACCACAGCTTCTTCGCCCCATTTAGTGCCTTGGGGCGGGCATTTGATATTCTTCTTCATATTCTTATTTGTTTATTTTATACAAATAAAGCAAATTTGGTTTAAATGTGCAAGTATTGCAATAATAATTTCAAGTTCCCGACGTAGCCGAAACTAGCGTGAACATTTAGGAGGGTACATCATGTTCTCAACAGTAGCTGGTTCTACTAGAATATAGTAATTTTGCACAGTAAGAATTTAAACAATTACAAAATGCAAATACAAATTATTCAATTCATCACGCTGTTTTTGTTACTCTTAGTGACGGGCGTATTTTGGGGGCCTTGGCTTGCGATCCATCGCTCTATAACTATTTTCACAAAAGAAGAATTTTTAAAGATCACCAAAACAATGGCGGCAAATTTGGGACGGCCTATGCAGATTTTAATGCCTTTATGTATTTTATTCGTGCTCTTATCTGTGCTTTTCTATCCGCAAAAAACCACATGGGATTTTATTTAATCATTGCATCATTTTGCAGTATCTCGATTCCCCTTATAGTGACGCTGTCTACTGAGCTGCCTATTGTAAAAAAAATAATACAATGGAAACCAGAGACGATACCCTCTGATGGGGAAGCTATTCGTGACAAGTGGGCAAGATTTCACTCTTTACGGGTTTTCCCGGCTTTAACAAGTTTCGGGCTTTACCTGGCAGCTATGTTGTTTCCTCAACAGTAGCACGAGTGAAAAACACTCGCGTCCCGCTGTCCCTAGTCTGCGCCAGTATTAAATAGCAGCGGTTCCTAGTCAGACGGGTGGGAAGCCGGGTGGCGACTACCCATGGTTTGTGTCCCCACCACAAGTGTTCGGAAGATTCTGAAACCCATGTCTTTATTGAGTTACAGTTTTACTTTCTTTCGTTTAGCCAGATGTTTCACTTCGTTCAACATGAACAAACTGTGTGTCAAGCTCCCACTGTTTGTCCTCCTGACCGTAGGGAAGGAACTGGCAAACCTTAAGGTAATGAAAAGGCAATATGAAAAATGAGGCTATATCTATCTTCTATGATCTTCCGAACACCTGTAGTGTCCCCACAAATCACAGCCTTGTGGGTGCTTCGGATACGAAACAGGGGGTAGGCATTCAAGCTTGCTTTATTGGATATAATAAAAAGATCATTATATTCATTGGCCGGTGATACTACCATACAGCTATTTTTTAGGACAGCGTTGACCAGACAAGTGGACAATTTATATATATTTAATTTATTATTATATATAGTGTATTTAATTATAGAACAATATGATTAACAATAATCTAGCTCGATTATTGTTAATTAATTAACAGAATATTTACGTTTTTTAGGATTTTATGTTGCAATTTCATGGTTGTTTTTTGATTTGATGTACAGTATATTATAGTTGATAGGAATTGTTTTTTGACGAACTTATTTTAAAATTAACACCATATGAAAGTAAAATCATTACCTAAGTTTTACCTTTTCGTATTTCTGATGATCGCCGCAGCGGCGGCCAGGTCTCAATCTAATACCAATCTCCCCATGACAGGTTGGAATCAGGATATAGTGGCTGGAATGGGTTTTAAAGTAGCTATAGCCACTACAACGAGCTCCACGATAGATCCATCGGACGCCACTAAATACGTTTACGTTACTAACGATTTTACCCCCACCGGCGGTTCGGCTACCGTCTCTTGCACAACAGGAGCAGGCGCCTGGCCGGCAGCAAATGCATCCTTTTCTATAGCCAGCACATCCGGTACCGGTATAACATATATATTGCAACCTGCCGGTCCCAATAATGCCAATACAACTAATAATGTTTTACAGACATCTGCTTCAGGCAGTACAGGAACCCTCACACTCACTACTCCGACATACGCCTCTACACTATACCTGGTCAGCAACTCAGTCAGCGGGCCTCAAAATATCACCATGCTTGTGACTTTCGCGAATGGCAATACACAAACTTTCACCCCTTCTATCCCGGATTGGACGAGCGGTGGTACTCCGAACCAACTCACGGCTACAACATATTACAGGGAACCCAGTACAGCAACTACCTGTACGGGCGCTGCTTCGCCAAAATTTTACGAGATCCCTGTCACAGGAGTTAATACATGCTCTCCTGTTAGCACCGTGAAATTCACAAACACAGGCGGCAAACCGGTCAATATATTTGCTATGGGTGCCGTCCAGCCAGCGGCTGTGGGGGGGACATTGACCAGTGCAGCCATTCAGTGCGGGTCTTCGGGCAGTGCCTCTCTATCTCTGACAGGCAGCTCAGGTACTATCCAGCTCCAATCTTCTTCCAGTAGCAGTGGGCCATGGACCAATGTCAGTCCCGCTACCTCTGCCTGGTCGGGCTGTACGTATAACTTTACCGTCAGCCCTTCCGCCACTACCTATTATCAGGTGGTCACTACTACATATAGTGGTAGCACGGCCACATCAAATACGGCCCTGGTGACTTATGACCCGACCCCCCCATCCACTCCGGGTACACCTACGGCCGGGTCAGCGGCATGTGCAGTACCGGGCGTTACATTGTCCTGGAACGGTAGCCCTGCGGGAGGCGTGACATGGTACTGGCAAATTAATACAACGGGTCTCTTAACTACTCTCGGAAGCGGGAGCACCTACCAGGCGACTTCACCGGGTGCTACTTATTACGTTCAGGGGTATGATGGATTATGCTGGGGTACGGAGTCCGGCGGCGTTTCGCCCACGGTCACTGCTGCATCTACCTGCGCGACAGTAAATATAATTGACGGGACTACTGCTACCGGCAGTACTGCCGGTAGTCCTGTTACCGGTTCGTTGACGATACCCACTTGCTTTTCGTCAACCAATATCCTGGTGGAGTGCTGGGGTGCTGGTGGCGGTGGTGGTGGCGCCCAGGGCAGTACTCAGGCCATCGGCGGCGGCGGCGGCGGCGGCGGCGGATACAGTACCGGGACTGTCACCGGCGGCGGGCCTTATTCTTATTCGATAGGTGCCGGCGGATATTATGGCGCCGGGACCGGGACAGCCGGTGGGACTGGTGGTTCGACTACTTTTGGTTCTCTCACAGCAGTCGGAGGGAGTGGAGGTGGCGCCGGTGCAGTCACTACTGAGGGAGTCGGCGGTGGCGGCGGCACTGGGACTTTGACAGGTGGGACTGGTGGCACCAGCGCAGGCGCAGGCGGTGGCGGCGGCGGTGCAGCCGCATCATCCGGAGGTATCGGCAGCAATGGTGCCGTTACCGGCGGCGGGACGGGGTCTGCTAATATTCCCGTTGTCAGTATGGCCAGTTCTCCCTGCTCGACTGTGGCATCTACCGGTAAGGGTCAAGGCGGCAATGGAGGTGCATCAGGCAATAACTGTGGATTGGAAGGGAACCTATTCGGCGGCGGTGGTGGTGGTGGATCTTCAAGTCATGGGAGTAATAATAATCAGGGAGGACCCGGCGGCAATGGTGGTATCAGGCTCAGCTATATCATGCCCGCTCCTACTATCACTTCTATCAGCCCTACATCTATATGCGGAGGTATCCCCACTAGTATAACAATAACCGGCTGTGGATTTAAGGACCTCGTGGGCACTAGCTTAAGTGCTGCTGTGCTGGTAGGCGGCTCTAGTACCGGAGTGTCTGGAGTCACGGTAAGTTCTGCTACTTCTATCACTTTCACTTATATCTCTACTACGGCTGGGACCCCCAGCGTGACAGTCACTACTACGGCTCCCGGGGGAGGGGGCACTTCCGGCGGCGCGACTTTGACGGTAGATTACCCTGCTACACCGGGTACCCCTACTGCCGATGTACCAAACTGTCAGGCCACGGGCGTTGTATTATCACAGACCGGCAGTATCCCCGGGGGGCTGACCTGGTACTGGCAGAATGGTACTACCGGCATGTCAACTGCTCTGGGAAGCGGGAGTACTTATGTGGCTACCTCACCGGGTACTACATATTATGTACAGGCCTATGATGGAACATGCTGGGGCGCTGAGTCAGGCGGCGTGGCACCCACTATATATGTTACACCTTCGTTTTCGACCCAGACTGCTTCTACTATATGCTCAGGTGCATCCTTTAGCAATACACCTACGGGGACTCCTTCAGGCTGTACTTATGCCTGGGCTGCCCCTTCAGGATCGGGTTTTTCGGGTAGTACAGCCCCGGGCTCAGGATCTGTAGTCAGTGATCAGCTGACCAATATTACGACCGCCATTGTGACGGCAGTCTATTCCGTCACTCCATATAATAATGGCTGTCCGGGTACAGCCTTTGCATACAACGTGCCTGTATATGCTCCCGTATCAGCCGGATCAGTATATAATATCACAAGCGGCAATACAGGCTTCCTGACATCAGGCACGAGCTGGACACCACCCGCTTATCCTATCACATTCACCGCTCAGGTATGGGGCGGCGGCGGCGGCGGCGGCGGTTT
>Ga0206911_1114_pt1 | contig 18948 bp, 17 predicted proteins | sample Alteio_BWOrgHeat_74_FD_152956 | JGI IMG/M metagenome (GOLD analysis project Ga0206911, IMG submission 152956) | Enriched cells from forest soil in Barre Woods Harvard Forest LTER site, Petersham, Massachusetts, United States -... | ecosystem: Environmental > Terrestrial > Soil > Temperate forest >...
CGGCGTCCGTGTCGATCCGAAAGTCTTCCCCAGATCGGAGAAAAGAAAAACTGCATCAGAGAATAAATCGATCCAAGAATTGCGAGTTCAATGGTGTTTGCACCGAATTGGCGGCCATAAATTCCAACCAATGGAATGATCATTCCAAAGCCAACCAGATCTAAAAACACGGTGGTGAAAATCACAAAGAGCGGTGATTTTTTTGGCCTGATTACGGGAGATGATGTCATGCTTTAGCTCTAACAAACTTCGGCAGAAGCCACAATTTTAATGTACCATTAACCGACATGATTAAAACACCGGCTAAGCTCAGTTGGGGCGATGGGCCAACGCAGTATTTTTTTGAACTTACCCCCGATCAAGTGATGAACGCGATCGAAAAACACCCAGTTTTAGGCGAAAAACGTTATTGTACGGGATACTGCCAGCCTCTGGCCAGTTTCGAGAACCGGGTGTATGAAATTGAGTTTGAAAATGCGGTTACCGGGATAAAATCCCGGCACGTGGTGAAATTTTACCGCCCAGGTCGTTGGACCCGGGAACAGATTTTAGAAGAGCACCGTTTTATGCTCGATATCGAAGCCGCCGAAGTACCCGTGGTGGTGCCCCATTATTTTGAGGAGCCAGGTGAAACACTTCGAACGAGTGATCAGGGGTTGTTTTACTGCCTCTATCCTAAAGTCGGAGGCCGGCAGCCGGAAGATCTTCCTAAAGAAAAGCTGGAACAATTGGGACGTCTGATTGCACGCATGCACATGGTGGGTGAGTCTAAAAAAGCTTTGCATCGTGTGCATCTCACTCCGGAAACCTATGGTCGGGCCTCACTTGATTTTTTACTCAGTGCGGGATGCGTGAGCCAACAAATCGAACCCCGTTTTGAAAAGTGCGTAAACGAAATAGTTCTGCGCTCTGAAAAACTTTTTGTCGGTCAGCCCTTGCAACGAATCCACGGTGATTGTCATGCGGGAAATATTCTCTGGAACGAAAAGTTGGGTCCATTCTTTATCGATTTCGACGATATGGTGGTGGGACCTCCTATTCAAGATTTGTGGCTGCTCGCTCCTGACCCGGATCAACTTCAATGTTTGATCGACGGATACCACATGATGAATGACTTACCGATGGGGAGTGTGAAGCTGGTTGAGGCCTTGCGTGCACTTCGGATGATTCACTATGCAACTTGGATTGCCAAAAGATACGAAGATCCGGCCTTTCAAAAAGCTTTTCCTCATTTTGAATCGCCCAGGTATTGGGAAGAGCTCACTTACGATTTGGAAAGGCAATTAGAACGGATAGAAACATGAACGAAGCATTGTCGGAATTTAAGCATGAGTTTTGGGATCGTGAAAGCATTCAGTTCAATAACGCCGGACTCGCGCCGATTTCAAATTCGGTTGCCATGCGAATCTCCACGATGATCTCTCAAAATCAGTTTCAAGGGTCGCTCATGGATCTCGAATGGTTACCGATTATTTCGGAAACCAGAAAAAATTTGGCGAACTTCCTCGGCGCCCAAATGGAAGAAGTGGCTTTCTCTCAAAACTGCGCGAGCGCCCTCTCACAAGCTGCGCTCGGGTATCCATTGAAGCCCGGCGATGAAGTCATCACACTCGATCAGGAATATGCCTCTAATTATTATCCTTGGAAGACTGCATGTGAGCGAAGTGGCGCAAAATTCACGGCGATTGAGTCGGGGAGCGATTTTTTTAGTGGGGCTGCTTTGACCGCTAAGATAGTGAGTGCGATCAAACCCGGAGTTAAAATCGTTGCTCTTTCCTGGGTTGAGTTTCAAACCGGAGCGGTACTTGATTTGCGTGCGATCGGTGAGAAGGCCCATTCGGTGGGCGCATTTTTCGTGGCCGATGGAATTCAAGGAATCGGGCAGCTTCCGTTTTCATTTAAGGATTTGCCTGTTGATTTTGTAGTGGGTGGATCTCATAAATGGATGTGCAGTTTGACCGGGCAGGGTTTTTTCGCAGTGAAAAAGAATTTTTCCGATTTGCTTTCCCCAACTCTCATCGGTTGTGGAACTTTTAACCGTTTTGGTACTTTTGCGGATCCAAGTGCAGCAATGGAAACAACCGCTCGCAAGTTCGAAGCGGGTGGTTTTGGATTTATCCCGATGTTTGCGTTGAATGAAGCGATCAAAGTTCACAGTCGGGCGGGGATGGAAGTGATTGCAGAAGAGGTTTACCGTTTGAGCCGCTTGTTGCGCGAAGGTTTGCACACACAAGGGATCGATTTGGTCACACCGCTGGAACAGAGAAGTGGAATCACTAGTTTTCGTTTACCCATTAATAAAGAAATAGTTTTTCTTCAGCGCTGCCGTGAAGAACAAATTGCGGTAGCAAAAAGGGGGGAATATATTCGAATCTCACTCCATGCCTATTGCGACGATGACGAAGTGCTGAGAGTTTTACAAGTTTTGGCATCGATTCCGAAAGTCTGAACTAAGGGAGCATGCTGCCTTTTACGAGCTTGTCCTGAAAATGGCTGCTCGAAGTATACCCATCACCTTGTGCTTCTTCATAAACAGTCCAAATGAATGAGCCCAAGCAAGCATCTGTTCCTCTGCAATCCCGCAGTACAAGTTCGTACTTCATTTGCGTCTGGAATTTTGGTTTGGTTTTATCCGTCTTGTTGTCGACTTCAGAAGTGAGGGTAATTCGGATCTTATCTACTTGAAAACCAACTCTCGCTTTGTCTCTAATGGAATTAAAGCCTGCGGCATTGTTAAAAAGCATATCAGCAACCAAGGGTGCGCTTTCTATTTCAGAAACGATGCAAGGGGTAGCAATTGCGTGATCGTCACAAATCGGAAGGGCTTTTGGACTGGTTTGCGCGGAGGAGTTCGTCACGGTTGCGAGGAATAAAATTAAAAATGAAACTTTCATGTGGCGCAATCTAACACGGAAGTATTTCAAAATAAAGGAGTTTAAACTTAATTCGTTTAATAAAAGAGCTTCGAACGAAACTTCAATAAAAACAAATTATTACATTAAATTTATGTAATATATTTAGTCGAAAAAGCTAAGTCATTACATAAACTTGTTTCATTGACTCTCAATTGTTTTAGTGTTATAAACGGGCCATGAAACTCGTTTCCATACTGAAGATCGCATTTTTCTCTTCAACTCTTCTCATCACTTCAATGGTTCATGCGAGTTCAAAATCCACATTCAGTAACGGCAACCAGGTCTATCGCATGCACTTCACCACTCAAATTAACGTGAGTAAGAAAAAAACGGCATCGCAATATTTGGAGCTCGCAACTGCGCATACGAATTTTTTGGTGGGCGCTCTCGCATTTAATCCGAGTAAGCCGAATTTGAGAGCGCTAGGCAATACCCTTCGTAAAATTGGCGATGTGAAGGTGAATTCCGTGAATGAAAATGAGGATGAAACCATTGTCCTCGATTATTCCTATGATGGTGAAGTGGTATTGGATCGGACAGGCCTCTCTTATTATCTCTTAGAACTTCCCAGCGATATTGAAGGGGTTGCGAAGTTGAAAAAAGAAGACTTTGAAAATTGTTCAGCGGCAGGGTACGCGAGCGAGCCTTCTGTGTTTACCCAGTACTGGACCCCCTTTAATCACGGCTGCACCGTTAAACATTATAGTGTGAAGGCATCTCTTGAACCGGTTGAAACAAAAGTTACTTACCCGGATTACCCTCGTTTAGTAAAAGAGGGTGTGATCAAGATCGCAATTTTAGCGGGAAAAATGGAAAACACCGCAAATCATAATCCTTATACGGATGATGCCAAAGACGAAGAGCGCGATGAATACCTCGATATTGTGAATCACTTGCTTGACATGGGATTTGTTCGCACTTACACAAAGGTGCCAGCCGACAACAACACTTCCTACGAAGAGAAACTCGAAGGCACTTTTGGAAAGACGAAAATGGTGGTGACCATGATTTTCGGAAACTCAATCTATTGGGAAGAGGGTGTGAGTGCAGGCAACGAGGAGTTTTATCAGCACTATTTGAATTTGGTGCGGGATAGTTCATTTATTCTTTATACGGGCCACGCAGGGTTTTTAGTGGATCCGGATGGAACTCGTTTTTACACCGACGATGCGCCAAAATTGGATCCGAATTTATACCAGATCGTGGTGATGAACGGCTGCCAGACCACTAATAATCTTTTGCCTTTTTTTGCCAGCAAGAGTTCATTGAATCTCGATATGATTGTGAACGCCAAGGAAACCACCACCAATGAAAGTGCGAGTAAATCGCCGATCGATGCAATGATTACTTGGGCGCGAGAAGGTGTTTGGACCAGTTATCCGGATCTGATTAAAAGCATGGACACCGAAAAAGCGATGTTAGGCGTGGATGGTGAACAGGATAATCCTACTGAACCCTATGAGGTTTCGACTAAATGAATACCGACAAAGATCATTTTGACTTTCATTTTTTCATTTGCACGAACGCTCGTGAAAATGGAAATGATTGTGCATCCAAAGGCAGTTTGAAGATGCTTGAGGAGCTGAAAACCTGGGCCAAAACACAAAAATTTTCAAAAAAGATTCGGATAAACAAATCGGGGTGTCTGGACCGCTGTGCGGAGGGGGTTGCGTGTGTGGCTTATCCTTCGGCTGAATGGATCGTCAATGCCTCTTTGTCTGATCTTGAGTCGATGAAGCAATTCATAGCCGAGCGAGCGGTGTGAAATGAATGATGAAAATAAAATCGCGCTACTGGTTGGAATGGGAATCGCTTCATTAATATTGGTATTTACGGCAACGCATGCTGAGTCGAGCGAACGCTCGGTTTTTAGTCGGGGCAATGTAGTTTATCAAATGCATTACTCTACGCACTTCACCGCGAAGAAAAGAGCAACTGAAGCCGAATATCTTGTTTTGGCGGTTCACCATAATGATTTTACCGTAGGTTCGATTGCCTATAACAAGGACAAAGAAAATTCATTTTCTTCAGGTGCTCCGCTTCGCAAAAAAGGCGATGTAAAAGTGAATTTGATCAGTGAGGTTCCCGATTCAAAGGGCCAAAAGGTAGACATCGCTTATTCATATGACGGAGAAGTAGTGCTCGACCAAGATGGGTTGACGAATTACACCCTTTATTTTCCGCTGGATCTCGAGGCGACTGATGCACTTGGAGCCGATGAATTTTCCTCATGTTCACTGGGTGCTTATGCCACTTATTCGGACATCCTTCCGATCTATTGGACCCCCTTTAACCGCTATTGCGAGATTTCGAATTATTCTGTGAATGCAACCCTGTCACCCCTCATCATGAAAACGACTTACCCCGATTACCCCCGATTGGTAAAAGATGGATCAATTCAGATTGCTCTCTTAATTGGGAAAATGGTGGAAAATGCAGATCATAATCCGTACCGCCTATTCATGGGCGATGAATCGAGAACGGAATATCAAACGATCACCAAACACCTTAAAAAAATGGGTTTCGAGAGAACCAGTCAAATCTTGCCCGATGGGCTCGACACTTCCTACGAAGAAACCTTGGAAGCAAACTTTAACGGAATCAAGTTTGTGGTGAAAATGGTGTATGGAAACTCGGTGAATGCAACCGAGGCACAGCGCCCTGGGATTACCGATTTTTACCTGAAGTATTTTAAACTGGCGAAAGAAAGTTCGTATGTGGTTTATAGTGGTCATGCCGGTTTTTTAGTGGCCCCTGATGGCGTCACTGTTCATGCGCCGAAAACCACTAAATTTGAACTCGATCCGGATCGTTATCAGATTTTTGTGATGAACGGATGTCAGACCAATGATTATATTTATCCTTTGTTCGCGCTCAAATCGCCGAACAATATTCAGATGTTCTTAAACGCCCGTGAATCAATTGTGAATGCAAATGCTTCCACCGTGATGATCGATGCGATGGTTTCTTGGGCAAATTTCAATTATTGGACCAAATATTCGGATCTCGTCAGTAAGATGGATTCGGTAAACGCGATGTTGGGAGTGGTTGGCGATCAAAGTGCACCCACTGAACCCTATGGCCAGGTTCCGGGACAGCCTTAAATATTCATTTTCATTGATAACTTGGCGCGCCAGCGGTTAAACTTTTTGGCATGCTTGATATCAAATATATCCGTGAAAATGTAGACGCCGTTAAGAATGCCATCGTACAGAAAAAAGTGCATTTGAATCTCGACGAACTCCTCGGTATTGATCAACAGGTGCTTGATCTCAAGAGAAAACTTCAAGGCCTTCAAGAAGAAAAAAACGCTACCGCGAAATTAGTTCCGAAAGCAACTCCAACGGAACGACCTGGTCTGATTGAAAGAGGGAAGGCGGTAGGACAAGAGATTTCAAAACTCGAACCTGAAGTGAACGCGAAAGAAGAAGAGTTAAAAAAATTATTATGGCTCACTCCACTCGTTCCGGCGCCAGATGTTCCGGTGGGACGTGACGATTCTGAAAATGTGGAACGTAAAAAATCGGGGACGATTCCCGAATTTCCATTTGCGATGAAAGATCACGTGGACGTGATCTTGAAAAATAACTGGGCCGAGTTTGAAAGAATGGCGGCAGTGGCTGGTAGCCGGATGCTTGCGCTTAAAAATGAACTCGCGCTTTATGAGTTTGCGGTCATCCGCTATGCACTTGATCTCCTCATGAAAAAAGGGTCACAGGTGATTACCGTGCCCGCGATGGTTCGCGAAGCTGCACTTTTCGGTACCGGGCACTTTCCAGCAGGTCGTGAGCAGGTATATTATTTAAAAGAAGACGATCTTTATCTTTCGGGCACTGCCGAAGTTCCGATCACTTCACTTCATTCGGGTGAAATTTTAAGCGATGCCCAATTGCCGATGAGATACGCGGGTTTTTCGCCTTGTTTCCGTCGTGAAGCGGGCAGTGCAGGAAAGGATGTGCGCGGGCTCATGCGTGTTCATCAATTCAATAAAGTGGAACAATTCGTATTTTGTAGAAATGATGCGGAAGAATCGGCTTATTGGCACAATGAAATTCTAAAAACTTCGGAAGAGATTGTTCAAGCTTTTGAACTTCCTTATCGTGTGATCGAAGTGTGTACGGGAGACATGGGTGCGGGTAAATACCGAATGCATGATCTCGAGTGCTGGGTGCCATCCGAAAAACGCTACCGTGAGACTCACTCTTGTTCCAGTCTCCATGATTGGCAGGCTCGCCGTGCGAATCTTCGTTACCGGGATAAAGATGACAAAGTGAAATTTATTCACACGCTTAATAATACAGCGGTGGCAACTCCGCGGATTCTCATTCCGTTGATTGAAAATCATCAGATGGAAAATGGCGCGATCAAGATTCCAAAAGCACTTCAGCCCTACATGGGCGGACTTGATCGAATCGGCGGTAAGTAACTGATATAATGCGGTCTCTCGTGCTTAGGAAGCGTTATATGCCCATGGTGGCGTGTCAAAAAAATGGCATTTGCCTAGTGATGACTCGAGGTATAAAGTAATTCCTGGAGATTAGTTTTCCATGAGTAACCCCCCAGAATTTAGCCCTGTAACCGGTATCATCGATGAATCGAATGTGATTTTCGACTTTGGTGAGCACGAGGGAAAAACCGTAAAAGAAGTGCATGAAATCGACCCGGATTTCTATGATTCTTTGGTCGAAGAAAAAGCGACTGGCTTCTATGCAATCAAACGAGAAGCTCATATCGACGGCAAAGTTTATCGTCTTTATCTCAATCCACTCGCGAAATTAGATCAATAATTAATACCCGACTAAAATAGTCTTAATTGTGCAAATGGCCTTGGCAGCGTTTCGCAACATTATTACACAACGACTATTTAATTAAGTTGACCATTCCCGCTTTTAGATTTATAAAGTGGTCATGAAATTATTTACCCTATTAATCCTGAGTTCTCTTTTGTCTGTTAACACGTTCGCAGCTAACTGCGGAGCGATTGCTCCACGCGGTTCTGTTTGGAAAGAATGCAAAATGGCTCGCGCCAACTCGGGAGTGGATGAATATCTTCTCGCGACTGACGGACTCCTCTTTGCCAAAATCAATAAACTCGGCGGACGCCTTTGCCAGGTTACCAATGGCGTAACTGACGTGAAAATTTCTTTGCACCCGATGGATGCTGCATCAGCTTATTTCGTTAGAATGGGCGATCTTTATGTGAGTAATCCAGTTCGCGTGGGATATGAGTGCCCTGCGATGTCTCATAAAGTGATCATGAGAAATGTTAAAAAATACAGTGTGGTGAGTAATCCCCGCACTACTATCGTGAACACTGCCTTGAGCACTTCCGGTGAGTTCACTGCATGGGATAATGTGAGACCCGTATACCAAGAGTTCAGCATCGCTGATTATTCGATGAACCTCAACTACGGTGAGAAAATTAACGGAAGAGGCGTGCCTTACTCAAGTTACGTTGCATTCACGATCGACAATTTTGGTTTCGTTACCAAAATCAAAGGTGAAGGCGCGGCTTTGATCAAATCCAAAGATGCGAACCGTCGTTTCAGCTCAATTGCTGAATTCAAAAACTCAATCGGACTTCGTTAGTACTTTCGATACAATTTAAGCGAACGGGAGCCTGCTGGTCGCAGACTCCCGTTTTTGCGTTTAACGCGCCGGGTATCTGTAACTTGTCGAACACCTTATGATTCCGCTTGCTACCCGGTGGGTTGATCGATAAATTTCTGTAATGTCTGATCTGGTTTATCGGAATGTTACGCAGGATGCTTTTGGCTTTAACGAAGCAGTGGCGAGCAAATACCTCGACTCATTCTCTGTGTTCGATTGGGGACGCATGCCCGACGCGATCCCAAACCGTGGGCGATTTCAATCTTTCATGCAAGCATTCGTGAACCTTAAAATATCTTCTTCGGAAGAGTGGCTAAAATTTTTGCGGTCACCGGATGCACTCGCCTTCCGAAAATCGGCATCGAATGTAATTCAAAATGGTGCGGTTTCGGCTCAGCTTAACGAGCTCGCCGATTCATTCCCGATGAAAAGTAGCGATTTGGGAATCATCAGCGAAGAAAATTTCAAAGCGGGAACCATGGATCGCCTGAATCTCACATCAGAAGTAATTCAAAAAGGAGAGTCCTGCTACCTTTTGAATGAATCTTTTCCTGAAGAAAAAGTGATTGCCGTGAGTTTGATGGGTAAAACGGCTTGGGATTTTTCCGCTTGGAAAAACAATTCGGGTTCTAAGGCACTGCCATTCGAATTTGATTGTTTGTTTACAGAAGAGTTTCCGACGGTAACCCTGAGGTGTCCGCAAAAAACTATTTCAGATGAAGTATCCATGACTGAAGCCCTTCTGATTACGGATCTGGGTGCGACTCAACTGCAAGAAGTGACTCTCCGGAGTGCCTGGATCGCCGCCTTCATTCAATTTCAATTGAAGTCGATTACTCCGATCGGGGAAAAGAAAACGATCAGGATTCGAATGGGATTCAGTCGCGACTCCGAGTTTGTGTTTTTGGGATCTTCTCTCGAGTTTTTTGAAATCGAAGCCGAATTGCGGAAATATTACGCGAACACGGTTTGGGGAAAAACCGTGAACCAACTTCAGCAACAGGCCCGGAGTCGGGGATCTTTGGATTGGAAACGTCAATGTACAGAACCTGCACCTTGGCTCGATCAGCAAATGAAAAATAATCTATCGCTTCATTATCAAAAAATGATTTCAGGAATCGCCGCATGTTTGTCAGAGTAGAAACCGGATATAAAGCAGAGTTCGTTGATCCAGAAGCGCTTCGCATTCAGCAGAAGATTTCCGAAATCCATCCTCAACTTGCTGAGAAAGTAAGATGGGTGCGGAGATTGAAGTGTTACTGGCTTGAACTCAATGCCCCTCGCGATAAAGTGATTCAAACCATTCAGCAGGTATTCAAAACTCCGGTCACGCATTGGCTTTTTACGGGAGATTTATTGCCCTCCGCTGCGGGAAGTTTGGGCACGCTCCAAGACCTCATGCAAACTTCGCCGAGCCGGCCTGGAGTTTTTCATGGAATTGAAAAACGTAAGCGGATCAATGTGCATGATGCTGAAGCTCACGTGCTGCATGATGTTTTTAAAACGGTGCTGAGAAGTCATGGTACTGAACAAGCTGCGATTACAGGAGAGCTGCTCTTGATCGAAGGAGCAAAACTTTCTCAATCGGATTTGGAGTGGATTGCAAAACATTGGTTTGCACAGGAAAAAACCGAATCCTGGTCGCTGATCTCTGAAGAAGAGCTGAAAAGAAATGCGCGTTTTCAAACCGAACAGGTTGCAAAATATCTCACTTCAGCACCGATGGAAGCCCGCTCTCGTTTGCTTCAATTTCGACAAATGGGGCAACCTTCAGATTCCGCGATTAATTGGTCGCACGTAGAAGAGTTGTTCAGGGCAACCGTTCAGATCTACGAAAAACACCAACCGCAACAGGAAGAGGAGTGGGTGCTCCTTCCTGAAATTCGTTTCGGCTCTGATTTGCTACTGACGGATACTTGTTTAGAAACCGAATTTCATCTGACCCTTCAACAATTGGAAACTTTTTCTGAAGGGTACCCATCACGTTTACAAACACTTCTGGGAGTTTTGCCGAATACCAAAAGAATCTGGTTTGGTGAAAACAATGGACACCATCCCATCCGAGTACGGGATGAATTTGAAAATACGATTAAGGCTGTTTCGGAAACCACCGCAACTCCGATTGTTCAAATGAAACTCTATGAAGACAGTCACGAAAATGAGCCTGCATATTTTTGGTCTTCAAGCCTTGGAATAGCCCCACAAATGAAAGTGGAATCGCCTTCTGAGCCCGTGGATTTGATTTGGGTGGGTTATGAACAACAGCCTGCGTTTCAAGATTTATCCTTTGTTCAAAATCTAAAAGCAACTCTACAGTACGTTCAGGATGCAAAGGCACTTTCATTTGCCTTGCCGTGTTCGGGAAAAACTTTGCTTGAAGTATTGAAAAGTGCGAAATCGCTCGCATATGGATTTAGTTTGGTCATCGACGGCCGGGCAAGTTGGTTTCAAAAAGCGATTGAAAATCCGATGTCTCTGAGTCAAATCTGGGGCGTTCGCGAAGACCAAAAAGGTTGGCTTTTTGAGGAACTGAAATTGCGCGGGATTCCATTTTTTCATCTGGGTTCAAGTAATTTGAATGGTGATGTCTTGGTGATTGAAAAAGAGATCGTCAAATTGAAACTGACCATTCCTGAATTCTTCAAAACCCAAATCGTGACGCCTGAAGAAGTGTTACTCGACGAACCTATTTTTGTTTCCAGTGATGCTTCGGAACGAAGAATACAGCCCGTAAAATTTAAAAATCGATATTCAGTTGAAGAATTAATATTAAAACCGGAAATTTATCACGCCTCCATCGCATCGCCAGTGGTTTTACGCCCGGATCCGAATCTTTGGACTGGCGTAATGGTACTGAGTGATCTGTGTGGTCAGGAATTTTCGGTTGAATACATGGAGTACTTGCTTCGAAAGTGCACGGCACTTGGCGGTCAGATCCAATCCATGCAATTTTCAATGCTCAATGGTTTGAAGTCCTGGTACAAGATCATTCAAGAAGTAAGAAGTGAATTTGGAATTCAACTCTCACAGCTCGAGATGCTCGCTCGTCCCCAAAACGGAGCCCATTGGTTGGCGCTCCAGTTAGTCGCCCGAATGAACGATATCCGAAATCTTCGAACTGAAGATTTCAAACAAACGCACGACCGGATCTATTGGTTGCCTGGCGGATTCGATCATCCTGCAACCCGTTGGCTTGCCGGTATGGAAGGGCGTTACCAAAATAGTCTTCATAGTGCGATCGCCATTGAGCCTTCCGATCTTTTGGATGATAGCGGTGGCAAACAAGGCGTGATTAACACGCTTACATTTGCACTGGTGAAGAGAAAATTAGGCGCCGAATTAAGACTTCAACATTATTTTCCGGGCGGTTTTTTCGTGAGTATCGGTGAAAATGAGCGTTACTCCGTGGAAGAAGAATGGCAATCCATGGGAATTGAATGTGAATGGGTGGGGAAGGTAACGTCAACTCCCCATTTAGTGATTCGTGATGAAGATGAAAAAGTGCATACCATTTCAATTGAGGATCTCGTATGAGTTCATATCGCGCATTAATCTTGTCGTCGCCAGGGAGTCGGGGCGAGCAATCTTTCGCACATGCTCTGAAGCAAGTGGGCTTTGATGCCGAGATCTTGAATATTGAAGAAGCAATTCATCTCAAACTTGAAGTGGATCAGTTAAGTCTCAAATATAAACTCGTGGTGTTGCCGGGTGGGAATACTTATTCTTCGGTGCTTGGCTCGGGTCGTGTGCTCGCTCTTAAATTACAATACGGCTTGGGTTGGAACCTCAATAAATTTGCAGAACGCGGTGGGCTTGCTCTTGGTGTGGGTTCAGGTTTTGAAACCTTGCTTCAGATGAAAGTCTTCGGCGACGACTATGCTTTGAAGCTGAACGAGCAGGCGCAATTCCAAGAAAAGTGGATCAAAGTAACTCCAAGTGGAAATCGCTGTGTCTGGTTGCGCGGGCTTGGAACCATGGAGCTTCCTCTCAGTGAACAGAATACAGAATTTGTAATCGATTCTTTTTCTTATGTGGAAGCCAAAGGGAAGCTTGAACGCTTGAATCTGGGTTGCCTTCGCGGTGAAACTGATGACCGCGCCGATGATCGTGTGTGGGGCATGTGTGACATGACGGGAAGAATCTTCGGGCTACTCCCGCACCCAGAGTACTTTCTGAGCTGGACCAATACAGACGATTGGTACGTGAATCCCACTCGTGCGGCCGCACCGGGTGCCGGCATGGCGATCTTTGAAAACGCCGCAAGACACGCAGAAATCTAAAAGGCTCATTAAATGAGTATCGTTTAAAACGAGCTATTTTCAGTCTATTTCGCCGAATTCATCTTCTATTTTTAACTATTAGTTAAATAAAAAGGTCCTTTTATGAAAAATAGTGACTGACAAAAATGATCCAGTCATTTATTATGCAATCATTGTTTAACCGGATTCAGGAGACTAGAAACAATGAAAAAATTCGCACTTACTTTACTTTTAGTTCTAACTTCATCGAAGGCGTTCGCGGCTCCAGAGTTATTTTGCCGCTATCAAGTCAAAAACTCTCCTGTGGACAATTATACTGCCGGGGTGAAAGACAAACTCGAAGGTAACTGCAAAGATCTTCACGGAAATCAGTACCGTTTGGCATTTGAAGGAATCGGCCTCGGGTTACGTCTCAATACGATTGAGCTTTTTACCCTGAGTTGCCCCTTGGTGAGAAAAAGTATTTTAACGAGTCACAGTTTTAGAGGACTTCGAGTGAGTGCTTCCTATTTGATCGGTGCAGATGTTGCAATCCTCTCCAACCAAAATCTTGGCTTTTGTCTTTTGACCGGCGTCGTAGGCGGAGCAGGTGCTTCAGTGACGATTGATAAGATGAGCGTCTATAAAAATTAAGGAGATTGAAATGAAAAAAACGATTTTATTAACGGTGTTAAGTCTGGGAATCTCAAGCGCTTATGCAAGTAATCTTAGTTTTCATCGTGGTGACCTCTTCAACGTATCCGTATCTGATTGTGACAAATCGGAGTGGGGCGGGGTTTTTGTTAAATATTTAAAAGACGGCAGTGAAGTTTTGGGAGCAAGTTGCGAACCTAAAATTTGTAACTATCGGTATGAATATAAAAATATATACTTCGTGAGCGAAAAAGTTTGGTCGATCAGTTTAGAGCCTGAAGGTACTCTTTTGGGTAAAGGCCTCACAACGGTTGAAAAGGACCAGCTACTCAGTAAATTCCTCGCCGATAAGACCTGTAAAAAAACAGTTTATCATCCATACCAATATCAGCCGAGCTTGTAATTCAGATCAAAAATAGGAGAGATTTATGAAAAAAACCTTAATTGCATTATTGGCCCTAGCCACAGCCTCAACAGCGTTTGCAGAGGATGGACCGAAATGTCGAATGTTACTTCAAGTGGGCGGTGGATTTGGGGTTGCCGACTCTTTGGGGAATCCGAAAGTGATTGGCCACGATGAAGCCCATGGGGGCTTTTCGAACAAGCAAACTAAACGCATTCTTGATGCTATCGCGGCCCGGGGATATGACGTTCTGGTTGTGGATGCCGATGAGGCTGTTGATCCCAAACTACGTTCCGGATCGAATTATGATGGCCTGATTGATGTTTACCAGCTCTTTCCTATGGGATTCAATATGGCTCCAAGTTTTCTAAAACACGCACATGTGACGATTCATATGCGTCCGATTAATCACAAATGGCGATATCCTGTCGGAGGACTCAATCCCATTGATGACGTTGGAGGATACGCGATTATTCAGGCAGATTTTCCGGTGCGCGGAGGACTCGAGCCTTGGGGACGAATTGCTAATATTATTATTGAGAAATTAAAAGTCCTTCCACTTTGTCACGATCCATTGACGGCAACGCAAATCCCTAAATCGTCAGAATGATCAGGGCTTTTACGGCGAACGATTTACCGAAATTGAAAAAAAGAGGGACAGGTCATCAGACCTATCCCTCTTTTGCATTACTATCGACCCGAAATCTAATCTGAATTAATCATGGTGATGGCGGGATTGATCGGCTTGTCCATTTCCATATTGTTGCTGATTGTTACCGCCGCCGTACGCATATGGATTGTTGTTATTTTGGGAAGGAGCATTTCCTCCACCGTAAGCATAGGAACCGTATCCACCTTGTACCGGACTGTTTCCACCGCCGTAGCCGTAGGAACCCATACCGTTTTGTGAAGGGCTATTCATTGAGCCATAACCATTTTGTGAAGGGTTTTGGTTTGATGGGTTTTGCGCGATTCCTTGTGATTGAGCTTGGGAATTGTGAACGGAAGGATCGTTTCTGCCACTCTCTTGACGTCTTTCTTGTTCAACTCTTTGTTTCATGATTTGTTCTTTCATTGCAAAACGGATGCGGTCCATTTTTTCTCTGAAGTCCCGTTTTGCATCAAAATCATGTCGACCATTTTCGATCGAAGAAATCAATCGGTTCATCATCGGCTCGAGATCTCTTTTGCCGAAATCTCTCATGTCGAGGAGTCCTCGTCTTTGTTCTTCGAATAATTTAACAAGTTCAAATCCAAATCGTGATCTGATATCAATTGATTTTTGGTCCCAATCAAGGCGAGCCATGCATTGATCGTTGCGATCATGAAAATCCTTGATTGCTTTTCCAACTTGATCGTTTAAATCAGACCAATGTTGAGTGTTGCTTGAAGTTGTAGTTCCATGGGTTTTTGGCTCAGTTGAAGTCGTAGCAACGGTCGATACCGTTGGAGTCACTGTAGCAGGTGCAGTGACGGTCGTAGGTTTAGTCCCAGTCAAATTTGCCGTGACTGTGGTTGAGGCCACGGAAGGAGTAGTGGTGGTTGCGGTGACCGGTGCCGTTACCGTTGCATTAGGAATTGTTTTTGCAGTGCTGACGGTTGGGGAAGTCTTACCCGCATTCATTTCTTGTTTTTCTTTTTCAACATTTCGCACGAGCTCACGATAGAGGCGTTCGAAATCTTCTCGAGTGCGATCAAAATGTCGGTCGAGTTCACGACGGCGCTCTTCGTTTTTCAAAACGAAAAAATCGCGCATGTCTTTGGGAAGGCTTTCGTCATATCGTCTTTCACGATCAAGAGATTCTCTTTGTTTTTGAATATCAAAATTAGTTTCTGAATAGGATTTTTTTAAATCCTCAGTGGTTTTGTCTAACAATCGAAACAGATCGCTTCGAGTGGGCTCATTGTTAGTTACGGATTGGAGATCATTGGTGGTAGCAGGATGAACTTCTTGGGCTAATGCGATAGTAATTGGCGTGGAAACAACGAACAGAATGAACATGGTAATGTTCTTCATAGATCCTCCTTGTATTAAGACATCATCGTCGTGATGATGCTGGCTATAATCTAAAGATATAATAACCAATAGAAATAGTCAAGTATTATAACTAATCGTAATTATTGAATTTTACTGGATAATGTTCCAGGTGAATCCACCCGTAACTACGGCTTCGCTGAAATTCATGTCTTCAATGTCGGTAGCGCCTAGAGACGATGAATTATAGGTATACGAACCTGAGAGATAGATTCTGAGTGGCGGACAAATCCAAAAACTCAATTTTGACTGTGCACTCGCATTGTAATCAGTTCTCGAATAACCGTTGTCAGGGTTTGGGTTGGTCGGAAATGTTTTGTAAAGTAGGGTCGGGCTAAACGTCAGGCTCCACCGTGAACTCATGAACCAAAACCAATCAAATCCCAGGCCGTAGGCATTGTAGGCGATGGGTAAGATTCCGCCTCCGTTTAAGACGTCATCACCAGTTTGATTTTGCATTCCGATGAGAGAAAGAGTACTGAGCGTGTTTGAACCAAAGTAATTGTAATAAAGCTTTTCAGTTTGCAGGTTGCCCGAGAGGTAGGGGTAGGCGCTATTCAACGAGCCACTTTTTAAAAACTGGTAACTCATTCCCAAACCGGGGGCTCCCCAGCGTTTTTCCATGCGAATCGTTGCCCCAGGTTGCATGAGGTATGCATCGAGATTTTGCCCGTAGGTTTGATATTGAAGAGTGGGCGAAACCTGAAAAAGAAATTGCGACTTCTGGTAGGTAAAACTACTCGTGATCGACTGACTGGTGCCTCGATTGGAAGCGAGATCGATCGTTTCATTCCAATTGCCCAAATAACTGAGTCGAATAAAAAATGGTTTACCTTGAAAAAAAACATATCCTCCACCAACCGACACATTCACCAGAGTTCCAAACGTCGGACTCACGCTATTTCCGGCATCGAAGAGATTGGTGTTGCGCCCGCTCGATAGATCGAGAAAGAGCCATCCCGCATTTTTTGTCGACCAATTTCCCTCTTGAAGCGATTCATGGATTTGTTCCAAAAAGTACTCGATCGTTTCACGTGTCGTTTGGTCCGGCTTTAATTGAAGCGCATGAGAGAGAGCTGCCTGCGCTTCCGTAATTTTGTTCGTATAAAAATACGAGGTACCGAGTAACAATTGTGCTTCCGGCTCGTCGCCAAGTACTACTGATTTTTGAAGGGGAGCAATTGCTCTATCATAATTTTTTGCCGTAAATAAATTCAGTGCCTGCTCGAGAAATCCCGTTTTGAGTTTCAGCGCCTCTTCATCTACGTCTGCTTTCAAGTCGGGTGCGTAGGGTGTTCCGAGAAAGGGCTTAAAGTTTTCAAACGCTTTCTCTAGATTGTTTAGCTTTCGATAGGATTTTGAAATGTAGAGACGGGACGCCGGTTCTAATGGGCTTTTAAGTGTGATCACTTGTTCGTATGCTGAAATGGCATTTTGATAATGTTCGAGCATGAATTCCGCATTGCCGAGATTAAACCAGTAGGTAGGATCCGCGGCATTTTGCTGGGTGAGTGCTGTCAAAAGGGTCTTACTTCTTTCGTAGTCTTTTTGGTTAAACGCATCCAATGCCTCATTGAACTGAGGCGAAATTGCATCTGCGCCCAGCGCAAGATGACAAAAAAGTAAAGGAAGGCCAAAAACGAGTAAAAATCGCGAATTCTTGCTTGTAGTCATGAGTATAGGAACTTTTGTATGACGAGCGGCTCAGTTCGGCAACGGCTATTTGGCCCAATAGGCCTCATCCAGGCTCTCTTCGCGTTCTGGAAGTCCGCGAAAAAGACGAGGGGAGTTACGGGATAGAATTTCGAAGCTCACACGGTTAGCGTATTTACAGATTTGGGCGACTGAAGAGTAGGTGAGGTAATTCGCATTGTGTTTGGGTGAATTCGGAACTTTTTTATTGTGGTAACGATTGGCCGACATGTCGTGGAGGAGTGCAGAGAGCGCACCATCTCCGGCTCCATTGGTATTCCGGATCACCAGCGGCCCACCCATAAATGGATTGATGTGTGAGTAGAATTTGATCGGATTTTTGCAATCACTGCGTTTCATCGCGCGAGAATATTCGTATTCGTTATAATTCACTATCGATTTGGTGTGCAGTTCATGCTCGGTTTTTCGTGCAAACTCGGAATCAACAATTCCACCAATATACAAACCTTGGGCGCCCACCGTGAGAAGAGTAAGATCGGTCCATTCCAAAACGGCTTGGAGTGCCAGGAGTGGATCATCAATTCCGGTGAGGGCGAGCGCTTCATCCATATTCATGGCCAGAACATTCACGTGTTCTTTGATGAATTCGATAAAAAAATCTCGTTTCTCTTCGATCAATGAACTCGTTCCCAGAGTAAGTACAATCGGAACTCCAGAACGTTTTGCAATTTCACAGGCCTTCAAAGTTGATAAGGAGATTGGCCAGGTCTCATCCCTTAAAATGTAGGCGCAAACCAGTAGCGCGGTTGAGTTTTCTACGATTGAAGTGGGGATGTATTCCGGCAACAGATCGTTCATGCATCCTTTGCTAATACCAAATGTTCGTTCGCCATCAGGTGTAATGAAACACATCGCCCTACCCATAGGTTTATCGCAAGGCTGAAGATGATTCAGATCAACTTTGGAAGAGGTGGACGAGATGTATTTGAAAGAATAATCGCCCACAGTGATATTTTTGCTGATCGCGCCCAAAAGCACGGCTCGTTCTTCAGATAGAGTGCAAAAGTTGTGAAGCGTATTGCCCACGGTTCCACCCGCAAACTCACCCTTGATTTTCCGTTGTTCTCTCAGAATGTTATAAATTTCATCGCAGGTGCGATTATCAATTAGTTGTGATTGGCCTTTTTGAAGGTGATATCGAATGAGAAACTCATCGTCGACCATGCATTCAATATCCACCAAAGGCTGATCAATGCCGACAATATGAAAAGAGTCGTCTTCACCATAATTTTGGCTAATGTCGACCCGTTCCTTTTCGCTGACCGGGAAGTAGTGTTTGTTCTTACGCCGTCCGGGAAATTTCATAAAGTTTGGGGACACTACGATGAAGCGAGTTATTTGAAAACAGTTTTTATTTAGTAATAAAATCATTAAAAAACG
>Ga0206911_1115_pt1 | contig 18889 bp, 17 predicted proteins | sample Alteio_BWOrgHeat_74_FD_152956 | JGI IMG/M metagenome (GOLD analysis project Ga0206911, IMG submission 152956) | Enriched cells from forest soil in Barre Woods Harvard Forest LTER site, Petersham, Massachusetts, United States -... | ecosystem: Environmental > Terrestrial > Soil > Temperate forest >...
GCACACACGCGTTCGGTATCGTCAGTCTGTTCGCCGCACGTTTCTCTGACGAGAATCAGAGTGCCTCCGCAATTTCATTAACACCCGATTGCACCGGCTGTTGCGGAGTTGCCAGGCCTCGTAGGATCTCCCCTTGGCGATCACGCGCAACTGCTCCATAGTTGAATCTTCATCAAGCTGTTCCAGAGCGAAATGGCAGCATCTTAACACCACGCCGAATCTGCTCCAGAAACTCAGACCATCCCTGCATCATTCTGCTACGTGGCTCCAAGTACAACGCGTGGTTGTAAGCTGCACTGACGGCGTTGCGTGGAGCATGAGCAAGCTGCAGTTCGATATGCTCGTGGGGATATCCTTGTTCGTGAAGGATGGTGGAGGCCACACCGCGAAAGCCGTGGCCCGTCATCTCACCGCCATATCCCATGCGTTTCAGCGCTTCAAGAATGGTCATGTTGCTCATCGGCTTCATGGGATCGCGTTCGCCTGGAAACACCAGTTCACTATTCCCGTTCAATTGCCTCAGCAGCGCCAGCACTTCAAGCGCCTGAGTGGAGAGTGGCACGATATGAGGAGTTCGCATCTTCATGCGCTGGGCGGGTATATTCCATCGCGCGGCCTCTAAATCGAACTCCTCCCACTTGGCCCCTATCAATTCGCCGGTGCGAACGAAAGTCATGGCCATTAGTTTCATAGCAAGCCGGGTTATATGCTTGCCCCGATAGAGCTCAATCGCTCGCAACAGTGCAGGAAGTTCCTTCGCACTCACACGGGCATGGTTTACTTTTTGACGCGACTTGAGAATATCCCCGGGCTTGATATCGGCAGCTGGATTCCGCTTCGCGTGCCCATGCGCCACGGCATAGCGGAATATTTGCCCAGTAGTTTCGAATGCTCTTTTAGCAATTTCCAACTTCCCACGATCCTGAATAGCCTTGACCATTGCCACAATCTGAGGAGCTTCAATCTCGGTAATAGCGCTGCCGCCAATTACGGGGAACACGTTCGACTCCAAGCGGCTCCACGTTGCTCTAACATGATGGGCGCTGTTGCCATCCTTCCAATGCTCGTGCCATTTGGCAGCGACCTCACGGAACAACAGCCCATTGGTATCTCGGTTGGCCGTTTTCTCGGTTTTGCGCTGCATCATCGGATCAATGCCAGAGGCTAACAATCTCCGAGCAGAAGCGTGACGTTCGCGGGCGTCAGCGAGAGTAATATCTGGATATCGGCCAAAGCTCATCTGTTTCCCGACGCCTTGAAACCGGTACTTCCAGCGCCAGAGCTTGCCACCAGTCGGCACAATCCATAAAAAGAGTCCGCGCCCATCCGTCATCTGATATGGCGTAGACCTCGGTCTAGCTTTTCGGATTTCAGTGTCGGTCAGCAAAATGCCATCACCCAGCCTCTACAAAGCCATCAAAAATGCCATCGTTAGGATGTGGCTTCCACTGTACATCCTCGGACAACATCGGACAATAAAATAACAAAACCCGCATGATTAGCGGGTTTTCAGTGTCGTTATTAGATTTTATCGGACGCCCTCAGACTACTTACTGGTCGGGGCGGAGGGATTCGAACCCCCGACCCTCTGGTCCCAAACCAGATGCGCTACCAGACTGCGCTACGCCCCGACTGTCTTTAGTTTATCGCATCGAGTCCGGAACAGTCTCAAATCGTGCGGAACATGTTGTGCGGGTCCATCCCGAACAGGACGTGCATCAGGCTTCCGAACACCCATGTGAGCAGAAGCATCGGCAGCAGAACCAGGGCGATCAGGACAAGGCAGAGACCACCGAGAAAGAGCCAGCTCTGCATGGTGTGCTTTCGTGACTCTTCGACGCTGCCGATCAACAGGGCGTAGTTGCGACGGTTGGCGCGCCAGGCGATGTCGAACATATCGCCGAGAATTGGAACCGAACCGACCACAACTTCGATCGCGACGTTGGCCACCATCCGCGTGACCGTAACGTACGAGACGCCGCGAATCCAGGCCGCGATGATAATGATGCAGGAGGCGATACCGCCGATCAGGTCGCCTATGCCCGGGATGAAGCCGACGATGCCGTCGAGGCCGAATCGGATAGAAGTGCCGGGAATTCTGATGAAATCATCGAGCACATGCGACAGCAGGTCGAGATTTTCGTCGTCGAAGGCTTTGCCGCCGCGTTTCACACGGGGTGACAGTACCTCTGGTTTCGCGGTAAACGCCATCGAACCCCCACCCGCGGCCCCTGCGGGAGTTGGCCCGTGGGCTGCCAGTGCTATAATTCCAGTATACGGCGGCTATAGTTCAGTGGCAGAACGCCGCTCTGTGGCAGCGGATGTCGTGGGTTCGAAACCCACTAGCCGCCCCAAAACTTCTCCAGATCTTAGCGACTGCGGTCAAACCTTGCCCCGCACACCCCAAGCTTCACCCTCCGCATCGACTGCCCGCCTCTACGCTGGAACTTCGGGCTGGGCTTATCCGACGTGGAAGCCGGATTTCTATCCCGCAGGGACGCCGACGAAGCGGTTCCTCGAGTTCTACGCGACAAAGCTCACCTCGGTTGAGGTCAACTACACCTTCCGCGCGCTCCCTACTGTGAAGATGCTCGACGACTGGCTGAGCGCAACTCCAGCGAACTTCCGCTTCAGCTTCAAGTCGCCGCAACGCATCACCCACTTCAAACGCCTTGGCAATTGCAACGAAGACGTAGCCCAATTCGTTGGAGCACTGGAGCCGGTCCGTCAACGGGGCAAGCTCGGGCTGCTACTGTTCCAACTCCCGCCCACCTTCAAGGTCGATACGGAACGCCTCACTTCGTTCCTCAACATTCCCGAGCTTCGCACATTGGGTTCGACTCCGATCGCATTCGAGTTTCGCCACGAATCCTGGTTCAACGACGAGATCTACGCCATCCTTCGTGAGCATAACGCCGCACTCTGTATCGCCGAGAGCGACGACCTTCGCACGCCGGAGGTTCATACCGCAACCAGCCACACCTGTTTCCGGCTGCGACGAACCAACGGCTACAGCGCGGAAGAGCTCGACGCCTTCGCCAAGCGTTTTACCTCACTCGCAGAGACGCGCGACGTCTATGCGTACTTCAAACACGAGGACGAACCGACCGGCGCGCTCAACGCAACTGAGTTTCTCGCGCGCGTCCAGGCAGGCAAGCCTTGATGGCGACGGCGCAGATTGAAATGATTGCCAGTCACGCTGTTCATTTTCGCCCGCGGCGTTATTTGAGTAACGGACATCTGCAGACCATCGCTGGCAACTATCTGTCGCGCGTCGACGAACTGCCTGTGCCTGAGGCCCAGGCGGTCGAGGTATCGCCTGCGACCGAAAACCAGATCGCGAGCCAGGTTCTTTGCCACTGTCACTGGCAGCCGGGAGATGTTCGTGCGGAGCGGCCGACGGCGATCATCGTGCACGGGCTCGAAGGCTCGTCGAACTCGCAGTACGTCGTCGGCAATGCCAACAAGCTGTGGCGCGCGGGCTGCAACATTGTCCGGATGAACATGCGTAACTGTGGCGACACCGAGGCGCTCTCGCCAACGCTCTATCACTCCGGCCTCTCCAACGATGTGCTTGCTGTGATGAACTTCTTCGTCGCACAGTACGGTCTGCAGTCGATATCGCTGATCGGCTATTCGATGGGCGGAAACCTTGTCCTCAAACTCGCGGGGGAACTCGGCACTTCGGCGCCCGCGGTTCTGCATTCAGCAATCGGCGTTTCGCCTGCGGTTGATCTACAGCCCTCGGCCGACGCGCTACATATGCCGCAGAACCGACTCTACGAGATGAAGTTCCTCCACAATCTTCTGCGTCGCTTCCGCCGCAAGGCGATGCTCTTCCCTCGCGCCTATGATCGGAACCGCGCCGCCGGAATCCGTTCGCTGCGCGAGTTCGACGATCGCATCACAGCGCTGTATTCCGGATTCTCGAGCGCCGACGATTACTACAACCGCGCAGCTGCGGCTCGCGTCCTGGATCGCGTTGCCGTTCCGACTCTGATCCTGCATGCGCTGGACGATCCATTCGTTCGACTCAGCGCTCAGACTCGCGAGAAGATCAACGCGAATGCGAACATCACACTAGTTGAAAGCGACCACGGCGGCCACTGTGCCTTTCTCGCCCAGCCGGACCAAGCCACCGGCTACGACGGCTACTGGGCAGAACATACGCTGCTTCGTTTTCTACTCGCGAACGCCTAGGTTCCACTCTCAACGGCTTGCCCTCGTGTAACGCTAAGATAGTTTGTAATGCTCTCTGAATGGTCCGTCGAATGTTCCGTAGACGATCCAGTCCTCGTGGTGCCGTGGTCTGATCCGTCGGATAGCACCGGCAACCGGCGATTCATCGACCTGCGCGAGAATCCTTACGATCTCGACCATCTGCCAGAAGCCGAGCAGTATCCTCCGCTAATGCATGCTCTGCGGGCTCTCAACGCCGCTCGCTCACCGGTCTTTACTGCGAAGTGCGACGCCTGGCCTCTCGATGCTGATGAACTGGACGCGCTGCGCATGAATCTGGATGTCAGCGTCGACGAAGCCCCGGCGGGATTCGGCAGCTACCTCGACATCCTGTGGCGGGAGCGCTCGCTCTTCGCGTCGTTTCATTTGCAGGAGCAGATGATGCATCGCCTCACCCGGCATGCCGCTCCGCTGGAACATCCGTATGCAATGCTCGACTGCATCATTCGTCCTGCGATGATTGATCTCACCGGACCACAGGAAGGTTTCTCGGTCAGTTTGTATGTCAAAGCTCTCGGCCACGACGCACAAGCCGCCGAAGAGAACTGGGCTTCAGCCCTGGACGCGGTTGTGGCGCTGCTTCGCGGCAAGGACCTTGCACTGGCGGGTTTTTCCTAACTCTGCAGCGTTGGCCCTAACCATATAATTTTCAATGCCTTACACGGAGCAATTCTTCGCCATTCGTGCGCGTCTTCGTCACTCCAGGGTTTGGAACGAAACTCTGCTGAAGTAATTTCACAAAAAATGTCTTCACGCCAACTCTTCGGCGAGGCCTGTACTCTTCTAACCATTCCCGATTCGCGACCGTGACCGATACAATCGAAAGAGACGCGCGCGGGCGAGTAGCTCAATTGGATAGAGCATCAGCCTTCTAAGCTGACGGTTGCAGGTTCGAGCCCTGCCTCGCTCACCAGAAATTTTGTTCCCGATCTGCGTCTGGAACATTGACCCACCCGCGGTTGAAGTATCAGAATGCGTCGATGCGACGTCTTAAGCCTGCCCTGATTGCAGCATTGTGCGGTGCGATTGTGGGCGTCCTCGGCACATTGATCGGATTGCGCAGGATTGCCGGGGTTGCCTTCTTTACGCGGGACCACACGCTGCTCAGTCATCGAACGCTCTACTACGCCTGCCTCGGATGTTGGGTCGTCTTTAGCCTTTACTGGGACATTGCAGCCAAGAACTCGGCCCCGGCCAAGAGTTCGGAGACAAAGGCATCGCGCGGAGTTCATGTATTTCTGGCGAACGTCGCAATCGTACTGATCGCTGCGCCAACACACGGGTTAGGCCGGTTTCTGCCTGCGTCGTCTCTTGTAATGATGGTGGGACTCATCATCGAATTGGCTGGGTTGTCTCTGGCGATCTGGGCCCGACAGCATCTGGGCCGTAACTGGAGCGGCGAAATCACCATCAAACAGGACCACCAGCTAATCCAGACCGGGCCTTACCAACATCTTCGCCACCCTATCTACACGGGACTTCTTACGATGTACGTCGGGCTCACTGTTGCCACCGGCGAGTGGCTTGGGTTGATCGGACTGGCAGTAGCGGTCATCGCGTATTGGCGAAAGACAAGGATGGAAGAGGCAACTTTGGGTACTGCCTTCGGCGAGAAATATGAGACATATCGCCGCGACACGTGGGCTATTGTGCCAGGAGTGTTTTGACCCAACGCCAATTGGGAATGCTTCAGACCTCCATTTTTCGTGACGTGACTGCGAACGAATGGGCCTTCCGACTAACTCACCTGAACGTGGTACTGCGGCCCCCTTGCATACGAGGTAACATCCTGCTGAAGAAGGAACGGCATAAGGCGCATTATGCGTTTTTTGGCGTTCCGGTGGGCGGGTGAACCCAGTCGAGCAGGATGGGTGGCTATGCGAACCTCGTCCTCGTTTTCCGTAAGTGCCTGAGATTTTCAGGGCGAGGCGAACTCAAATGCTTATTCTTGCTGGCGGGATTCTGATTTCCATTGCGGTTCTTGTTTTTGCAGGCTTCATTCTAACGGTCTCCGCAAACTGGATCTTCAAAGCCCCTAAGGATGGAACACGGTAACAGACGGCTAGGCTTCCATCAGCTCGTCTTCGCGGGTGGCGTGGCAGCGCTCGGTGTCTTCGGCGCGGCAGCCGGTAATGTGGCGAGTGGCGGCCAGGCCCATAAGTCCCAGGGCCAGAGTGCAGACTCCGTTCCAACGCCAGTGGACCCAGGCCATGGTGGCAAGGGCAGACCCTACAGCGGCTCCGCTGAAGTAGACGGTCATATAGACAGTGTTTAAGCGGCTGCGGGCGGCGGGGTCAAGGCCGAAGATACGGGTCTGGTTGGCGACCTGGCACATCTGGGCGCCCATGTCGAGGACGATGACGCCAATGGCCAGTGCGACAAGGTGAAGTACAGTCGAGACTTTTGCGCTCTCTTCGAGCCAGAGCCAAACGTAGGAACCGGCCAGCATGGATATGCCCAGCGTGAGGACCCAGCGCGAGCCGTGTTTGTCGGAGAGGCGGCCGGCGATGGGGGCGATCATAGCTCCAGCGGCCCCTACCAGGCCGAACGTTCCAGCGATGCCTGCGCCCAGGCCGTAGTGGCTGTCGAGGAGGAAGGCGAGGGTGGTCCAGAAGCAGCTGAAGGAGGCGAAGACGAGAGCCCCGAGGATGCAGGATTCGCGCAGCAGTGGCTGCGTTTTGAAGAGGGTCCACAGGGACTTGATCGCGTCGGAGTAGAGCAGCTTCTGCTTGGGAGGAAGCTTGGGCATAACGCGGTAGAGCAACGGGACAAAGGCTGCGTTCATGACGGCTGCAATCACGAACACGTAACGCCAGCCGTGGATGTGGCTGACCCATCCCGCAAAGGTGCGAGCCAGGAGGATTCCGAGTAAAAGGCCGGTCATGACGATACCGATCGCTCGGCCGCGCTGCTCGTGCGAGACGAGGTCCGGTGCAATGGGCAGGGCGACGTGAGTGACCGAGGCGAAGATGCCGATAAGGACGCTGCCTGCGACGAGAAGGTCGAGGCTTGGTGCGGCGGCGACCAGCAGAAGCGCGAAAGCCACAGCCGCATACATCTTCATCATGAGGGAGCGGCGTTCGAGGAGATCTCCAAGCGGCACGAAGAGCACCATCCCTAGCGCGTACCCAATTTGTGTGGCGACCGCGACGAATCCGGTGCGTCCGGCCGTAACGCCGTAGGTATGGCCCATCTCCAGCAACAGCGGCTGATTGTAGTACATAGTGGACACCCCAACAGCACACGCGAGCCCAAGGAACGGCAACGGGGCGCGAGGTCCGGGCTTTGAAGAAGTGGTCATACCAGAGGCTACTTATATAGTGTAGGCCCTGTCGGGAGTGCGGGCCAACGCACTGATTCGGCACACGTCCACATTACAAACCCGGCTAAACCTTCCCCAGCGTCAGCTTCGCGATGGTGGCGAGTTGCATGAAGGAAGTTCCCTCGTAGATCTTTCCAATCTTCGCGTCGCGGTAGAGCTTCTCGACGGGGTAGTCCTTTACGAAGCCCGATCCGCCAAAGACTTCGACGGCAAGGCTGGCCACTCGCTCGGCGACGTGGGACGCAAAGTACTTGCACATGGCCGCTTCTTTCAGGAAGTCGAGCTTCGCATCCTTCAGGCGGGCGGCGTTGTAGACCAGCAGGCGCGCGGCCTCAATGTCAGTCGCCATCTCGGCGAGTTGGAATTGCATAGCTTGAAACTCCACCAGCGCCTTGCCGAACTGCTTACGCTCCTTCGCCCACTTCGCTGCGTGACTCCATGCGCCCGCGGCGAGGCCAAGCATCTGCGCGCCGATACCGATGCGGCCTTCGTTCAATGTCTCGATGGCGATCTTGTAGCCCTTGCCGGGTTCGCCCAGCACTTGCGACGCGGGGATGACGCAGTCGTTGAAGATCAACTCGCAGGTGCTCGAAGCGCGGATACCGAGCTTGTCTTCTTTCTTGCCAAGCGTGAATCCGGATGCGCCCTTTTCAACCAGAAATGCGGTGATTCCCTTGTAGCCTGCCGCCGGATCGAGCGTTGCAAAGACAATAAAGAGCCCGGCTTCCTTGGCGTTGGTGATCCAGAGCTTCTGCCCGTTGAGCACATAATCGGCGCCGCGCTTAACGGCACGCGTCTGCAGGGCGAAGGCGTCAGACCCGGAAGAGGCCTCACTCAGCGCGTACGAACCGATGGTGTCTTTAGCCAGGCGTGTCAGATATTTGTTCTTCTGCTCAACAGTCGCCCAACGGACGAGCGCATTAATGCAGAGCGTGTTCTGCACGTCGACCATCACACCGACCGATGGGTCGACCGCGGAGATCTCTTCGACCGCGAGGATCGCGTTAAAAAAAGTTCCACCAGCGCCACCGAACTCTTCGGGAATCTCGATGCCCATCAGGCCAAGGTCGAAGAGCTTCTTGATGAGGCCGGTGTCCATCTGCTGCGACTCATCCATGCCGCGCACGAGCGGACCAATCTGTTCGACAGCAAATCGCCGCACGCTATCGCGAAACATCTGTTCGTCTTCTAATAATTGAGTCAACGCCATCGGACCTGCATGCTGCGACATCCCTCACCTCAAACCGTAGGTACGAAAAGGTGAGTCTAGCATTTTGAGCACACGACTGAATAGTCATTCAGCGACGAATGACGTCGCAAAAAATGACCTCAGAAGTGTTTGAAAAGGGAGTTTTATCCGGCGGCCTTCACCAACCGCCCACGCCGGCTGACGATCGAGAGCCGCTCGGTGTTCAAAATCTTACGCGCCTGCTCTTTCGCATGCTTCGCCCATGGGCCAACCGGATCGAGCCGCACATACGCCAGCCAGTGCCGCAACGCGCGACGACGCTGACCCTGCCGCTCATACGCGAGCGCTAGATTGTAGTGCGCGTCGGCATACTGCGGAACCAGGGCCACAGCCTTTTGGTAGGCGGCGGTCGCTTCGGTCAGCCGCTGCATCTCGTCGAGCACATTGCCAAGGTCGAAGAACGCAAGCGCGTATTCAGGATCCGCCTCGGTCGCCCTACGGTAATGCTGCTCGGCCTCTTCGTACTTGCGGAGGTTATAGTGAATCGTCCCAAGGTTGATCAGCGCGGGTGCGTGCTCGGGCCGCATTGTGAGAATCGCCTGGTAGATCTCCGTCGCCTGCGGAATCGTGGCGGGATTCTCTTCCAGCTGCACCGCTCGCAGAAACATGTCCTGCACCTCTGCCGCCTGACGCGCGGGAGAATCCCCTGCTCCGGCTCCCACAACGCAAAGTTGCCGCGCCGGCGACATATCGAAATCGAAGGCGAGCTGCTGGGTCATGGGATCCATCAGCGCACCGCCATGCCGAAAACTCAAGCGCGAGCCCCTGCGGACAAAGCTCGCCTCCATTAGAGGATTGCGCATCCCAGCCACGCGCTGCATCGCATCCACTGACGCCCGTATGCTCTTCGCGGAGATGCGCGTGTTTGCCTGCAGATCGCGAAGCTTCCGCAACTGGCTCAGCGCTTCGAAGGAGTAGTGTTCGCCGGAGGTGATCAGTCCTGCTCGCTCCCACGCCGACAGTTGGCGCGCATGCAAGTGAAGGATCCGGATTGCGTCTTGACGGCTATATCGGGTCACTGTGTGTCTCGCGTGGCACCGTCTCAGAGTTTGTACACCAGACTCTTTCTGGAGTATGCCTTCGAACACCGCGCCAATCAAGACCCTTTCGGCCTGCATTCCTCAGATTGCAGTGGATAACGAGTACCAAACGTGGTTCAGTCGCGTCAGCTTTGTTAATCACGCTGAAACACCCCGTTATCCACATCGATACCTGCACATTTTTCGCTGCACTACCGCTCAATCACTCCCGTCCGGATCAGCCCGTGATCTTTTACTTTCAGCTTGCTCACGTGCACATCGTAACCAGTTCCTGGCAGCAGCGATTCGAGTGCAAATGACTCCGTCCCATCTGCTTTCACCTCGCGGTAGCGATATACTCCCACCTCCCCCTCTGACGTCTCACGCCCATGTGCTGCCGCGTCCAAAAATTTCTGTGCATCGGAAATCGTCGCCGTTTTGCCTTCCTTGCCTGCGCCCAACCCTTCCGCTGCATACGATCGAACGAGCTTCGTCCAGTAACGCGCTAACAACTCCGTGTCGCTGAAGATGTCCGCCCAGATCACCTCTCCACGTAGCGCCACCACCACACCCACAGCGTGCTCTTGCCGCAGAGCCGCTAACGCCTGCTCACGGCTCTGCATCAGCCCCGCCGCAGCCTCATCCACCTTCGCGCTCACAGCCTGAGTCTGCATCGCCTTCGCGTAGCTCGTTGTGGCCAGCGGAGCGCTGGAGCTGTAGATAGGACCGCCCGTGGCGGCTCCATTTACGACAACTGACTGCGTCTGCACATCCACCGTGCTGCTTACTGTTCCGTGGCTGCCACCAGTGGCCACGGGAGCGGCCGCGGCCGATGCCATCGTCGTGATCGCCCCATTAACCGAGTTCCACACCTGCTGCTGATCCTTCGCGACCATCGCCTCCTGCCGCACCGCCGGTTGCACCATGAAGCTACCCGTCGATGTCTTCGCCGTAGCGCCAAATTTCTCTGAGCTCTCTGTCCATCGCCCATGTTCAATGCAGAAGACGGAGAGGTCGATCGGATCTCCAGCCGCTGGCACAATTCTGTCCTTCGCGATCACGCGGTCCTGCTTGCCTCCAGTCACGATCTCTCCTGCCAGCAGCAGCAGTGGACGCTTCGAGTTATTCACCAACACCAGCGTGTTCACCTGGTCCCCGCGATACGCAGGCGTAGCACCACTGCGCGACCGCACCAGTCCGCGCACCTTTCCGGCCTCAGTCACTTCAACTTCACCGTTCTTCAAACCTTCATCAAGCGTCAGGAACTGGTCCGCAGGCAACATCTTCCCGTTCGTCCGTACCACCGGAAAGAGTGTTAGATCTCCGCTCTCAATCGGCTTCAGCACCTTGTAGCCGCTGCTCTCTACCTGTCCCGCTGCCACCGGCTGATAATGCCCAACCGCCAATACAGCAGACAACATCGTTCCGAACGCTGTAGACACACGTAGCCTTAACATCCCAAACCTCCCCTACCAACGGCCGTAATCTGACGGCTTCTGAGTTAGGAACGCGGCTTCCGATCTCTCTTGCAGAATTTTTGTAAGTTTTTTTGAAACCGCTTCGTCCAAATCAACGGAGTATCTTCAAATCGTGGACACAGCGTCTCCACATTCCGCCGATCTGGCTCTCTCGCTGTCGCCCAGCCAGCTTGTTGCCGCAGAAGAGCTCCCCTACCCTCCGCAGGTCTCTGCTGCGCTCTTTGAAGAGCTCTGGCTGACCTCGAAGGCTAAAGCTGTTCAGCTCACTCGCCCAGAATTCGCCGTCAAACTGACCACGATCAGCAGCAAACATAACCACGGTCTACCCAGTGGAACCATGCCAACAGCCGCGGACGTCGCATCGTTCTTCCGCGCGCTGCAGCTTCGGGATCTCGCACTCGCGCAAGCCTGCGCTCTCGGCCGCGACTCTGCCTGGCAACAGTTCTTCACTCTCTATCGCGTGCCACTTACGCAAGCCGCCATCGCAATCACCGGTTCCGCGACCGCGGGACACGATCTCGCCGACTCGCTTCACTCTCAGCTCTTCGGCCTTACCGAACGCGACGGCCAACGGCGCTCTCCACTCGACTCGTACTCAGGCAGGGGATCGCTCATGGGCTGGCTTCGCACCACGCTCGCGCAGCGCCATGTCGACAACTACCGCCGCACCCATCGCGAAACTCCGCTCGAGGCGCAAGACCCGCCCGCGCCAGCCACGACCGATACTCCATCACCCGTCACAACCCAAAAACTCCAGGTCGCGATCGAAAACACACTCCAAACCCTTTCCGCGGAAGACCGTTTCCTGCTCTCCTCCTACTTCCTCGACCAACACACCCTCCATGAGATTGCGAAACTTCTGCAGGTACACGAAGCTACAGTAAGCCGCAAACTTAAACGCCTCACAAGTGACCTGCGCAAACGCCTCCTCAAAAGCTTGCAGACGGCAGGTCTCAACAAGCGCGCCGCCGAAGAAGCTCTCGGCACTGACCCACGCGACCTTACCATCAACATGCGAAGTCTTCTGCAAAACCCGCCATCTCGGCCGTTCTTAAATCAGGCAAACAACCCGAAGCAGACATCATGAGCGATCTTCTTCAACACGGCCAACATCCCGACGCAGACCAGCTGAGCGCCTTTGCCGAACGCGCAATGCCCGAGCACGAGCGTTTAGAGACTCTTGCTCACCTGGCGAACTGCCCTGACTGCCGGCAGATTGTCTTTCTTGCGCAGCAGGCCTTGGAATCGCCGACTCCACTGCCACACGCGCTCCCCGTCCGCACCGGCTGGCTGAGAAACTGGCACAATCTCTGGCCTCTGGCCGCTGCTCTCACCTGCGGACTAATCGTCGCTTTCGTGCACTATCGCCAACCTACGGATCTGCCCAAGAAATCTGAAGTCGCATCTATATCTAGCGCGCCCTTGCCCTCCACGTATACGACACCCTCCACACCTGTTGTCTCGGCTCCTCAACCATCCCCCAAGATGTCAGCCCCGGCAAAGTTGTCCCCTACACAACACACTGCACCTGCAACCGCGCGCGCAGGCGTCGCTGGCATGGGTTCCGTAAACGGCGATCTGCTTACCTACCAGACCGCGAGTCCGTCCACATTCAGGCCCAGCGAGTTCGCAGCCAGCAAACCTTCAGCCAATCCCGTGGCTGCCAGCCCTCACGCACTGGGTGGCGCCATCGGCGGCCCCGTTGCGCTGGCGCCTCCATCGCTACGGCAAAAAGACGCCCTGCCACTAGCTGCGCCAATGACAGCGGAGCAAGCGCAAACTGTTGATGTCCAGCCTGAAAATCGGCTGCTCTCTCAGCAGGCCAATACCCCTTTCTCTCGAGGCGAGTCCAGTCAAACCGACGCCCAACACGGCGTCAGCCAAACAGTCAATGTCAACGGTGCCGCACCACTCGTTCAAACTGAAAGCGCGGTTCTCTCAACCAGCTCTTTCTCAGGCAAAGCCGCCCTGGCCAAAAGTGCCAAAACTTCTTTGCCGAGCAGGAAGCCCGCTGCATCCACCATCTCAAACGGGCTAGAAACACTCGCTGTTGATACAGAAGGCGATCTCTTCCTGAGCAAAGATCCGAGCATCGCCTGGCAACGCATCACGCGTCAGTGGACGGGCAAGGCCATCAAGGTCAGCCTCGCGGAGCCATCCTCAACAATACAAGCGGACGCCAACGCGTCCGTGGGCGCAGCTTCAGGCGTCGAAGCAATCAAGCCGACGTCAACGACAAAAAAAGCTGGCTTCGAACTCACCACCGACACAGGAAAGACGTGGTCCAGCTCGGACGGGCTCGTCTGGAAACACCAATGATCGCCCAGCGCAATCAGCAACGGATCAAAACACGGTCTAAGTGGTTGAAGGGAATGGAGCGGATGAGCGGAGTTGAACCGCTGACCAACTGATTACGAATTACGCGGCGCTCAACGCCTCTTTCTTCCTAAACACCAACATTTTCAATAACTTATTCATGATTGCCCGCATAGCGCACAGATGAATGCTTTTTTCATTTGCTCGTTTTGCTCACTATGACGCCCACAACCACAGTGCGCTTTACTTAACCGCCCCGATATCATTTTTTTGCTTTTCCTAGAGATCAAGGCGGCGACGGCGGAATTCGTAGAACCGCGCATAACGACTCGAATCATTTGCGGCTCGCCGCCACGGGTGCCCTGTGTGCCGTAGCGAGCCCCCCAGGCCACCAGTTCCAATCGCCTGCAATACGAAGGAGCGCGGGACCGATCACGATACGAACTAGTGTCGCGTCAATAAACACGGCTACCGCTAGCGTAAATCCGATCATTTTGACCACCAGGAAATTTCCGAAGGTGAACGCGGCGAATACCACGATCATGATCGCGGCGGCACTCGTAATCAGACCCGCGGTTCTAGCCAACCCCTCAGGGATTGCATCCCTTTCACTCAGCCCGTTCCTCCTCGCTTCGAGAACCCGTGCGACCAAAAACACTTCGTAATCCATGCTGAGTCCGAAGACGATGGCAAAGGCGACGATAGGAACAAGCGGGAACACGCTTCCCGTTCCCCCAGGAACTCCCAGCAAGCTACTCCCGTGTCCATCTTGGAAGACTAAAACCAAGGCTCCGAAGGAGGCCGCAACCGAGAGCAGGTTCAGTGCGATGGCCTTCACGGAAGCGAAAAGCGATCGGAAGCCAGCCAGAAGCGCCAGGAGCGTCGCCCCCACCACCATCGCCGTTACCGGCACAAAGCGGTCCGCGACGATCGTCTGATAATCCACATTGAGTGCCGGTATGCCCCCCAATTTGTACCGTCGCTCCGGATACTCCGGTGAGAGCTGCCGCACCGGTCTTCCGGATCTCCCGCACCCAGTCGACTTGATCGCGCAGGGAAACCGAAGTCGCGGGTAGCACCTCAAGCAGCGCCGCCCGTCCGTCGCTACTCAGAAACGTGCGCCGCGTCTCCCGCGAGAGGTCAGTGAGGGAAGCACGATTGCCCTCTGCAATCGTTGAGATAGAAATGACGCGTGCGCAACGAGGGTCGCTCGCGAGGCGCTTGCTGAGGTGATCGAGCGCATTCCATCCCGCGTCGGTTTGCGCAATGGAATCGGCTGGCAGTTCGACAATGACGCGCATCGAATAAACAACGCCGACCCGATCCATCTGTTCCAACGTGTGCAGCGCATGGACTGATTCCGCCGACTCCGGAAGCCAATTCCCGTTGGGGACACTGGTATCCAGCCGCTTGGCTTGCCAGGCGAGCAAAAGCAAGGGGAAGCCTGCCACAAACAGGGCAAGCCAGGGATGGGCGACAATCACCTTTCCCCATTTCCTCCAGCGGTTTCCCGTGCGTGCGGCCCGCTGCGCATCCAGTCTCGGTGTAAACCGCATCCGGCCAGCATTAATCCGCGGACCGAGCAACGCCAGCACCGCCGGAACGAGGGTATTTGTAAGCAATACACTGATCCCCGCCACCAGGAATCCCGCGACGCCAATGGAACGGATTTCGCTGATGGGAACCGTCAAGAGCGCTAGAAATCCGATGGCTACTGTCGAAGCTGAAATCAGGAGCGTATGACCGGCCTGACGTGCCGCCATGACCGAGGCTACAGATCGGGCGTGCCCAACGGAAATCGCCTCTCGGAAGCGGCTGACCATGAGGAGCGCATAGTCGATTCCCAAGCCCAGGCCAAGCATGGTGGCCAGATTCTGAACCAGAATGGACAAGTGGAATCGCTGGGCCAATAACCCGGTAATCGCCAGAGTGGTCGCGATGGCAAGCTGGCCAACCGCCAATGGAATCAAGGCGGCGACTAGGCTGCCAAAAGCCACCAGCAAAAGTGCGAGCGTCGCGGGAATCACCAGACTTTCGCCGCGTCGCACATCATCGGCGCTCGCTTTGCGGATGTCGAAATTCAGCGGAAGTTCGCCCGTCAGTTCGAGCTTCACGGCCGGGTACCGGCCCCGCAATTGATTGGCGAGAGAGTTTGTCCGCTCGTGAAGCTTAGGAACAAGTGACTCCACCGGACTCTCGGTTGACGCGAGTCCCACTAGAACAAACGTCCCACCTCCCCGGCCCAGGAAAATCGGATCGCGCAACTCGAGATGGGAGACGACGCCGGACACGCCGGGTTCCTCTCTCAATCCCGCCACAATGGTTGCTAACGCTTGCTCGCCTTCCTCCGAATCCGCCGGTGGGAGTCCCTGGATCACCACGACCACGCGGTCCACAAATGGCGAACGAAAACGACTGGCCAACTCTTGCCGGACACTTTCCGCTTCGCTACCTTCGACACGGGTTGCCGTCTCCAGATGGCGCTCGGCGTGAAAAGAGAATGGAAGAAGCGCAATGGCAGCGGCAAGGACTACCCCGGCCACCCAGAGACGTCGCACATGCATGAAACCCATGATGTCATACAAGATCGTTGCCAGTTAAGTTAAATGGATATTCACGTTCTCTGCCGTCCGCGAAGGACTTCAGCGGCCAAAATATTCGCCCGGCGCGGAACCTGTTCGTATGGTCGCGCTTCGTATAGTGTTAGCGAATCACGGTCGCAGCGCTCACCTGCCCGACTCTCCGAATCTGCTAAATTGGTTCCATCGGATTAGGAGGATCAATTCTTAAATTCGCCTTGCTCGCACTGGTTGCCGCCTTTCAACTTGGAGCCCCGGATCTCCGCGCTCAAGACCCCCGCATTGGCTCCTGGACGCTCATCTCTGCGCAGTCTACCCTGGATCCTCCCAACAAACTCTCCATCACACCTCTACATGATGCAGTGCATGTCGTCATGTCGGGCGAGACCCGCCTCGATTTCACAGCGAAATTCGATGGACACGGCACGTCCGTACCAGGCAATCCGGCGTTCAATCAAGTCGAGATGCGCAGGATCGATAAGAAGCAGGCCGAGGTGAAGGAGAAGAAGGATGGAGCTGTTGTAGCGACGGTGCGCGAAAAACTTTCAAGCGATGGGAAAGAGCTAACGACCACGACTTCGAGCAAAGGCCACGCAGATCAGATCACTGTGTGGACGCGAAGCGGAGGCGCGAAGGTCGCCGGTGATCTATTCGCCGGCGAGTGGACGCAGAATCTCAGCAAGACGCGTATGCGGCAAGGGTTGGTACTGAATATCGAGATGGCCGGAACGAATGGGGTCCGTTTTTCGAGTGAGTACAGCTACACTGCCCGCTTTGATGGAAAGCAGTACGATCTGAGGAACTCGCGCAACGATACCGTGACGCTTGAGCTGGTCGATCCTCACACGGTCGATGCGATTTACCGGCGAGGCGATCAAATCGCTCAAAAGGATAGATGGGTGGTTTCCGCTGACGGACAGCAGATGACGCTAACCACCACAGGTACGTTGGAAACCGGTCAGCGAGAAACCGAGAAGCTCGAATTTAAGCGACAGTAGCGGACGGTGCATCCGTCAAGGCCAGACTCTCATCGCGCGGTGACATAGCATTGGGCTCACGAGCCGCAACCGAGATGATCCCCTTGCGATGCATGAATTTCAGAATGCCGTTGACCGTATCCTCGAGAGACGGATCCGCTTTGCCCCACTTGGAGGCATCCCGGGCCGCTTGATAGCAGGAGTTGTCGTAGCGTTTGAACTCCATCGCGGTGATGTTGTCCACGGAGCCCACCAGAAAATCCAGCAGCGGAAAGAGAAGATCTTCCTTCCGGCATCTCCGGATCAGCTCGGGGACGAAATCCGAAATGCTGAATATCTCGAACTGCCGCCCGGTCGCCTGGGTGATGAGGCCGGTAATATCCAGCATGTTCGCATAATCGTCCCGCACCACATGGAACGTCTTATTCACCGTGCCGGGAGTAGTTGAAATCGCAACTATGTTGTTCGCCACGATATCCGCGGGAACGAAACTCACCTGGTTCAGAGCATCGACTCCAATACCGTGATTCACCATGAACGCGACCAAGCGAACAGCGATATCGAAGTTGTTGCCGCCTCCGGTAACCGAGGGACTGACGAGAGCGGGACGGAAGATTCGCACAGGAAGTCCCTTGTCGCGTGCGTCTGCAACCACCTGTTCCGCTACCCATTTGGTCTGACTGTAGCCGAAATCGAGAAGCTCCATGTCCTGGTTGAAGTCAGTCTCCCAGAGGACGCTCTTGACCGCCCAGCCAAACACGAAGGTAGTCGAGACGTAATTGAAGTCCTTGGTCCGTCCTTCGAACGCCAGCCTCAAGACCTCGTTCGTCCCCATTACGTTTGCGTCGCGCATGCGGTCGTAGTTGAACAGGTAGTTCACGGTTGCGCCGTTGTGAAATACCGCATCCATTTCATTGGCGAGGAAATCCCAAACGTCCTGCGCAAGGCCCAGATTTTGCTGCCCGAGATCCCCGCAAATGGGAATCACGCGAGACTCGAACATCTGCATCAGCCCAGGCCCGCAAGGCCCCATCGATTCCATCGCCGCCTTCAGTCTTTGCCTACCCTGAACGTCGTCGGAGGCCCTGACGAGAACATAGATCTTCGCACGCGTCTGTTCCAGCAGACTCTTCATGAGGAACGGTCCGATAAAACCGGTACCGCCCGTCAGCAAAATGTGGTTCAGGTCCAGTGTCTCGGGCAGTGATGCAGGCGCCGGAGGCTCGAAGGCGAGCTTCCTGTCGTCGCTCATCATCTGCTTTTCCGTTGCGCGCTGCTCTTCACGGAAGGCCGCCAAGGAAACACGCAACAAATCAAGTGCTTCTTTCGGAGCGCGCTCCAACTGTTCGGCCAGTTGAAACAGCTCGGCTACGCTGACACGCTGAATGACACCGATATCGACCTGCCTCGCAAGCATCTCGGCGCCTTTATCTTTTAAGAGCTCCTTGAGTTCATGCATGAAAACGACAAGATCCAGAGAATCAAGTCCGGCTTCGATGAGGTTGTACGATTCCGTGCCTGTCAGGTTATACCTGGCTTTCAATACGTCGAAGGACGACTGGATGCCAGAACCACACTCAGAAGCCCCGGCGTCCTTCTCCCGCGAAAAATCGGAGAGAACGGTAAACTGGCCGTCCAGCCACATCTGCTTGGTCTTATGGCGCATGATTTTGCCCGAACTCGTTCTCGGTATCGCACGAGGCGCAATGA
>Ga0206911_1042_pt1 | contig 18887 bp, 18 predicted proteins | sample Alteio_BWOrgHeat_74_FD_152956 | JGI IMG/M metagenome (GOLD analysis project Ga0206911, IMG submission 152956) | Enriched cells from forest soil in Barre Woods Harvard Forest LTER site, Petersham, Massachusetts, United States -... | ecosystem: Environmental > Terrestrial > Soil > Temperate forest >...
CGAGTACTCCTACCGAAATTAAAGATGAACAGGCCGAAAAAAATGCTATTAAATTAAATATAATAAATATGTTTAGTAAATCAAATTCGCACTATGAACCTATACGAAAGGCAGTAGAATATTACAATACAACAAATGTGCCATTTGTAGCAAGGAACCCGTATGATGTTGTAAAACGAATTGTCGAACACATGCCTTTAGATGTTATAGTTAAAAATTCTAATGGATTTAAAACACTTGCATGGGAAATCTTAATAACTCCGCCTGAAAATTTACCATTTGCCTTTTCTGAAATAGGAGAACTTATGTTCCATATTGTTTCACAAGAAAAAGCAATTCCCGGTAATGATGTTACATGGGAAGAAAAAATTAAGAAAATAATTACAAATACTGAATAATTTTGTTTATAAAAAAATTGATAATTAAATTGTCAATAACATTATTTATTAACAATTTAATTTATTATAATGGCTTTACCTACGAACAATCAATTGTTAAAAAATCAAATTAATGAATTTCTTGATGTGAATGGTATGGTGTATCAAAAGATACAGAATGGATTAAACTATCATAAAAATGTATGTAGACATCCATATGATGTTATGACAAAATTGATTGATAATATGCCACCGAGTGTTTTTGAAGAAAATTTGGAACCGATATTAGATGTAGTAAAAAATACAATGTTCATTGCTCCAGAAAATATGGGTGTTGCATTTAAAAAAATGACATATTTATTGATTAATATTGATACTAAAGAAATGGAAAAACATAAATTAGATTCATCTGTTGATGTTAAATGGTTGGAAAAACAAAAAAATATTTTTAATAATAAAATTTAATTTAATCATCTGGCACATTTTTAAAAAAATTATCATATATAATCTATGATCAGTATATCCTATGATAATTTTAACTTTTAATCATTTAAAAGTTGAAATTAATAGATATTTATAAGCCTCCATACATTTTATTTTATTAATATTATTTATTACATGGGTTGTGAATCATCAAATGATTATGTTCTGAACCAATATGTCATTTCCGATACTATTGCATACAACAGGCGTAATAAATCATGGAATGATCGACAGGCTTTAGATTCAGTTACATATATATTAAACAAAAATAGTTCAATGTATTTAAAAATTAAAAAAAAGTGCAATATCAATATGCATCCATATGATATAGTGAAGAAAATTTTTGATATTATGCCTTATTATTTAAAAATGGAAAATATTCATTATATTCATGCTACATTATTTGAAATTGCTGATGATGTTGACAATTCATTAACAACTGATACAGTTTTTGATATAATCAAATTGTTTGTCTTAACAATTAAAAACAAAGAATCTGTTAAAAATGTAAATTGTATCGACATTGAATATCTGGAATGGGAAAAGCAAAGTCAAAAAATAATTAATTCGTATTATGATTAACTTTCTTTTTCTTCTTCTTTCCTTCTTTTTCTATCACATGGCTTCCTGCTACCCACCATAATAACATTCCAAATATTATTACAATTATTAATAATTTATTTTCATCAGTCATTTTATCCCAATTCATAAGAATTGTATAAATGATTAATAATATACCACCTAAAACAAAACCTTTTTGTAAAATTGGATTTTTATAATTACTATTTGTTTTAAATAATGTTTGCCCAATAATAATTGCAATTAAACCAGCAACAAATAAAAATGTTAATGTATTTTGAAACTTATCTTTATATGGTAAATCCTTAAATGATACATCTGCTATTTTATAACAGAGTACGTCATATATTATCGCAATGGGAATTGCAAATAATGCATCATATAAAAAACCCATCAATTTATAAACTTATATTAGAAATTATAATATTTAAACACATCACAATGTAATAAATATAAAAAATTGAATTATCAAATTATTATATTTTTTATTATATCATTTCCTTTTCAAAATGAAATATTTGATATTTTATATTATTTTTATTGCATTCACCGGTGCCACACAATTAATTTTACAATCAGGCTCACCATATTTTTTTGAATTTGATTGTGATTATTATGAACCCATAATTGGTAGTAAGGAAATCCCTAAAATTGGAATCAAATTGAATTTTATTGCTAATGGAAGTGTATCATTTATTTTAATGGAAAGACCATATAATTATTCAAATATTATAGACCAATTTTCTATTATCAACAAAACAAATGGATTGATTGATACTACTGGCCAACCCGGTCCAATTCATTTTACTTATGCCATCCGAAATGATGAAATAAATAAAACAATATGTGTCAATTATACAATTGAAAATATATGTAACGTATACACCTTTTATACAAATATATATTTCTTTCTGTTATGTTTTATATTAATAGTGCCAGCCTGTTGCATATTATTCTATTTTGTATCTAAAATTTATAAATTGTGTAATAAATCAGATGATACTCCAATTGAAAATTCTAGGGTTCCAATTTCGGAAGACCCAAATTTGGCATGATTTTTATTTAGACATACTACTATATGTTGATTTTAAATCAGGTGAGGTTTGTTCAATAATATTATCTATTTTCGCTTCTAATATATCAACTATTTCTTTAATAGTATTTGTATACATATCATGTATCATCGCATTTTCTATGAATTTTTGTTTACTTTCTTGAAACAACTCAAAAGATGTTTGAATACCACAATTTATAATAAAATTCGTTGTTGTCGTACTATTATCATTTATATTAGCAAGATATTTATCTATATGTTCAAAATCATAAGCAATTTTAATCATTATGGATAAATGTGTCCCAATTTTTTCAAAATTAGCTATTGACTTCTCATCAGCACATCCAAGTAACCACCCAATCATTATAGTCATTTGGCATAAGCTACCCAACTTTGTATGAACATAATTAATTATATTATCTTTTTTTAATTGTTTGACTTTCGACAATTTATTTTTCGCAAATGTTTCATCTTTAAAATGATATTTCAAAATATCTGATTTTTTATTTGAATCTGCAAAAGGTAAATCACATTCATTTGTGATATTTAATAATTTTTCATTTATTAATTTAGTTGCATTGTTTAAAATAACATATGCTTTATCCTTTGTAATTGTATTATGCATTGATTCAATATTCGATGCTAATGATATGTTTGTATAATTAATTAAATTACTTATTATTTGATAATATTTATCAACTCCATATTTATCAATATAATATGATTTATGATCAATCATCCTAAAAATAATACACATAAATTCTATACCTGATGCCATATAATATCCGTGTAATGAAACATGACTTTTTTTACTTTGGCAATTCATAATTGTTAAAAGAATGATTGGTAACAAAAATTCACTATCTTCTATATGTTCTAATATTATTTCTTTTGTTAAAATATTATTATTTATATTATTAATGCAACTTCTTCCTTTGATGAATCGCAACACTGATTCTTGATACCTTATGATCCTAGACATTTAATATTATTATTATATAAATATGTATTTTTTTACGCGTGTTTCCAAAAAAATTAATTCGAGAAAAATTGATTTATAAATTATTACATGTTGTTAATCATAATAAATTTATAATTAATTATGAATAGTGTTGTTGTCCTACATAATTACGATTCCGAAATCAAAGCTGAAGATAATGCATTTACATGCGAATTGTATGGTACTAATAAACCATTTACAAGACAAAAATTAATATATACAAATTTATCAAACTATATGCAATATGATTTTATTCATCTTAAAACAAATGAATTGACAATCCCCGAATTAATTAAATTAAATGTGCATAGTAAAGAATATTTAAATTTCTTAGAAAATTGTTATGACAGTTACTTGTCAAATCCAGATCCAGAAATGTTGAGATATGATGGTATCGTTCCTTATCATTTTTCTCGGCGAAAACCATATCAGTCCCATAATTCTGTTTTATTATGGCGTCAGGCTGGTTATTATTGTGACGATGTTGTCACACCAATTTATAAAAATACTTTTAATAATTCTATGGCATCTGCCAATATTTGTTATTCTGCTTATAATTATTTAGAAAAATACAAATATATTTATTGTTTAACCTCATCACCTGGTCATCACGCTATGAAAGATGGATATGGTGGTTATTGTTATCTAAATAACGCTATGATATGTGCTAAAAAAATACAATCAGAAAATAAAGATTACAAAATAGCAATATTTGATATTGATTTTCATCATGGAAATGGCACTCAAGATATTTGTTGGAATGATGAATCCTGTTTGGCTGTTTCTATACATGCTAATCCATCATTTGATTTCCCTAGTTTTAGCGGTTTCGAAAGTGAAAATAAAACAAACATTGTTAATATAATTTTTGATAAGGATGCTTACCTTGAAAAATATTTAAAATCTGTTGATAATGCATTAGAATATATTAAATTATTTGATCCTAATATATTAATCATTCCATTTGGAGCCGATACATTGGCATCTGATCCAGATGCTTCAGAATTATACAAGTGTGGATTAAAACCAATTGATTTTATAACTATTGGAACTCGTATATCACAAAAATTTAAAGGAAAAATTATTATTACACAAGAAGGAGGATATGATTTGGAAAATGTTCCTGAGGCTGTCCATAATTTTTTGACTGGTTTATCATTAACAAATTAACCGGGGATATTTTTTTATCACAGTATTGTAATATCATAATATTATGAGTAATCATTATAAATTAATATCAGAATTTTATAATAATATAATTGATGAATCTCATGATGAAGCAATAAATTTATTATTCAATAACATAAATATTGTCACTTCAATTATTGATAAATATATTAATTTGTCAGAAAATAAACAATATGATACCACAAATATAATATATGACTTGTATACTATATATTATTATTATGAAATAAGTAATGATGTCGAAGAAATTTTATTTATAGAAAGTGAAATTATTCGTTTAGGTATCTTACATATATGCAGTAGTGAGAAAACGATGAGATTAAATAATAAGGATGAATATAATTCAACAGAAATATATGACTATGATGTTTTATTGGCGAAAACACCAACATTAATTGAGTTATTCATTTTATTTTTAATTGTGTTTAATTTAGAAGCACATATTTATAAATCAAAACATTACGTGGGAATTGATTTTGAATTTAATACAAGGAAGATAGCTTTAATGCAAACATCATTTGAAAGACCAAAGCAACCGGTTAGTTTTATATGGATTGTGAATCCGGGGGAATTTAATGAAATGCAAACTAACTTTATGATTAAATATTTAATGACTGACCTTAAAATATATAAAGTTGTTCATGGGTCGGATTCTCTTGACATGCCATATGTATATCAGGAAATGTTAAAAAATGATCTTAATAAAATAAAATTGTTTACTACTAATGTTGTTGATACGCGATTTTTGTGCGAATACTTTAGGATCAATGTTGGACAGGAAAAGAAATGTTCCATTTATGATGGATTGAAGTTTTTTGGAACCATTTCTGAGAACAAATATAAGGAGCTGGAAGAAATTAATGAGAAGATGCAACCAATTCAAGACCTCCAATGGAACGTCAAACGTATGAGTTCATTCCACACATTATATGCATTGTATGATGTATTGTTCCTTAAGCAATTCCTTTTGGATATATTCAAAAAAGCGAAAACTGACACAGCTGACTATTATGCCTCGTATAAGTATATTCCTATTATCACAAGATTTGTTTTTATTGAAAAAAAGGAAATTTCAGATGTTACAAATACTGCAAAAAAAGATACTGATCCAATGAATAATTATTTAATTAGACAGGGAGCTAATAATATTACATTAATAACTATTTTAAATCAAATATTAGATAATTTAATTATAACCAAAATTGGCATGAATGTGAACAATTTACTCGGTATCAATTATACGAAAACTACAATGATGACAATATTTAAAAAAATTGTTTATTATTTGATTGCATTGAACCATAAGATATATATTAATAAACAGGAAACTTATAAAAATACTTTATCAATTGATGACATGTATAAAAAAATCAATGATTTGGGATTTAAGGATTTGGTATATTTGTTGAGCGAATTTCAGAAAGAGGCTTCTGCAAAGTTGAAGGTTTTATATTAATAAATGTATTTCATTTGCTGATCGTGTGATAGCTGTATATATTAATCGTTTTTCATCTTCACCATTTCTTGTATACGCATGAATATCATGGCAATCCACAAAAACATTAAAATATTGTGAACCTTGTGATTTATATACACTAATGGCTACTCCGTAACTAATATTCGCAAATGGATTAATGAATATGTTATTATATTCACGCCAAAATGATTTAATAATCTCGTTATCTATTTGTTTTAATTGTTCGGAAAAATTAATCTTAAGATCTTTTCGAAACTTTTTAATTAATATAGTTGCTTCGCTTTTATCTTTTTCTAAACCTTCAATTGATTTGTCATCTATAACGTATATATGAAATGTTGTAATATTTGCTTTTTTATCTACCAAATCTGCCAATCTATTAATGTGCAATTTCCACACATGATATTCTCGTTTTGTGGCTGTATTTAATTGTTTTATGAAACGTTTATATTTAGCGTTTATCTGATTACTATATTTAATCTTCAATGCTTTATTTGGAATGGAATCTAAAAAATTAGAACATTTTTTCATAACTCTTTCAATATTTATAACTTTTATTTGTTCTGAAGTATAAAAATTTTTATTGTTATTATTTTTATCTTTGATTGCAGTCTCATCGTAGTTATAAAAATCGTTCAATATTAATATATCGCCAATTTCATATTTTTCTAAATGTTTTTTATCCTTGAACATAATTTTTCTATATGCATTATTATATATATCTGCTTGTTTGTTTGTGTGTGTAATTATCATATTATTATTATTTCCATTTTCTAATAAACAATTTTCTATAAATTGTTTGAACCACATTGTGTCAATTTTATGTTCATTAACTTGATTTTTTTCTTCTTTTTTTAAAAATTTTGTACTTTTATCTGTATACTTGTATGCAAATACAGAATCGCCTTTTGTATAATCTCGAATCTTAGGAAAATCCAAAGTCCCAAGAACCCAATTTCGCAAACTGGAACATAAATTTATAACATTACTAATCTTATTTCGCACAACCTCAATTAACATAGTATATTTCATACCTAGGATATCCTTTTTTAAATATTCGAAATTTTTATTTATTTCTTCTGTTGCATTAGTTAATGATTCTGGTAATGTCTGTATAAATAATTTTAATGATAAATCTTCTTCAGTTTTCGCAAAGATTGCACTTTTACTTTCATGTACAGGACAAAGTTGGCAAGGATCGCCACTGAACAATACTTTTGGTATTTTTTTATAATTACCGCTATTTTTTGTTTCTTTTCGAATATCTTCAAAAATATGTGTAATAATTTGAAAATTCGACATACTAGCCTCGTCCACAACTATAAAATCATATGTATGTATACTTCCAGGACCGTTACGAACAAATAAACGTTCTCCGCCCGAAATATCGTAATCATTCTTATAATTTAATAATTTGTGTAATGTTATGAATTCAATTTTAATATTCACACTATTTAATTTGTATAAACATTCTTCTAAAGTCATATTTGGTTTATATGTTGTGAATTTTTGACTTAATAATGATATAACACAATGCCTAAATTTGCTCTTAAGAACATTTGTCGCTTTATGTGTACTAGCAGTTAGTGCAACTGAATTTATAAAGTTATTTGACAATAAATAATACACAAATTCTGTTATTGTTGTGGTCTTTCCACTTCCTGGTGTACCAAATAAACCATATGTTGTGACTGTTGTGTCATTAAGAAATGTAAAAATATTTTTAATTCCTATTTTTTGATCATTCGTAAATTCCATTTGTTCTTTTTTCTTAATAATTATATTTTGTAACAATTTTTCGGAATCAATAAATATATTTTTATCAATTGTTAAAAAATTATTAAATATTTTCTCACAACAATTTGTAAATTTTTTTATTGTTTCATCTTCCGGATTTTTTTCATTCAATTTGTTTAATATCATTGCTAACCAATTTGAACAAATCAATGATCCACTATTAAATTTAATAAAATTAGTTAAATATGTAAATTCTAGTAAATCAATAAATTCTTTTGATTTTAATATTGTTAATAATCCAATAAATTTACTATATTGTTTACTATCAGTATTATTGTGTATCACTTTATCCTGAATTTGGAAGAATTTTGTTATATCCATTTATTTATTATATATTATTATGTTTAAATTGTTTATTTGTTTATTTCAATTTTTCTTCGGACCAAAACCAATAATTAATTTTTTCAAGCTGATTTATTTCATTTGTAGATAATTTTTTTTTTATTACCTCTTTTATTTCTGTACCAATATCCAAGTTCTTTTTCAATTTTGTTTTCTGAGTTATAATTTGGTAATTTTTTATTTTGATCGACCCCTGATAAATGTCTCATGGCATCTTTGTTGTTCATGTTTGTATTGAAATTTGAGTTATAATAAGTTTTATAATTCAAATTTTTAAATAGCTTTATATATATTTAATTTAATTATCAAATTTTTTATGATGTATATAAAGTAAAGTTTGTATTCGTTAAATCTTGTCCTGGTGGTGACCATAATAATATATTAGCACCTCTAACAAATGCATTTGTTGCTGTTCCAATTGTCCATGTCACTGTAGCCGTGGGAGATCCTGCAAAATTTGCAGGAAAGGCTATTTCTCCAGGTTTAACTGTAAAATTTCCTATAGTAGTTATATTTGTTATATTATTTAGTGTTATTGTTGCCATTATTTCAGTACTCGAAGGTGGATCACTCGCTGCTGTGATAACATTATGGTTAACGATCTGTACTACTGTTCCTGTAGCTATCGTACCTGTACTTCCTTTCTCAAAAGAAAAGCCAAGAAGAACTCCATTATTTATAGGAACAATTGGTTCTTCGTTTGTTGCTCTACTAGCTCCGCTGATTGATTGATATCCTGTACTACCTCCAACAAAAAAAGTCATTGATCCGGGATTGCTCATAATACCTTGTGGACCCTGTTGGCCAGTTGGACCAGGATCACCTGTTGCACCTGTTGAACCAGTCGCGCCAGTTGCACCAGTCGCACCTGTTGGGCCTGTTGAACCTGTTGAACCTGTTGAACCTGTTGGGCCTGTTGGACCTGTTGGGCCTGTTGAACCTGTTGAACCTGTTGGGCCTGTTGAACCTGTTGAACCTGTTGGGCCTGTTGGACCTGTTGGGCCTGTTGGACCTGTTGGACCCGTTGGACCTGTTGGACCTGTTGGGCCCGTTGGGCCTGTCGGACCTGTCGGACCTGTTGGACCTGTTGGACCTGTTGGTCCTGTTGCACATGGACAAACGGGCTTCCCATTTACACAAAGTGTATTAAATACACCAGAACACGCCTTAAGTTTATCTGTCTTGATTTTTCGGGCTTCAATTTTATCGAATTCAACCGACATATATTATATGTCCATATTATATTTATACAGTAAATATTTTCCATCAGTTTTAAACACACCAAACTTTTAAAAAAGTTGAACTTTCTACGACGTCTAACTTTTTAAATCAATTGAATTGATTCAAAAAGTTGAAAGATAAATGATTTATTACTTTGTTTAAAATATAACACCGATAACTTTATGGACATCTCAAAAATACCAATAGCTATTATTGGTGGTGGAATCGGTGGTTTGACTATTGCTAAAGGATTACAAAATATTGGGATTAAAACAATTGTATTCGAAAAAGATGCATGTTTGGATACACGTCACAAGGGTTATAGTTTAACTATTCAAGACGGTCTAAAAGCTTTAAAAAATTTAGGAATTGAAAATGATGAAGTCTTTAATAAATCGCCTGGATTTATGATTGACTATAATACATATGATGCAAAAATGCAATTATTAAAAGCTGACCGTCATGTTTCTAATTTCCCAATTCCTAGAAAAGTTTTGAGAGAACTTATTCATGATAAATTGACTTTAGAAATTAAATGGAACCATAAATTAATTGATTTTATTGAAGAATCAGATGGTGTCACACTGACATTTGAAGTAATAAATGATTCGAAATCAACTATTAAAATTATTAAATGTGAATATGTTATTGCATGCGAAGGTGTTCATTCTAAAATTAGAGATAAAATTATTGGAGATAGGTTGAATTATCTTGGAGTTATTGCTGTTATGGGTATTACTGATGCTATAAATAAAGGCAATAATGAATTTCAAATTATTGATAATATGAATCGATTATTTAGTAAACCATATTCAAATAAACAAATAATGTGGCAATTTACTTTTAATGTTAGTGATCTATCTTTTTATACATCTAAAGAACAAATTATGAAAAAAATAATGGAAAATATTTCGACATGGCCCGATCATATTAAAAAATTAATTGAAAATACATCCATCGATACTATTCGGTTTGGTCCAATATATGATCGTGATCCATTGGTTAACCCGTTGCCACTTAATTCTAAAATTACATTAATTGGTGATTCAGCACATCCAATGAGTCCATTCATTGGTCAGGGAGCTAATCAAGCAATGATCGATGCATATGTATTAACAGAAATGATTATTAAAAATAAAGAAAATATTGTTAAAGCATTTAGAGAATATGAAAAAGAAATGATAGTGCGAACATCACCATATATTTTAAAGTCGAGAGCAAATGTTTTTAAAATCCATAAACCTATCAACAATTAATTTGCATGAACTGTGTGCATGCCAAATAATTATTTACAACAACTATCAAACATAGATTTTTCTTCTTTTATTTCAAGTGATGGACTATTTGGTCCAATACATTTTTTTTCTTCCATTTTTTTTACAACATCATCAATTAATATTGTAAATGCTTCATTGATGTTAACACCAGTTTTTGCACTTGTTTCAATAAATTTTATATTATATTCTTTTGCAGTATCTTCACCTTTTTGATGACTAATTGCTCGTTCATCTTCTAAATCACATTTATTTCCTATTAATAATTTACAACAATGTTCCTGTGCATGATAATCTATACATTTCATCCAATTCTCTACACTCTCAAAAGATATTGGATCTGTTATATCATATACAATAAAAATACCCATCGCACCATGATAATATGAATCAGTAATTGTTTTAAATCTTTCCTGACCAGCTGTATCCCATATTTGTAATTTGATTTTTTTATTATTTTGAACTATAGTTTTAATTTTAAAGTCAATTCCAATTGTTGGTATGAATGATTGAGTATATGTCTCATCAGTATATCTTAACAATATATTTGATTTCCCTGCTCCAGAACTACCAATCATCAGTAATTTAATTAAATAATCATAATTTTTATGATTTATCATAACTTCGCCCATCTTAATTTAATAATATTATTATACAGATTTAAAATATAATAATATTTCAATTTTTCCATTTTCTTTTAGTTTTTATAAAAAAATAATTCTTTAAAAACAACATTGTCGCGAGATACATGATGATTTTTTTATTATAACAATCTTTTTATCAAAATGTTTGAATAAATCCCCAACAAGTGCATAATAATCCTCGTCTACTTTAACATAAATTTCGTCATCACCTTTTAAAAAATAATCATCCATATCATATTCCAATTTAATTTTATCTCCTTTTTGTTCGTGTATTATAACCCTTTTTGGGTCCAATAAAACAGAACTGCATTCCGATAACGGATATCGTACCTTTAATGTAAGACATGCAGACGCAAATAATTGTGCATCTAGATTCATCATTGTATTTTCATCCATTTCCATATTTCCTAACATGTCTTTATGAATTGTCGCCATTGAAAATAACTATGAAAATGTTGTTAATTTTACATGATCAACAGTCAATTGAATTTTCAATTTTTCTCCTTTTGCTCCTCCTGTTGTTCTAACCAATCAAAATAGTCAATATCTTCAAATTTATCTTTATTATCCAGATAATTATTTTCATTTTCATGTAATAAATAATAAATATTTAATGGTGTTGTCCTTCCCATTCGTTGACCTCTGCCAATTAACTGTTCTTCTAATTCTCTACTAAATCTGTGATAAATAATTAAATCAGTAGCACATTGTAAATTCATACCTGCACCAAAATATTCAGAATTTAACATTAACACTTTAATTTTACCTGATGCAAAATCATCAATACTTTTATTCACTGCCTTACTTGTTCCTTTTAAAATTCTGTATGAAATATCATCCTCAACCAATTTTTTCTCTATTTTTTTAAATGTTTCCATATAGGCTGCAAAAATCATTACCTTTGCGTCTTTCTTCGCACCAATTATTTCCATTAGAACATCCAATTTATCTTTTAATTCTTTTTTCTTCTTTTCTTTCAATTCCTTATCATTTTTTGATATGATGTGCAAATCGCTTTTATATATTATTTGGCGACAATATGGACATTTATTTTGTGATTTATTAATACTCAATAAAATACATTCAAAACAAAATAAATTCTTACAACAATTAAGCAGAACAGGTTTGTTGAATTCTCCCATACATATCGGACAATAATGATTATTTAAATCATATATTTTTTCTTTGATCGAATTATATCTTATATTTAACCTTTCAATTGCTTTCTCTATCTGTTTTATTTTTTTATTTTCTATTTTACTATTCTGCTTTTTCTTCTCTTCAGCTTCAAGATCAATCTTTTTATTTTTAATTGCTTCCTGTATATTTTTTGTAATAACCTGTAAAATATTCTCATCTGTATCCACATTACAATTTAATGTTTTAATGGCATCATCTGTATTCCCAGCATTAATCATATTCATAACGGATGCTGGAATTATGTTTGTAATAATTTTAATTTCTACTGGTGTTAAACATTTAATTACAAATCTTTTTGGAACAGGAAGTAATATCGATTTCTCTAAATACTGTATGTCATTTTTAACTAGTAAATAATCAAATATCCACGACTTTAATCCTTTAAATATTTTTGTTATTGATGTTTTATTATCATACATTAATCCAGTGGGCGTACCTGTTACTAACCATAAAAATGATGTTATAAAGGATGCAGTTTTTGGTAATTTTATAGTATCTGCTTCATCAATTATAATACGACCCCATTTTACATTTTGAAATTTTTCATTAAATTCTTTATATTTTGAACATCCAACTATCACAACATCATAATTATCAAGATCTTTAATATCAAGTTCATTAATATCTTTCATTGTTCCACTACATACATATATCTTAAGTATTGGTGCATTTTCAAAAAATTTTGTCCATTGCGTAACTATTTTATTTGGAACTATTAATAAATTGGTTTTAAATTTTTCATAATTACTACAACTTTTAATAAGCAAAAAAGGATATCCCTCGAAAATTTGTTCTCTATATGGAGGTTGCTTTTGTTCCAATATAAGTGAAATGATCATCAATGATTTTCCCGCCCCTACTTTGTCTCCAAGAATCGCTACGGATGTCTCTAATATAAAATTAGAAAGAGAATCATTATAATGAATAATTTGTTTAGCTTCAATATTTGTTGTATTTTCTAATTGTTTCATTGCATGAACAATTGTTTTTTGATGTTCTCTCAATTCGATTTTTAAATCAACAGGTTGTAATATTTTTGGTGACTGTTCATTTAAATTATTATATACCATTTGATTTTAATATATTATATAATTTAACTTTTAAATAGATTTATTTATTTTTTAAATAGATTTATTTAATTAATTTATTATAAAAAAAATTTAATAAGATTTATTTCTGTTTAGGCCTTTTGTGATTTCTTATTGTTTTTTTTTGTATCTTCATCATCTGATACCTCATCTTCCGAATCTTTCTCATCTTTCTTATTTTTATCATCTTCTTCTTCATCTTCCTCATCATCATCTGATAAATCTACTTTTTTCCCTTTATTTTTTTTATCATCTTTTTTCCCTGCATTTTCTTTTTTAGGATTCTCACCTTTCTTAGTATCCTCTTCCTCATCTGCATCATTGTCCTCATTATCATCATTATCTTCAACAGCCAATTTACGACCAGATGATTTAACGGCATCACTTGCTTTAATATGTAAGTGATGAGCAACTGTAGCACCCTCTGAAAATACTATATTAACTGAACACATAACACTGTTCGGATCAACTGATTTCCTATTGGCATATTTAATTAAAACGTAAGCAGTATCAACAATCGCAATTGATGCCTTCAAAAGTACGAATGCTAAATAATTATAAGCACGAACAGTTAATTTAACATTCTCACCAAAATGCTTTTCAATATATGTATTCATTCTTTCACGTGACACACAATAACTATATGTCATCTTTTTATCGAATTTTTTAGTCAACAGAACAGAATAAAAACCAACAAGATCATCTGATAACAAAATTGCATCTCGGATGGCTGGTCTCGTAATATTGTATAAGCCGGACTTGTCTTTTTGAATGCGCGATTTAACTAATGTTAAAACGTAATGACATAATGATTCATTAACAGCTGCAAGAGCAATATGTGATCCATTGAATTTCGGAAGTACTTTCTTTTTCTCAGTATTACCTTCTTTGTCTTTTGAAGATGATACAACAGAACACTCATTCGAACTAAAATGTGTTTTCATCCATTTCCTAAATGCCATTACATCAAAATCTAAATTTGCATCCGCTGTTGCTTGATTTGGTTTATCACCTTTTTCTTTCTTTCCAGCATCCTTGTCTTTTTCTTTATCGTTTTCCTCTTCATCCTTATTCTTTTTTTTATTGTCTTTATCTTTTCCAGCATCTTTATCCTTTTTACCAGGTTTATCTTGTTTATCCTTTTTCGATGGCATAATAATTTGTTTTTATCAATATTAATACATTCTTTCCTAGAATGTTTGAATATCAATTTTTTTCAACTAATATACTTAGCTGAAAAAAAAATTCAGTTTCCAGATTTTGCAGACACATATTCTTTTTCTTAAGAAAAAGAATAGTAACTGCAGAATATGGAGACAATTTTTTATCCATATATTGTTAATCCACCAACACCAGCTTGCCATGATCCGTTCACTGTTTCAATGTTATATACATTAATTGGTAATTTATAATGGTGAACGGGCAACATACGCTTGCGATCTTCCGTAAAATCTATTTCGGTTCTGTCAAAATAAGGCACATATATATATTCCTCAGTAGAATTTAATAAAAAATACATTACCTTCATTTTTTTATTAGTTTTATATTCTTTCACACGACATTTATAAATTTCTTTATATTTTCCATCTGCATAGTAATCATCATTATTCTTAAAAAATTTTATTAATTTTCGTGTGCATCCCAAATCAATCCATGGATCTCCCCCATTCGCTAAATGAAATGATAAATATTTATAATTTAGTTTTTTACCAATCATCATTATCATTTGTGCTATTGTAAAATTTTGATAATCTCTAGATTTGTATATACCGCGATCATCTAAATTTTTAAACATTTTCATTAAATACAATGCATTATTACTTGAAGTTTTTATAGATGTTAGCCAATGAAACGCATGGAATATATTTTTTTTTTGATATAATTCTCTAGTATATTCATTTATTTTATGTTTAATACATTTATCACAATAAATACAATCATTAGTTTTTGACCCATAATAATTAACTTTTTCATGTGGTTCAAAAATTTCATTGCATTCATCACACATTGTATAACCAAACATTTCACATCGATTATCAAATCCATATAATTCATTTCTTGCAATCTTACATTCGTTTTCAAGTATAATATCTTTTTTAATTATTCCTGTATTTGGAAATGGTACGTTCAGTAACACATTTTCTTTAGTTTTTTGGAAATTGTAAGCTGTAATTGATATTGGGTATATATATGATAAAATTATTTTGATCATATTATCGACTATCATTACTTTATTCATTAAAGTATTTATCTCTTGTTTATTTTTATCATAATTTTTGTGTGATAAGTTAGTATTTTCAGAACAAAAAAGTATATTTGTATTATTATGTATTGCCATAAATTTAGTTCTTTTAATTTTATCAATATTTGTTTTTTTATATTCATCAATATTGATATGTAGATCTGATGGGTTTCCTATCTCTGTAATTACATTATCCTTATTTATTTCAGTTTCAGTTATTTTCCTAATTCGAGTCCATCCATTTTGACTCCATATATACCATATTTTATCTGATGATTTATTGAATATTACATTAAATTCACAAATCTGATAAACTTGGATTAAACCACTGATATTATCAGATACTGTAACACATATATCTGGTAATATACTCATTAAATTAATATATTATCTATCTTTCTTTCTTTAAAACCTTACATTAATAAATAAATTCAATTTTATTTTATTCATCAAGAAAACTTAATGAATCATCTTCTGACTCCATTAATGAATCTTGTTTGTAAATATTATCTTGATCCATACTGCCATTATCAGAATTTCCTTCCATACTCATATTCTTACTATCTAGTGATATATTATCTATTATTTCTTCGTGTATTTCTTCATGTATTTCTTTTTTTTTCTTTTTATGTTTTTTATTATCTATTTTCTTATCTAATTTCTTATCTTTTTTATTCACTTTCTTATTATCCGTATATTCTTTTTCTTTTATTTTATTTACCAAATGTTCATTTTTAATATTATTACCTGGTGGATTATCATTATTTTTTTTATCTACTTCTATATCCTTTTTTTGTTGATAACAATATAAAACATATAATATGCCTATTAATAACAATAATATTAATAATCTACTCATGTTCCTTATAGTTTATAAAAACATAATTTGTTATAAAAAAAACCATACCTATTTTAAATATAATGGGTTAATACCTAAATTTGACATAATGTGGCTATTAATAATTGCATCTTTAATTTCTTGAATTAATTCCATTATATATTTAATAATAAATGTAGCACATTTGTCAAAACCACCTACATCACCATTTTGCATTCGTGCTAACATTTCCACCCATTTTTTCCGTGTATCGTCATTTCGAATGGGTGCTTGTAGTTCAATTAATTTGTGAATGATATATTCTGCATATCGAATGAGACTTTTGAAATCAAATGCTTTATTCTTTATCATTTGTTCCATTAATTCAAAATCTAATGACTCATCCAATTCTTCTTTGTATTTGACATTATTTGGTCGTAAATTTAATAATTCTGCTTTAATCTCAGCTAATATCTTCATGAGAACCACATATTTTCCGATGGCAATATCTTCTTCTAATACATTCCAATAACTCTTCTTCATAACTTCTTCAAATTTATCAGTAAAATTCTTATAAAATGTTAATTGTTTAAGATCAAATTTAGGTTGTAAAAACAAAATATGTTTAATTGTATCATCTTGCGTCTTTTTTAAAACTTTTAATGTTTCTGCTCGCTGTACTTCCGAATATTTTTTATGTTCTTTGATTTCATCAATAGTTTTGTCGCTATGATACCATTTTTGAATTAATTCTTCTATTTTCGCAATTTTATCATAATTTAAAAAGATGTGAAATGCATGGCTATACATATTTACACTTTTAGTGAATCTCCTTAAAATATCTTTTGGTGGTTTTTTATTGTACAAAAATAAAATATCAATATATCGTAACATATCTTTTGATGACAAATAAATATCAGATTTATAATTACTCTCTTTTACTAATTCATCCTTTTTAGAATCCAATACAAATTCTGGAAATCCAACAATCATATATGAACTGAGGAAATCTTTTGGAGTCAATCGCGGAGCTATTGATGTTGTATTCACTAATCGATAATATCTCTTTAAAAATATAGAAATCATTTCAATCACTTTCTTATTACACATTTCTTTCCTTAATTTATCAAAATTATTATTAACAACCATATTTTTATCCTCCTTACTCTCAAATAATCGTGTTTCAACAATTGGACTTGATAATTTAAATAAATCTTGGAATACTTTCTTTAATTCTAAAAATGAACAAATAAATTGTTTCCTTCGAAATCGTATTTGTATTTTGCTAGCTAATAGATCCTTATTTACTAGATCCTTACTCATATTACAGCTGTATATACTAATATACGAAATTTTAATTGCCCTACAATAATATTAATTATCAATTTTTTCTACTGTGGGTTGTATAAATATGGTTCTCCCTCCTGAAAACATATAATATCATAGATTATTACCAAATTCTATTTGTGAACAATCTATAGACAATATGTTGGGCCACGGAGTTAATGTATGTCAGGTGATCAATTGATGATTAATTAACCCCTCCTGAAAACATATAATATCATCGATTATTACCAAATTCTATTTGTGAACAATCTATTGACAATATGTTGGGCCACGGGGTTAATGTATGTTAGTGGCCAATTGATGATTAATTAACCCCTTCTGAAAACATATAATATCATAGATTATTACCAAATTCTATTTGTGAACAATCTATGGACAATATGTTGGGCCACGGGGTTAATGTATGTTAGTGGCCAATTGATGATTAATTAACCCCTTCTGAAAACATATAATATCATAGATTATTACCAAATTCTATTTGTGAACAATCTATGGACAATATGTTGGGCCACGGGGTTAATGTATGTTAGTGGCCAATTGATGATTAATTAACCCCTTCTGAAAACATATAATATCATAGATTATTACCAAATTACATTTATGTACAATCTATGGACAATATGTTGGGCCATGGGGTTAATGTATGTTAGGTGACCAATTGATGATTAATTAACCCCTCCTGAAAACATATAATATCATAGATTATTACCAAATTCTATTTGTGAACAATCTATGGACAATATGTTGGGCCACGGGG
>Ga0206911_1116_pt1 | contig 18780 bp, 21 predicted proteins | sample Alteio_BWOrgHeat_74_FD_152956 | JGI IMG/M metagenome (GOLD analysis project Ga0206911, IMG submission 152956) | Enriched cells from forest soil in Barre Woods Harvard Forest LTER site, Petersham, Massachusetts, United States -... | ecosystem: Environmental > Terrestrial > Soil > Temperate forest >...
TGCAGAGCCCAAAACACCACCTGCAAATCCCACCGCCGCACCGGACAAGCCCGCAACCGATCCCGCCGCCAAGCCGGCAACCCCGCAGCCCCCCGCAAACCCAGCTAAACCTGACACAACTTCGAACCCTCAGGGCCACTAATCTCATCAGATCGAAGGACCTGCAACTCTAACCATATGTTCGAGAAACTTAAACCACTGGTTCCCTACCTCAGGCGATATTGGAAACAACTCGCCTGGGGCGGGGTCTCGACCATCCTTTACAACGTCATCAAAGTCCTCATCCCCTTGGTCATCGGCAACGCGATCGATGACATGGAGCACGGCCTCACCCAGGAAAAAATCCTTCGCAACGCTCTCATCCTGCTTCTCATCGCCGCACTCTCCGCAGTCTTCCTTTACATCACCCGGCAGGTCATCATCGGGGCCTCCCGCGAGATCGAGTTCGACCTCCGCAACGACATCTTCGCCAACCTCGAACGCCAATCGCCCACCTATTACCACACCCATCGCACCGGCGACATCATGGCGCGTACCACCAACGATCTCAACGCCGTCCGCATGCTCCTCGGCCCGGCGATCATGTATTCGGCGAACACCATCGTCTTCACTGCGGCCGCGCTGCCCTTCATGTATCGCATCAGCCCCAAGCTGACTTTCTTCGCCTTCGTCCCTCTTCCGATGGCGTCAATCCTTGTCCAATACTTCGGCGCCCGCATCCATCGCCGCTTCGAGCGCATTCAGGCCATGTTCTCCGACATCTCGGCCAAGGCCCAGGAGAACTTCTCCGGCGCACGCCTCATCCGCGCCTTCGCCCAGGAAGAAGCCGAGATTGCCTCCTTCGAGACCGCCAACCTCGAGTACATCAAGCGAAGCCTCTACCTCGTCCGCCTCATGGCTATGCTCTGGCCTACGCTCGAGTTCGTCCTTGGCCTCTCGCTCATGATCACGCTTCTCGTCGGCGGACACGAAGTCGTCCAGCACCAGATCTCCGTCGGCGAATTCACCAGCTTCAACGTCTACATGGTCCAGCTCATCTGGCCCATCATCGCCGTCGGCTGGGTCGTCAACCTCTTCCAACGTGGCACCGCCTCCGTTGTCCGCATCGACGAACTCCTCAAGCAGCAACCCTCCATTGCCGACGCTCCCACAGCCGTCGACTCCCCCATCACCAGTGACATCGAGTTCCGCAACCTTACCTTCGCCTACCCGGACGCCCCATCTGTCCTCCACAACATCAATCTCCGCATTCCCTCCGGCAGCAGCCTCGCCATCGTAGGCCCCACGGGCTCGGGAAAATCCACGCTCGTCAGCCTCATCCCACGACTGCACGACGCCGCGCCCGGATCTGTTTTGATCGACGGCAAACCCATTCGGAACTTCACGCTATCCGCGTTGCGCCAAAGCATCGGCTTCGTCCCCCAGGAAACCTTCCTCTTCTCAGAGACGATCCGCCAGAATATAGCCTTCGGCACTCCCAACGCCTCGCCCGAACAGGTAGAAGAAGCCGCCACTATCGCCCACATCTGCACCGAAATCCTCGAATTCCCCAAAGGCTTCGACACCGAGGTCGGCGAGCGAGGCCTCACCCTCTCCGGCGGCCAGAAGCAGCGCACTGCCATCGCCCGCGCCATCATCCGCGACCCGAAGATCCTCATCCTCGACGACGCATTAGCCAGCGTCGACACCTACACCGAAGAGCGAATCCTCAGCGGCCTCAAGCAGAATATGGAAGGCCGCACCACCGTCTTCATCTCCCATCGCATCTCCACTGCCCGCAACGCCGACCAGATCGCTGTCCTCGTCGCCGGCCGCATCGCCGAACTAGGCACCCACGACGAACTGATCGCCCGCAACGGCTACTACACCAGCCTCTTCGAAAAACAACGCCTCGAAGAAGAACTTTCCGTCGCAACCTGATCCTTCAAGCCTCTAAGACTAAGCCGACCACCGCGAAGCGCTAGCTTCATCGAAAGCCGCAGGAACCGCGGAGGGCGGCAAGAACTTCTCCTCTCGAGTCCGTAGTTCTCTCGGCAGCACTCTACCCGCCTCGGGATCGCGAGCCACCACTACCCACGCCTCCCGAACATTACGGATAAAGGAAATCACCTCTTCAAACTGCTCCTTCGACTCAAGATGAGAAGCCTCCAGGGTCATTGTGAACATCGTCGAATAAAAATTCCCCAGCGAAGTCGCAACCGTTCCTCCGACATCCGGCCGCAATCGAGCCTGCAGATACATCAGAATATCGATCGCCTTCTTAACCGCGATACGACGCCCATGGACATCGTTCTCTTCGACACACTGCATCGCTCGATAGAGGAAACGGATCAAGCCGTCGTAAAGCGCCACAATCAGTTCAACACCGGTCGCTCCAGCCAAAGCCTGCTGCTGATAACTCATCTCACCATCCTCGTATCAGTTGTGATTCTGGTTGTAGCCTGTGATCGCGCTGTACATCTCATCCACCTGATTGAGCTGACTTGGAATCGACTGCAAAATCTGGTTTGCCATATTCAGTTCATCCGTGAGTTGCGTCTTCTGCGAGGCAAGCAACGCATCTTCGTTGCTGATGCTCGTCTTCAGTGCCGTCTCCTGCGCACTGTTCTGCTGCTGCGCCAAAAACACCGCTCCGTTTGGAGCCTGTGTTCCAAGGTTGTTCAGTGAAGCAGCCAGCGTCTGGCCAAAGCTGCCTGAGTTCTGGAGAAATCCAGTCACATCTGAAAAGTTGGAGTTGAGTACGGAATTGAGCGTATCCGCATTCAACGTGAGCGTGCCATCATTATTCAGCCCAATACCCAACTGCGTTATGTTGTTGATCGTACCGCTGGCAACCCCCGTAAAAAGAGACCCCGCAATCTGACTTTGAATCAGCGCCAGTGTGGGATTTCCAAACAGAGGCTCCGCCTTCCCAGTCGAGTCGTTCTTCTCCTGACCGTTGATGTCGTTGACAACTGAGTTATAAGCCGTCACAAACTTACCCATGGCCGTCGCTATGTCTGCGTTGAAGTTTGTAATCTGCACCTGTATCTGAGTGCCCGGCGAAGAGCCAAGCAGCTGAAACGTCACTCCAGGAATCGCATCGCTAACCGTATTGGAACCGCTTGTAATCGCCACACCATCGACCGTGAGGCTCGCGTCCTGCCCAACCTGACTGGTTGAAATAGTGAGCGCCCCAGCAGACGCGCCCGAGAGCGAACCTGTCACAGTAAGCTGTCCCGCTGCGCCGCTGGTCCCACTCACAAGCGAGAGCCGCGATCCATTGGAGTCCTTAATAACGTTGGCGCTTACGCCGATGCCAGCCGAGTTGATCGCAGAAGCCAGCGTTGACAGCGTTGTGTCGTTATCGGCACTGTCCACATCGAACGTGTGCCCCTGGATGGTTAGACTCCCAGAGAGAGTATCGTTCGGATCGGCGACGGCGCTCGACACCTCCGATGAGGTCTGCGCCAGCGAATCGATCACAATTGTGTGGCTTCCAGCCGATGCCATCACACTGGCGGAGGTGAGATTTAATAGGTTCGTATTAGAGCTTGACCCCTGCTTCTCCGAAAAAACGCCGCTGAAGTCGGTCAATGTCTGCAAGTTCGTGGTCAAGGTAGCCAGATCGCTTCCCAACGTAGACAAGACGGTATCTTGAGCCTGCAACTCCGTCTGCTGGGTCTTCCAGGGCGTCTCGATAGCCTGCTCTGACGCCTGGATCTGCGTCACCGTCGAAGCAACATCAAACCCCTGGCCGCTCGTTGCCGATCCAAAGCTTAAACCGACTGTTCCCATCTGATCCTTCCAGTTCTCTCGCCCGAACAGAAGCAATACTCGTGCCAACTGCGAAGCTTTACGATTAGAAAAAACTAAGCCTCTCAAAACTGAAACGACGGCGACCAGACCAACCGCGCCCGATCGCCGTCATTTCAATGCACCCTTACTGCAGCAGCTTCAGAATCTCCTGCTGCACGCTGTTGGCCTGCGCAAGAGCGCTGATTCCCGTCTGGCTCAGCACCTGGTACTTGGCCAGATCGCTGGTCGCCTGACCGTAGTTCGTCGAGCGGATGCTGCTCTCGGCGGAGGAGAGATTCACTTCTTCCGAGCTGGCAACGTTTGCCGCCGCGTTCAACTGGTTGATGTTGGCACCAATCGCACCGCGCTGATTTGCAACATCAGCGATCGCACTGGTGATGTTACCCAGAGCAGTCGTCGCAGAGGCCGCGCTCGTCAACACAGCTGCCGAAAGGTCGATGCCGGCTCCGCCACCGGTTGCGGTACCGATGCTGGCGTTTGTCAAAGCACCAGTAGTGGCTGCAATCGTCGTGGTTCCGCCTGCCGTACCATCGCTCACGACAAAGTTCGTCGCCGTCGCAGAAAAGACATTTGTGCTGTTGAAGTTCGTTGTGCTGCCAATGTTTCCGATCTCGGTCACGATGCTCTGGAACTCCGTATCGGCCGCAGTCGACTGTGCCGCTGTGAGACCGCCGTTGGCAGCCTCCGTGGCAAGCGTCACTGCGCGATCCAGCAGATTGGTCACCTGCGACAGCGCGCCATCGGCAGTCTGGAGCAATCCGACGCCGTTCTGCGCGTTCTGAGCGGACTGGGTCAACGCAGCTTCGTTCGCATGAAGGCCATCGGCAACCGAAAGGCCGGCTGCGTCGTCGGCACCGCTGTTGATGCGCGAGCCGGAAGAGAGCTGTTGGAGAACAGTCTGGAGACTGCCCTGCGTCTTATTGAGATTGTTCTCTGCGTAGGTTGCTGCAACGTTAGTAAGAATGCCCAAGGACATGAGGAAACGCTCCTGTACTGCTCGGTTTGAGTTACCACGATGCCGCCCCAGGTGACCGCCCGGCAAACTCATATCGCCCATTAGGCAAGTACGAGATCCGATTCACCATGCGGAAGGCTCCGCGTACACCCAACTCATCGGCGCTCCCTGGGGGGACTTTAGACCTGTCCGCATCTGCTGTCTTCATAAGGCATCCATCAACCCGAACTATTGATGACTCCCTTTCTGTCGATAAGAGACACGGAAGGAACACATCACACATGATCGAACTGACACGCCTCAACGGCAGCCCTCTCGTTATAAATTGCGACCTCATCAAATACGCCGAGGCCGCGCCCGACACGGTGCTCACCTTGATCACCGGCGAGAAGCTGGTCGTTCTCGAGGCCTGCAGCGAGGTCTTGCAACGCACGCTGGCCTATCGCGCAGCAGTTCTGCGGCGAGCGTGGCCCGAAGCTCAATCCGCTCTTACCGCGAAATCTGCATGCGACGCTGACCAGCACGTCCGCGATCAGGCCCACAGGGCCTCCGACGAATAGTCACTTCAAACTGGGAAGAGGAATCTCATGGATATCGCCAGCATCGGTGGAATCGCACTCGCCATCATCGGCATCGTCGCCGGAATGATGATCGAAGGCGGCAGCATCGCCCAGATCACCCAGCCTACCGCGGCGATGATTGTCTTTGGAGGCACAATCGGTGCCGTTATGCTCCAGTTCCCCATGAACATCTTCCTCGCCGCCCTCAAAGCCATCTTCAAAGTCTTCCTTCACAAGAGCTCGAACGGCGAAGCGACTCTCGCGCAGATCGTCGGCTTCGCCAATAAGGCCCGTAGAAGCGGCATAGTCTCTCTCGACGCCGATCTCGCGACCATCACCGATCCCTTCCTCCGACAAGCCTTAATGCTGGCCGTCGACGGCACCGAGCCCAGCGAGGTACGGAAGATCATGCAACTCGAGCTCGACAATAAATCCGAGATCGAAGAAAAAATCCCGGCAGTCTTCGAAGCCGCCGGCGGCTACTCCCCTACCGTCGGCATCATTGGCGCCGTCCTCGGCCTTATCCAGGTCATGAAGAACCTCTCCAACATCGACGAAGTCGGCCGTGGTATCGCCGTCGCCTTCGTCGCAACCATCTATGGCGTCGCCATGGCCAATCTCATCTGTCTCCCCGCGGCCGGCAAGCTAAAATTCCGCCACCGCGAAGAGCAAATGATCAAGGAGATGGCGCTCGAAGGCGTCATCTCCATCCTCGAAGGCATGAACCCTCGCATGATCGAGACGAAGCTCCGCACCTACCTCTTTGAGTCCGAACATGCCGACTCCGCAAAGACCTCAGAGGTCAAAGTATGAGCAGGAAAAAGCACCCCGAGCACGTCAATCACGAGCGCTGGCTGGTCTCCTACGCCGACTTCATCACGCTCCTCTTCGCCTTCTTCGTCGTCCTCTTCGCTTCGAGTCAGTCAGACAAGAAGAAGCAGATCAAGCTCGCCGAGGCAATGCAATCCGCCTTCACTCCGCTCGGCACCTTCGACGCTCACTCGAAGACCCCGCCGCTCACCGACACAAGCGCTGCAACCATCAGCAACGCAACGCCCGCAGCTCTCACTCCGCCCCTGCCCTCCACCAGCATGGAGACGCTGGAAGAGACCAAAGCGCGCCTCACCAAGCTTCTCGCGGAAGAAGTCGCCGCCGGCCACATCCCTCCCGGCGGTATGACCATGCGCATTACTCCCGACGGCCTCGTCATCTCGCTGCACGAAGCTGGCTTTTTTCCGTCAGGTTCGGCAGAGGTCCGCGCAGCCTCTATCCCCATGCTCTCCATCCTCGCGAGGACCTTGCCCCCAGGCTCGCTTCGCGTCGAAGGCCACACTGACAACGTGCCCATCCACACCGCGCAGTTCGCCAGCAACTGGGAGCTATCCACGGCACGTTCCACTGCCATCGCCCGACTGCTCCTCGAGCGCGGCCCAATCAACCCCGTCAACCTTTCCGCCGCAGGCTACGCGGAATTCCATCCCGTCGCCAGCAACGCCACCGAAGACGGACGCACCCAGAATCGCCGCGTCGACATCATCCTTTTGCGACACCCAGCACCTTCACAATGACGCGCTTCGAACGCTGCCCATCGAACTCCGCATAGAACACCCTCTGCCACATCCCCAGGTCGAGCCGCCCCCGCGTCACCGGCAGCGTCGTCTCATGGTGAAGCAGAAGCGCCTTCAAATGTGCATCCGCATTGTCTTCCCCGGTCCGATGATGCTTGTATCCCGGCCACCGCGGCGCCAACTTCTCCAGCCACGTCCCAATATCTTCAATCAACCCGTCTTCGTGGTCATTCACATAGATCGCCGCAGTAATATGCATCGGCGAAACAAAGCACAGCCCATCGTCAACCCCGCTCCGTCGCACAATCTCCTCCACCTGCGGAGTGATGTGCACCATCTCATATCGCTCATCCGTATGAAACGTCAGATACTCCGTATGCGCTTTCATCGTTGCCATCGCGTCTCTCCTAGCCTCTCACTTGGAACATATCTGCCCTTCAGAATAAGATTGCAGCAGCAAATAGTTCAGCGGCGCATGTATCTTTTGTCTTGCCGGCGCCGTCCAACTCAAAAGAGATGAAGCGACCATTGCACATTCTCGTCACGATTCTCTGCCTAGCAGCTATGCTTCTGCCGGCCGCTGCGTTCTGTCTGCAGCACCACCCCAACCCGCAACCCGACTGCAGCCACTGCCCGCAGCGCAACGAAGCTCCCCCCTGCTGTGTTGCACAGCAGCATCGATCTCCATTCATCCTCGTCTCTCCAAGCCTGGAGCAGCCCACTCTGTCCGCTGTATCCTTCACTCCCTTGTATCCGCGCGTTCTCTCTCCGCAACTGTCGCACTCCGCCATCCCGCTCCAAACAACTCCGCCTCCGCCCCCTCTCATCGCTCTTCGTATCTGATCCTCGTCCGATCCCTGCGTCTTCCAGCGCGCCATTTACGCTGCCCTCCCTCACGCAGTCTCAGGACAAGGAACTCCAATGCACCGTACCCTCTCCGCTGCGCTCGTCGCAGCAGCCCTTTCCAGCGCGTCTCCCGCACTCGCTCAGGCGAAGCCTGACATGCCGGATATGCCCGGAATGAAGATGTCCTCCTCACCCCAGATGGACATGGCCAATCCGCCAACCACACTCATCGACGTCGAACTCGCCCACACCACCTCGGGCACCAGCGTCCAACCCGCATCCACGCCCATCCCCATGCTCATGTCCGACTACAAAGGTTGGATGCTCATGCTTCACGGCACCGCCTTCGTCGCCGACACTCAGCAACAAGCGCAAAATCATCGCGGCGGAAACAGATTCTTCTCAACCAACTGGATCATGCCCATGGCCATGCGCCAACTCGGTCCCAACGCCAAATACGGCCAACTCACGTTACGCACCATGTTCTCTCTCGAACCCGCCACAATCTCGAGCCGCCAATACCCCGAACTCTTCCAGCAAGGAGAGACCGCATTCAGCAAACCAATCATCGACGGCCAGCACCCTCACGACTTCTTCATGGAGGTCGCCGCTCTTTACGACCTCCGTCTCGGCGAGCGTACGCTCCTCAGCTTCTACGCCGCCCCCGTCGGCGACCCCGCCATCGGCCCCACTGCCTACCCGCACCGTCAATCTGCCTCCGAAGATCCCATCGCCGCCCTCGGCCACCATCAGCAGGACTCCACCCACATCGCCTTCAACGTCCTCACCGGCGGCATCACCTGGCGCTGGCTCCGCTTCGAAGAGTCCGGCTTCCACGGCGCCGAACCCACCGAGCAGCGCTGGGGATTCCAACCCTCCCCTAACGGCCTGGCCATCGACAGCTACTCCTCGCGGATAACCTTCTCGCCCGCGCCCAACTGGACCAGCCAATACTCCATCGCCCACATCACCAGCCCCGAAGCCCTCTACCCGCTCGAAAATCAGCAACGCCAAACCGCATCCATCATGTACAACCGACCCATCGGCGCACACAACGACACCACCAGCATGCCCGGCATGGACATGGCCATGCCGGCCACCGGCAACTGGTCCACCACGCTCCTCTGGGGCCGCACCAAATCACTCCCTCAAAATGAAAACGACTCGAGCATTGAAAACTCCTACCTCCTCGAATCCCTCCTCAACTTTCGCACCCGCAACTACATCTGGACGCGCATCGAAAACGCCGGCCGTTCCAACGAACTCCTCCTCCCACCGGGCTCGCCGCTCCCACCCAACTTCACCGAATCCCCAATCGGCCACGTCGCCGCTTACTCCTTCGGCTACGACCGCGACTACCGCTTCATCCCCCACCTACTCACCGCCCCCGGCGCACAATTCACTACCTACACCACACCCTCGGCACTCGTCTCCACCTACGGCCACCATCCCTGGGGAGTTGTTCTTTTCGTCCGCTTCCGCATTACTAAATAACAACCCCCAAATCGCATACCATGTTCCCAGATGACAGCCCGCAAGATCGTTCACATCGATATGGACGCCTTCTACGCCTCCGTCGAACAACGGGACGACCCACTGCTGCGCGGGAAACCGGTCGTCGTCGCCTGGCGCGGTAACCGCTCCGTCGTCTGCGCCGCATCCTATGAAGCCCGAGCCTTCGGCGTACGCTCCGCCATGCCCGCCGTCCGTGCCGAGCGCCTCTGCCCACAAGCAATCTTCATCCCTCCTGACTTCACCCGCTACCGCGCCGTCTCCCGAGCCACACGCGAAATCTTTCAGCAACACACGGACCTCATCGAACCACTCTCCCTCGACGAGGCCTATCTCGACGTCACCGAAAACAAAACTGGACTCGCCACAGCGACCCGCGTGGCCCGCGCTATCCGCCAGCAGATCCGCGACGAGCTCAACCTCACCGCCTCCGCCGGCGTCGCCCCCAATAAGTTCCTCGCCAAGATCGCCTCCGACTGGCGCAAGCCCGACGGCCTCTTCGTCATCCAACCCCAGGAGGCAGAGGCTTTCCTGCTGCCCCTTCCCGTCGGACGCATACCCGGCGTAGGCAAAGTCACCGAAAAAAATCTCGAAGACCTGAACATCAAAACGGTAGGAGACCTCCGCACCAAGGACCTGCCCTCCCTCGAAGCACGATTCGGCCGCTACGGCCTCCGCCTCTACCAGCTCGCTCGCGGCATCGACGACAGTCCCGTCGTCCCCGACCGCCCACAAAGTCCATCTCCGCCGAAGACACCTTCGCGCAGGACGTCCCTCTCGCCGAACTGGAACCCATGATCCTTCGCCTGGCCGAAAAAGTCTGGACAGCCTCCCGCAAAGAAACCCGCATCCCCCGCACCGTCGTTCTCAAGCTCAAAACCAGTGACTTCAACATCCTCACCCGAAGCCACACGCCACCCCTCGCACCCTCCTCCTGCGAGGAGTTGATCTCCATCGCCCTCGGGCTGCGCGAACGAGTCAACGCATCACCACGGCAGCGCTATCGTCTCGTCGGCGTAGGCCTCAGCAACTTCCGCGATCCGAACATCACCGACGACTCTCCCACCCAGTCAGCCCTCTTCACCCAGAACACTGAAGCCTCATCCTGAGCTTCATCGAAAAGCCGTTGCCCGTTCCTAAAGTTGCCCGTTCCTAAATCTGTGTCATCTGTGCAAATCTGTGTTAAGCATTTCAACAAACCACATCCAACAAAAGAATGACCTTCTACATTGCAACCTCAAACCCGGGCAAGCTCCGCGACTTCGCAGCCGCCGCATCGCAACACATCACGCTAACCCCTCTCCCCAACCTGCAACAAATCCCCGCTCCCACCGAAAACCAACCCACCTTCGAAGGCAACGCCCGCCTCAAAGCCATCTACTACTCCCACCACGCCCCCGGCGAGATCATCATCGCCGACGACTCCGGCCTCGAAGTCGACGCCCTCCACGGTGCCCCCGGCGTCCGCTCCGCCCGTTACGCCGACGACCACAACTTCGCCGGCCCGCCCAACAGCTCAACCGACGAGCGCAACAACCTCTACCTCCTCCAATCTCTCTGCAAAATCCTCAACCCAAATCCAACAGCCCGCTACCACTGCGTCCTCGCCGCAGCTCGCAACGGAGACATCCTCGCCACAGGCGACGGCACCGTCGAAGGAGAAATCCTCACCGCACCCCGAGGCACCCACGGCTTCGGCTACGACCCCCTCTTCTATCTCCCCGAACAAAACAAGACCATGGCCGAGCTCGACATCCAAACCAAACTCACCTTCAGCCACCGAGGCCGAGCCTTCGCCGCCCTCCTAAAGACCCTTCTTCCCCAACTCCAACCCCCTCAGATTCAATAACGCTCAACTTAATCGCACAAACCTCACGATAACCGCACAAACGGCAGCAGTTTTCTTGACGCTGCTCCAACAGGAGCGGAATAATCTTTGTGCTGCACTTTTTCCTTCCACCCAGTGCATTCATCATTGATTTGAAGGAGTCTCCATGGCCACCGCCGCCTCGCCAGCCCCTCCTGCCGCGCCCCCCAGCGAGTCCAAGCTCCGTGGTGTGCAACCGCTCCGCGCAGGCGAAGGCCACTCCTATCTCTGGCGCAAGCTCCACTCCCTCTCCGGCATCATCCCAATCGGCGCCTTCCTCGTCGAACACATCGTCTCCAACTTCGAGACCGTCAACGGCCCTCTCTCCTACGCCAAGCAGGTCCTCTTCCTCAACTCCCTCCCGCTCGTCCGCGTCCTCGAGTGGACCTTCATCTTCATCCCCCTCGCCTTCCACGCCATCTACGGGCTCTTCATCGCCATCCGCGGCCGCGTGAACGTCAACGTCTACCCCTGGGCCTCCAACTGGATGTACCTCAGCCAGCGCATCACCGGCATCATCGCCTTCCTCTACATCATCCAGCACGTCTGGCGACAGCGCTTCAGCGGCGTCTCACTCCCCGAGCACCCCGGCGCAGCCTTCGCCAAGGTCCAGCACGAACTCTCCAACCCCTGGATGCTCGCCATCTACGTCATCGCCATGATCGCCACCACCTGGCACTTCTCCTACGGCATCTGGCTCTTCGCCGCCAAGTGGGGCATCACCCCGGGCGACAAGGCCCGCAAGAAATTCGGCTACGTCTGCGCCGTCGTCGGCATCGCCCTCTGCCTCATGGGTCTCACCAGCATCTACGCCGTCGTCACGGCACCACCGGCACCAGAAGATGTCATGCCCGAGCAGCCCGGCATCACACTTCTCAAGCCTTCAACACCGCCCCCAAACTCAACCAATCCGCAACAGCCTGGTGAAGTCCGGTGATGAACCATGCGGTTTCGCACCCGGTCGTGGCGCTGCTTGGGTTGGCTGGGTTAGTACTATCCCTCTATTTGGCCCAGAGGGAACTTGATGGCTGGCGCACAAAAACCGGTTACGCTCCTCCGCCTGGAACTGACCGAGGGACCAATCGGGATTACAACCGCCGGCTTTGGCAAGTGCTACCCCACGACGTTCGGATACGAGTTCGCATTATGCAGATTGCCGGTGCAGCAGTGATGATGACGTGCCTCTTTCTGGCAGTTTGAGATTTTTATTCAGATCGGAATTATGACTATGGCAGCAGCAACCCCAAGAATCATCGTAGTAGGCGGCGGCCTCGCCGGTCTCGCCGCCGTCATCAAGATCGCCGAAGCCGGCGGCAAGGTCGACCTCTTCTCCATCGTCCCCGTCAAGCGCTCCCACTCCGTCTGCGCCCAGGGAGGCATCAACGCTGCCAAGAACCTCAAGGGCGAGGGCGACGACGTCTTCAAGCACTTCGACGACACCATCTACGGCGGCGACTTCCTCGCCAACCAGACCCCCGTCAAAAACATGACCGCGCAGGGCCCCGCCATCATCGACCTGCTCGACCGCATGGGCGTCCCCTTCAACCGCACCCCCGAGGGCCTTCTCGACTTCCGCCGCTTCGGAGGAACCCTCTACCACCGCACCGCATTCGCTGGAGCCACCACCGGCCAGCAACTCCTCTACGCCCTCGACGAGCAAGTCCGCCGCTACGAAGCCGAAGGCAAAGTCACCAAGTACGAAGGCTGGGAGTTCCTCTCCGCCGTCCTCGACTCGAAAGGCGCCTGCCGCGGCATCACCGCCATGGATCTCCGCACCATGGAGACCCGCACCTTCCCCGCCGAAGCCATCATCGTCTGCACCGGCGGCAATGGAGCAATCTTCGGCAAATCCACCAACTCCGTCGTCTGCACCGGCTCGGCCCAGTCCGCCCTCTACCAGCAGGGCGCCTACTACGCCAACGGCGAGTTCATCCAGGTCCACCCCACCGCCATCCCCGGCGAAGACAAGCTCCGCCTCATGTCCGAATCAGCCCGCGGCGAAGGCGGCCGCGTCTGGGTCCCCAAGGACAAGAACGACAAGCGCGCCGCGCAATCCATCCCCGAATCCGACCGCTGGTACTTCCTCGAAGAGTGGTACCCCAAGTACGGCAACCTCGTCCCCCGCGACGTCGCCACCCGAGCCATCTTCAAGGTCGTCTACGAGCACGGCATGGGTATCGACGGCCAGCCCATGGTCTACCTCGACGTCTCGCACCTCTCGCCCGAGCGGCAGAACAAGCTCGAAGGCATCCTCGAGATCTACGAAAAATTCGTCGGCGACGACCCCCGCAAAGTTCCCATGAAGATCTTCCCCGGCATGCACTACACCATGGGCGGCCTCTGGGTAGACTTCAACCAACAGACGAATATTCCCGGCGTATTCGCTGCAGGAGAAGCCGATTACTCGATCCATGGAGCCAACCGCCTCGGCGCCAACTCCCTCCTCTCCTGCATCTACGGAGGCTTCGTCGCCGGCCCCCAGGCCATGCAGTACGCCAGGTCCCTCCCCGCGCAGGAAGGCGACGGTGGACACGCCGCCGAACTCCAGCGCCAGAAGGAGTTCAACAACATCCTCCTCAACAATCCCGGCACCGAAAATCCCTTCAAACTCTGGCGCGAGCTCGGCGACACCATGACCAAGCACGCCACTATCATTCGCTACAACTCCGGCCTCGACGAAGCCGACGCCAAGATCCTCGAACTCCTCGACCGCTACCGCAACGTCAACCTCTCGGACAAGAGCCAGTGGGCTAACACCAGCTTCGCCTTCACCCGCCAGCTCTGGAACATGCTCCAGCTCGCCCGCGTCATCGTCCAGGGCGCACGCCTCCGCGATGAGTCCCGCGGCGCCCACTACAAACCCGACTTCCCCGAGCGCAACGACGAGAAATTCCTCAAAACCACCAAAGCCTACTTCAAAGACGACGCCCCCGCCTTCGAGTGGGAAGATGTAGACATCAGCCACATCAAACCGCGTCCCCGCCGCTACGACGCCACCGCTTAACTATGCCAGATACTCAAATGATCGAGCGAGCAGGACGCCACTACCTCATATCGCAGCTTATTGCGGGCGATATTGAGGTAGCTACCCCCGAACGAGATCGGGGCATCGACCTTATTGCATATCTCGATCGTGAGGGAGATACACCGGGGTTTCTTGCCTGTCCAATCCAGCTGAAGGCGAACGAGAAAGCCCGTTTTGGTGTGGATCAGAAGTATGCGCACATTCCGAACCTATTGATGGTCTATGTGTGGAATGTTTCGGAACCATCAGAAACGGCTGTATATGCGCTAACGTACAAGGAGGCCGTCGAACTTCTGTCGCAGCGCGGACATACTGATACGAAAAGCTGGAACGAGCTAGGGGGTTATTCGCTCTCGATCAACGACACGTGGCGCGGACTTCTGGCTCCTTACCGAATGAAACCCGAGTTGTGGAAGCCGAAAATGTTGTCGGTCTGTCGAAAGAATCAATTTGATGCAAACAATTGAAATTGTTGCGGAGTATTTTAGCCGAGGAAATACCGAACAAGATGCAAATAACAAGTTGCCTCAAAACCCGCTTAAGCAGTCTAATGCGGCATGGAAAATATCCAGTACGTCTACATCGCTCTGGCCGTCATATTCGCAGGAGTCATGGCGTATATGTACCTCTACACCACGCACCTTCACCCGAAAGAACGGACCATGGCTCTCAAAGGCCGTCCACCCGTCAGCAAGGAAGAAGGCATCGCCGTAGCAACTATAGAAAAGGAACGCGCTCACCGCTCGGGAACCATCTCCTGACAGCACTACCTCCGGCGGCGAACGATTTCCTTGCCAGCAGTGCCTCCAGATCCCCAACGGACTGAAGGCGTAGGGGAGTTTTAGCCTCAAGCCGCACGTGAAGGAGCAAGTGCATGCCGCCAAGCACCATCAAAGTCGAGATCAAGCGCCAGTCAAACCCCGACGCCCCCGCCACCACCGAGAAGTTCGAGATTCCCTACCGCCCCGGCATGAACATCACCTCGCTCCTCGGCGAGATCGCGCTCAACCCCGTCGACGTCTCCGGCAAGCCCACCACGCCCGTCACCTACGACTCAAACTGCCTCGAAGAGATCTGCGGTTCCTGCGCCATGCTCATCAACGGCAAAGCCCGCATGGCCTGCTCCGCCCTCGTCGACAAACTAATGGGTCCTGATATGGCCCAGCCCATCCAGCTCGCTCCGCTCTCGAAATTCCCAGTAGTCCGCGACCTGGCCGTCGACCGCTCCGTCCTCTTCGAAAACCTCAAGAAGGTCAAAGCCTGGGTCCCCATCGACGGCTCGTATGATCTAGGAGCCGGGCCACGCCAAGCTCCTCAAATACAAGAGCAGCGCTACCCCCTCTCCAACTGCATCAGCTGCACGATCTGCATGGAGGTCTGCCCCCAGTTCAACGACGCCACCGGCTTCGTCGGCGCCGCCACCATCGCCCAGGCCAAGCTCTTCAACATGGACCCCAGCGGCGCAGTCCTCAAAGAAGAGCGCCTCCGCGCCTTAGCCGGAGACGGCGGCATCCAAGAATGCGGCTTCGCGCAAAACTGCGTCCAGGCCTGCCCCAAACAACTCCCGCTCACCGAAGCCATCAGCGACATGGGCCGCGACGTCTTCGTCCAGCAAGTCAAAGACCTCTTCGCTCGCTAACTGACGCTAGCTTTTCCCTTTCGCCGGCCGCGGGTGCCCCATTCATGCAGTCTCATCGCATGAGTGGGCATTCGCGCAGAGCGCGAACCGTTTTCCTTGACATCGGAAATGATCGAACCCATCGGCGCCAGGTGCCGGTCGGGCGCAAGGCCAACCAGTCGCCGAAGCCTGCGATAGAATCCCGTGAATGGCGAAACTCACCGGGATCTTTGGCGTTCTTGCGCTCATCTGCGCCGTTATCGATCTACTTCACGGCCCCCACAATGGGGACGCCCACAGAATGCTCATTCATATCCCCGAATTTATCTTCTTCTTCGGGTTCCTTTGTCTTCTGGAGATTTGGGCATTCCGAATCATAATCAGAGAAGTCAACGCGAATCGTTGGTTAGTCGTTACCGTTTTTGCGTTCTTCTCTTGCCTTTTGGGCCTGATCTTTTTCGGTTTGGCTGGCGGTAGTTTTCACGGAGACGGCGGCCCTATTGCTGTCAGCTTCCTATTGCTTTACGCAATCGGCGCAATCGTCTTACCAATCAGCCTCATCGCTTTTGTCGTAGTAGCGATATCGAATAAGCGGAAAGGTATTCCGATCCTTGACCACAAATAAGCCCAACGAAAAATATTTTCAAAAGTAGGAAAAAATTAGCCCGCGAAAATCGTGCGTCTAAGAACCACGTTCGTGTACCCTTCCACCACGTTTCCACCACAGAAATACCACGTCGAAACACCCACTTTTTCTAAAATACCCCTGTAAATCCCCACAAACCCACTCAGAAAAAATCTTCTCACTTAGAACAAGAAAATCCACGCTGGCCAGCGGGGATTTCGTTTCCAACTATTGCTACAATCGTTCATTCATGCGAGAGAATACCGCACACCTCCTCACACAATCGCCTTTATTTGCAAGCACATCCGTGCTTCTCATTCTCGGCGCTTCTTTTTTGCATGCGCAGGCAACCCCTGCAACAGGAAATGTAAAAATGTCTGACCCCGCTCAAGTCCACGCCAGCGCTCTCGTCATAGACACCCACGCTGACACTCCACAACGCTTCGTCGACGAAAACTGGAACTTCACCGAACCGCTCAACGGCGGCATGCTCAACTACGACTCCGCCAAAAAGGGCAATCTCGACGCGCAGTTCTTCTCCATCTGGGTCGACCCCGGCCAATACCCAGCCAACGACTCCGCCCGCCGCACCCTCGCCCTCATCGACGCCACCCTCGAACAGGTCCGCCGCGCCCCCGACAAACTTCAGTTCTGCACCACCGCCGATCAACTCATCGAAGCCCACAAAAACGGAAAATTCGCCGTCCTCATGGGCATCGAAGGCGGCCACTCCATCGAGGACTCCCTTGCACTCCTCCGCGACTACTACCGCCTCGGCGTCCGCTACATGACCCTCACCTGGTCCAACAGCAACAACTGGGCCGACTCTTCCGGCGACATCGACGACCCCGCCATCACCCACCATAACGGCCTAACGCCCTTCGGCAAACAAGTTGTCGCCGAGATGAACCGCCTCGGCATGATGGTCGACATTTCCCATGTCTCCGACAAAACCTTCTGGGACGTCATCGCCGCCACACGCACACCCATCATCGCTTCACACTCCTCCGCCCGCGCCCTCACTCAAGCCGGTCGTAACATGACCGACGAGATGCTCCTCGCCATGAAGAAGAACAACGGCGTCGTCATGGTCAACTTCTTCCCTGCCTTCATCGACGAAAAATGGCGTCAGGCCTGGGCCGCGCAAAAACCGGAGCGGCAAAAAGCCCAGGACGCCATGGAGGCCGAATACAAAGCCAAAGGCCTCCCCGTCCCCTACAACGCATCCAATAAGATCGACCGCGAGTTCGCCACACGAATCGGACGGGCACCGTTCGATTCACTTATAGCCCACTTCGACCATGTCATCCGAGTCGCCGGCATCGACCACGTCGGTATCGGGACCGACTTCGACGGCATCCCCGTCCCACCCGAAGGCATCGACTCCGCCGCCGATCTCCCCAAAGTCACCGCCGCACTCATGGCCCGAGGCTACACCGCCGAAGACATGCGCAAACTCCTCGGCGGCAACCTCCTCCGCGTCTTCCGCGACGTTCAAGCCGCGGCTGAAAAATCAAAATGACCCGCGACTACTTATCCGCCACAATATCGATCTTGTTGATCTGTGGCGCCTCCGAAAATAGCGTCGCCGCATTAGCCATTAGCGCCTTGGCAATCTCGCCGTTCAAATGAGCATCCCTGCCAGCCTCATCGTTGAACGTGTCGAATACGCTGTAGTGACCCGCAGTTTCATGCAGCCCGAACCACGAAACCGTCCCCGCTTCCTTCTTCGCCATCTCCGCGCCCTGTTTCAAAAACGCCTCAACGTCCTTCTCTTTCCCGGGCTTCGCCTTCAACGACACATAAATCGCATACTTCGCCATACGGTTGTCCCTCCACTCCACTGAGATGCAAAAACCCTGATCAAGTTACAGATTCTCGCATCCGAATCCCATGGAAGGAATCGTCACACGACGTTTCCTTTCTCCTATCAACACCGTCACATAAACCGGACCCGAAACCCCTCCGCATTGCTCCATCCGCGCGTCTGCGATAGCCTGTTTATTGGAGTCAAACACCGCATGACGCTTCGTTTCCTCGCACTCGCTCTAGCCCTCAGCGTATCCGCGCAAGCACAAACGACCCCACCCTCTCAACAAACCCAGCAGCTTCCCGACGCACCCAGCACAACAAGCCAGCTCAAACCCGCGCCCGTTCCCACCGGCCCCAGCGCCGTCATCGACACCACCATGGGCCGCCTCACCTGCAAGCTCTTCGACAAAGAAGCCCCTATCACCGTAGCCAACTTCATCGGCCTCGCAGAAGGGACCAAGGACTGGACCGACCCTAAGACTCTCCAGAAGATGCACCATCAGCCCTACTACAACGGCACCACATTCCATCGTGTCATCCCCACTTTCATGATCCAGGGCGGCGACCGCGTAGGCGACGGCACCGGCGATCCTG